>Ga0179591_1259912_pt1 | contig 13821 bp, 18 predicted proteins | sample CZOMad2_1_08_16f_FD_182891 | JGI IMG/M metagenome (GOLD analysis project Ga0179591, IMG submission 182891) | Vadose zone soil fungal communities from Angelo Coast Range Reserve, California, USA - CZOMad2_1_08_16fungal (PacBio error correction) | ecosystem: Environmental > Terrestrial > Soil >...
TTCATTCGACTCTTGGATGGGATCACTAGTTATCCGGGGGTTTACCGTCCCGAAACGGGGGGGTTGCCAAGAAGCGGACCGGTTGGTCTCGCGTCAAAGCGGATCTTGGGGAAGGGAGTTGGAGGAAATAGGAGGGGAGTAAAACACATATACATAAATTTCCTGTGGAAAAGGCTGGCCTAGGGAACGATATCGACGGGACAGAAGGGGAACCCCGGGGGGGTTGACGAGGGTGAGACAAGATCCAAGAAGGGGGGGAAGATGGTTAAAAGAGATTCCTATTGAAAGAATGAAGGATGATTGGTTGGGTCTTTAGTTGTGGAAGGTTTGGGTAAATAACGCAATATTTAAGGGGGAATTAAGCTTTTGACAATAAATCGTAACGGCTCTCGAGATCGATCTCTCAGCGGCGGCTCGTGGGTCATTAGAATTTTGGACAGCCCTTGAAAAAATTGAAAAAGGGGGGGAAGGGGATAATAGCCAAATGTTGTCTCTTCGAAGGGGTTGGTCTGAAGCTAGGTAATGAATAATCCGGGAAAGAACTTGACCAAGGGGGAAAGGGGGCAAAGGCTCTCTATTCGACGCCGGAGAACTCCCAAGATGTAGCACGAAATCAGACCAGACATTAAAGATGGGGGTCCTCAAAGGACGCATACAGTGCATACAACTAAATTTCAGCGGTTGAAGAAGTTTGTGAGGTTGGAGAAGGGAGTCTGGCACGGAATAGAAAGGGGATGGAGGTAAAAATTTCTTCAACTACAACGGCCTTACCAACAAAAGTGGGAGCTCTTAGATGAGGGAAATCACTGCGAGTTTGGGGAAAGATCGATCACATGCAAACCATGCCATGCCCCAAATTCAAGGAGCCTACCATCTCTCTCAATAGTTGGTTCCCAGCAAGGATGGAAGGACAATCGGGGGAAAGAAACCACACAAACCAAAGAAGAAACACCATCTGTGGACAACAAAAACCACCTACGCTCAAGATCGTAGGAATAGGACAGGGAAGTATTAACAGTAGGGGACGCACTCACTCATACAGTAAGTATAATTTCCAGTAACCTCCATATGAGAAAGTGCAGGGGAAGTTGAACATTTCCACCTAAAGGAAGAGGATTATAAAGATGGGTCAGTGTAGGCTAATTCAAATACCACCAAAAGAGGGCAAGAAAGAAAAAAGGAGAAAACCTGATCTGGGGGGGAAAGTACGACGGAATGAGAAGAAAAAGTGGTGTGTGGTAACGATGGGGTGGGGGGGGTCTAAGAAAAAAAAAAAAAAAGTGTACAGGGGCGGCGTGAAAGGAAGGGGCGGGTGTAGGTGGAGAGTGTGGGATGGGTGGCTGGGGGGCTGGCAAACGTGGGACTTAAAAAAGCTGGTGTGGGTGAGGTGGGGGGTGTGGGGAAGCGGAACACACAATAAGGAATCGGGACGGTGTGGAGGGGAGGGGGGTACAGGGGGGGTTATAGAGATGAGAGTAAGACTTTAAAACAATCCGAAGGGGGCGAGTCTGTCACGCTCAAAAAGCATGGACTTTCCACGAGAAGAAAGAAAATCCAGCGGTGAAAAACCAGGGAAAAAAAAAACCAGTTAAAGCCAGCGCTCACAAAAGGACCACTCAGGAGACGCAGTGTGTATCCACAGCAACTTCGAAAAAAAAAAAACTCCTGACGATGAAGCTAAATGGTAGAAGAACAATAAAGTGGGGGAAAAAAGAACAACAACGGAGGAGGGAAAAAAAGCTTACACTTTGAAAACTGGAGACAAACGAAAGGATCGAAAAGAAAGACGGTTGAATGTGGAAAAAACCGCGAAGGAAGGGTCTAAAAAGGGTGAGCGGAGTGAGGGGAGTGAATGGAAAAGTGGGTCACGGAAGAAGGGTTCAAAGTGGGGGAAAAGGCGGGGGAAGAAACAAGACAAATAGGGGGTGGTTGGAAGAGTACCTCTCATGAGAGAAGAAAAAAAAGTGATAAGAAAAAAAAAAAGTACATATAAGCAAAGTTTGGGTCGTGAGAGGTTTTCGATCCGTGGTAATGGGGGAGAGGGAAGGAACAGGGATACAACTCCAGAAGGTTCCGGGCCTCAATGAGAAAAAAAAGACATATTCTTCAAACAAAGGAGGAGGCTGTCATCAAAAAAAATACAAAAAAAAAGAGATCTCAGCTCTCGCAAAACCGAAAGGACGAGTCTCGCATCCTAAGGTGGGGGGGGGAAAGGATTCACGGACGCTGGCCGTAGTCTACCTTAGTTAGTATGAAAGGTCGGGGACCCACAGGTGATGACAACAGGCCTCTCTTTATTCTGGGTAGGGGGAAACGGGGAAAAAAGAAAAAGGTGGGAGTGCCTGGGGAAGGTTAGTAACGTTAATTAGTAAAATTGCAAAAACATGCTATATGGGGGATATTGGGGGCCTTTCTTTGGGGCTATGTGGGGGGGTGGAAAAAAAGGGGGGGGGTGGTGTGGTTTTTGGGGGATGATGGCAGGAAAGGTTCCCGAAAATTGCATGGGAGGGAAGTAAAATTGAGAAAGGGGGGGGGTGTTCATACTCTTCAGGGCCCAGGTTGGGTACTGGGAGGGGATTCGGATATCGAGTCGAAAATCAACTCAGGGAGAAAAACAAGTAGAGCGGAGAAAATTTGTTTGGAAATAGTGCCTAAGTGAAGAGAGGGAAAGGTCCTGCAGACCGCTACTACTCCCAACTCTCCAAGGAAACTTCAAAAGAAAAAAGAATCTCAAGTTGGGTTACTCTCTTCCGTAGTGGGAAAGAGGGGAGGGAAAAAACATCATAGTCACTGTAGGTTTATACAGTAGCTGGGGGGTCAAAGGAGGCACAGGAAGAGAGCCTTTAAATTCGGAAAAAGCTTTTGGGAAAGTCTGGTCAAGCGGAAGAGGACAATTTTCGAATCTTCCACGTCTCTTTAAAGGATAACTATGACAAAAAGGGCGTTAAGGATAGAAAATGAAAAGTGGCAGGGATGTCCCAGTCTCGGGAAGGAACGGAAGAAGAGGAAGAAGAATATGAGGCGTAGGTTGAGTGGGGGAATGGGGGAGCACAAAGAAACACCAGAAAAGGGGTTCAGGGGAGTGATTAAAAACAAACCCGAAAGGAAACTACACACCTCCTGCGGAGGGATGAGATGAACCTCCCCTAGACCCTGGGAGTGGAAGAGGGGGGGGGAAGGCCAACCGCAGGAAACCCAGGGCGACAGCGCGAGAGAGAGAGAAGAAGATCATACACTACAGACTGGGAGTGGGGAAACGAAGACGACTGGGGACGAGGGATTGTGTGTTCCTCGAAAGAGTTTGAACGCAAAACTTGAGCTAAGCTGGGGGGGGTATAAAAGTTACCTTTAGTTAAAACCGAGGTAGCGGTCCCTCCAAAAGGATATCTCTCTCAAAAAAAAAAAAAAAAGTATTCTTCACTCTCTCTGTCCAGAAGACGGAGGAATCGCAATAGGGAGGGATCGAATTTGACACTACCAACCATTTATGACCCCAAAGGCAGTTATACTACGAAGATGGGCAAATTTCTCTAAAAAATTAACCATGCGTGAGGGACACCTTTCGAGTAGAAGACTTCTCTCTCTCTCGCTCATGGTTGGGAAATACAAGGGGTTCCTTGACTGATCAAAACGTCCAAGAAACAAGAGCGTGGTCATAGATCCTCAGTCCTCGTCTTCGAATTTTAGGGACCGGTTGGGGGCATTACTGGATGGGGGGGGGAACACTTTTGGCAATAGTTTGATGGTTTGGGGAAATTTTGGTTTGACAAAAAGCTCGAGTACTCAGAGAAGAATTCTCGTCGCTGTCGGTCGCTCTTTTCATGAGAAAAGAGGAGACATCAAGGACAATTCATAGGAAGACTGAAAGGGAAAAGTGTGCCTAATGGGGGGGGTAAGCGAATCGAGGTTAGGGGGAGAAAAAAGTGGAATCTCAAGGAAGGGAAGAAAAAACCGAAAAAGGGAAGAGCATTTGGGGTTGTGTGAAAGGCCCTCTTCCATTAAGAACGCCACCAAGGGTATCACCTTACAAGTGCAGATGAAAACTTTTTTTAGCAGATCTATCATCCTAAACAAAGGTCAGAGACTTAGGTTTGGGGGAAGGTGGAGGGGGGGGAACGGAACATGAGAGATAGGGAAAGAGTAAGAGCGGAGACAGGGGGGAACTAAGTAACCACCCAAAAAAAACAACAAAAAAAAAAAAAAAAAGAAAACCAAAAAAAGACTCCTTCACTCAGTATCAGGACCCGCGCTCTGATCCAGTAGGGAGAAAGGTTGTGTCTACTATCATACCAACCAGGAACCAAGTGCCGTAAAGAAATACACTAGGCAAAGCTTTACGGGAAGGGCTGCAATTCTAGGGCCGTTACTTAATGAACCCCAACCCCAACCCCCCACCCCTCAGCCCAGCCCCACAAAATAACCCGAGTCCTTCCACAGAAAAAAAAAAAGACCACGACCAACCAACTCCGGAAGAACCAACAAGTTGGCATCTATATAGCGGCATTTAATCCCTTTCACGTATTAACGTACCTGGAAAAAATCACCCAACAAGGGGGCAGGGAGGGCCAGAAGCAATAATGAGATGGAAAAAATTTAAGGTGCCTGGATACGCATCAGGAAAGCAGGACATACGGAGAAAGTAGCTGTCTCTCATCGAGGTCAGTCCGTTGGAAAAATGAGGGGGAAAAGGAGGGGGGGGGGGGGGAGAGAGGAGATTCTGTGTAATAGTGGGTATGCATGGATCATGTTGGAGACGCCTCATCGATTTCCTCTTATGAAACATTACGGGGGGGTGATATTCTGTAGTGACTGAGGACAAAGGAACGTTCAACCCCAGATTTCGCTAACCGTATACTTAATCGAAAAAATTTAGGCAATAGGAAAAGGTGGGTTGTTTGGGCGGCCGGGGGGGGGATGGTAAACTGGTTCCGAACCTTAAGATGGGGCTAAGGGGATGTGCAACCCTCCCTCTCCACACACTTACACCAATCAGAAAGACGGCCTCGGTAACACCGGTGTCCAGGTCAAAAAAAAAGTCTCAAACGTGGCAATAATTTAAAAAAAAAGCAGGTTTATGTTATCCACCAAAGTCGAGAGAAGAATGCTCTCTACCTCTCATCAGGCGGGATAGACACCAATTATAGGGGGGGGAGGGACCTATTGTGCAAGTAATATCTCGGAAACCAACCAGAAGAGATTAAGTGCAACCTTAGTGATGCTCTCAACATATAATAGTGGGGGGCTCGAGAATCAGAGTCACGGTTTGCTGTCAAAGGCTCTCTTAAAGGACTCAGTGTGGTGAGCGCGGGGAGTTCCAGGGGGGCATTTCCCCTGGGGAACGATGGAGTGGATGTATTGGGGGAGTGTGTGAAAAAAGAGGGGTAAGGGGGAGAAAAGAAAACATACGGGTGGCTGGACTCGAGTGGATCAAAGCGAAAAGATAAAACGCTTTTAAAATGGGACGGGTTGTTCGAGAAGTTTTAGGTGGGGGAGTGAATCCTTTGGGACGGGGGGGGAAAGTCGTGCAAGTTGCGCTCGATTCAGATATCAAAATGAATAATGCATCAATGTTTCAAAACAAAAAAGGAGAGGCAACCTACTATAATCTGAGGAAAAAATAGAAGGAAGTCAGCAAAAACTACTATAGAGACGCAAGCTCTGTCTACCTCCCTCGAACCGAGCTCCTAAGAATTTTGAAGAAGCAACGAGAAAGAATGGCCAGTGGGGAGGATGTATAGGGTATGTGGAGGTATGTGGAGGGAAGCGTAACAAGGGTAACTGACATAGCAAGAGCCTCTCAGGTGGTTTCTTTCCAGAAGCGGAAGAGGTGAAAGGGAAAGTAATTAATTTCCCGGGGGAGGGGGAAAATGGGATAAATGGAGGGGGAATAGTAGGAGGCTGTATGTCCTGTTGTGGGGTTCCCAAGGGGTGGGGGTGGGTGGGAAACGTGGGGCCAAAGCCTGTAGAAGATTCCATAACGAAAGATGCGCTGGGGGGAGGGCGAAAAGAGCATTGGGTGGGGGGTGGCTGTTGAGGGGATAAGGAACACACCCTCTAAGTTAGTTAACCTGAAAAACGCTTGCTAAAAAAAGGGGGGGGGGTCCTGTGGCTAGATAGTCCCGTAAACCTCTCGAGACACTTGTTCCGGCAGCCCTCTCTCTCAGGGTCATAACTTCAACCTCTAACAATGTTGTTACGCAGAGGGAAGGGGTTTTATCAACTCGCTGAGAGGGGGGGGTAAAAAAAATCAGACATGCAGGGCACGGGGTAAGTGGGCATAATTACGCATATATTCTGGTTTCGAGAACTGTCTCAGGGGAGTAGGAAAAAAAAGAAAGTTCATGGACTTCAACAATCATTCATCGTTCAAGGTTTACCAAGCGACGCTGGTTAAAATTCACGGAAGTGGGGGGATGACCAATGGGGCGTGCGATACGCCTCCAGGAGTGTAAAAGTCTCGAAATAGAGGAATCCATATAGAATATAGATAGATAAATAGGGTGGTTGGTACAAAAAATTGAGGGGGCCTTAAAAAGGGGTTTTAAAAAAAAACTTTGACAAGGAAATGATTGGGCCACTTTGGTCGCCTGAAAATAGAAATGAAGGAATGAGGGAGATATTGAAACAAAACACAATCCCCTTGGAATTTGGGGGGGTGGATTTCAAAGCCTCAGTGACCAAATCAGACCAGGGAGAGAGATCGAGAGTTTCTAGAACTCAAGACTGGGAAGGGAGGGGGTTGAAAGCTAGGTCTCATGTGGAAAAGAATTGTGCCTGTGTAGTAGTTAGGTCCTAAAGTGAAGGTAAAAAGGGGGAACTGTAGTGAAGAGGAGCTATATGCGATCCAAAAAGGTTAGTATGAGACCTCCAACAAGCAAGGAGGAATGGAGATGTCCTCAAGAAGATACCTTGCGATAGTAGATCGACTTTTTCAAGAGGGGAAAAAGTTGTGAATACCAAGCCTCACTCAGTTGGTCGAGGAGGATAAATTCTTTATCCCATCTATCAGGAGAAACAAAGTTGGTGGAACCGCCAATTTGGGAAAAGGGAGTTCGAGTAGAATATCGAGCTACTAAGAAAAGATCTAAGGGAACCCTTTGGGGGAATTAGTTAAAAAACTCTTAAACAAACAAGGGGGGGGAATATGAGGGTACAATGATTCCTGGGGGTTTGGGAAAACCATTTTCATACGTGAGTAAGGTGTTGGAAAGAGAATATGGACCCTCTTTTGCGAGGTTGGAAAATTGTTTTCCGATCTGCCGAAAGCTCTCCTCGCTCCTCTCTCATCTAGCTCTTAGGCGCAAGAGAAAAAAAGAGGGTGAATGGTACTGGACAATGCATTGGTGGAACCAAGTGGTGGAAGAGGTCGGTCATTTGGAAAGCGAGATCTGAGGGCAACCAGTGAAGAGGGAATAGAGATGACCGGACCAACAAAGGCCAGAATGAAAGTACGGTCAGACACCCAGTTCCCTGCGGGAATCCACATATGGATAATAATACACGGCAAGGGGCTCTCTGAAAGTGGGGTGTGTCCAAATAGCCTCAGCGATTGAATAAACTAAATGGAACAAAATTGGTGGGGAGTTTGAATCGGAACTGAATGGAAGAGGGGCTGTTAGGAAAAGTCGAGATAGGCTGGGAGAAAATAACAGAGGTAACGTCTACAAAAGCAAAAACAACTGTGTGAATCGCTCTGAGACCCTTTGCTTAGAGTGTGTCGACAGAAAGAACTACTCAACATCATAGGAAGACCTTCCTCTTCATCCCTACAGAAAGAGCCGCTTTAAGGGAATTCTCAAAAAAGGAGAGGTAAAGTGGGCTGGCAATCCAGGAAAAAAAACACCAAAAAACAAAAAACTGGGACACACACAGACATAAAAGGATACATATCTAAAAAGCTCAAAAATGCAAAGCTGTGGCATAAAGGCATTTAAGCCTCCTAAAAGGAACAAATCTTCCGGATTACGACCGCCATCAAGAGAGGGGAGGAAAGTTTCACGAGTTGACAAAAGAAAATATCACTAGACAACATGGGGATGGATGTATACGCAGTAAGGAATCAGAGAGAACCAGAGGCGCGAGGGAGGCGGGATAGAGAGCGCAGAGCAAAGGTGGGGTCGGGGGGGGGTTGTGCCTTGACCAGTATAAGGATAAAGATGGGGGAAAAAATAAAATATTAGTCGAAGTGAAAAAGGAACCTATGACCCTGTGAGTGCTATTCTGAAGAGGATGAGCGAAACTACTTGAAATAAGGAACAAACCGTTATTACACAATGCCTGCAAAAGGGAGTCAAAGAGAAAAGGGGCTCGCCAGTTGCTTGGGGAAAAAGGGAGGAGTTATTATCAGTTTGTGGTTCGTAACGTGGTATGGGGTAAGACTGTGGGTCAAAAGCCTTAAACAATATGTGTCGTAGGGCCTGTGACACTATCATTTAAAAAACACTTAAACCAGGCACCTAAATACCTCGGAACCAAAGGGAAAAGGTAACCGTATGAAAACCGCTCAAAACTGCAAAACCGAAGGAGGGCCATTTTCCATGGAGGGCATGGTTGATTTCCAAAAACCTAGATCTCTTCGACATAGCTCGGTCTCTAGGAACTAAGAAGGAATGGCAATCCGTTAGGGGGGGAGAATGCAATACGTGGGGAAAATGATGCAAAGGCAACAACGGAGGAGAGAGATTCTTCACAAACTTATGTATAAGTCACAAGGGGTGATTGAATCGGAGGGGATAGGAGAAAGAACAGGGGGCTGATAAACATGCGCTAAGTAAAGATCGATGGAAGGGGGGAAGCAATATTTTTAGGTAAATGTGGTTACTAGGGAAGGGAATTGGGTTAAGTGTTGTGAATGATGGGGAAAAGTTAGACACATTTTATTTATTTGGAGGTGACTAATAGGATAAAAGAGGATGAATTAGCTCGAGCTTTCAATATTGAAAAAAATTGTGGGGGATGAGTTATATTATAATGGTGGTGACGAAGGGGGATAACGGTGTGGGAATTTAGGGGAAAGGGGGCGCTCTAAGGGAGGGCAAAAATAATGCAGAATGTTGACGGATGCACTCGACAGATTCTTCAAAAAACGGGGCACTTTTATTTATATTAAGAAAGAAAACGCGCTCTCGATCAATCTCTCTGCTCAAGGAAAAAACCCGATCAAGAGACGAATTTGTGGGAAAGTTGAACTATTCCTATAAAGAGACTGAGAAAACGGGTTTCAGTTTGGGGGGGAGGCGTAACTCCATTACTAAGAAATAGGGGCATCAGACAGCGGGTAGGCCATTAAATGTCGGGGTGAGGGCCGGGTCATGGCGTTAAGGAGGGAGGAAACAAAGGGAAGATTATTAGAGAGTAGTGGTTTATTTCGGGGGGCGAGTGGGGTGTGGTGTGGGGTGTAAGAGGAAGCACTTGTAACGGCAAAGAAGGGACTAGGGATGTAAGAATGCCATAAGAATGAGGGGAGGGAGAAGACTGGGGATGTTGGGGGGGGGCAGGGATGGCTTAATGGGATTCTACGTCGACAAACGAGCACAATACAAGGAGGAATACAGAGGAAAAAGGAAAGTGTGGTCATGAAGACCGGAAGAGTAAAGACTGGTAGTGAGCCACCACCCTGAAAAAATGACCACTCCAGCCCTCTCCGGGGCCAGGGAAAGGGTTCAAAAAACAAAACCGTCGAAAAGGGTTTACCGCCTGAAACAGTGGGCAAGCAGGCTGAAAGATCGGTGGCAAAAAACTCGTCAAAAAGTGAGAGGATTGGATTAGGGGGCAGCTCGTCTGTCGAGGGGGGGGGAAGCGAATAGGTCTGACCGTGCAAATTCACAGATACTTGGGTATCAATAAAATTGAGTCAGTAATGTCTGCAGGAGATCACTTCAAAAGGTCTCTTTAAAATCACTGATAGAAATATGGGAAACTTGTTGAGGGGAGGGGGGCTAGTCCCTCCTTAATTGGAAGAAAGTCATACATAGCAAGAAAGAGAGAGAGAGAGAGGAGAGAGACAAAGAGGATTGGGTCATAAAACTTAAAGAAAGCGGGGGGCAAAAAAAAATGGGGAACAATACGTCAAACCGGACCCTTAAAATAGAAATTCTGAGAATCTATTGAACACCAGCCAGTCAAAACGGTAAGAGGGTGTGTCCTCAGTCCTCAAAAAAAACCCCACAGGTGCTAACCGTGGAGGCTCTCTCTCGATCTACCTCTACAGGAGTTCCATGGGGGTCACCGAACGCCCATGTATAGGGGGGGGGGGCAATTATTTTTAGCACCAATAATTGTCTGATCAAACTGGTGTGGGTACAAAGGGGTTAAAGGTTGACCGGAGGGGCTCCTCGGCACAACTCCAAAGAGTAAAAGGGGGGGACCTCTCTCAACACCAAGTAGTCGATGAAAAGGGGAACGATATGAAATCCAGACTACTCTGTGGGAGAGATCATCATAGATCAGGGTGTCACTAGAAGGGAAAAGGGGACAGAACCTCAAGGTGTTCGCCTCAAAGAATTGTTGGGATAAAATTCTTTCAGGACACATACATTAGAAACCAGGCGGGAAAACAGGCTGTCAGGGGAGGGAGATCAAGAGGAAGATCCTCTCGAACTTGGGAGCCAATGGGACTGAGGGTGTTGAGACAAAAGAAAGCCAAGGGGAGATGGGGGAGTTTTTTGGTGCCTCAGTCCTCATTGGATTAAGATGGACCAAAAAAAGGTTGGCATTACTTTTGGGGGTGGTTTTGGGCATAGGGGGAAGTTTTAAAGGTTTCTTTTGGCAAAATAAATCCGGATGAGAGAGATATATCGAAGGAAACGGAGATATCAATAAAGGAGGAGGCGGGGTACTGTCCATCGTCTGTTCTTCTAATACGACATCAATGGGGACAAGGCTAAGGTAAAGAGTAAATTGAACGAAAGGGGGGTTCAAGTGACTAAGTGAGGGGGTTCGCGAATCGATGGGGAAATTGAAAACAGGGAATCGATCGAGGGGTGAACTTGAAACAAAAAAAAAAAAGTATGAATTGAAGGGGGGAAAAAGGCTAAGACGACGCCCGGAACCTTCGAAACTCAAAAGGAGGGAATACTACCCTTTCAAGGGTTTGCACCTCAATTAGTCTAGACTAATTGCAGAAACTCAAAGAGGTAACAAAATTTGGTCTAGGTTTTTTATGGGGGGGACCGGGGGCACTGAACCGGTATGAATGCTTTTATTAATAAGAGGCTGTAAAAGCAGGGAAAAAAAAAAAAAAAAAACTTACCAAAATGGGGGGGGGAACTCAGAAACTGAGGCTTTGCGGAAACTAAACTGCGAGTTGTGGGCTACTCGTAAAGCCTGCCATGCCCCACAACGGAAAAAGAATCTACCACCCATCTCGAAAAGAGTCGGGTTCTACAGCATAGTCTATCGGATGAGTTCCATCAAGGACAACACACCACCCCGATGTGCCCCACAGACATCCATGAAAGAGATCACGAAGATCGCGGAGTGAATATGAATTGGGTGAAAGTTAAGAATAACCACCACTCAATCCACTCTTGACTTATTACCTGGGAAAAACAGCAAAGGAAGGCTATCTATTTGTCAATAAAATGGAGTTACGAAATGTCATGAGAACAGAGCTAGACATACGTACTAAATTAGGAAAAAAAAATTCCGTCTCAAATCGGTTGAAGCTGCAAAATCCTAAGAACATTGTTGCGCGAAAAACACTTTGGAGCGTGGGTCGTTCTGAGGGTAAAAATGAGGGAGGACTAGTCTTGTGTATCTGAGTGGTGGGGGAAGGACAAAGAAATAGTTGATACGAATTTAGAGTCAAATGAAGAGGAATGAAAAGGCCTAAGCTTAGGGGATATCACGGGGGCTTGGAGCAAATTAAAAAAAAGAACGTGAATAACAAGTCAAAACCATGAAGATCCGGAATTAAGCGACAAAACTTGTTCAAGGTATGATTACTGGTTTAAGGGGTATATAATATTTGAAGAAGGGAGATTTCAGAACCATTAAACATATGTGGTCCAGAATTTCGGAGACGCTATCTCCCTCCGACCAAAAGAATCCTTCCAGATAAAAAACAAACCATTTATTGCCAGGCAAGCGCTCAAAACGAACGTCGTTAGATCCCCTTTCCTTGAAGAAAAAGCCGCAGGTTATTCGAACACAAAAAAAGGGAGCAGAGATATATAGACTCGCTAAAAGAAAGATGGCAAAACAAGCATCAAGGTATAGGTTGGGGGGGGGTGGACAATAAAGTTGTACAAAAGATCGCCCAAGGGGAGGAGTAGAGATTAATGGGAAAATTAGGGATCCTAAGAGAAAAAAAGAGGGGGGGGTGAGGTAGAGAGAGAGAAGGAGACGCAGAGATCAAAAAGACGGTGGTAAAATTTGCATAATACCCATGAAAAAAAGCTCGGTACAGGAAAAAAAAGAGCGACCTGGGGGGGAAAAGGGGGAGTTAATGGGGACCTGTGAACTTGGGTTCCCGAGGGGGTTGATTTTTGCCGTGGGGGGGGGGGGGGTTCGTGGTGCCGAAGGTCGTCGTCGACCATCCAGTCAACCTTGTCATGTGAGGTTAAAAGTCTTACCGATGCTTCCGACCAAAACTAGCCCGAAACCCCTATTAAATGAAGGCAAGGGGGTTGCGATTAAGTTTATAGTAGGGGGTTTTAGTGGGGAATCCGGGTTAACGTGGGAAATTGTGGGGGAAAGTTTGGGAAGAAGGTGGAATAGCCTAAAAGGGGAAGGAAAGGGTCATGTCACCTACAGAAGAAAGGGGAGGCAAAAAAAATATTTATATTTAAGATCAAAAACTAATACTAAAAGAGTCTCTCTATCTAGAAAACACGACCTCCTACTCTCTCCTCTGTTTGGGCAATGTAGGCGAAAGCAGGTTAGGGGGGGGGGCCTAGATACGTATGTCGATGCTAAGGTGGTCGTGAAGGACATAACTAAAGAAGGACATAGCAAAAAATTGATGGCGTTGGGGGCCAGGGTAAGACGGAGCATGTGAGGGCCAGGTAGGAGGGGAAAGTGGGGGAACTTTCGGAAGATCTGGCGGGTCCCGCTAGAGATGGAAAGGTGAATGTACTTTAAGTCTTTGTGGGGTGTTTGAACCAGGGTGTTTTTTGGGGGGTTTGGGCCAGACCTTGTGAACGGGCAACTCGACTATGTGCCATGTAATACTCTAAGGGGGGGGGGGGAAGAGCAAAATATGGGGGGAGTGCTTGAGTAGTGGGAAAACTAGTCCTTTAGAAAGGCCTCAAGCGATTGCTCAGGGGTTGTTTGGTAGGAAAGAGAAGTAACTGGAAATTGCCAGAACTCTCGAGACTGTCCTCCCAGCCCGAGCTAGGATTGCACATTCAAACTCCAAAACATTTGGGGAAAGATCTGACCTTTAGGTTTTTTTTAGGCACTCGGCAGGATTGTAAAAAGCATCATAGGCACTGGTGAAATGGGTAATGGCTGTTGGAGGAAAAGGGCGATAGGTCAGCCTGGGATTCTCCGAAACTTTGGGGGAAGGGACCTGCTGTCAAAAGGAAGCGATAGTCAATGGTTCTCAAAACTGAAGGGGGAAAGTTAAAAATTCAGGAAATATATGAAACAACCTGGGGAGCAAGTAACCCCGAAGAGGGCAATTATTGGGAACATCATAAGGATGGGGAAGAAAGCCCAAAATAGAGAGAGAGAGTATAGATTTTTTGGTCTAGGAAAACTTAAAAGGGGGGGGGGAATTTAGGGGGAGAAAAAAACTTTTCAAAAGTAAGGCACAGTTTGGCCCTTAAATATAAATAAGGACTGGATCTATTGAAATAAGCAACGGGTTAATTAGAA
>Ga0179591_1272818_pt1 | contig 13821 bp, 21 predicted proteins | sample CZOMad2_1_08_16f_FD_182891 | JGI IMG/M metagenome (GOLD analysis project Ga0179591, IMG submission 182891) | Vadose zone soil fungal communities from Angelo Coast Range Reserve, California, USA - CZOMad2_1_08_16fungal (PacBio error correction) | ecosystem: Environmental > Terrestrial > Soil >...
TTCATAATATTGCAAATCCTCGGAAAAGGGCAATCCCAGAAAAGAAAGAAAGAGTAAAAGAAAAGGGGAGATGAGCAGCCTCCTTCCGATTTCGGCCCTCTCCTGACAATGACGCTGGAAAGAAAAAGAAATAGGAAGTCATATTCGAGTGAGAAGGAAGGGATAGAAAGAAGGATCTCCGCGACAAGTGGGAAGAGTGATACATAAGATGTATACATCAAAATAAACACTCTTGCAGCAAAGGCCGAGGAGGAACCGTTTATTACGCAGAAAAAAAAGAGATGTGAAAGCAGGAACAATGGCCCTGTAAAATTTGCTCATATAATAGAGAGGTAGGCATCATGAGGAAGAGAAGACTTAAGGACAAGGGAGAGGAGAAGAATGGTGGTACCCCAAATCCGGCAACGGGTGAATATAGCTCATCCGCCTGTAAACGCATGGGGGGGAAAAAAAAGGGTATATGGGCGGACTCAGAGGAAAGGGAAAAGAAGGAAAGAGGATGTCTTATGGGGTGTGAAGGGTCCGAGAAAAGATCGAAGTGGCAGTACCTGGAGTTGCCTTTGTATCGGTTAAAAATAAAAAAGGGGCTGATGCGAAGAAGAGGAAAAGGGGAACTAGACTACAGGGGGGGGGGGGAAAGAGGCAAAGGGGTTGTGGGTTTATGTCTAGCCGGCTGCGAAAAAGGAAATTTTCTCAACCGGAGAGAGGGGGAGGCCGAGAGCCGCCCAGTGAAGAAAGACACACGCGTCCGCTCGCTTAGGGGATCCCGCCAGTGAAAGAAAAATGGAAAAAAGAAAAGGGGGGGGAAGATGCCCAAAGAAACTAGGAGGGGGGGGGGAAAGGAGTGTTCGGAGCAGAACGTCAGTGCACACGGAGAAAAAATAAGGGGTTTTGGCAACCATGCCAACAGCCAGCGTGAGAAACGGAGGGTTTCGGAGGGGAAAGGAAGAAAAGTCTTTGCAAGGGTGGAAAGGCAGAGGGACTCACCCGGGTAACTAACAGAGAAGCAGCAAAGTATTAAAGAAACGTTCGGGTAATCGGGCAAAAGGGGAAATGGGGAAGGAGAAAGAAGCCCTGATGGACTGGGATAAAAGAAAAGCCAGTAAGGGAAGGTTGAAGAAAAAAATACCGATAAATCTCCCATCTTTCTCGGGAAAAAAAGAGGGGTTTACGGCGAAGGGAAAAGAAAGGGAAAGACTGTCATTTAGGGGGAAAAAGGAATAAGAGAACTTACGCAAGCCGGCTAAATTATTCTTGGCTGAGACATGGGGGGGGAGCTCCTCGTGAAAGGAGGGAAAAATGAGGAGAAGAAGGAACCTATCAAAAAAAGACGGGGACCGGGGGAAGTAGTGTGCGAAGAATCCAAGGAAGGTGGGGACGGAAAAAAACTACCATAATTCCTAGTCCCAAAGTCTGAAAGAAAGGAGAAGGAAAAAAAAGGAGAGAGCAATCTTCTAGGCAGATAGCTTCGCCGCGGATGCAGAAAACGTGAGGGGATATCTTGTTTTAAGAGGCAGAGAGAAGGGCCTACTAACCGAGGGGAAATAGAAAAAAGGCGGCGCTCAGAACACTTGAATCAGTCATCCTATGTATAGGAATCAAAAGTTTGCGAAGGAAAGAAAGGAAAAAATCTGCCTAGAAGGAAAGGCGAAGAAGGAGACAATCCCCTGCTTACCGAATTGTCCCCGGGAGACAGTAAAAAGGGGCTGCTTTATACTTCATCCGCGAACTGACTGGAGAGGGAACCGCGAATAGATGGGAGGGAGAGGAAAGTTTAATCAAAGAGGGAAGGAAATGAGGAAAAACGGTGATTGTTGTGGGAACGGAAAAAAAAGGCGAGACTTCTGGAAGGCGTTTGTCGCCAGCCTTGGAAGCAAAAAATAGGAGAGGGAGCTTCCCATACTAAAAAAGGGGGAACAAATGGGGGGAAGAGCGTCTTCTCGCAACAATCCGGTCAGGATTAAAGCGTGGACCACGCGCTATATCACCTGTGACACTTGCGACGTTGAGAAAGACCTTCTGTCTGCAGGAAAAAGCCTGTAGGAGGGGAAAAAGGGTAGGAGGCGGAAAAACCAGAAAGAAAAAAAACATGCAACCCCGCACACTGAAAGGGAGGGGGGAGGGTTCTTGCGAGAGCAAAGGAGGGGAAGGAGCCAGAGAAAAGAGGGCAGGGAGGGGGAGGGGGAACAAAAGCGCCCGCGAATTCAGCGGCAAAGTCGGAGCGCGGCTCGGCGCGCGCGAAGGAAAAAAGGTCCTGCTGCGCGAATTGGGCGGCCAAAAGAGGAAATAAAAAGAGGAATTCCTTCCTAGCAAAAAGAGGGGAAAGAAGGGGGAAAGTCACTGGCGGCTTCGCGCTCGAAAGAAATCTCAATCTGATCTCTCTCCACAACAACACTATGGAAGAAGAAATTTGCTAGCGAGCCGTAGGGAGAAAAAAAAGGGGGAAGGTTCCGGAAAGAAGATGAGCGAGCCCGCCTAAAGGGGAAAGAAAAAATGGAGTCGCCTGCCCAATTCGCGCGCCGTGACCGGTAAGCAGAGGAGGAGGGAAGGGAAACTTCTCGCGCGAAAGAGAAAGGGGAGGAAAGGGGGTCGCCTGGGGTAAAAATAAAAAAATCAGAATACTGGTTGGCTCTTGCGTCATAATACAGCCGAAATCCATCCGATCTCATAAACTAACCAAGCGCCGCAAAAAGAGGGGGGGAGAAGGCATAACTCTTGCTCTCCGAGCGAGCACTCCTACAAAAAAAGAAGGGGGAAGAAAAAATCGTATCTTACGCACCTGCGGAGGGGAAAGGGGGAAGAGGAAAGAGAAAAAAAGGTGGGTTTGCGCGAAGCGCGGCGAAGTTGATGCTTTACATTCATCTTGGGAAACCGAAAGGAGGAGGGGGGGGGGTTCTTAGTGCATGGCGAAAAAAAAACAAAAAAACGGGGGAGGGGAAACAACATCACCTGGGAAGAAGAGGTAGTGAGGGACACGTTCCGCTATGCGGGAAGAAATCACTTTCGCGGTCGAGAAGGAAAGTAAGGGAGAGGAAAAAGAGTTTTTCGCCGGGGATAAGGGTAAAGGAGGGGATGGGAGGCACTTGCTCGTCGAAGAAAAAGGGGGGGAGAGGGGGCGAGTTTGGGGAAAAAGTTCGAACCTTTATAAATCTAACCTTTTTATCGCGAAAAGATATGCGCGGAAGAGAGGCCTTATTCATTTGAATTCGCGGGGGGGAGAGGATTTCCGGAGAGGGTGCTTCGGACCCGGAAAAAGGATCTGAAATGATGCGGCGCTAAACCATCTTCTTCGAACGGGTGTGCAGAAGGAAAAAATATTCGCGCTACGAGGATGAGAGGGGGGAAAGGCCTATGAAAGTGGGAAGTTCTGCAGACGGGGGCCCGGAATAGAGGTTTGGTGAAGCAACTGCCGGGTGGGTGTCATCGGGACTCAAACTAAATGAAAAGGGAGTCCTCTGGGAGGTGTTGGGGAAGGGCGGGAGAGGAAGTGGATTCAGCCTGCCGGTCGCCATCCTAAAAGCGTCACAAAAGGGAATCCAAAGATGGGGTTAGAGCTCAGCGGTCGTGAGAAGGAGTTAAGCACTCCCATCTTTTTTCGGCCCTCTTAAGCTCTATGTATCACTGAGTCAACAAAGAAGGGCAAAAATCTTGGGACGCTCGGGAGAAAAACATTCCCTACTGGATTACGGGAAAGGGGCCCGTAATCATGGAAGTATTCACTGCAAACGGGAAAGGAAAATTCATCCCCGAACGTTTACAGGAGAGTGAGGGGAGGGGGGGAGAGGTGCTGGTTACGGGGAGAAAGGCCAGGGAGCAGCGCATGTACAACAGGGACAATGGCCTCGTCTGCATTTCGGAAAAAAATAACGAAAAGGGAGGTCTCGACTGGAAGTAGAACACGAGCTTCTGTTGGCATGGTTTCCACACTGGGCGAAAGTTCAAAGAGCTTGGAAACGGTCTGAGGAAAAATAAAAGGGAACTACCTTCCGATCGAAGAAGGGATAGGAAAACGGGGGGGGGCCCGGATTTACCGGGGGTCACGGGCCTAAGATGTAACCTACGCTAGCGAGAAATGGATTTGGCCAGGTAAAAGGAAAATCTGAAAACGGACATATGGGAAGGGGGGGAAAACCTTAGTAGTCACGACGTTACCGTGGCCTCAGCATTCGCACAGCTTGTCTTGCAACCAATCATCGGTAGGAAGAAAAGAAGATTCTGGCGCATCACAAGTGAGAAAAAAGGAAAGGGATGGGGGCTTAACCTATATAAAAAGAAGGGGGGGATGGGAAACTGGGCGATCTTTCTCCGACCGTAAAACCTACTCCATCGCTTCCGGAGAAATTCGCCTTTAAGGGGGGCAGAAAACTCGACACCAGCGGGAAAAACTGGGGTGCCAATGCGTTTTTAAAAAGGAAAGCTCTCGGGAAAAGGGGGAAAAAGGGGGGGGGGGGGTACCACATGATCGAGCGCATCTGTCGGGGGGGGAAGAAATTACGGCAGGGGAGGGGAAGGAGCATTATGCCTAAAGGCAGAAAAGAGAAAGGTGGAAAGGAGACCATTTCACGAAATAACTAAATGGTCCTGGAAATTGTCTGCTTGGGGAGGATTTTCTGCTGAAAAGGAGGTTAGAAGAAATAGGAAGGGAAGATCTCCGGACGGTCAAGGGGGAGAGAGGTAGGGTAATAGCCATCCTAGGAACGGGGGACGGATGAGTACTACGGCTCTGGGTGCGGGAAAAAGGGGATCGAGTGAAGAGAAGGAGGGAAAAAGCTCTTGCCTGATGGAAAGGGGAGGGGGAAGGTTCTGTGAGTGAATCGATCGTAGGGATCTTCCTGCACAGAGAAGAAAAAAAAAACTTAAGGAGGGAAAGAGAAAAAGAAAAAAGGGAAAAAAGCTCGGAGGGCAATAACCGACAAATGCAACCGGATCAGTCCATCGATCCTCGCTGAGAAGGCACGCAAAAAAAGTCTTCCAATTACGCTGGACGAAAAACGCGATATCCAGTCTAGGGGGCGCCTCCTTATTGGCTCGGAACCAAGCAGAGTCCTTCGACATTGACTCATTCTATCAGCAGAAGATTGAGACAGCAAAAAGTGGGGGGACAGCAAATGGCCGGAAACAGAGGGCACTTTGTGAGTACAGGAAGGAAAATAGGGAGGGGGAGAAGTTCGTGTACGAATGGGAGAATGGTAGGATTGCGGGTCTGCTGGCGACTCTGCGCATCCTGTGGAGAAAATCTCACCGAAGGAATGAGTCTCTCTACTAAAGGTGGGGAGCAGGGAGAGTTTTTTCCGAGAGCGCAAGCGCCCGGGAAAACTCATTGGCACACCAAGCGGGCTCCTTGGAGAAAGAAGAAAAGAGGAAAGAGGCTCGAGAAAAAGGACGATGAAGGTATTTTTTGACCGTTCGAGAACGAAGACGGGGAAAGGGAGGTTTTCGGTGGTACGGGGGAAAGGGAGGAAGGAAGGGCTACCTGCCTTGAAGAAGCTCTTCGTACGGGCGTCAAACGACCTGATGAATTGGTTTCAACGCCCAGAGGGGGGAGAAATCCGTCTGACGAAGGGGGAAGAAAAGGGTGTCTCCACGGGGGAGAGAGAGAAGAAGCCCCCCAGTGAAGACAAGGAAAAAAGGCTCTCGCTTAGGTTGCCAAAGAGAAAGAAGAGCAAGGGAGGAAAATTGGCAATGGCCACCGGCGGTTATCATCCCAAGAAACTAGGTCGGGGCAAGAAAGGGGAGGGGGGCTTATCAGTAAAGGAGTGAGGAGAGAATGCTTCCGTTGTGGCAATTCCAACATACAAAAAGGACATCTCTAAGCCTGGTTATTTGGAGGGTTCTGAATTGACCTACAGAGGAAAGGGGCAGTGTTTACATAGCGAGGACTTTACTCTAGGTTTACCTTGACAGCCGCGCAGAAAAGGTGAGTTTCTGCAATTTTAGAAAGAGGGGAGCGTTTTTCGTCAATAAGGAGGGGAGAAAAAGGCGTAATCCAGTAGGGAAGGTTGACGAATTCTCCGATATCCCCATCTTTCGCTGAAAAAATTATTTGTGACCCCAGAAAGAAAGGAGAGCCCTCTTTGAAAGGAGGGGGAACTAACTATGTGGAAGTATATAACTTCTCAAGAAGTCGCTAAAAGAGGGGAGGATACATGTGAAGGGGCGAAAAAAGAGGGGGGGGGAGCACCTCCTTTCAGGAGGGATGAAAAGGAAAAAGGAGCCGGCCACAATCTAGTCCCTAGGTGGAAGGTAAAGTGTTCGAGGATCCCAGTCAGGAAAAAAAATTCTTCCGGGGGAAAAAGGGGGAAAAAGGAAAAACACTAAACTCTGCTCAAAAGGAGGAAAAAAGAGGGAGGAGGCGCGATCTTCTCCGCGTAGGACAGGCCAGCCACAAGGCGAAGTATCGGGTTTACCGCGCCGGGCACCAGAGGAAGAAAAAAAAAAAACTAGGGCAATCCTCCGATGAAACAAAAGGAAGGAAAAAAAAGGAAAAAGACATTCACTCCTATGTAGAGGGGCAGAAAAAAGGGGGAGGGGTTTCTACCGGGGAAACGAAAATTCCAGCTGCCGGGAGAGCAAACCCATCGGGAATGCGGAAGGAAGGGGACGCAATCCCCTGTCAGGAAGGGAGGGAAGAAGTCTAAAACGCTTGGGATGATGGGTGTAGATCTCTCGAACGGACTTCCATTCTCGGAATCGAAAGAGAGGGAGGCCTCATAGCGGGAAAAGGGGGAAAAAGAGAAAAGACGGGGGAAGGACGACGTCCGTCACGGGGGATTTGTGTAACGAAATTCTCAGCCTGAGGAAGGGAAGGACGTTGTGGAAAAAAAGGACTACTAAACTCAAGGAAATATCGCTTGTCAAGTCAAGAAATCAATTCATCAAATGGGAAAAGGGCGGCTCTCAACCCTAAGGAGGGGAGAGGAGGGGGACCTCGCTATATCACATGGGGGGAGGGGGGAAGTGGGTCATCTCCGAACTTGCAGTCTTCTTCTGCATACCGCCTGGAACAACAAGGTGGCAAAAAAAAAAAAGGGAAAGATGGAGAGCAATCTTTATTATTAGAGGGTAAAAAAAACCGCAAGCACAGAAACAATGTGGAAATTGCGAGGTTCGTTTCTTTCTATCGTCGCGGGAGAGGATGGGGGGAGGATTCCTCCCTAGAAACAAGGGGAAAAAAAGAGGGGGGGACACCCAACACAAAAAGAAAAGAAGGGACCTCGAATGTACAGCATCAGCTCTTTCCGCTCGGCGCGCAGAAGTTCCCTTCCGAGGATAGCGAAAGGAGGAGAGTTCCGGCTAGCCGAAAAAGGGGTCTGGTACTTGTAACTTTTCTTTTGGGAAAGGGGGGGGGAAGTGAAGACGGAGAAAAAAGGGGGAGAAGTTTCCTGAAAGGCGTCTGCCAATCCCTTCTCGCTCTCAAAAGAGACTCTCTCAACACAAAAAAGGAAAAAAGAAAAAGGAGATCCGATGGAAAAAAAAAAAAGAGGCCGTTAGAGACGGCAGCCAGTGCCTTTTCCGGAAACGACGAAAAAAAAGGCTACGCCGGCCTTGCAGAAAAATCTTAAAAAAAGGAAAAGGAGCGCGCGACCGGAACGTGGAGAGGCGATGATCGAGGCCTGGAAACTTCGCGCAGAAAAGGGGTGCAAGAGCTGGCAGCGAAGGAGGCAGAGGGGGGCCAATCAGTAGGGGGAAAAGAAAGGGAGATGCGTCCTCATACAGCCCGAGATTCTAAAGGCTGTCAATAACTAACCCGCGCCATCAACAATTAGTTGACGTGAGGGAAAGGAGGAGTAAAGGCTTTCTCTCAGATAGAGAAATAAAAAGGGAACGAAGAAGGGTAATTGAAAAAGATAGGAGGAAAAAAAAAGGTGCACTTTTGATATAGACGCGGGAAAAAAAGGACAGCAGCCGTATTGTGTTTTGCTCTAAAGCTCTGCGTGAAGGAGAAGGGAAAGCTCTACAGAGCCGAGGGAAGGGAGGGGGTTTACATGAGAGAAAATGCGACTTTCGTTCCAAACAAACGCAAAGTGAAACGTGGAATTGAACTATTTTCTTAAAGAACGCTATGAGGGAAAGAGAGTCTCTGGAGGAAGGAAAGGGGAGGAAAGTACAGAGACTGACGTCATACAGCAAGCACCCAAATCATGTCGGCCTGCTCTTAAAGGCGGTACTCAGGGGGGGAAGGAAAGGGCTTCGACTTCCCCAAGAGGGGGAGGGGGTCGTATTTGGGAAAAGACGGCAACGTTAGAATGAGAACCTTGGATACGCTAGAGATTAACCTAGACATAGGGGAAAGGGGGTAGTCTCGAGCGAAGGAAAGGGGGGGGAAGAAGGGGGGAAGGTTACTTCGCCGGAAAAGAGGCTGCGCGGGGGGGGCGCGTAACCAGCTCTTCGAACAGGGGGTCTTTTGTAACCGCGGATAATATCGCCTTATGAGAGTATATCGGAGAGGGGGGGGGGAGGGGGGGAATTCTTGAAGAAAAAGGAGAAAGAAGGGACTCTGGTTTGGGTACGGGGCACTGACTGGAGAAACTCCCTTCCAAACGAGGGGAAAAACGGGGGGCTTTGTTGGGCGCAAAATAAGGCGTCTAAAAAGTCAGCCTGCACAAATCGAGAAGAAAGGAGGCAGTCAAAAGGGAGCCAATAAGAAGGTTGGACATATACTCGGCTGGGGGAGACTTTTCCGGAGCAGAGGGGCGCCCGACCTGCAGAGGGGAGTATAGGGGGAAAGGAACGGAAAGTAATTTTTTCAAGGGAGAAGGAGGGAGGCTGCGGGTTCGGCATCACGCTGATCCCTTCGTGTATTAAGGGAGTTGAAGCCCTTACGTCCGTTCGGACTGCGCAAAAAAAAGATCTCCACATGACCTGTTGTGCCGCTCCCCTATCCTCCCCGGAAACCTGTTTTCTTTAATCGTGATCGTCTTAGGGCTTTTGTCCTGTCACGAGAGGGGGACCCTTCGTCGCGAAGAGTGTACACAAGGACTGGCAAACGAATATCCGCGGCGCATTTAAAACTCCGACATCACCAGGCTTCGCTTGGGAAAAAAAAAAAGAAAATTCTGTTTGGCATGGGTGGCCAAGGAGCGAGACGTGTCCGACTTTCTGGCGACGAAAAAAAGAGGGGAAAACGGAGGGAAGAGGACTAGTTCTCTGTGGAGGATACCGTGGGAGGTGGACGCCGTGCAATTTCAAGTCAAAGGGAAAGGACGCGCTCTGGCATTTTCTGGGGAGGAGATAGAGGGGGGGACTAACTATGAGCAGCGAGGGGAAAGGAAAGGAAATCAAACGGCCAGGGAAAAGAAGAAAGGAGCACATTCGCCACTCTGTCGTGCAAACAAGAGAGGGGGTCAAAAGAGAAAAGAGGAAATCACGCATTTCGCCGTCAGCAAGAGAGGAGGTAACAGAGAACACGCAAAAGAGGGAATTGTCAACACGATCGATCAGAAATTCCCCCGACGCCGGCGGAGTTTCCGAGCCAGTTCGTCATTTCCGCTGAAACCCCTCGACCAAGCCTAGCTGTGGGTGCCAAGGGGGGGGGAAGGGAGATGAGCTCTCAGAAAAAGTGGAGGTGGGGGGAAAACTCGTCGGCGCAGACTCAAGGGAGGACGTTGACTTATTCAGGGCCGCCTCATGATGCCGACCGCGTAAAGGAGAAAAGGGGTTCCAGTCCGAAAGGGCAAAAAGAAAAGTCCGAGGGGGAAAAGGGGAGGACGGGGATACACGGTTGGCCTAGGTGCGGACCGTGATGAACAGCTGGTTTCTTTGCTGTCTCCACAAAAAAAGAGGCTTCAATTTCGCCGCTAAATGCAGGGTCCGAGCCAGAAAAAAGAAGGGGAAAAATGGTCTCTGTGTGAGGACGGAAAGAGTGGAGAAAGGAGGAAGGGGGAATCAAGCAGCGGTGCTTCCAGGCGTGCTGCTGGAACTTCTCTGTCTGGCAGGGGGACGGAAGAAAGAGAGGATGTGCATCTCTGCACGATATCTCCTAGGAAACAAAAGGGGGAGGCCTAAGATCAAAGAAGAGCGGGAAAGAAGGGAAAGGAAAGGAGAGTCCAGCCAGCGCTGATCCGCACGCCTTCGGGATTGCGGGAAACACTGGGGGAACATGACGCTGGACGTCGCCCCCAGAGCCAGTCGGACGAAAAAAGAGGGGGAGAGGGGAACATCCATGATCCCGTCGAAATTGGAAAAGAAGAAAAGGGGGAAAGAAAGAACATCTTTTAGAAAAAGGGACAGAGAAAAGGGTTTACAACGCACATTCCACGTCAAACCTACGGAGGTGAAAACTGGCGACTGGAAAATTTCGTCCAGATCTGCTGGGGGAAGAAGAGGCCTTCATAACGTCGCACGAGGAGAGGGACGGAGGGGGAACCCGCACAATCCTGAACGGGTGTGTAAAGAAGAGCATGGAAACTCATTTGCACACCCAAAGCAATGCGCCATGGTCGGAGTGGCCGGAGAAAAAAAGCTGAAATGAGAAGCTGCAGGAGAAGAGAAGGATGGTATTCTGTGTTGGAAAAAAAAGAGAGTTGCCCAGGACCTGGGAGGGAGGTATCGGTTAAGCCACAGGAAGGGGAGAACTGCTATGCGCAGCCGAGGGCAGGGGGGGAAGGGGACTACCTAGGGGGTGGAAGCAAAGATGGGGCTAGAAGGAGTACGAAACCCGGCCACGGGCTTTCCTAATGGGTTTCTCCACAGGGAGAGCTCATAGTTCGTCACAAAGGGAAAAAATTCCAGGGGGGGGGGGGAAAAAAAAAGAGAGCTAGAGTAGGGAAAAAAAAAAAGGGGAAATGAAAGGGGGCCACCTCCCCAGGTGATCTCCAAAGAAAGAGTCAAAAGGAGATGAAGTTGCAAGGGATTGGTCGGAGCAGAACTGTCTTCCACGACGAGAAGGTTTCACCCATGCCCAAAAAGACAAGAAGGGGAAAGGGAGAATCCCCTGGTTGAAAAAGGTGTGAAAGGGGGGAAAAAAAGGAGGAATAGGAAATATTCTTTTCATTGGACCGCGAGCTCCTGGAACTCCTAGGTAACTAACAGCCGAGAGGGAGAAACGGGAGGGAGGAATTTTAGAGGGGGGAAGCTATGGTCTCTGTTGGCAGGGAAAGAAGGCATTACGGAAATTCCGGCAGTAAGGTTTAAGAACGGCGCCTAGAGGAAAGCTTTCGCTTTACACGGGGGGGTAAGGGGGAAAAAAGGGGGGGGAATAACTATCGCACAGCGGGATGTCGGGAAAAATTGGAGCAGGGGAGGGAAGAAGCCTGAGCTAAAGGAGTAAGGGGGGAAGACAGTAGGGGGGTTCGTTCTCGAAGGAAGGGGACCGGACTGGAAGACACCTTCAGACGCCGGACCGAAAAAAAAAAATCCGAGTCCACCAAAGTGTTAATTAGTGGAAAAAGGGCCCAGGCATGTTACGGTAAACCCATAGGAATTCAGGGGGGAAAGTCTTAAAGAATGCAAAGAGGGAGAAAACACTTACGAGGAATCTTCGAGACGATATCTTCTCCGAGTCGGAAAAGAAAACACAGGGTGAGAGACTGGTTTACTAACGCGAAGAAAGATTAAGAATCATATGGTTCAAAAGATTCGAATCCGCCGATGGAAAAGAAGGAGATCTAATAAAAAAATTGAAGGAAAGAGTCATAGGGTCATCTCTAGGCGATACAGTTTCGAGTTCTACCGTGGACGAAATTGACAAAAAAAGAAAGAAAAAAAGAGTGTTACTTCGACGCCGTGCAACGGGGGCTAAAGGAGAATCCTTTCAAGTGGGATGCAGAAATGGGGAGGAGTATGACGGGGGGGGGGTAGCCGTAGTGTACTTCCATTCGAGACCTCGAAGAGCTGGCTTCGCCCGGAAAGGGATCAACTCTTAATTACGACGGAGTCAAAGGGGGAAAAAAAAGAAGCTTCTTTAAGTCTGGGGGGGGGAAAGAAGAAAAAAAGACATTTCCCGCCGACTCTCGCGTCAAATAAAGGCAGAAAAGGGGTAAAAAGAAGGGGAAAAAAAAAAACCATCCGTCTGGAATTATGGGAAGGAGGGAGGATGAAGGGAATGGCGAGTGGTCAAGCGCCGAGCGTGGTAAGTCCCTTGCTTCTGGCAGGACCCGAAGGCTCGATCTTTAGAGGCAATCGTTGGAACAAAAAAAAAAGAGGCACGAACGAATGTGGAAATGGGAGGGGAGGGATGGGGGGGGGAGAAAAGAGAGAGGAGAATTCGCGGCCTGTATGAGGAACGCCAGAGGGAAAACCATGTTGCCGACTGATTTTTACACCGCGCGCGGAAAGAAAGAGAGGGGACGGAGTCTCGCGAAGTTCCAAGAGAAGGGGAGGAAGTCCTTCTCTCGAAAGTGTGAGAAGGATGTGGAGAGACGAAGGCCGCTATCCTCGCGCTGGGGCGACTGACCGTAAAGAGTCCACTGCGTCTAAGGAAGAATCATAGATCTCTCTAAAAAAAAAAAAGGAGGGAATTGTCTATCGAGAAGGGAATAAGAGGGGGACAGCCGCAGTGGCACTTGTAGGGGAAAAACGTCGACCATAGGAAGTCTAGCCGGCAATTCTCCTTATTGGGCAAGAAATAGTAAAGGAGGAAGGGGTAACTTAATCGGTCGGCGATATCCGAGAGGGGGGAGGAGAGGGGAGAAGGGGTCTCGGCAAAGAATGAAGGAAAGTAAGGGTAGAAAGACAGTCTTCAAACTAACTCTGGGGAGAGGTCGCCTAGACACCTCTAATTCTCACGCTGATCAGTCAATAAAAGTAACCAAAGAAGGGGGGGAGGGGGAGGGTGAATCTGGCATACGCTTGCAGAAAAGAAGGAAAGAAAAAAGGAAGGGAGGAGAATTACAAAGCTCGGATAGGAAAAAAAAAGGAGAAGGAAAAGAAAGGGGGGAAAAGGACATCATCCATACGGATGGGGGGGAGCGAGCGGATGACCAGTGATCCTTGATTCAGATTGACGCGAAAAAGGGTGTGGAGGGGGGATGCATTTCTAAAAACGCCTTCCAGCAGCTGAGGGAGGGGAAAAACATCACCGTTAAAAGAAAAGGGGAGTGTTAGGGAAAACCTTTCCGCTATGGCGCTGAAAGCTCTTCTCGGTCCGATCATTGAAGTTCAGTTCGAGAAGAAAAAAAGAGGGGGACCTGCTCCGGGAAAGGCGGTAAGGAAGGGAATGAAGGAGAAAAAAAGTTTTTTCTCTCTGGAGGGGAGTGAGGGGAGGGGGAAAGGAGAATCTAACCTGGATCGCTAGAAGGACAGAATATGATCCTGAGGTCAATTTTTATTCTGCGACACGACGGAGGGGAAAGAAAGATTTTTTAGGGAAGGGAGAGGAGTGTATTGCCTCTTGCGGCTAACGGGGGCGTAACCCCTCTTCCGACGGAGGAAGTGTAAATACGCGGAGGAAGAGAGAGGATAGGTAAGTCATATTTTGAGGGTGGGAAAGGGGGGAAAGACAGGAGGGGCCCGGAATGAACATTCTGGTTTTGTCAAGAAACTGCAGAAAAAAGACGTCCACCTATTTAAAGAGGATGGGAGGAGGGGAGGATAAAGGTAAGTCAGCGCAAGAAGGCGCGAAATCCTAAAAAGCGGCACAATGAAAAGAAGAATTTGTTCAGTCGACGGGAGGGAGAATTGTCGCAGTTACCAACAGGCCATAAGGACAAGACCGGCCAGCGGCGATAGGTATCACCAAGACACGACGTGGGTGCAAATCGAAAATATGGCCTCTCGGAGGGGGAGGGCAACCCTTCCCAAGAAGGGAGGGGGGAACTTAATCGAGGGGGGGGGGGAAAGGTTCAAACGAGAACATAAACTTTGGGGGATTAAATGCAAGCC
>Ga0179591_1246905_pt1 | contig 13820 bp, 16 predicted proteins | sample CZOMad2_1_08_16f_FD_182891 | JGI IMG/M metagenome (GOLD analysis project Ga0179591, IMG submission 182891) | Vadose zone soil fungal communities from Angelo Coast Range Reserve, California, USA - CZOMad2_1_08_16fungal (PacBio error correction) | ecosystem: Environmental > Terrestrial > Soil >...
TTCATCAAACGGAAATAATATACTAGGAAGAAGGGCATAATGAGCAGCGAGGTCTCTGTTCATTCTCGTGGGGGGGAGGAAAAAAAAGTGCATTTCGGAGAAACACCCTTAACCCTGTAACAGGGATTTCGATGGAAAAAAAGCAGGGTATAGAACAAAGAAGGAGTACGCGTTCACGGGCTAGGGATAAAATATGGGGGGTGTACTGAGCTCTAGAGGAGGGGGCTACAAAGAAGGCTGGGCTGTCTATGGGAGTGGGTGGCTCGGAGGACACACGGTCGGTGTGTAGGGAAGGGGAGGTTCTCGGCGGGAAAGTACGAGCAGAGGAGGAACCCACTTAGAGAAGGGGAGAACCCCAACTAGGTGGAAGTAAAAGTCTAATTGCCGTAGTTCACGTTGTGAGAACGTCTGGTATTGGGTTACAACGCAAAACGGGCGAGGGTGCGGCGGGGGGAGGAGCAGGAAGAGGGAATAGAGTGCGGAGCGGAAGGTCCAAATTTTTAAAATTGGGAAGGGATCGTAGGGATATTTGGGGAAATGCCCAAAGGATCTCGCAGCCATTGAATCAACCTGCCCGCACGGTGCGAGCTGATTTCTGTGGAGGGAGCGGAAAGAAGGCTTCACTATAAAAGGAAGCGAAGGTGGAGGTCTTCGGGCTGGGTGGTTCATGGCCGGTGTCTAAGGTGACTAGCGTTTGCAATGGGGGGGTGGGGGGGGGAAGCGGTTTTCAACGGAAAGGTCCAATCGGAAGGCCAGGGAAAAGCAGCATGGCGGAGCGTTATCTACTGAAGGGAGAACAGAGGTTTCGGCATTAATCTGGTCAATCAAAAAAAAAAAGGAAGGGGGAGGGGACGGGGTTACTTTTGCGGGCGAGGGGGTGAATTTTTCTCAGGGGCGCACGATGTCTATTTTCGAAACGGGGAGTGCCGCCACGGCTAGACGACATGGGGCGGAAACGGGATGTGCGGAACGGGTACATGGTATAAGTGGGTCTTTTTGGTAAAAGATCGGCGAAAGGCTTGCGTTTCCAAGCTGTGAGGGGACAGTCGGTGCACAGAGATTAGGCGTTTCATGGTGGGGTATGGGGAAAGGTGGGAGGGGGGTTACCGATTGGTGCCTATCCGCAGGACCTCTGGTGGAGACTTTGAGTGCGACGGGGCGGCGTAAGGTGAGTGGTTGAAATTGAATTTTAACTTGGGAAAGGACAAGGTTACGGGTGAAATTGGCGGCGGGAGTCCTGGAAAAGGACGGGAATGAAGAGCGGCTCCAAAGGAGGTAAGAGGGGAAAGGGATTATGAAGCAGGAAAAATAGAGTTCTTTTCTGTCCACTTGGGGCAAACGTTTTACCGGACGGAGTTGGACACAAACGCCGCACAGGCAGTTTCTGGGGGCCATGAGGGTGTCACCCGAAGGTGTATGCCGTGGAGCGGGGCGGGTAGAGATTTTACGAAGGGCTGGAAGGCAGGGCGGGGAGGGTGGTTGACTTGGGTTGTTTTCATAATGGGTGTCATCGGTGTTGAGGGATCGACGAAAGGACGACAAAAAAACGCGCAGGTTCTAGGGGGGGTCAAACTGGATTGACCCGATGGAGGATTGCCTTAGGAAGGGGGGGGCCAAAAAAAGTGGATGGCAGGGGAGGGTTTCTCGAGGGTGGGCGCGATGGACACACCTGACATCTAAGTTGCAAGCCTAAGTGGGGAGGGCCTCCTATTTTGAAGAAAAAAGACCGGGCTTCGAAAAAGGTTCAACCAGCTTTTGGGAAAGGTTGAAGTACGCGGGTGAAGTCCAATACGTTATCAGGGGTAATTAGAGGTCCGTAAAAAAAGACGCGGGGGCAGGGGTAGACGTAGAAGCGGAAGATGGAAACGAGGCGGTATCCCGCTTCCCGGGTGGGGGATTGGATGGGGGGTGCCAGGGGCACACAGAATTACCATGAATAATTGCAGGGGGGAAAAGGACGATGAAACCTATAATTTGTAGGAACGAAGGCGGCTTCAAGAAAAAGCCTCCACGGAAAAGGCGGGGTCCGCCCTTTCTACAAAGAAGAAAAGAGACATAAAGACGTGGATAATCCTGTCCCTGGGACAAGATGATCACGACAAGAATTTAAAAAGAAGGACAATGTTTTCCAAACAACGGCAAAGCATGATTACTGGCAGTAGGCGACGGTTGTAAGGCTAAGGAGGGTTGGTGGTTATTCATCTCAACAGCGGAAGAGTGGCAGGGGGTTACCGAAAAAGAAAGGACGCAGGGGACAAAGTACCGGAGTTTGGCGAACGGGGAATAAGGAAAGCACGCAAGCACAGCAAAAGAAAATTGCTGAGAATTTCCAGGGGCGGGTGGCAGGTAATGGGTGGTGCAGGCAGGATGGAAACGGACGGAATGACTGGAAAGTCAGAACAGGAAGCCGCGTTTCTGGGATTGCAGTCAAAGCTGCGTCCTACAGTAGCGTGCGCGCTTTCTACGCCGGCGGGGTATCCATCTTTGGTGGTCGGTAGGCCTTATGGAGAATCACCATGGAAAAAACCAGACACAGAACGAAGTAATAAGTAAGTGGTCCATTGTAGTGAAACGATAAATGGTGGTGAAAATGAATATAATTTTCTTCCATTCCATTCAAGGCCCAAGTAAACGTGGTGGACCATTCCGGCAAAGATGACAAATACTCAGACGAAACTCGTAAGGCAAGGAAAAACCTCAAAGCTTTTTTGGCTCTGCGGGGCAGGGGAAACGGGGGGAGGGAACTGTCGGCAGGGCCGGGATCGAATGCTTGAGACGGGATTAACAACATAGGCAAGGGTTCCAGACACGGCCGGTACGCAGGGTTGTCGGTGTGTCAAAAAAAGAAACAACTCAGACAAGCGACAAGGGGTTGGGGATTCGGTCTCAGAGACAATGCGGTTGTGCGGGGAAACTCGGATTAAAATTTAAAAAAGTGGGAATCACGGGTCAGAAAACGGCGGCGGCCGTCGAAATCTTCTGGTCGGGACCAGATTTATTGGATCTTGTGATAGAAGTAGTTGTGGGTGAGAGAATCGCAATCCGAAGCTGGTCACGGACGACGAGGGGTAAAGGGAGAGAAAGCAGGTTTTTCCCGGGGAAAAGGGCAGGCCGGTGGTGACTGCGGGGGGTACAGGGAAATGCGACGGCACCCAAAAAGGTGCAGAGGAGAGTGCTTCCATTTGGGAGGGGAAACGTACCGTGGGGGGGGGGATTGGGGGAACGAATCTTGCGAGATTGCTTGGGTGGTCAAGACGTCGGTGGGCGCCTACCTTGTCAGACAAAAAGGACGGATCCAGAAGGGAGTTATCTCGGGCGGCCAAGGGCCGAAGGACTTACAGGGTGATCGGTTCAGTGGGGGTTGGGGCCAGCCAAGAGCGAACGGGGCTTAGGGACGGGAAAGGCGGGAACGAAGTTTCCCGTTTCGCATTTTGACATCTTATATTCTCAAAACGGATTAGGAGAAAGGAAAATAGGGGGAATGTCGTGAAAACCTATATCCACGAAAGTTGAACCGGGCCCTTCCCTCAAGGAAGCCTCCTCTAAACCGTACAAGGCCGATCCCCCTGGGAGGTCCAGAGCCAAGAAAAGGCCCGAAGGCAACCCGGATAGGGGTCAAGGGGTTCCTCCCCAGGTCGCACCCCGCCCGCCTCCAAAAAGGCCGCTGTAAAGAAAAGTTAGACCACAATCCACCAGCCGGAAACATGACCCCCGGCATCCGCTGGAAATCTTATCCGGACGCATGGGGGCAGGAAGGCCACAAATTCACCAAGGCCCCCGACAACTTAACATAGAACAAACGTGGCGGACAGGTCATTGAACCTTTAAAAGCCAGGCCCCGTCACATTGTAGACTCTTTCGGGGGGAGGGGACTAATCGGCCAAAAAGCCATACTCAGCAAGCAAAATCTAAACTGGCAGCCTCAAGTGCACAGCCGCAGGCTGCAAAGTCATTTCCAAGTCAAAAAAAAGAAAAAGCGGGCTAAAAAAAAAGGCACTCCATGTTGCGGGGGCGGCAGCGCAAAAAAAGGTCCTGCGGAAAAGCCTTTCGGGGGTATATCCACACGCTCGGGCACCTACACGTGAGGGTTTGCAACAGCAGAAAGGGGACAGGAAACTAAGCGTCCTCAATCTTCAAGACAGCGCGGTGCCCGAAAGGAGGGCACGGGGGGACACAGATCAAAATGGAGAGGGGGTATGTGGGAAAGTCCTACCCAGACACGTCAGAGTGTCGAGGGGGGGCGAGCAGGTAAAACAGCTGCGGAATTTCACGTGAGGGGGCCAGCCCCGCGAAAGGGGCATTTTAACATGGCTCAGGACCATCAAACTTCACCCCCAAAACGCGGGGGTTTTTGTGGTTATAGGTCTTCAGGGAAGGAATGAAAAAAGGCGTTTGGTTTCACGTCAAACTGGGATAAGCATAGAAAACCATATGGCTAATTCACCCGGCGTCGCAATAGGGCGTCCATCCCTCTCTAAGATCCGGGGCTGCAGCAGGTGGGGAAGTCAATCCAGCACCCCGGCGGCGATAATCTATGGTAAACAGGGATCCCAAGAGCTTCCCAGCGACAATTGAAAAAAGCCACCTACCGCCCAGGAACACAGCCTCCAGATGACCAGAATGTTGACGTGAGGTGCTGCTTTACAGGGGTACGTTCGACACAACACAACGGGAGGGGAAGGGCGACAATAATGGAAAGAGCTCGTAACACAAAGAACTTCTCTACGGTGCGGGTCAGAAGAGCCAACGGCGACCTCTCACCACCTCTGCTAAAAGGGGAAGCCATAGAACATCGGGGGTGAAGTGGTGACCAGGAAGGAGAGGGAAAGTCAAAATCCTTGTCACAACAGACTGTTGCCAGGGCACCTGCGTAGACGAGGTTACCAGGGGTGAGGGCGGCCCGTTTCAAAAGGTAAAAAGGCTGAACCGCTCGGGGATAATCAATATAATGAATTTCCTGCGCAAGTGTTCCCAGGGGGAAGTAAAAATTCATTGGGCCATTGCAGAAAACAATCCCGGCCTTGTACTAAAGAAATCGTGTGGCAAGGGCCTAGGTGAAAATCGTAAACGCGACTTCTTTTTGTTCAAAGAACCAAATCGGCGGTCTACCCGGAATACGGCTTTGATAAAAAACCTCAGGGACCCCCGGTGCACCACGCTGATGGGGATGAAAAAAGCCTCGGCTCAAAAAAGGCGAACAATCCGTCTCCGCGAAGGAAAAAAAGATTTCGTGACTTGTATCAGACTCTCACCCATAATCCACGTCCCCGAAAAAGAGAGGCGGAGAAAAGCACTCGAGAAATCCCAAAACTAAGTGTCAACAGGAAAACCCTCGAACCCCTTAAGGGTTAGGTTCAAAAAGGAGTCCAATAAAAGATGATCAACCCAACCACCGTCGCCCCCCCTCCAAAACCCTCACCAACAATTCTCCAAAGGAACACAGACAACCCCTCACTAAAAAGCTCCCTGGGACCGCGAACTGAACTGCCAGCTGGTCCAGAACTTGACGGGGCATGCACTTTTCACTGACCTTTTGAAACTGCCACTCCGTCCGAAGTATTAAGCGGATACGAATAAGCCGCCCGCACCGACGCAGTCAACCGTCGTTATCCAGAAAGAAAACGAAAAAGAATGGAAACGCTTCGACCTGGTAATTTTCCCGGACGGACCCTTGCACATGAAAAAGAAAGGAACTAATACCGGAGAATAACCCGTGGGGGAAAACCACAGTTCGAGTCCGAAATCGGCAACATGACTTAAACCCCCCCGAATTAGGATCCAAAAGGAATACCAGCCGAGTGCAGACGGAAGAAAAATGGGACCTCCTGGCCGCACGACTTCCCAAAAGACAATAAACTCACACAAGTCATAACCACTTTTCCCGACATTGGGGACCAGCAACCGAGGCGCATGGGACTGCAAAACCGGCACAGGACACAGCAGAGCGCCAATCGGAACCGCCGGAGACGTAAAAAGCTAAAAGGCAACCGGGAACGGCCGGCATTGGCTGGATTGGAGGCTGGTTGGAAGGCGGGCATGCGCCTAAATCCTGGCAAGAAAAGCAGTCTGGTATAGAAGAAAGCACGCCCTGGATCCTTACTTTCTATTGCGCGAGTTGAAAAATGGTCCCCCCAGAACCACACCCGAAGCGCGTCTAACAAAAAAAAAAGTCAAGCCCGTCCAAGGGAAAAAAGCAGGCCATGAAGCCGCCGCGAAATCACCGTCGCAGCATCAGGAAAAGAAAAGCCAAAAAGCACAAATGCATGCGAAAAAGGAACCAACAGAGCGACAGTGTGCTGCAGGCCCAACTGGCTCAGGGCCAGTATGAAAGAAGCCAAGTTCGAACACACGCTCTCGATACCGGAAAAGTAGGGGCCCCACGACCAGCTCACGATGTGCCTACAAAAACCGTATAGCATCAAAAAATCACAGGGTTATAGGCCACTATAAAACAAGCACGCCCAATTCGCCCGCTACACAAGAGCTTTCTCCCAAAACCTGGGGAGGCTCGAACATTGTGCAACACGCCGAGGTTACCTAACCATCCAAACCCCCCAAAAAATCGCAGCACTAGACGCGTCGAAAGGGGAGACAACGAAAGTCACCCCCCGAAAGGGTACAAAAGCCCATCTCTCGAGAAGGAAGAGAGGGTGAACAATAAAATCGTTAAGCTACCGCCAATATGACAGCGCCCTCAAATACCTGGGGGAAAAGACCAAATCCTCGAAAGGCAACCTGCGGCCGGACTAACATCCCCTCGATCCCTTCTCCCGGCGGGGGACCGACCAGGAGGAGGCCACTCCCTCAACAAAACCCTGGAAAAGGAGAAAATTCGCCCGGCCCTACGCCGTGGTGAAATTCTTTTTTAGAAATCAGAGACAACACAAAAACGTATGAGGAGGGTAAAAGAGAGAGAAATGTCACATAAAACGCCATCATAAGAAGCCATGGGGGGAAGGGGGAAACGAGGCGGCGGAAACGGGGGGGGGCTCCTTCCTTTGTGGGAGGCCCCAGCCTTAGCCGACTCAGGAGTGGATGGCCGAGGTTTGGGGCCCCGGAGGCGGAATTCGTGCTAGGGAGGAGAAAGGGTCGGGGACAGGGGAGGGGTGGTTAGATTAACGTGCATGAATCCTCGTATTGGGAAGGCTAGGGATTGGACGTCGCTTTGGGGTTTCTGACGGAGGAGTCAAAACTGGGGAGGAAGGCGAAAGAGCCTATATGGTCATAATGCTGGTGACACAAACCGGCTACGCGTTGACTTACGGGATCCAATTTTATTGAAAAGCTCTGTTTTAAAAAAGCAAAAAACGGGCGAAGGCAAAGGGGGGGGTTTGGTACGGCAAGAACTTAGACTGGAGGGATTGAGAGGCAGGGCATAGGCAATTGTTGGTCACGCCCGGGTCGGGGGTAGGAGGGGTCCCTATGGGTTGGGAAATCCCTCTGGTAATTGGTATCAGGTCCAAGTTGAAAAGTACCTGACGGGGGAAAAAAAAGCGGTCTGAGGCTTGGTAGAGCTTTGTCTAGGAAGGAGCTGCGTAAGAGTAGGGGAAATGGGTGGAGGTCGTCGGTTGCTGGCAGGCTGCCTTTTAGGTCACTTGGTGTTATTGTTGACGCAAAAGGGGGGGTGGAAAAGGTTTCAATGGGACTCCTGCAAGTAAGGCTCTACAGGCTGTGGGGAGAAAAGAAATGGCAGAAAAAAAGGGGGGAAGGGGTCGGGGGCAGATTTCAAATAAACATGGAATGTAGGGTTGTTTGCTGAGGAGGTGTTAAATTTTCGAAGAGGCAAAATAACTGGACACGCAGGGTCGGGGGCGAATTGCGGGAAAGGTGCTATTTTCTAAAGCCGGTGAGTTTTAAATTGTCAGTTTTTGACTAAAGGGAAAGCCTTCTTTTCTAGTACGACAAGGGGGGATGCGGAACTCCTGGCGACGATAGAGCACCGTGGTTTAAAGGGTGTTGTGAATATTGGGAGGTTGTTCGGTTGAACGTTGGGGGAATGGTCAGGACTGGGGCAAAAAACTTTGCTTCTAACCGGGGGGTATTCGGACTGGGCAGGGTCAGACTTAAATTTTTGCTTAGTTAATCCTTCACAGGGAGGGAAATTCCAAGGTGAAGGGACAGCGGGGGAAGGTTGAGGGGACGACTACGAATGCGGGGATGTTAAACGGAGAAATGATGAAGCAATAAGAGGCCTGGTACAAGTGAAGAAAAACTTTGGGTAGGTTTAAAGGGGGCAACAATGCCTCGTCTTGTTGGAGAGGGAATCGTGAGGGTTGCCGGGGCTCAGTCTCTTAGAAAGAGACTGCGGCTCGGCGGGGCGTGTGGGCTGGGGGGGCGTACCGGTGGTGGGGGGGCGGTTACCGATTTGAACAGGCGAGGGCCAGGAGTGGTTGGAACTTGACATCCGAATGGAACTCTGTTATGCAGGGGCACCAGTTGGGGTTTGGGTCCGGTCTTGATAGCGCGAGAAACACGAGGCAATTCTTTTTTCATCGGGGGCTGGTGTCGAACGAGATAGTCAGCCGCAGGATATGGAAAAAAAGAGCAGGGCGTGATTAACCTTGGGATCCTTATGCGGGGTCGGAGGAAGAAGGGGGACTATTGTAGGGGTTAACAAAGGGGCGGAAAATTTTTCTAAATCACGGATTGGGAAAAATTGTAGAGCAACTGGAAAGGTTCCTTCGGTGTTTGTGAAGGTTGACCAAGGCAAATGCCTCGCGCACCAAGGGGCCAATTGAGAGGTTCCACTGAAAACTAGGATTGGTTTAGGCTAAAGCGGGTTTCATCGACGACCAAACGGATAGCGGAATGACGACGCCGGTGGATGAAAGACGGGGTTAGCCCTCTTCCTTGACAAATTTCATGTCACTGACTTAATAGGCATTCGTTTTTGGTGCCCCACCTTGGGCTATTATCCGTGGATTAGTGGGTCGGAAAAGGTGTTGGAAGGAAAAGGACTGGGTGGGGTTAAGAGATCGAAAAATGCGCGTGGCCGTTTGGTTCAATATCCGCGGCAGGGGAGAAAACAGTCAGCCGGCCTGTTAAGAACGGCCTCTGTAAATGACAACACGTCAAGAGGACTGACTCAAGTGGAGGTATCTTGTCCCCTTGTGAAGTGGAAGGGGATGGGAGGATGGGGGACTGACTTTCGGAAGAAAAGGCGTTCTACGGGATTACTTGAAGCAGTACTAATTCCGGCGTCCGTTTTGGTGGCGGGATTAAAACAAGACAAAACTGGGGGACCAAAAGCAAGTTTGAGATCCAGAAACGTTCTGGGGGGGGCTCGTGTCACAAGTTCTCTTTAATTTATCAACTTTTGTAAGTCTGGCTTACGTAAAGAAAAAGGTCAAGAAACTGATAACGCCTGAAACTAAATACGAGATTGGGAAATTTGGTCTGGATGCCTCAAATGGAACATAATAGCGGGAGAAGGACAGGGGACAATTTCCTCATCAGGGGTTTACACCTATAAAATAGGTAATCTTGGTCCCCACTACCAGAGTCTCGTAAATTCATGTCTCAATAACAACCTCACTAACCGCAATCCACGGGTTTGTTGGAATGGCTTTCCCATTAGCGGATTACCGTAGTTGACGAAAAGTCTAGCGGGGAATTGCAAGGTGTCTCGGAGTAAGTAACCTGCACATGCGGACTCTGGGAAACCTCAGCGAAGGTGAAGCCGTGTTTGAAGAGTGTATTTGGCATAGAAAGCGACTACCCCTGTCCTTTTTGATCAGCAGCCGAAGACAAAAGGATGCCGGGGGGGAAACCGGTTAGGGGGGTGTGTGTTTTGTACATGGGGTAATCCTGGGGGAAGGACGGGAGGGGGACTGAATGTCAAGCTAGTCGGACGTAAGTTCGGATGTTTGGGGTAGACAACTTGTATCAAGAAAGTATGTGTGTTTTACGAGACAACGGGGCGCCAAGGAACGTACAATGATGTTTAAGGAAGACGGCCGGTCAACGTGTTTTGTCAAAAAACGACGTGGAGACCTGCATATGGGGGGGGGGGGGGTCAGGAAGGGCAGGAGGACCTATTCTCGTGTACGAACTGCAAGCACTGGCTTGGGGAAAAAAGGACGGGGGTTTCCCGGTGATGGATGGGGGGTCCGCTTGACGGGAGGTGGCGGAAGGCTTTTGTGCGCAAAAATCCGGGGAAACCGGACGCCTGCCCTGGGTCGCTTATCGGCCAGGTCAATGGAGGCCGCAACCTGGACCAAGGTCGCCGCCTGTTTGGCCAGGGAGGACTTGTCGGGTAAAAAAGGTAAAAAGTGATAAACGGAACGGGGCCTTCAAAGCCAGGGTGGGTTTATCAACTGCTTCCATCAGCAAATGCTCGCAACCCAAAGTAAAAAACGGAGTAAGAGGACACTCTGAGACGATTTTGAAGGGGGAGTACCTGACAACCTGCAAAGATTCCGTTACTCACTCCCGTGACCACTTCCCAAACGCCACAGGAGATCGCCCCCAGACGTGAAACGCCCGGTACCCCTTTGGGCATTCGCCGTCAAAAGTAGACCGGCACGCTCCTCTCACACTGGGCGGGAGGGGGACACTCATGTGCGCGCCGTCGGCTTAAAGTCCTCTCCCAAACAAGACCTGAGCTAAAAAAAATCAAAAGGCATATTCTGGGGGCAATCACCAAGGAAAAACAGCCCCTCAAGGCCTTAAAATGCGGGAGCTCGAAACTCGGGGAATGGGGTTCAAAACCGCGAAAAATCTCCACTTAGCGGCCCCCCCCACATGGCATTACCACTGCGAGCGTAGTTCCCCAGGCCAAAGGCGTCTAAAACCCAAGGTCACATCCCGCGAACCAAGGAAGGTAGCGGCTGGTAGGAAAAGCCCCTCAAGCACTATCCGAGAGACAAGTGACAAAATCTAAAAGACAGCTTCCAATCAGCCGCCGGTTGCAAACGGCTTCCCGAACAGGGGAAAAACAGGTCCGGAAAACCACTCAACTTGTTCTGACGGAAGGGCATCAATAAGCAGGGAAGGCTCTTGGGATGTTTGAGGAATCCCAGAAAAAAAGCAAAGACGTTCGTTTGTACACAAGAAACAGTGCCGGTGCGATCAACACTCCAAGCGTCTACCCACGGAACAGTTCCCTACAGTCGACGGGAAGGAAGGAGCAACCAGAAAACGACTCAGGAAGTGGGGGGGATAGGTTTGTCAGAGACAGGCAAGTGCTAGGACTAGGATGGGGTTATCAACTAGGTTGTGGCAGAAAATCAACGAGGTCCAAAACGATCGTGAGGTGGTACCATTCAGGGGTGCAGAAGCCCAGAATAAAGGTTCAAATGGTCATGGAATCCATAAAAATGGCAAGGGGTCCGTGCGTCGAAATGGGCTGTAAAGCGGGTTTGGAGGGAGTTAGCTGAGTAAGAAAAACACAGGAATGTCAAGGCTCAAACGGGATACACCGGTACCTCAACACCGTCAAGAAACGCTGAAAGGAGGACAGTGTGCGGGGCGTCAAGAGTTTTGCATGTAGCGCATCCACCCCGTCCTTAGCGGCGTAGGGAGTAAGGGTGCCTGGTGACCAAATACTTACAAATATTAATGGCTCAAGACAGCGATGTCAAATCCGACAATAAGCGCAGGGCACCAGCGCCAAACATGTCAAGCGCAGGACTTCCTTATTCGCTTTTGATTCCTTGAGTTTACGAGTCCGGGAGGGAAAAAAGCCGGCTGAATGTTTCTCCCTGCCTCAATCTAAAAAACGGTCTTGAGAACCTTAACAAAAAACCCTTTCTATTAAAAAACTTAACACAACCGCGCCCGACCACTTATCATGGGAAAAAAATGGAATGATTCGAAACTAATGCGGCGGATCAGCAGGGTAGCGGACTGAGACACACTTCCACCGGCGTGAACATCGAGCGTCCAGGGGAAAGGAACATGAAACAAGAGGTGTCTCTGCGTGGACGGCTAAAGGGAGCACCATCAATGAAGCACCGCAAGAGAACGCCTAAGATGTCCTGTCCAAGTACTGGAAAAAAAACAATGACAATCCAGGATAAGCGGGGGGAGAAACAAGCTTTTTCCAACCGCTGTGACCATAAAAGCCTCCGCTGTGACCGATCAGGCGGAGGGACTACACCTAACCGTTTAAAAAAGGGGAACCTGCCCCCAAAAGAAAATGGGGAAGGGCTCCGCCGCTGGACTGATACACCGTCGAAGCCAAGATTAACTGAGGGGGATCAAAGGGGAACATTGCTCGCAACAATCACACCGCACACAGAAACAACAACGGCGTCAACAGAGAATTAAGAAAAGGACCGCGGGGACAAATCAATAAAAAACCTCCCCCCTGAGGTCAGCAAATGCGGAAAACGAAGAACCCTCCGACCAAACGACAAAACACCCCACACCAGCGCCTCCCGACGTACCACATTAAGGAAACATCTCCTTAGTTCACAGGCAAGAAAGCCTTCTTTGCCCTGATGCATGCAAGGAATTGTGGTCCGGGGGGATGAAAGTTCACGTATCTCGGGGGTGGAAATCAATTCCTCCCGTCCGCCGTATGAAATCGTGCTCGAAAAAATGCACAGGCGGGCGAACCAGCTCGACGACCGGACAGGGCAAAGTACAAATAAACACAGCGAAATCCACAACAGAAAAAATCTAGCACGTCAACCTTGTGACTTTCCACCAAACCATCCGGAGAGGGAAAAAACCAAACAACACCTGAAAAGCGAAAGAGTTATCCCGGGGCGGGACGGAAAAGTACAAACGTTTTCCTCCCAATTACCGTCCTCAGCTGCCAAAGGTCCGGAACGCAAGGACTCACCAAAAAATAGTCTCACCAATGAACACCCAACAAGCCTAATATAGCGCGTGCCGAAGCCGCCACCGGAAGAAAGAAAGAAAAAATCGGACAAGAATTCTCACCACCACTAGAACTCAAAAACGAAAGCACGTTTCCAACACCCTGGTCCGTCGCCAGTCTCGTTTGGTCCTCGTCCTGTGCGCGTCAACCTGCAAAGGGAAATCACGCGCGCAATAACGCCCAACAACCTATGCTTTTTGTGGAGGGTGACGCATAAGCAGGGGCCCGTGGGGAAAGCCTCACTGTAGCATCTTCTTTCGAAACGAAAAAATGCGCAAAGTAATGGGGTCAGAGGAGCCCAAGGAACCTTATGTCAAAACGTCGTCGGAATAAAGAAAACCGATAAGGGACACTGCCCCTGCAAACGAATCTGAACCACATCACCTAAAGGCAAATCGCCGCAGAGCACTTCGCCCTCAGACTGCGAATGCCCAGAGCAGAATCTCACGGGCAAAGCAGCGCCAGAATGACCGTCGGGAAAGAAAGGGAGGAAAGCACCAAACAAACGAACACCAAGACAACACGCCAGCCAAAATTGCCGAACCAGGGGCCAGATCAAGGCATCCAGAAAAAGGGAATGCAAAACCTGAAAACAAGAAAAAGCGCCCGAGAAAGCACCAGTCGCGGTGAACAAAAAGAGCGGACTTCGAAGGCTGACACCGCATCGACACGAGGGACGAAGCCTCAAAAGTCAGGAGAGGCAGGAGTCCGCCGCGACCGCAGTGCCGACAGGCACGACCTCCAAACTCCTAAAACGCGTCCCTCGCCGCCCCAAAGGCTTAGGCAACCCTTTATAAGGCACCAAAAAAGGGGGTAACACTCAAAGGAGATTACTGTAAAGGGCGGAAAGCGTCGCAAAAAAAAACTGCGCCATAGGACGTAATCTCTGCACCGGCGGAGACCTAAAAAATGAATTACAAACACAAAAGCATGCAAATTACGAGAGCCATGAACTTCAACGCGAATATGGAGTGACTAGGTTGACCGAACA
>Ga0179591_1247302_pt1 | contig 13820 bp, 21 predicted proteins | sample CZOMad2_1_08_16f_FD_182891 | JGI IMG/M metagenome (GOLD analysis project Ga0179591, IMG submission 182891) | Vadose zone soil fungal communities from Angelo Coast Range Reserve, California, USA - CZOMad2_1_08_16fungal (PacBio error correction) | ecosystem: Environmental > Terrestrial > Soil >...
ATACAACTTTGCTGATGAAAGAAGGAGGAGATAGTCATCTACCCAGAAAAAGAAATTGGAATGAGAATTAAGCGTTGAAGACCTCATCATAATAAATAAAAAATTTACCCATAACCCTTCCCCTATATGAAGGAGGACCCTCGCGTAATTACTTGGTGATACCGGGCTAAAGGAGAAGGGGCCTCACCGAGAGGACAAGCGGGACAATCTACCTGCAGCTTTTTCCAAGGACCCATCCGAAATCTAAAATATAAAGGGAGCAACTCCAAATTGAGGCAGGGGAAAAAAACTCTACTTACTTTTTCGAGAAAGTACCGGGGGAAAAGCAAGACTGGTAAGGAAGTCTACAAACCGAGCAGAAGTTTCCTTAAATTCACCCATCGGCACCTGGACAAAGAAGAACCTTCATCCCGCGAAATAAAACGGGGGAAGCAGACGCTACAGGAAACGGACGAAATCTTTTTCCAGAGAAGCCCTTTGGCCGGGGGGATAGCTACAAAAGAAATCTCACGTAAGACTTCTGAGCGGGGATGAAAAGAAAAGCCGAAGAAAGCCCAGGGGTCCAATGGATCCCCATTTCGGCGACTTAGAAAAATTGCCTAATCCCATAAGAAATCAGTAGAGGGTACCCAAGGAAGGAAATCGCACCTTGAGGGAGGGGGTGTGAGTCTTCAGAGAGGTCCAAAACCACGGTTTATAAGGGAATGGAGAAACTGTCTCCTTCAGAGCGAATGGGGGAGCGCTCGGTCGACAATAAATGGCCCCGGGCACTGGCCATGGCCTCTTACCCGACAAGTCAGGTATACCTGTCCACCCCTGCCCATTACTTAAAGATGAAAAAAATTCTGCTAAAGGGGAGGAAAAGCCAGAGGAAGAAGAAGGAAAAAAACCCAAATAGCCCTTCTTCCAGGAAAGGGCGGAGTCGATCGAACGATTAGGAAAGACAATGGCAAAGGGGGACAGAGAAATTCCTTCCCTCGAAAAAGTAAAAGAGAGACAAGGTCGAAGACTCGGGGAGGTAGGGTAAGATTCAAGGGTAGAGGCGAATTTAACTACCGAAAGAGCAACATAAATGGAGATCGCTATCAGGGGGGCAAATCCATTCAAAAGCAAAAGAAAAACTCTATCCATTGGAAGGAAAGCAGACCAGGGCCCAAGAGGCACCTGTCGAACTTCCCTTAATTCAACAAAAAAAAGGGGACGTGTTTCAGAAAAACGGGAGAAAATTGGCTCGGGGGACTCCGTAAGGAAGGAGGGTACGTGAGCGCATGAGTAGCCTTGACATTTCTGCACAGAAAGATTGACGAACGTCGGGTCCAAGCCGCGGAATCAAAAATATGTAAATATTCAATTGGATAAGCAAAAGCTTTAGGTGAACAGAAGCCCCGTACACTCAAAAAGGAAAAATGAACAAGAAAAGAAAGTCTAATATAGGTCCAGAAACAAAAAGGTCTCCCTTTAGGTATCGTTGCGGGAAAGAAGAAAAGTCACTTCATATTACACTTGGGGAATATGGGAGAAGAGCAGGCAGTATCCCTATCGTGTAACGACGGGAAAAAAGGAGCCTTCCCTCTCAAACACGGGGGTTGGAGTTTGTGTAGGACTCATCAACCGGGGTTGGAGACACAGGGCAAAATATGGTGTCGGGCGGGGTATACTTCGGCCGTCGGGACGTTGCGGTTTTTCACGTGAAGGGGAGCATGAAGGGCAAAAGCAACCCTGGGCCGTCAGACTTGCAGAAAACCGGGCGCCTGGACGGTATATAGGCAAGAAAAAGGAGAGGCAACTCCCCCTGTCTAAAACGACTGGACATAGAGCGATAATTTTCACAGTGGGGAAAACGATCTGAGAAAAGTGGAAGCTTGATGAGCATCTTGCCAGGGGGGTAGGCTTGGGATTTGGAAGGGATATTGAAAGGGGAATTGAGAGGGGTCCACCGCGAAATAACCAACACGCACCGTTGGACAGTGAACCGGTTGGAAACAGAGAAAGGTCGCTTTGCCTGATAAGGTACAAAGGGAGGGACTAGCCAGGGCCCATGTAATCCTAACCGGGCAGGGGAAAAAAGAAAGCGGAGTCGTCTCTGCTTGGGAAAGTCACGTACCAAGGCATGGTTGGAACGGAAGATCAGGAAACAGGCAGAATGAAGGGAGGGCCAGATCTTCGTCTGGAAAGTAAGAAGCAAGGTCACGAGGGTCTCAAAAACAAAGGGAGGGGAAAGGAGCAAAAAAAAAGAAGGGGCCCCGGGCTCCGCGCCAAAATAAAAAGAGAGGAAAAAGGAAAAGGAGAAAGACCGGACCGGCTTCGGGGGAAAAAAATGCAGTGGTTATCAGTAAAGGAAATTCGCATGAAGAATCCCTTGGCCCAGTAAATAAAATTCCAGGAAGATTCACTTGGAAAAGAAGGGAGAAGAAGAGGGGGGAGAAGGTCCAAGACGTAACCTACTGAAGTAAGGGCGTGGTGGTGATGGACGCAGGTTTAGTGCTGAAGAAAGGGCAATGACACGACATCTCCATCAAACTCCAATCCCTACCGAAAAATGCAGGGCAGGGAAAAAAATAAAAGAAGGAGGAGAGGGGGAGGTGGAGAAAAGAGGGGCACGATGCTATAACAAGAGAGTCTGGGAGAACTTGGACAGAAGGGGTGGGTCCTATATCACCGGCGCCCTGGTGAAGGGCACAAAAAAGGAAAAAAGACCATGAACAAGCTGACAACCTCACCTGCCGGGTAAATGAAGAAATAAGAACCTAAGCCACACCGAACTTTCATTTGATCAAACAAGATGGGGGGGGGAACGAACCCACAGTGATGATTCTGGCCTTCTCAGTCCATTAAAGCGGGGGAAAAAAGAGCTGCTACTGAGCGGATACCAAGAACCAGGAAGGAGGAAGCTCGAATTAGAAAAGGTGTCAATAAGCCAAGATAAAGGCCCTGGAGAAAGGGAGGTGGGTTGATCTCTGGAAGGAGACTTGGGGAAGGGGTGGGAGAAGAGCTGGGGCCGAGGCTGTCCGTGCTGCGTTCCAAGCGGAAGCGAAATGCTTGCCAGCTTGTGGCATGCTCGCTGATACGGGGTGAAGGAGTGGAGGAGGGCGGTGCAAGAATGAACTGTACCGCCAACCAGAATAGCCGAACTCAAGAGAATTACGCCAAGGAAAAAGGGAATCCGGGGGCTCCTGCAAAGAAATTCCTGGAAGGGCAGACAGAAGGGGCCAGGGAGGGGAAGAAGGTGGGTGTCGATGCGCATGTGTGCCGTAGAAGAGGCAGCTTGGTCGCGTTCGGCGGGAAATTCGTCGTAGAGCTTCAAAACAAAGGGCAGAACAGGTCTGTTGAAATTGGGGTAAAGAGATGCAGAATGCGCGGAACCCCTTGGGTTCAGTCCTCCAGGGGATACCGGGGGGAGGCAGGAGCGCAGATAGTTGCGGGACAAAAAAAATCATCGCGGAATACGGAACCAAAAAAAAAAATATCATATCAATAGGGAAACGGTAAGATAAGGGTACTACACATTCCTGAAAAAAAAAAAAAAAAAAAGCCGGGGTGTCCAAGGGGGGGGGGGAACGGGACAGACAACCTTTGTCGTCCGCGGCCTGGCCGGAAGAATGAAAGGACGATCAGGGAGAAACTTCCGGGAAACAAAAAAAAAAAAAAAAAAAATTACAATAACCCGTGGGGCAGCGCAGAACAAATAGAGGGAGAGTTCTGAACGCTGGCCGAGGAAAGGAGAGTGTAGGGGAACGGGGAATACTGACGACGGGGCTTCCCAACGAGGGAAAACCGTTTCGAAGACCCAGAAGAAGTGGGGCAAAAGGAGGTTGGGGATAGAAGGCCAAAGGACCAAGGGCTCTCGAAGATTTGCAGTTTGAAAGGAGGCTTTCAACAGGATGTGCTTTCAAACCTGGGGGGGGAGTGGCGGGGGGGAAAACAGTTGGCCGTCACTGGAACAGAGGATCTGGGGATTCAATGTAAGAGTCTGGCGATGCAAAGGTCCCCGATATGCCAGAAGAAGACTGGAAGGGAACTCCATTGGGCTTTTGCTCCAAGGAGAGGGCTATGGTCGTATTTGATGTAACACTGAAGGCTTGTTAACAGCTGTTACAAATCGCGAGATAGCTCGGGCCAGGCCGGTATCCAAACTTCCTTCAAGAACGACCGATTTCTTGCCCCCTGAAGCAGGTCAAAGCGAAAAACGTTCATGGGGCAATCATTTGTGCAGTTAAAGGCTGAGGGCTCAGAAAGTTCGCGGGAAAGGTGTAAGGAAAGGTCGTCGATGGACGATCGATAAATGGAAGGGAAAACTCCCATTTTGAGCAGATGTTACATGTATCCCTGAAGAACTCTCTTGTGCAGGGACGAAGTGGTGGGGAAGGAAAAGGTCAGTGGTTCATTCTGGTTAGGGCACCACGGTGGAAGCTCCGAGGTAGCCGTACATGGGGCATAGAGAACGTCCCAAAACTCTTTAACTGCATGCTTAATCATGAGGGCCAAACGGAGGGAAAAATCCGGAACGAGAAGACTTGACAATGGAAAAGAGGGATCTGGAGAAGAGTTTCAACGACGGTGGAAGGTGTAAGGGGAAAAGAAAAGTGTCTAGGTTTATCCCTATCATATAGGCGAAAAAAAAACTATTAGAGGAAAAATAGCGCTTTAGGATTCAAATCTCCCGGTAATGGTAGCCCAGGATTGTCCCAAACCTTGAACATAGAGCGAAGATCATTTGAAAGTTCAACGAGAGAACCAAACGAGAACGTTGCCGAGTTGTAACTGGGAAGGGATGGAAGGGCCGTTCAAGCGGGACTTGGGAGCGAAAGTATGCGACCGCGCGGGAGCCACACAAACGAGGGGCAAAACCGCAGGGGGGCACCAGCAACACGGGGGGGAGGGGGGGAAAGCAACAGAGATCGCGAACAAAGAGCGAAAGGCTACCTGGAAAATCATTGAAGTTGGCAAACGAGAGGAATCCGGACGGGGAGGGCCAAGAGAGTGGGAATGGCGACTGAGGCCCGGGGGGGAACCTCAACCATGGGATGGGCACACCTCGTCGGTTGAAATTATCACAGGGAGGAACTAAATAAGCGTGCAGGGGGGAGGGAAAAAGAAAACTGAACCGCAGAAGAAAGAAGAGACTATGGAACAAGGAGGACCAAGGAGGGAAAGTTATCAACATCCTAAATCTAAAGATCCTGGAGGCAACAGATCCAATTTCTGAAGGAAAAGCGGAGGGGACTGGGACAAAAGCCCTCGCAAAAAATGAAAGAGGAACTACCAGGCCAAACATGTCCGCCTGAAGCCCACAGAGAAGGACGGAAAAGCTAACATTCCGTGGGGACAACTACATCAAGTTGACGGCAATCCTTCAGGACAAAGTCTAAGATTGACCGAGAAGACCCATGGGAAGCTCCGCTTCACGCATAACGGAAAACTCTGGGAGGGAGACTAATAACTGCTATCAGCAGGTAAAGAGACGCCCAGTTAATGTTCCTCTGTAAATACGGGCTCAGGCGAAGGTCAAAGGGCCAAAGGGGGCATTAATCTCCAAGCGCCGGGAGGTTTCTAAACTAATCTCGGTGATTTGGTGAAGTCTGAATGGTGAACCACCGGGGTCGAAATTCATGGGACAGGTATAGACGCACAGGGAGCGCTTAAATACGGGGGGGAAATGCCGCTGGTAACATTGAAAATGTGAAAAAGTCAACCCAAGCAAAGTCCACGCGGGGAGCCGCCGAAAGGCTGCGCCAAGGGGGAGAACTAAATCACAACCACAGAAACTAGATTAAAGTCCATGTGGGGGGGTGACCCAAAGAGAATTGTTATGTACCTGAAATCCACGGGGTTCAACTGGGAATTTCTGGGAAAAAAAGGTAAACCGGAAGATCAGGAGAAAAAGGAGATGTAGCGGAATCTAAAATACGATGGACGACTAACGAAAAGCAAAAAATCGGAATCGAAGGAGAACTTGGGCCATAAATAGAAATGAGAACTAAAATTGGATCCCCAGAAAGACCCTGACCAGGCCTGAGACCCTTAACCAGAGCCACGAGGAATCCTCAGTGAAACACTGGGGGCAAAGGATTAAACATTGGTCTCTGTGCGCTAAAAATTAAGGATCTGCTCGTCAGCGAATTCTTTTTGGGGGACCGGGTCCAGGAATTTAAAAATTACATAAAGCACCTATCCTATAATAAGAAATCATGAGCAGGAATAAGGGGAAATCGCAAGGATTTGGGGGAAAAGAGAAAAAAAAAAAAAAAGAAGTTGAAAAAATCAAAAAAGGGGGCGTTCGGGAATCCAGTCGAGAAAAAAAAAACTAAAGGAGACAGGCAGGGGATCGTTTTTCGGTGAATGGGAAAAGCCAGTGAGATTGTAGGGCTGCCGGGGAAGACGCGCAGGAGACAGAGTAGTTGTCCACTGGCGGAGACAAACGCGAATATAAAGGGGGTTAGTGGGATGAAAAAAGGAGACAGATAGTGTGTACGAATCAAGGGAGAGGCGTAGGTAGAAGCAAAACCGTTAGGAGGGGCTGTGTAAAAAAGGTTGTACTTACCAGAAAACTTGGCCGTCAGAAGCTGATGCAAAGAAGGAAGCAATGGATAGGGAAAGAATATGAATAAGCCCGCGAAGAAAAGGCTCATACTATTTGTAGAGCATAGGCGGGGGCCCTCCAACCTCTGGTGGTGATTGGGATAAGTGATCATCTTAGGCCAGCATGTTTGAAAATGGCTGGTATTTTATTTAGATGGCGGGAAGGATAGAATGTCGTAGAAACAGCACGCCGGGAACAGTAACCGGTTGGAAAAAAGAAGAAGACTTGTCCGTCTAAGAGAAAACCAGAGCAGCTAATCGGAACAGGAAAGGGGAATAAATTGACCTTTTCTGCCGGGGCCAAGGATTAAGGAGGCAGTGGGAAGTCACGGAAAACAAATGAGGGGTAAAAAGGAAACAGGAACAGAAGGAGGGGTCCATATCTGGTGGGGGGGAGGAGAGAGGGATCGCCCAGTTAAGGTAGAGAGAGTAAAATTCGCTAGATCGGAAAGAACGGCTACAATAAAGAACGCAGTGTGCACCAGGAAAAGTGGCCCTGGAAAGATTAGAAAAAAGGCTTTGGTAAGGGAGGCATAATGAAACTGGGAAAGGACTAAAATGGCAGTCGGTAAATGGCCCGGGAGGGGGAAGGTGGACTATAGAATGAAAAGAGGGCTAGGCTTTAACCTGGGAATTAAAATTGAGGGTGGGTGAGTGAACTCTTGTACTGGTAGAAAAAGGAGAGAAAAGAACTCACCACTCAACATGATGCTGGAGGAGAAGAAAAAGTATCCCAAAAGATCGTATGGTTCTTCCACACTACAAATGAGGGAAAAGGAATTAGACCAAGGATGGGGGACGTGCTAGGCGTTGGATGACGATAGACGAAAGATTGAGAAGGCTGACTTGGAAATTTCGAAGGGAAGAAGAGGACTTACACAAAACGGGTACAAAGGACGCATATAAAAACGAGCACCTATCTTAATGGATCAAGGGATGGGAAAAGCACACCTTTATGAGGGGACGAGCCTCAGGGATACACTACGGCTACGGAGAGGTAAAGAGGCAGTTACTCGAAGGAGAGTGGGCGGGAAAATGCAGAGACGGATAAAGGAAACGGGAGCCACAGGGAAGAGGGGGGTTTGGGGTTTGAGAGGAGAAGTTTGAGTTTGTTCAACGGAGGGGGGGGAGAGCTCCTGGCGCTGGAACCAGAACCGGGGGAGAAGCAAAATGGGAAAGTATTCTTCTCAGAGGGGGGCTGCGCGAGAGTGGGAGTAGTGAAGCGGTAAGGGGCAAGAAAACCCCATCAGGCGCTCGAGCAGAAAAAACGCTGCGGGCAAGAGACCATGTTGGCTCAGGGAGTTCCAGCAAACCAAAAGCGTCAAAGTGAAGGAAGGAGAACAGGGGAATTGGCCATGGTCTGGGTAAAAGGGGTTCTGCTCAGGGGAAAAAGTGAACTAAAGGCCGAGTTCGCGTGTCGTCGGAAAATTCGGATTAAAAATCTTTGAAATGGGATGAAGGAACACTTTAGAAACTGTCAGGAGGAAAAGGGGTTCTCGTTCAGAAGTGAGAGGAAACCAAGGGGATCCAGGTGAGAGAAAAAAAGGGCGCGCATGCGAAGCAGGAGCTTGCTCCAGGAAAATAGCGGAAAGAACAGAGAGGGAGGAAGTCGTGGAAGGAAGGGGGAAGCAAGGGGAAATTGTCTGCAGCGGCACATGGCCAGAAGTCGCTCCAAGGCTCTAGGACAAGAAAAGGACTTCGAACCAGTGGGCAAGAAGAAAAAAAGAAAAGAAGAAAGGGGCTCCAGGTATAGGTCGGAGAGGGGCGATATAGAGGGAGGGGAGGGGGGGCGTGACGGTCAGAAGAAATGGGCGAAAAAAGACAAAGGAAAGGAGGGGGCGGTAGCCGTTATGGGAAGAACAGCACAACTGTTTTCCCATGAGCGTGCTGTTGGGTAAAAAAAGTAAAAAAACGGGCCACGGCGCTCGAAGTAAGCAGGGGGGTGTCCAGGATGTCGTGCACCACGGGGAAGGGACTGGCTGGAAAGGGGGGAAACGGTGAGTAACTTAAAATGCAGGATTCTGGGAGACCTTCCATGGACATAGAGAGGGGAAAGCACTCGTAGACTAGCCCAGTCCAGGAAGCGTGGAAAAGATGGGGCGTGCTGCAAGGTCATTTTGACTATGGGGGGAGACAAAACCGGAGTAGAGGTCACTTGTGTCAACAGAAGATTGGGAAGGCATGGCAGGGAGAAAACTTACTTCAAAAGGGAGGGCGGATAACGAGCCCTTTCAAGAAGTCTGGGGGGGGGCCCTGCTGGTTCTGGGGGGAGGTCGGTATGTTCATTTCAAAAAGGAGGGAAAACCGGCTCTGCGCTAGCGATGAGTCGGAGGCTTCGCAGGAAAGACTGAGGAGGGTTACCAGGGAAGAAGTAATTCAGATGGCTGAGGGGAGGGCGAGTAAAGTTGGTAAGGCGGGTCTTACAGAAAGGGGGCCGCGCAGGAAGGGAAGACCGTAAAAATTTCGTAGAACCAAAAAGCTTTAAACGACGGAGAAAGACAGGGAAGGGGAAAACGAGGGAAAAAAGCGGAGAACTCGAGCCGAGAAGTAGGTTATCAGTAATCTCTTGGGGAAACGGGAGGGGGGTGGGGTTGATAGACGCTGAGAGGGGAGGAGGAGGTGGACCTAGGCCTCTGAAGAAAAAAAAAAAAAACGGATGAGGGATAAAAGAGATAAGAATAAAGGGTGGACAAAATCGAACGAGGAATTTCTTCAAGAGAACAAACACTACGTTTTCAAAAGATGAGCAGCAACGATTGGTACTGGTCAACTGCTAGGAAGAGCGGAAGCCCGGGAAGAGGGGCATGGGAGAATTTCAGAGGGACAAGGGGGGAGATGGGATACCTTAGATGTCGGTCCAAATAAGGGAGTGGGACGAACAAAAAAAACAAACCATCCCCTGTGGGAGAAAACATAGACGAAGAGAAATCAAATGCTAGAAAAATATGATCAAGCTGGGCGCAAAATAGAAAAGAAATAACCGCCAATCTAAAGGAAGAAGAGTGAAAGAAAAAGGGATATAACCGAATGAAGATCCTCACCAATTATGGAAAAAGTACGCGTGGAGGGCGGGCATTAAAAGGCACCAGAAAGCGGAGGGATGGGGGAACAAGAAACCGCACTCACCGTAGCTGATTGGAAAAACTGACTGCTCATCTCAAACTTCTCGGTTAAATCCCAACAAAAAAAGAAAAATTGAGTCGAACGAAAATTTTCCAGTTAAGCAAAAGGGGAAAGGATAGGCGCTTATTCCCTGCCCTCCTACACCTGTCAAGTGTGGAGGGGGAACCGCAGGGGAAACAAGAAAATCAAGCCAGCTCCAGTAAGTGTTGACACGAGCAACTGATCATACCTACGAAATGCACATCGTTAAGAAGAAAGGGGGTCCTGGGTGGGGAAAAAGAGAAAAAGGGAGATAAAGGAAAAGTCGTTCTGATTCAGAATACTGGCAAAAGAGAACCCGGTTTAAGTCCAGCTGGAAGGAGGGTCTACTCAGGGAGAAACTGACCCAGCCCATCAGAGACATGGGAGGAAAAAAAAACACGAAGATTAGAAGGGAGAAGCCTAAGGGATTGGATGAAACTGCACCCCTTGTGTCGAAAAAAGCGGGGGGAAAGGGGGGAGAGGTCCAGCTCTCTCACTGGAGATTCGAGGGGAAAAAAGTAATACAATTACAGTGATGACCCTGTCACCCCTGGACCAAAAAAACCATTAAAAGAGGGAGGGACCCCATAGGCTGGTCTCCCCGTAGCAGCAAGAAGGAAGAATCATGACCAATAAGAAAAACAAAGAGAATAAAAGGAAATCCCTCGTTAATATCCCTGTATGAACAGAAGAAATGCCAAGGGGGGAAACAAACATTACAACCTTCAGCATCGGTTTTCGAAGGGAAAAGGGCTGATGGGCAGAAGCTCTATAAGAATTGAACAGAAGAGAGTAAAAAAAGAGAGGAGGACGCAGGGCTCTCGAACAATATATCCCTTGTATCCTAAAAAAAAAAAGCCAGGGCAAAAAAAAACCCTGACTTTTGTTTCATGAATAAACGAGAAAGGGGAGATTTGGAGAACCTTGACTCGGAAGGAGAGACTCATGCAGGGGTCGGTCAGGGAGGGCACACTGCTTCCTCAATACAGAAAAAGAAAGAGAAGAGAAAAAGAAGCAATTGAGAAAGGGAGTCTGAAAGAAAGCACAAGAGAACAAAAGACTTTTGGGAAAACTCCACATGGGGGAAGAAAGTCGGAAATAAACAAAATCTGCCCTGTAAAAGGTAAGGAGGAGGATTGCGAAAGTCTATGTCTAGTACACAGGAAGCGGGGGTAAGTTATAAACTACGGAGAAAGCGAGAAAGAATGACCGTCTCCTTCAGAGAAGAAGAAAAGTGGGAGGCCTTCAGCACATCTTGTTGGAAAAATAAGCTCTTGGAGGCTGGGTATATCAGGAGGAAGGCGGCGGGGGGGAGGGGGGGACAGGAAGATGTGAGCTCCCCCGTGAACTGGGCCGGAGCCAGTCCAGAGAAAACTCGGGCGAACTGGCTGGTGAAGAGTGACCTCACCGACGTCGAAAGAAAAGGAGAAATAGAGGGGTATACAAATCTGTCGTGGTAAAGAAAGAGGGAAGGAGGAGAAGACATCTTAGCAAAGCATGTTGGAAGGGAATGGAGAGGGATATGAAGTCTAAAAAACCTCTTCTCACAAAAAGAAAAGGGGAAAGATGGGACAGATCTTGAGCTTGGGAAACCACCGCTTTCAGCTAAGAGCAGTGGGAAAGGAAGAAGGCGAGAATTAACTTCAGGAAAGGGATTCAGTCTGCTCAGTGGGAGTAAAGGTCCAAAAGTCAAAGGGGAAAAAAAAAAAACGTCCAGGAATCCCGACTGGGAGTGCGGTCCCGTCGGGGGCGGGTCTTGGCGAGAGCGAAAGAAGAACAACAACAACGGGGGGGAAAATAAGAATTCCAAAGGAAAAGCTCCTAGCCAAACTGAAGAAGTCAACTCAGGCCCAGGAGGATAGGGAAGGGCTTCGAGAAAGAGGTTTAGCACCAGCGCAGAATTGACTCCTTTTCCCAAAAAAAGAAAGAAAAAGGAACTGTCGATGAGCGAAGAGGGTGAAGGGAAAGGACAAAAGCTTAACCGGTCTGTACAGGGTGGGAAGAAAATTTTCTTGGTGATGGTACGCTGTTTAAGTGACAAGGGATGAGTGAGAAAGAAAACTAACCTCACATTCTGGACTAGATGGCTCAGAGTCTCCCAATCTCCAAGATCGAGTTGGGCTTGACCAAAAGAAAAGAAGAGAAGGAGGAGGTAACTCTGGAATCTGTTCGAGGGTCGGGTTGGAGGGAAACAAAATCGTACACAGGAAAAGGGGAAAAGCGTCCAATGGACTACTGGGAAGGGAAATGCAAGAAACAACCAACCCGCCTCGTCCTCCCGGGACGCCATCTAAACTAAAGAAAGCAACGAACTGCAGGTTCTAAAAGAAAGGAATACAACTAACCCACCGTGATGAAGAGGGGAAATGAGAAGGCCGGAGTAACAAACCGCTTTCCGAAGAGCATAAAAGAGGCCCAACGCTCGTGATTGTGAAAGATAAGGGGAATTGGGAGGTAAAATCCACAAGCGTGAGAAAGGCCTTAGACAGTGAAGGGGGGGTTGGGTGGGCAGATTTCAGGGCCGGCGAAGTGAGTTGTTCAAACTTCAGTGTCGGGGGAAGGAAGATAGCGTTCCAAAAAACCGGTGGAGATCCATTTCTTATAAAGCTTGGGGGACGGAGATCTTGGGACGAGTTTAGGAAGCTGAAAAGGGAAAAACGGAAACAAAAGCATGCGAAAAATCCTAACGACTCCCGCAGGTAAAGCAAAAAAAGCTCACAGCTCAACTGGCTTCTTCCTGCAACCAAAGAAAGGGAGGAACAATTGACGGAGGAAGTTCCTTGGACCCAGTAGGGATACAATGGAAGGGTGGGGGGACTCTGCTCAGTAGGTCCAGGAAAAAGGGGAGCGTTCGTTAGTTCAATAAGTATTAGGAGGGAACGACTGCACATGCAGAAGGGGATTGGGAACTTTTCGGAGGCCGGACGGGGTTCATCTAATCATGGCAAATGCGATGGAACCAGCTTGAGGGAATTCCATTGTTCAACTATAACGGTGGATGGGGAGAATGAAAGCGATAGGTGGGGGGAGAGGGGATTTAAATACGGCTTCAGGGGAGAGGCGGCGCAATTCGTTTAAGTACGGGGGAGAGGGGGAAGGGAGTTGGCTTCCGTGTGTCCAGGGAGTAAAGGAGAAGGCAGAAAGTTAATGCCCGGTCAATGACTGCGAAACAGGGGGAAAGAAAAATGAAATCCGAGAGGAGGTTCTCTCCGCAGGGAATGTCGATGAAACGGGAGGGGGACCAAGTTGACGAAAGAGAAGACTGGGATGACCAAGGGGAAAGGCACTTGTTCGTGTCACAGGCTGGATAAGGAGGGGAGACAAGCAGGGATCGGGCTGTTGTAGAAGAAAAAATCATACCAACTTCCAAGTGGGAGAGAGGGGGGGTAGCATTCATTAGGTCTTTCGCGGACCATTATTTGAGTGGCAACAGGACGGATGTCTTAAGGTGCACCCGTTGGACTGAAGGAACCATGGTGATTCAGGTATTCCTTCCATGAAATGGATGTGGAGGGCCAGTGCCGAGAAGACGAAATTAATGCCTCTTTTTGACAATGAAAAAAGGGGGGGCTCCAGGATCGGGGAGGAGTGGAGGGGGAAAAAAGAAGGAGCTGTGCTTGTAAGAAGTAGGAGTCTCTAGGAGGTCAGGATGGTCAAAAAGGAAAAGGAAGAGAAGCTTTCGGGGAAGACTGGAGAGTTAAAAAAGAACTCCATGGGGGCGGAAATGTGATTAAGGAGAGGGCATTAATGAACTTAGTCGACTTCAAGGGCTTCATGAGAAGGAGAGAAGAAATGTCTTCCGGGAAGAAAGAAAGTTTGGGAAGGGATAGCATTCGCGCCAATGAGATTGGCGTAGCAAGAGTTTGGTACAATGGTTCTGGGGGAAAGGAGGAGTCGCCCTAGTGGGAAGCAAACGTAGCCGGGATGTTCGATCAAACCAAGAAACAGGGAAAGAGGAGGGAAATCCTGACATGGAACCCAGAGACACGGCTTCAGTAGAAAGGAAAGAACTTTTAAATGGATTTGATAGTTAAGACTCTTGGGAAGAGTGGCAGAGGTGGGATCGACCTTATGGTTAAGGGGGGGCCGTCAGAGAG
>Ga0179591_1373802_pt1 | contig 13820 bp, 14 predicted proteins | sample CZOMad2_1_08_16f_FD_182891 | JGI IMG/M metagenome (GOLD analysis project Ga0179591, IMG submission 182891) | Vadose zone soil fungal communities from Angelo Coast Range Reserve, California, USA - CZOMad2_1_08_16fungal (PacBio error correction) | ecosystem: Environmental > Terrestrial > Soil >...
GAGGCAGACATCGTCCTTCAATGGACAGCTCGAACAGCGACTCTCGGTAAGTACTGAAAGTGAAAATCCGGGGGGAAGTTTTGTGATGGGGGAGGCAAAACAAAGAACGACAAAAACACCTGTACAAATAGGGGATGCGCATGGCAAAAGGAGGGGAGTATATAACGGGAGACGGAACAACGCGCGGATTCAAAAGAACAAGTGGAACAAATAGGAAGTGTGAGATGAGCTTAACCCATTTGTCCCGAGAGGAGGGGGATCAGGAAGAAGTACTCCGTGGGGGGGGAACTAATTAAAAGGAGAAAGCATGTTGGTCAGGAGACGTACGCCGCAAGCAAAATCCCTTCGCATACGGACCTGGGAAAGGGATGAAAGGAGGTTGTGGTAGAAGCTAACGTGAAAGAGGAGACCTCCCGGGTGGATCAAGGGAGAAGGGGTGGGAAAAAATTTCAAAATCAGGCAGGTTCAGGAAGACGGAGACAGGATAGAAAAATTTATATTGCGGAGAAAACGGAGAAACTTGGGATTACTGTATAAGGGGGGAGGGGTAGGCTGCAATTATTCTGACAAAAAAAAGAAAACTCTCCACTAAAAGTCACTCTTATGAATGACCCAGAATAAAACCAACAAATTGGCCTAGCGAAAAAACGGCATAAGGGAAGTTGCTGAAATTTCCACGACGTCATTGCGATTCGCGTGGAGGGAAGAGAAAGGAACGAAGCAGAATGGGGGGGAGGGGAAGAACAACCAACGAGGTAAGCGAAAGGATACCTGTGTCTATAAACGCAGTTAGGGGCTCTAAAAAAAAAGACTGGCCACTCCAAACGGGTAAGGGGAGATGAAAAAGCTGCCATGCTTCACAGAAGGGGGGTCTTGAAGGAACTTTCAAGGGAACGGACGTAATGAAAAGAGTCAACGATGGAAGGGCTAAAGAAGTACAAGCTCCGGCCAAAACCTACGCCGGGAACCGCAAAAACTTGAGGGCACTGGAAGGGCGCAACAATATTCCCCTCGCGAGGGGTGTGTACCAAACCTAAACCATTGTCCTGACAAAGGAAGGTCGAAACAAAAGGGCTCTGCAAAAAGTAAGTGGAGAGAAAGGCACGCCGAGCTGGAAATAGGAGGATGGTTCGCTTTTGAGACAATTAAACACAAGAGAGGAGGGGGGTTGCGGGGACTAACAAGGAGTAAAGCAGTAGGGACTGACCCTCAGGATTCGGGCAGCAATTAGATCGGAAGTTAAAACGCAATACTCGCCCATATCCTAGCAAGAGAAAAAAAGGGACTAGGCTGGATGGCTCCAAGAGATCTCGAAAAACAACAACTAGGATTGACTGCGAGGAAGTTGAGCCATCCTGTGTCACGGTTTCCGCGATCAAGAAGGCGTATTTAGAAGGTGCGGCCGCATCCAATGCGGTAGGCGGGAAATTCGCCGGGGCCGCGAACATCATCAATCGGTAGTCAATACGTGGGGCGAAAAAGGAAGACCAGAGAATAGGCAAAAAAAAAAAACGCGTGACGGTAGAAAGGCCTGCTACTGAGACAAAGTCAAGGGCCGCAATGAATGGTGCGGCAATTGGTTTATGGGAGCGGACACCTTCATGCGCACGCGAAAAAGGGAAGGAAGCGACAGTGGCGAGGTTTTCCGGCACCGGGCGGCGGGCGGGAGTTGGTGGGGGAGGGGGGGGGGGAAATCTCAAAAAACATCAGTTGAAAACATGACACGTCACTCGTGCACCGAAGACCCCATTCTGGTGAAAGGAGGGCGTACATACATTCCAAGGCCAAGAACGGGAGGGAGGGGGGTATCTTGGGGGTTCTAGACGCGTGCCGGGAGCATCGTAAACAGTACCTTAGGGGATTACCGAGTGGTGTTACTTACCACTGAGTAGGAAGCGGAAAACGAGAGTAGGCGAAGGAATCTTAGTTGTCGGGGAAGTTTCAGCAAACCGTCCCGTTGAATTAATGATCGCCCAGGGAACGCAGGGGCTTGGAGAATACAGAACGGAGGGGGTTAATCCACGCGCTCCGCCAGGGAAGGGATAATCCCAAGGGTCTCAGGGCGCCTCCGCAGACTACTTCCGAAGGATCAGGGGGGAGAAAGGGAAAGAGGGAAGTCGCCGGAAAACTCAACTTGGAGCTATCGAAGAACGTACCTAAGGAGCATACCTCCAAAAACTAAGTCACTGGAGCAAAAGCTTAACGAAGGGAGAATGGGAGGGAGAAAACGAAAACTATGCAGAAAAGGTTAGGGAACTGACTAGAGGAGCTCGTAAGTCCAGGAAGAACATCGCTGAAAAGCAATGGCGGAAAGGATACTCCTCATCCTCTTAGGGTGGTATTACCCAGCGGGGAACGGTCAACGGGCATTCCTGCTACGAGGTATGAGGAAGATAAGAGGCTTTGCAAAAAAGAACTAATGTGAGAGTTCGTTGGGGAAGGAGGAAAAGCCAAAACTCTAAAAAGAGGGGGGTCAGGTTACTCTAGGAGGTCGAATAACTGCGGGGGGGGGTTATGAATCTTAAAAGGAACTAGAGGCATGCCGAAAAACCAATTATAAGGAAATATAAAGAAACGGGGAAGGGGGGACTCGAATATTCTGCGTCTAGCATACAGGCAACCAGGAATTTCGAGAGTGAAGGGGTCACAACCGAAAGGAGCTTGGACGGAATGATGGGCCGTCTCCTTAGGAGAGAAAAGAAGGAGTCAAAAGGGAGGTTGACATGGAATGCGTTGGTTGGCCCTGACCAATACCAACGGGGAAGGGGTCAGGGAGGCGATCGGAGGAATGCAAGGCAGCAAGTGAAAGGGGGAAAGGGGGCAGGGAAGGGATAAATCCAATTGCCCAGGTCTGAAAGTAAACAAGAAAAAAACGAACCCCCATTGAAAGGCATGCAAAAAAATCAGCATAGGGATTCGGCACGGGCCAAGGAAAGGTATTTCTAAAGGGGACCCTGGGTTTCAACGGGGGAAATGGGCGTGGGAAGACTGCTGACTTCCGTTGAGAAGCACAGGCTCGGTATTAGAGTAAAGAAGAAAAAGAAACGGGGAAGGATCGGGCTAAAAAACAAAATCGCCGGCAAAGTGGAAACTAGGAGGGATCTCAAAACTCACCCTCAGGGAGTAAAAAAGAAAGGGGGGGGGGGGGGGAGATGGGGGGATGAAGGAGAAATGGGGGGAAATCACGTGTGGACGCAAAAGGTTGGAAACAAGGTGCAAACGCGAAAATGTGACCAAGGTATTACCGTAAAGGCTGAGAAGGGGAAATTGTGAAGGGAAAAACTAGGGTGTAAGGCCAAGCTTATTTCCTAAAAAGGGATAGCAAAGGACATGCTGGGGGGAGAGGAAGGGGGTTCATGAGGGAGGATCGAGGGAAGGGAAATGGGACGAAAATGCAGACGGGGGTAGGGAGTAAGCGGCGGAGTTCTCATTAGACGGTCCTAAAACGGCCAGCCAGGGGGAACATTGCAGGAAAAAGGGGGGGGGAGGGAGGCAGAAGCAGACACAAAAAAGTGAAACGGCACGGTGAGGGTCGCTCGGAAAAAAAAGTTTGGAAATGCAAGCCTACGGGGAAAAGGGAAAAGGAAAAAGGAAGGAGAAAAAGAAAGTGCTGGTTGGGGTTGTCAAACAAAGGGGGTTGCGTGATGCACTTGAGTGAGCATCCGTGAGGGAAGATTCGTCTGGCATGTAAAACTAAGTATTGAAATGGGAAAAAGAGATCGGGGGAAGAGGAAAAAAAAAAAAAACTGAGGAGAGAGGGTCCTAGGAAAAAAAAAAAAAGTTCACAGGAAAAAAAGACATAAAAGGTTGTTTCCAAGTCATCGATCAACCCCCTCGCGCAACACACACCGAAAGAAAGAGCAAACAAAAAAGAAAGAAAAAGAGGAAAAATCTATCATGACCAAAGAAAAATGTGGACATACTCAAAAGACGTGAAGAGAACCATGATCTGCAAAATCACGTCGAAAAAGGAGAAAAGGGAGGAAGACGGGGGGGCTTGAAAAGACCAAACAGGGGAAAACGATTAGTCCAAATGAGAGAACCCGTCAGCACCATAACTGGGTCAATCGATCGATCGAAAATCCGGGTACCGAGGAAGGGGGGAGAGTCGAAAATAAGGGCCGGAGAAGGACCCCCTAAAAAAGAGCCAAAAAAACTAAAAGATGAATCACTTGGACCCGTTTTGCCGAAAAGACAATCCGAATAATTCAAAGAAAAGAAAAGTCGAGGGAGAAAGATAGAAAAAAAAAAAACGCTGATTGACTAGAGCGGAAACCATTCGGGGGATGTAGACCTTTTCACCGAGAGGAGGCAATCTGGTGGGGGCAATTGTGAGAAGAAAATTTGGAAAGGAGGCCTCGACCACACAATGGAGTCTCATTCAATAAACACAAAACAAAAATGGGAAGAAATGTTAAGGAAGGACCGTAAATGCCAGCGATCCCTGATCCTGAGGAATAGAACGGAAGTACTCTTACATATATAGGGGGGAAGGGCTAGAGACAAAATTGCCGGCCTAGAAAATAAGGACAAAAACCCAAAAGAAAAAAAAAAAAAAAGCCACCTGAAGAGCTAAAAACGAATTTGGACTATGAAGGGCCCCCCGTGAAAGCGCGGGCAAGCTGGCGAAGATGAGAAAAGGGGGGGGATGCGGAGGAAAAAAACTTTGATAAGGGAGCGAAAAAGGGAAGCACTGATGAAAGAATCATTCCATCACTAGACGGGAAGTTTTATGGGAGGGGGGGGAGAAAGAAAAATCCAGAACTGAGGGGAGGAGGGAAAGAAACGGTTCCTTCAAAGGCAAACCCCGTTGGCAAATGGAATAGTTAACGAGTCTGGGGGGGATGAAAGGAACGAAAAAAAAAGAAGGACCAGAGAGGAACAAGGCGCTTTCGGGACCCCTTCCACGGTGGGGGAGGACGTTGGGTAAGAATTGGAAAAAAGAGGACCACGCGCCCTCCACAAATTGGTTGAGAGGGAGAATTGGGAGGAGGGATAGAAGGCCGATCCAGCTTACTTAATGAAGAAGATGAACAAGGACCCTCGCTGGAGAAGAGAGAAAAGGGAAGGAAATCCTGGTGGGGGTAGGGGTTAGGGGAGAGTGAAGAAAGACGACACTATAAAAAAATGTACAAGATGCCGTGCAAGAAAGGGCCCAAACTTGGGGGGAGAAAGTGCAAGGGGCGCGGAAAGAGGGCAGGAGTCTGGGGAAAAAAGGGACAACAAAAAGTAGAGGAACAAAATTGAGTAGGGAAGCTATGTTCTCAGAACAATCTTAAAAAGGAATAATTGGAAGATAAGGAAAAGGGAAACAAAGGGTGCGGAGGAGGGAGTCAGGTCGCCGCCAAATCCAAAAGCGACTCAGGGAGGGGGAAAGGGTCTCAGAAAAACAGCCTTAGTTTAGAAGACTGCTCTTGAAAAAAAAAGGAAAAAAAGGTGGAGGAGAAATTTGCCGATGAACGGGGAGAAGGGGAAAGGTCAAATCAATCCCCTGAGGAGAATAGCCCATTTTATTGCGGGAAGAAGGGTAAAAAAGGGAGGAAAAGGAGACAGTGGAAGGAGGGGAAAGGCACTTACCCCTTAAAAAAAAAAAAATGTATTAGGCATATAAACCAAAAACTTAGTAAGAAGAAGGAAGACAAAAGCAGAAAGATTGCTGAAACCAAAGGGAACGAAAGGAGAGGTGAAGTCACTAGAGAGACCGTGCAGATAAAGCATCCAAGAAAAAACACGGTGTGATTGGGGGAGGGGAAAAGGAAAAAACCTGAGCCGGGGGCGATGCTCCTAAAAAAAATAAAAATCAAGAAAAAAAAGAAAAAAGGTGGGTTGAGGAGTCCAAAACTACCGCTGGGAGGGAACTGGGGACATAAACAGGGAAAAAAAAAAAACTCCCGGGCTGCCCGGCCGCTGACACGGAAAAAGAAAAACTTTAGTTTCCGCGGCCTAAGACAGATCGAGAGGGGAAATAGAAAAAAAAAAAAAAAAGACCGTCCGATCGCCGCCGCCGGTGCTGGAAAAAGACGAAGAAAAAAAACGGACTGGAAAAAAAGGGGGGGGGGAAAGGGACTAGGAAGGCATTCAGGCAAATTAACGAAAAAAGAAAAGAAAAAATCACCAAGGGGGAAAACAGTTCATGGACGGATTTTGATCGCCGCTGGCAAATCTCAGGGTCGATAGGGCCGTTTCGTCTTTAAGGATGACGTGGGCGGATTGTGGGGGGGAAGAAAAACGAGGACCAATCAAGAAAAAAGGAGGGAAAATGATGGGGCGAAATTGAAAAGGCGTAGCGCCGTAGACGAAGCAAAAATGAAAGGGAGAAAGAACATCAGCAATACATTCAGGAAATCAAAAACTATGTCGGAAGGGGATCGAGGATAAAAGGAAAAAAACAACAAAACTGAGGAGTCGAGATCTAAACAGAAGAGTGAAAGGTGAAAAACAGGACGGTATGCTATCTCTTCTGATACGGCGAACCGACGATGCGAAGAATTGAGAGGGGAAAAAAAGAATCGAAGATACTTTTCTTGCTAAAAAAGGGAGAGACAAGAAAAAAAAAGAAACATATCAACTCTGCCAGAAACCGTAAGATAGACACAGGGGGTGAGGCGCAGCCGGGAAAATTGGAAACGAACGAAAGGGGGGGAACAATTGTGGGGATGGGGGGTGAGAAAATCTCGGGAATATTCTTGCTTCGCCATCCGAGAAGATCCTGTCGAGGTTCCGTCACAAGGCGGGAGGGGGGGGGGGGGTCAGAGGAGGAAACGCGTACTCGGCCATCGTGTAGTGAGGCAGAATGAAAGGAAAAGGCGTTGGCCGCGAAGAACCGCCAGGCTGGTGAGCGGGGTCGTTAGCATAGAAGAAACCAACGCCGGAGGGGAAGTAGCGGGGTGCGTCAAACACCGTAAGGATAAGAAAGAGGGGGAACCTGCTCAGTACAGTGGAAACTAGTTTTTGGTGAAGGAGACGCCAACCACCGGGGGAGGAAGGCGGAAGAGATGATAGGCGAGCGGTACTGACAGTGAGATGGGGGGCAAAAAAAGGGAAAGTGAGTTGGATGCAGATGATCAAAGGGGGTTGGTGTCTGCCTAAGATACAGTGACCGGGGGGGAGGAGAACGGCACCCAGCACCTCTAAGAAGCAAAGGGGAGCAAGGGGAGGAGACCGAATATAAATTTACTTCTTTCCGTTTAATTCAGGGTATGAAGGGGGAAGGCCAAAGAGGAGGGGAAAACAAGGGTAATCAGTTGATGACTAGGGAAATCTGACGAGAGAATCAGAAGAACAACTAAGGAACTATTAATACTCTTCTGGAAGGGAGCGGAATGCAGATGCAGAAAGAGGGAAGTGGGGGGGGAAAAGTTCACATGGTACTCGTCTAAACTGAGAGGACTAAAAAGAGGAAAGAGGGATCTTTCCATCTCAAAAACAGGACTTTGTTCGCTGGGAAAGGAAAGAGAAGCAAGAGGAGATACCTCGCATTACCGGATATTGACAAAGTGGTTGAAACCTGCGCAGCTATAAGGAGTTGAAAAGGTGTGTAGGGAGGTACGTGCGAGTCCAACTTCCACAAGAGGGAGTGAAAGGGGAAAGAGAAGCAGGAACTATACTGTGAAGGTACGAAAGAACCCGAGATCGGAAGAAAAAGTCAAGGACGAGAAAATGTCATCTCTAATAACCTAGTTGGACTGCGCTGAAAGGATGGAGGACTGCGAAGGGGGCATTAAAAGAAAACTTTCTCGAATTTTGAAAAGGAAGAGCCGGGGAAATTCTTTACGCAACTGCCAACACCCCCGCTGCGGCGAAAAAGAACAAGGGGAAGAGGGAAAGAAAGAAGTTCAAGATGACATTTTGCCCAAAGCTTTGGGACCCTGAAACTATGAAACAGGGAGAGGAAGGGGCGCGGATAAATAGGCGAACATGAAGCAGGCGGTGGTTTATGAAGGAGAAAAAGGAACTGGGAAAAGGCGCATCACTCTCAGTCAAACGGAACCAAAAGGAGAGAACGCGGGCCTGCTGGAGTGAAGAATCTTCAGAAAAGCCTCTATGGACCAAGAAGTCCGGGGGATGGGGGACAGGGGGAAGGTTTTCTGGGGGATTTCTCGATAATAGAGGAGTACTCAAGTTGGTTCGAAGGAATGCGGAGGGAACGCAGACAAGGAAGGCGTGGGGGGGGGGAAAACGGCATGCGTGACTTAGAAACGGAAGGCCGCGGGGGGGACGAAAAGAATGAGAGGGAAAGGAAGAAGAAAGATTCTCAACATACATTGGTTGGGAAGATGTATTGACAGAGAATCGGGATTCCCGGGAAAGGGTGAACAAAATGGGACGTGTCCATGAAAATAAAAAAAACAAGGGAGGGGAGAAAGGGCAGGGGAACTTCATATTGTCTGCTTGAGAAAAAGAATGCGATTTGGAGGTGGGAAGGAGGCCAGGAGGGCATTTCTGCAAAGGGACTGGAAAGAGAGAGTCTTTGGATCTGGAAGACGAAACATGAGTGTGAGAGAAAGGAAAAAACTTACAAAGACTTACGGAGGTTTTGATGGGGGTTGGAGGAGACCTGTTGCTAATAAAGAAAGGTGGGGGACGAAGGGGGAGACCTTCTATTAACGCCTTAGGGTTTCACACGCAGTTGCTGGCTCGCCGGAGGGAGAGTTCACATACGCGGCGATGGGCTCTTCGAAGGGGAAAAAGGGACTTGGGACGAGGGGTAAAGGAGTCTCTGGCTTTGGCTGATGAGAGGTAGGTTTGCAAAGCATATTCAGGCGATCTGTCGAAAAAGGACCAACGAGGGGGTGGTGGAAAGGCACGAAGCTGTGAGCGGCGACTGGGTATGAAATCTCGAAAAAAAGAAAGAGGATGAGAGATAGATTTCGCAGAAGCGAAAATCCCAAACTCTGTCTGGGTATTCAACACTCCAAAAGGGAATCGGAGAAATCAATAGAGCAGCAACCAACCGGAACAGCACCGAACGAGCCTCATCAGCAAAAAAAAAAAAAAAACAAGAGAAAAAGAAAAAAAGAATGACCATCTCCCCAGCCGCCCATTAATGCATGGGCGGCCTGCTACATCGAAGGAAACAGACGGGGGGCAGGAAAGCACTCCGTAGACGAGGGGAACGAAGAACCCGTAAGGGAGGGAAACATACGGTGCTTGAGCAGCATCCAAAAACCTTTTCAAGAACGTCAACGAGGGGGAGGACTGGAGAACAAGAACGTCAAGTCCATCTGAACTAAGAGATAGCAAGAAACCCCACCTACCTCCCAAAGTTAAATGTAACGAAAAAAGAGACTTAATCAGGCGAAGCGAATACCAGTGCCAAAGAAGAAAAAAAAAAGAGAAAGAAAGCTTAAAATAATGGAAATCGGCTAGGGAAAAAGGGTCAGAAATACCACGCAGAAGAAAAAAATTCAAAAAAATCGAGAATTCTGAGAAAAAGTCAGTGCACATTAACCCAAAAGTCGGGGGTGAGGGTGGAAGGACATTGTTTAAGCAAACCCAGGTCACAATCGTGTTTGCAATTCAGCACTCAAGAAAAATTCCGACCCAAGCTCTCAGAATCCAGAGAAAGTATTTCGGCAAGAGCGAGGAAGTGGTAGAATCTAGATGCCCGTACCAAACCACCTATTCCGGATGAACTGAGCAGAGGGATAAATAATAAGGACGTGGAATCGGTCTAGATCGCGGGAGCCACGGGGAGCAGGAAGCGACAAGAAAAGAGAAAACCTTATAACCCCAAAACCGGAAAAACGGACTCCTAACCGTGTGTCATATGAGGAGAAAAAAGAAGACTCAAAAAATGGAGGCAAGAGGGCGGGCTACGAAGATTTCTTTGATGTGTCTCTGACGGGAACGAGATGTAGAGCCGAAGAGATATAAGCCTCGACCTTGTGAGAAGGGGGGGAGGGAAGTAGGCGAGAAGGATTCCCATAGAGGCTGTTTGAAGCTTCATGTTCAGCACAACTAGAAGGGAGTTGAGACGTGGTAAGGCCCTTGTAAGAACATAAGATGCCACGGAGAGGGCGTTGGGTCACTCGGCAGTCTAAGAAGAGCACGCACACTCAACAAAAACGCAAGAGTGCCAAACTTTTCTCGAAGACATTGGCAGATTTATTCACTAGGGGGAGGAAGGGGAAATGGAAAGATTAATAAAGCATCCTCTCAGGGGAAGTTCCTGGTCCAGAGTATCAGGGGGTGGGTGGAGCACGAACCGACACTAACCAGGCTGATAGGGGAGACCACGATGGCACCACAGTAGTATCTTCATTTAAAAAGAAAAGGCAGACTAGGGGCCAGGATTGACTGGAACCGAGGTTAACGAGGTGTGAGGGAAAAATACAGACCAGGGGGGAATCTTCAATCGATTCTACACGTCCTCATTGGCACACACGATGCCGGTGCTTCGTCGCCGTCATCAATCTCCAAGGAGAGAAGGTACAAGGAGTCAGTCATTATTTGGGAAAGAGCGCTTGAGCTTCGTCCTCTAGCAGCCAGTTGGATTCTATCATTTTTTGCCGGTGGACGTGCCACAAGAGAAGGGAGGCAGGGGCCGGCCTCCCGGGTCAAAATCGGAACAGAAGAAGGGGTCTTGCGAGAAGAAACGAAAAAGGAGGGAGAGCGGGGACGACGATGCTTCGCTGCAGGAATTATGCTGACACCGGAACCGCAGCCGGGCTATTTGCGCCGGAGACCCACCAACAAAAAGGAGTAGAACGATCGTCAGGCAAGAACGACTTTTTCTGAAACCCTATTTCAAAAAAAAAGAACGGGCCTACAGAGGGCTCGGGCGACGTATCCATAGCCAAAACGCTCGGACACGTGGAGATTCGTCTTCAAAAAGAGGGAAAAAGACTGAGCAAGGGGCGATGCTATCAGAAAAATCGGCGGGGACCTACACAGCTAATGGGAAAAAGCCAGGAGGAGAGAGTAGCCAGAACAACTCCACCGGAGGACCAGATGGCAGGGTAAAGTCCGACACCGTGAGGCAGTCGAAGCCGTAGCGTAGACGAAGCGCCGGAACAACAACCGCGACCGCCGGGGGGAAGGAAAGAGACACTGGTCTTCAGGAGGCTCGGCACCATTGAAAAGGATTTGGAAACCAGAACCTCAACGATTTCCGCAACCAAAGGTGAAGCGGAAAAGAATGGTGAAGGCAGAAGGCGAATCCAACAAAATCTCTCTCCTAACCGGCACGGCGCCCGGTTGGGGCAGCTTTACAGATTCTTCCAGGGTTCGGGGATTGGGGTGGCGGACCCCCAAAGGCCATATTCAAGAAAAGAGGAGAGTGGCAGAAAAGGGCAGAAAACGCCGTAGCCTCAAAATGCAAGGAGATGCGTCCTCTCAGATCGAAGAAGATAACCCATGACCGGGAAGTGCAAAGGAGGCCATGTCTCAAGAGAGCCGACAAAAAAGAGGAGTACAATCGATATGCTTTCAAGTGCCTCTCGGGCTCCGCGGCAGATATGCATATATGCTTCAGATAGAAGGGCGCGAAAGTCCTTCGCTGCTTCGATGCTTACGGCTCGACATTGAAGCGACCCAAGAGGGTGCAGAAGGGAAGCGGCCTCCGACGCACACGTCTCCGAAGCGGGGAAGAACGAGAACGCGGGAAGGGACATGATGCATTTTTTTTGCAAGCGGCGATAAAACGCTTGAGGACTGGGCGGGGGGGCTGGAATGGTGAGTGGTTACGTACAACTGAAAGTAGAAGGCCGCGCCCTAGACAGTCTCCTCAGAGGGCGGGCAATCGTCAATCAGGGGGGGAAAAGTGAGGGATGAGAAGTCGTCCATATATTTAGAGTGACTGAAAGGTCTTTGTCCCGAGACCGCAGACTGGTGAGGCCTGAGAGTGTAGGCTCATAGAAAAGTTCCCATCGGTAGGGCAAGGCTGTGCGCTGGGTATCGGAAAAAAAATGAATTGATAAGAAAGAGAAAGGCAAGGCTTTATTACCTCGGGTGGGGGGGTTTACTTCTACGCCAATCTCCAACGGAAAGGGCGATATGGGAGAAGAAAGCGACATCGCGACTGTTGGAGGTGAAGCAAAAAAAGGAACCGGGATTGCATGTATGGAGCCGATGACGCATGTGGTGTGCTCTTAATTAATCCAGGACCGGAGTTGGCAGCAATAAGAGAGGAAACCAGGAGCAATCCCATCCAATTTTTCAGCTGAAGGACCACAAGAGAAAGGACCTGTTGGCGATTTTCCTGTTCAGAGGGAGAGGAACAGGCCAAGGAGAAAGAACCAGCAAAAATATGGGACGCTTGGAGGAAGACAGGGACACGATCCTAAGCAGCAAACCACACGCAGCCCGGCCTAGAAAGCAACGAGGAGCAGGAGGGCGACAGCACTGAGAAAAATGCAGGGGGGGGGGAACTGAAGCTTAACCCCCACGTCGTACTAAGTCGAAGGATCGCTGCCACTGGAGATCTGACTTGTCAAAGGCAGTTTTAAAGAAAAAAGCTGGTCCAGTGCCAACGCCCCGTTCCCAGCCGTAAGACCGTGACTTTTGCTAGGTGGGCAAAGATGCCAGCACGATCAGACTTGAGAGTGGTAGTGATTTTAAGGGCTGAAAAATCACAAAAAGCTCACCATTCGTATTTAACAGGGGCTGAGGCTTAAACTGCGAGAGTACGCTAATGACCCATGGGATCGCCTGCAGTCTCACCTGAAGAGACTCTACGATCAACCTGTGGGGACGCCGCGAGTGACGGAGAGGGAGATCTGCAGACCTGGAAAGGAGTGAAGTGGTCACCTGTGTACAACATCGCCGTGACTCCTGGACCTGGTCCCCTGGCATCGAAAGAAAGAAAACGCTTCAAGATCCGGGAGACGGGGAGGGAACCGGGAGGCCTCACCTCCACCTGAGACGTATTAGCTAGAAAACCACGAAACAAGGTCGATGGCGCCGGGATCTCATCGACAGTGGCAGGAGAAAAAAAGTATAAGATCTCAGATCAATCGTAAGGCCCAGCATGCAAAGGGCAGGACCCAATGGGAAGAGAAGACAGAGGAAAGAGACGCGCTGAGCGGGCCTCGGGGGGGAGGGGGGGTCTCCGGGGGGGCTCTGCTTCTTACTTTCAGGTTGTCTTCAGCCGCAGAGACTCTTCCTAAGAGCCAGCGTTCAAATTTCATCGCTTGGTGGGGGGGTGGGGTACGGCAGAGAGTGATCTCAACTTCCTCGTAAGGTCTCACATAAAAAGTGTTGGTTTGGTCTGGCCTGAGAGGGAAAGTGTTCGAGAAGAAGGGTGCGCAAAATTTATCTTGGTATGACCAAAACAGGGGGATTACACGCAAAACCGATTGGTGGCGCAGGCCTGAAGATTTCAAAAAAGTTTGGGCGATAGAGAAAGTTATTTCAATGAAGCGCCTAGGATGTTTGCAAAAGATACTATGAGGTGAGGGCGGGCAGAGCGTGCATGGGGGGGAGCGCGATGTCGACTGATTTAAAGACCGACATGAAGAAATATGGACGGGTTCGGAGGGGAAAGGCGCGGCGGTTCAGATGCGACCGGCGGGGGGCTGCCGGTTGAGCGGTGAAGCCTGAACCACGGGGGGGGCGGGATTGCCTGCGGACCCATCTTTGGTCAAACACTTGGGATTTGCGGCGCTGCTGCGAAGGAAGGGGTTGCCGAGAGGGGCGGCGTCAACCGGGATGGTGGAGAGTCGGGGGTGTCAGCGGCTGGGAGCACTGACGAAAGGGGTGGGGGTCAGCCTGTATTTTTGCTGCTGAGGGCGGGCGGTGCTGCATCGGGGAGGCTCGGGAATTTCTCGAGGTGGAACAACGGGGATGTGTCATGCAAAGAGCGGGAGCGGGGTCGAGAA
>Ga0179591_1257167_pt1 | contig 13819 bp, 14 predicted proteins | sample CZOMad2_1_08_16f_FD_182891 | JGI IMG/M metagenome (GOLD analysis project Ga0179591, IMG submission 182891) | Vadose zone soil fungal communities from Angelo Coast Range Reserve, California, USA - CZOMad2_1_08_16fungal (PacBio error correction) | ecosystem: Environmental > Terrestrial > Soil >...
AGGAAAAAGTTCGCACGAGCGCCCGAATCTAAAGAGAAGAAGGTCGAACGTAGAAGTGGGAGAGGGAGTTTAAAATGGTTGAATGTTGTAGGAGGAGGGAAAAGAGGACATATCACATCTCTTATCGAAACACAACAGATGCAAAGGAGTGCAACCAAGCCGGTAGGAATAAGCCGGGCCAGAAAGTGCAGGCTTACAGCAGTCTATCGACGGAAAGAAAAAGGAGACGAAGGCACTCCACGAACAGAAGCCCCATCGGGCCTTAAGAGAACGGTCCGCCTGAACGCTTCCGAAGCGCCGACACTAGGAACGGTGTCAAGGTGGTCGCTCTAATACGCTGTAAGGTCGTCGGCCTGTCTAAGTTGTTCGAAAGGCAACTACAAAAAAAGCTTCATCTGGGCCGCATGCAGTTGGAGATGGGCAGAGCGACCGGTAAGGAGAGATTTTTTCAAGCGCGAAGAGGGAAAAAGTGCACTCGAAGTAGAAGAACTCAACTACCCTTCACAAAAAGGCAAGGTCGACCTAGAAGTGGAAAGGGGGGATCCTTTGCAGAAGGAGAGGTAGTAGGATTGCCAACCACTTTGATGAATGTGCGGCAGAAAGGTTAGGACGAGGAAGGGGAGAACGGGGGAGAGATGAGAACCGTCAAGAGGGTGCACAGGGGGCCCGCGACCCAGACTGAGGGAGGGGTAAGGCTTGGGAAAATCGTGTCGGCGAAGATAGAGTTTAATCCGGTTTACGGAAGGAAAATAGGGGACTACACCTAACGTCGGGCGCAAACGACGATTATGGGGGAGCTTCATGAGAAAGATTTGGGCTGGGCGTGGGAGATGCAGCATGAATCGGGGGCTCCTTACCGTGAGGGAGGGAGCTTCACTAAGGAATTGGTGCAGACGGAATCTCCGGAATTGCTAATAAATAAGGGCAACACCACGTACTAAAGTTGAAGTAAAAGATGTAAGGGACCCGGAAGGAGGGGGGTTTTACAAAGGAAGCGGGAATTTCCGAGACTTGTTGCGCAATGCGAAGAGGAGGACAACTGCGGTGGACCTGTTTCTCCCTCAGAGAAGTAGGAGGTAGAGTTTATGTCTATCTGAAAAAGAGGCCTGCAGATAGAAAATGCAGCTGGAAACTCGGGGTTTTTCATCGGCTGGTGGAGAGTGTGTGTTATTGGGGATTGAATGAACCAGGATCACGTCTTTAGGACTCCGAGGGACACCTGGGACGGGCTTGGAGGTGGCCGCGCGGGGGGAAAGCTAGACTAAATTTTTGACGAAAAAATCGGCTGGGTTAGAGAGGAGAGAGAGGGATCCCTCAGGCGACTATCTCGCGTGAACAACGGGGAGGCAAACGAGGGGAAAAGTGTATGAACGGGGGTGACAGGCGACAGTGGGGGGGAATTCTATCGTGCGGCCGGGCTTCCATAAGGAGTTGGTAGTAAAACAAGGCTGGGGCTGGGGCAAGTATTGTCCAAAAGGCGGCTCCCAGGACAAGGTTCCCGCACGAACCGGCCTCGCGTGATCTAGAGGGTGGCTTGGAATTTAAGAGCGCCAGAGTCAAAGGCAGCATCGAATTTTGAAACAGCGGGGGGAGATATGTCTCAAAGCCGAAGAGAGGGTCAAGAAGAGAATTCGATTTGAGACATACAGCACGAAGGAGAAGTGACCCAGTGAAAGTTTGGTGCGGGAAAACGAAGCTGCTGATTGAGAAAACTTACTATCTGCTGACGCAAATTGATCGAACGAGGAGGGTGAAAACAAGAAACCATGTTCTGATGGGAACTCAAAGCCACTTGGACTATCGTAAACTGGGCGAAGTGGAAGGGCGGAACTCATCGTGGGGGAGATACCTAGTGGAGTTTCGAGGAAATAACGAAAGGGGGAAACATGTTTCGCTAATCTTATAAAGCCGTCTTAATTACAAAAAAGAAGGACAAAAGGTCAAGAAGAGTCCGGGGTTTCTCACGAGGCGGGGTTGCGCGCTGAGTCACACAAAAAAGTATGATCATTGGAGAGAAAAAATCAGGCCATACGTGTGTGAACGGGGAGATAGAATCCAATGAACATCGCGTCGACGACGGCTTTAATGTTTACGTCGTGAAAGAGAACAAAGGGACTTCACAAACCGAAGAAGAGTGTACTGTCTTCTGACTGCTTCAGAAAAAGGGGAAAATCAATGCAATAGAGAGAAATCGAAAAGAAAGGGGGAGGGTTGTCTCTGGATGGGAGCCTGAGACACTCAAAGAGGTCTTACTCCACCGGAGGGAAAAGTGAGACTCTGAGAAAGAGGTTTCGGTGGAAAAAGGGGTGAGGGGAAGAAGTCTGGCCTATCCCAGTAAAATGGATGGCACATCCATCAAAGCTCAGAGGGCCTGCAAATCGCTCAAAGAAGCTGATAGCGATCCAGAGCTCGGGAAGAGAGGTAACCAGGGGAGGGGCGGAGAAATCGCGGGGGGTAAAAAGGATATCTCTCAAAACAAGAAAAAAAAAGGAGGAATAAATGAGATTATCCGTTCCCACGTCGTTGCGCGGGCGCAGGTTACAGACGGCCAATTTGAGACGTAGCTCTGTGAGTTATAAGGAATTGAGAGGATTTTTCCGGACTTTTTGGGGGGAAGGAAATTTTACTTGATTAGTGAGATGACTCCCCTTCTAGGGAAAAAAAATGCTTCAGATTTGGCAGAGTAAAATCAGCAATTCTCGGATGGCGAAGGAAGATTTTCTACCTTTCCCTGTTCGCAGAAAAGCGCAACCGCACCAGAGACTCTTGGGGAGTTCGATGAATCCTTGGGGGGGGTATACGGGAAGGGTGTTCTCGGGGGTACATGCCATGAATGGTGGTTCTAAGATCGAAGAAGAGAAAGAAATTGAAGAGAGGGAGAAGAAGGGACTTGCCATTGAGAAAATAAAGGATCGGAGTTTTTGCTCAGGAAACGGTATCTGCTTGTTTGACGAGTCGAGAAAGCAGAAATTGAAGGCTCGGAAGTCAAAGGGGGGTTCGCTTGTCGGGTCATGCAAGGAAGAAAAGGGATATGAAGAGAAGGTGGGAAAAAAGCTTGCGTTCACGGAGGGCAAGCGTTAAAAGAAGGGGAGTAGGGCCCCAGGATTAGGGGCAGAAAAGGGAAAAGGGATGGGGGCGCGAGGAGTCCAAAGTGAAGGGACGGGGGGGGGGTGGGAAGAACGGGGGTGAGGTGGAGGAGGAGAGACGTCTAGTTCGCTCCTGGCAAGGCTACAGAGAGAAAGGTGGGAGCAGGGTGAGAGGGGAGGGCGGGGGTCATCGCTCAAGGGGAAGGGTATAGGGCGTTTCTTATAGAATAGAAGTAAGAGGGAAATTGAGGGGTCGGTGGGTGGCCTACTCAAGAGCGCGAAACGACTTGATATAATGGGGGGAAAGGAAGTAGTTCACTTCACAATCTACCATTGGGGGAGGGCAGCTATCACCTCACCGAAAGGAGGGACCTTGAATTCCATCCTTATTGAGGGTTAAAAAAAAGGGGGGATCAGGAAAGTGGGGTATCTCGTGCCGGCTAGAAAAAAATAAAGATCTCACAAGCAGCGGCCTCCGAGGCTTTGGAGTTAGAAGAAAAGATCGTCACAGCGCGTAAGGTGAAGGAGAGGAAACGAAACCACAGACCTCTGTTCAGAAGGCGATCGACATCAAAAGACTGAAAAAGAGAACGGGAAAGGTGGGGGCGGTGAGAGGTTTTGGGGGGGGGGGGGACAGAAATACTCCTCCACACTACCAAGAAGAGAGACCACACATCCTGATTAAGGAACTTTGAGGCTAATGTTTAATCGGGGCAGCACTATCGAAGGCGAAAGCAAAAAGCGATGACCGATAGGAAGGGGGGGCCTGACATAGATCTCATCAATCCAAAAAAAGACCGAAATTCCTTGTATCCAGAGGAAAAGATATCAGTACTGGGGGAGAAAAAAAAAGGGGGGGTGGAATGTAACCTTTTATATAGTTTTGTAAAGGGCATGAGACGTATAAATGCATGTAGAGGTGGAAACGTATGAGTGACTGGAAAAAAGAAAGGACGTGAAATGCGCCCTAGTCGGATGGGAGATTACTCCGCAGAACAAAAAATGGAGACCAGATAAGAAGGAAAGGGGGGAAAAGCCCTCAGCGTCAGGAGCCAGAAGAATTTTAACGTCGAGGACGAGGAGAAGAACGGCTGAAAAGAAACGATGGCGCAAGGAGAAAACAGGGTGCCCCATCCGAGAGGCCCAAGAAGGAGAGTGGGCCAAGCACGATCGCCTTAAGGGGGGGGGGAGAATATTATTCAGGAACCTTCCTGTCGGAAGAAAACGTTGAGGTGGGGGAGATCTCCAACGAATCCATGAAAAAAAAAACTCTTGGAAATACACGATATGGTCGAAAACTGTTGGAAATGGAAGGGAGGGTGAATATAGTCAATTGAGGGGGAAGGAGGGGAGTTTCGCCGCAATTTAAAACTCGGATGCTAGTATAGGACCAGAAAAGTCCAACCAGCCTGAATGGAGAAGGGATACTTCCAAGGAGACCAAAAAAGCGCGTCTTTAAGCCAGAAAAGGGGGAAGGAGTGCTCGTGCTGCGTTATAGAAAGAGATTCCTGATTAACAGTAAAAGTTGTTCGAAGTAAAAAAGATGGAAGGGAGGGGTGAAAACTCGTTAAGGGGGGTGTGCGTGATCGATCGAGGAAAAAGAACATTTTATACCCAAACTTTCTTTAGTGAGGGGAGAAACCTGGAAGGAGAAATATTGTCGTTGGCATAGGGAGGGAGGGGGGAGAAGAAGACATTGATATGTCTCTAGATACGCCTTTGGACAGTCAAACAAAAAGGAAAACCGACAAGTCACTTCAAGGGGGATCTGAAAGGGGACTTTCTATCGTAAAGAGTTGAAGAGGGCAGCTTCAAGGCGTATGTAAATGGGAAGGGGAAGGGAAAAAGGGTCCCGATCAACAAAAAAGGGTATAAAAGATATAGATTAAGGACTGTAAAGAGAGAAGAAGACGCAGTACAAAATACTGTCTCTCAAAAAGCGGCGGGAGAACGGGTCGGTAAACCGTAGGCGCAGTGCAGGTATTTGGAGGGGGGAGGTTTAAAGGCGGCTTTGAAAGAATCGAAAAAATCACATCGTACTAAGAAAAGAGAGGAAAGAAGCCCTCTCAGGAAGTCAAGAAAACTCACACATTGTGGGTATCAGCAAAATGCGCAGGGTCCTTCGATCATAGCAAGGAAAGGGAAAAGGCTGTTCAAGATAAAGAATCAGAAAGTTTTCGCTAACGCAAGGGGGAAGAGCATCAGGGAAACTCGGGGCATGTGTCTCCCCGCTAGCAAAAAAAGATGGGGACATCGGGTGACGGTAAATAAAAATTGGGGAAGGGACAGCTCTTCCTGTTCTCATGGATACCCTCATCCAAATGATAGCCATGTCTTCTCAGAGGGAGGGTGTCAGAAAAAAAGCGCGGACTTGGGGGAAACACATCGGAAAGAGAAGAGGGGTTCCATAAAGCTATACGAAAAGAGAAAAGACAAGACCTTCCACCGCAACGGGGGGAAAAGGAACATATAAGTTAATTCCAGAAAGGTATTTAGAAAGGAATAGATGGAAGAAGGGACGCATAGGGGATACCATCCCGTATGGTTCAGTAAGGGAGGGGGACTGGCTGAATACTATAGAAAAAAACCGGCAAGAAAAGAAAGCCTTCGGAGGAACGTCAGCTGCGCGTGTAGCTGGTGCAGTCCAGGCTTTTCTTGTCGGGAAGGGAGGGGGGGAGGGCGCGGAATCAGAGGGGAACCTCTGAACTTCGGGGCGAAAAACGACGAGGTTTTGAGGGCCGTGAGTAGAAAAGGAGAGTCCAAATTGGGTAGGGAAAAGGATAAACCTGTATGACAGACTCGGCGCAAAATTAAAGAGGGGGAGGGGTTAAGCTTCACCCATTCACGTTTGGGGAAGAAAAGAGATAAGCTATCTCATGCAAGAAAGACTTGCAAACTATAACAACCTCAAATAAGGGTGGGACCCAAGCGAAACACGAGGATAAGGGAGGTTGCTAAATGAAGGCAAAATCGGGGGACAATGCGAAGATTATATCAAAAAAAAAATATATTTTGAAAGGCTGGAGAATCTAGGAAGAGGGAGGAAGTTCTGGCAGAGCAGATAGAGAGAGCAGAGAACAGTCAGGGAAATCAGGGGGGAAAGCGTCGTTTTGTGGGAGGGGGGGGTATGGGGGGGTGGAGAAATACCCCCCCAAACAAGGTAAAAAGCATCGTCTAGAAGAAGGAGAGCAAGAAGAACTGTACTTTTCGTTTGCCGAGAAAAAGGAAAGAAGAGTTGCGTTCCCAGATTCTGGGGGGGGAAATAGATCTCTGCGGAAAACGGAGTCGGGAGCCGTCGACATCACTCCGAGGGGAAGGAAGAAAACCCGACATCGAGAAAGGGGAAGAGGAAGCGGAGCTGGTCATTCTAGGGGGGGAGTACTTAAGGTAGCTGAAGGAAAAATTTTGATATAAATGATGGGGATGAAAGATACCCACGATGGGACGCAGAGGGGCAATCCAAAGAACAAAGAGGATAATTTTATCGCTGTCCCCAGGAGCTTGGAATTTGAGGAGGAACATTTCCAATGAGTAAAGAGGGGGGAAGAGATTGAGAAAAGAAGGAAAGTCTAAACCTAAAAAAATAAAAGGGAAGGGGGAGATACTTCGATTCTCATCAAAACTATCTATCTACAATACAGAAGTGCTCTTTTAAAGGAAAGAAATAAACCGGGGTCCTTCAGGAAAAGTACTGAAAGAGAGAGGGCCCAGGTATCTAAAGAGTCTTTCTTGTCAAATGCCTTGAAGAAGCCGGAATTGAGAGAAGAGAGACAAAGAGGGGTAAAATTCGAAATCCCTACCTTTCACTGGAGGAAAAAAAGAACGCATCCTTTTTCGGTGGAAAAGACGCTATTTGGGGAACTCGGGTCGGAGGGAAAGTGCCCGATTGCCTGGGAAGAGAACGAGAGCTAGGAAAGGGATGGACACCAGCCACGCGACAACAGGGGGAACCACTCGCATTCCATTTCAGAAAAGCAGTTAAGGGAAAGAGAAAAACGAGGGTAGGGAAGCGGGGAACGGAGAGAAAGAGAATTTAAGTGGAGAAAGTGCTAAAGGAGGAACCTCGCAATCTGGAAAATGTTTTTGTACTTCTTGTATGGAGACAAAACAAGTCCGAGGAAGAAAGAACACAATGTACTGAGGAGTCAGTACTGTCACGAACAAAGGACCGTAGAGAAGGGAAATCGCCCAGATATCTGCGGGAAAAAGTGGCGTGTCTTGGGGAACACGCAGGGAAGGAATGGACAACTAAGAAGGGTACCGAAGAGAGAAATTAAGGTGCTACGTCGAAGGGGCAATCTAGCAGGTTGAGTAAGAAAAATTGAAGTGAAGGGATCGTAACAATTTGAAAAGGAAAAAAAACTGTTGAAATCCGACAAAAGAAAGGAGAGCCTTACTACTTCCGCGAAGAGACGTCTGCCTAAAGGGAGAACCTTCTAGGAGCATGCTAAGAAAGGGTTGTCAACGTAATTCGCTAAAGAACACAAACAACGGAGGAGAGGAGATCTCCGTTGCTCCACGATTAGACTCGGGAGGGGACGTCCGTCTCCATGTTTCTGAAGGGGATGTAAAGAAAGGTGGTCTACAGAAAAAGGGGAAAGATGGGTGAAAAAGGGATTGGATGTGAAAAAGGGGAAAGGGGGGTATATTGCCGGACTCAACTGGAAAAACTAACAAACACTTCTTCGATGGGAAGAGAGGAGAAACATTTCAGCGAGAGGACGAAAAAAGAAGAAACACAACCCAACAAAAAACACAAACCAAAGACACCAACGGAACTGATGTCATTCCAGAGCTCGGGTTGGAGAAGCAAAAAAGACAGAATCACGCAGATCTAGGGCATTACTCTTATCCTCCTTTGCCTTGGGGGGGGAATGCCGAAGCAGGCCCAGGGGTGCGCTTTGGTCCCCGACGGTAAAAGATTTGTAGAAGAAAGTAACCTTTAAAGGGCTTTTCTAATTTAAAGGGGAGGAATACATCATCCTTCACAGGGAGCATTCGGAGCGGAAGAGACAGGCCCCAAGATCATATAGCTTGGTTAGGGGCGGAGGACAATCGAACCTCCTCGAAGAGGAATGGAACTATTTTATGGGGGGGGAGGGGGGGTGGCGTGGCTGTGTCCCATGCCCTGGAAAAGAAGTAGAGGGTGCAGCAACATATTGTAAAAACTGGTAAAAGATACAACAACAAAGGGCTGAGCTGGCACATCCCAATGAGAGTCTGCCTAATTTCCAGGAAAAAGATCACCGTTTCTTGAAGAGGCGAGATGATCACGAGGGGGAGTACAGGGACAACTACCAGGGAGAGCCCTGGGAACGAACATATCTCTGCCTGGTAGAGGAGGGCGTGAGCTAGAAGAGGTTAGGAGTGGAGACCGTGGGAGTTAAAGGGGAGAAGATCTTTGAGGGTTATAGCAGAAGATCTTCGGGAATCGAAAAAGAAAAAGGTATTGTCTAACCACTAAAAAGGCGCCGCCCAACTTCGATGGGAAGGGGGCAAAACCCGGAAGGGACTCCAACGGAGAATTTGGCCAATGGACACCTTAACGAAGGGGACAGTTCCGCCAGCCGGTTGAATATTCTTTCAGCATTGGGAGCAAAAGAAGGGGGTAACGCCTTAACGGGAAAGTAGAAACCAATAGACTGAGAAAGAAAAGTAATCAAACTGAGGGGGCAGCGTTGCCTGTCGAAAAAAGAGAATTCTAGTCAGAAGAAAGAGGAGAAGGGACGCCTATCTCGCGACCCCCAGAGGGGACACAAGTCTCAAACAACAACATTAAAATGGGCGTTTACAAAGGAGAAAGTGTATGAAAGAAAAACACTCCAAGAAACCACTTACCAAAACAGCCTATTAAACCCCAGGCTTTCCATGACGGGAAGGGAAGGAAGTTCGGGAATCCCTCTGCTGGAAAGTCCAAACCGACGGACCTGGATAAAAAAAAAACCTTTAGGCAAGGTCGAGGTCATACGAAGTACTCACAACCCGATCGTACTCCTCGGAGGGGAGGGAAATCGTCACCTACCTAGATTAATGGAGAAAGAAGGGGGGGTTGATTCCAACCTTGGATTCTATTTGGGGACGGGAGTCATTGAGTAGCAGGAAAAATAAGAAACTTTATTACTTGAATTATTGAATCTGAACTAAAAGAGAGGGGGCGGGGAATGTCTCCCGTAGGATCATTAACCCGGAAGCCCGAAAAAATGGGGCGCCCAGAATTAAATTGGAAAGAAACCACAGTAGGATGGCGCAAGAGCTAGGTTAGGCTAGGACAAAAAAGTACACAAAAAATATGAGAGGACATCCCTCTTTTACACCTAAAGATCAGAATGCGGTGAGGGACGGCGTAGGATTGTTGGAGGCGTGATGGCAAAAAGTAGCAAGAAGGAATACCCCTCGCTTGGGGGGGTCTTTGAGTAGGAGACTGAGTTTACCGAGGAAAGTACCTCAAGGACCTCTGGAGAAGTCAACAGGAGGGGTCAGAAACACCTTTTTCAGGTAATGTTATCAGGGGGATGAAGGGGACTTTAACATGCAAGAAATGGGAAACAATCAAGGCTCGGGGGGAGAGCTTTCCAAAGGGGTGCAACTCACACAAAGGGAAAAGCGATAAGGACGAATTTCCTCTAAATTAACTAAAAGGTCCGTCTTCTCCGCCGACAAATAGAAGTGAGGGAGGTTGAGGAGGAGGGGAAGGCATTGGAAGGGGAACTGAACGGGAAAAAAGATGGTCGCGCCAATGTCGAAGGAAGGGAAGTACCGTTCGGAGAAGGAGGAGACTAGGCGAACATGTGATACCCAACTTGGGGAAAGTCTGGCTACGGGAGAATGGGCACCACTAATGGGCATCTGCTTTGGAGGGGGCGATGAAAAAAGTGTTCTCGACTTCTTTCCACGAAAGAAATCACAACACAAAGAAAACAAAGAGAAGTATGGCTCTGGGAAGAAGACGGGTCGCGCTTCAGGAGCCTGAGTTGATCAGAGAAAAAGGAAAAGCGTTTGACTGCACTTTGAACGCGCAAAAAAAAAAACCGGAGAGGGGAAATAGAAGATACCTGCCGTCAAAAAGGAGAAGAAAGAAGCACTTCGATCAAAAAGAGAAAGAGAGCTCTAACGATGGAGGCACCAGGCGGAAGGAAGGGTAACCTGAGTATGGTTCGTTGGGGGGAGGTGGGGAAGCGGCAATAGCTAAAGACTTCGAAGGGGGAAAACAGCAGATGCAAAGGCCGTTCCCTCAGAAAGAGAAAGCTCGAAGAAGGAAAGTGGGGGGGATCACCTGGGAAGTAGTCGAGGAGAGACCAAGGGTCCCCGAGCCCGGTCAAAAAAAGAAATCTCCATTTTTCACAAATCTATCAGAAGGAGAAGGCTACCAAGGGGGAAGAAAGGAAACACCTTCATGGGAAAAATTGGCGAAAATAAGAAAACGAAGGGGGATTTCGCTCCTGGTGGGGGAGCCTCCAGCCCTGAAGAAAAAAATCATCAGGGAGGAAAAACATTTCTGGAAAAAAAACAGAAAAAGGGTGAACTACTAAGGGGTCAATATGAGAAAAAGAGTGTCCATAAGTGCTCGAAGTATACGCGGAGGCACTACGAAAAAAAAGGAGGGGGGGATGGACCATAGAATTGGTAATGCATAAAGAGAATGGTTAAAGTGGGAAAAAACTGACTTTTATAGCGGACAGAAGCGAGGGGGTCCGACTTTTAGGAGTTATACTTTGCAGAGAGAGACAAAAGAAAACCATGTCGTGCAACTAAAAAAGAAAAGAAGAGGAAGGTTCCTAGAGTCGGACAACGGTGGGGCTTAACCATAGTTTTGGAGGGGCGGAGAAAACGTTTTACGTTCTTCTCGGGAAGGAAGACTCGAATTCTTTGAAGGAAAAGTCGTTGTGAAAAGTAGGGGCAATTATCGGAGGAGCCACATTTGTGCTTGTTCTGGGAAAGGGCGTCCATTACTCGTAAAGAAAAGAGGAGGTAGGCAGCTTTCACAAGCCATTCACGTTGCAGTACTCAATAAGGGACTCTAATCATTAGGAAACCCTGAACTAGATGAAAAAGGGGGGGAAAGTAAAAAATCTTACCGCAACACGGAGCGGGAGGGAGATGGATCAAGAAGCGTCTGTAAGGAGGGGAGAGTGCGGAGAGAGCCAGTGCGGCCTCCTGGTGAGAGAACAAGAGGGGACTTAGTCTAGTTTTCGGAGGATGGGAGACCCGGGGGAGGTGCGAAAAGTCGGCTGGAAAACGCTGGTTCATCGAGGTTGGTGTGTGTTTTCTGGATTTTTGGGGGGGAAGAAAAAATCACACGGGAGCGGCAGACAAAATAAAATAGGTACATTTACTTGTCTTTTTCCTAGAGGTGAGAACGCTAGGGGGGGCGGGGCCCCAGAGTGAGGGGTTCTCTATATCTGGAGGAATACGCGAGAAGAGTCGGCGGGCTTTGGACTGAAAAAAGCTGCACCCAGAAAAGAGAGAGATAGGGGTCAGATCAACTGCAGCAGTGGAGGCATCTTTCTTAAATAAGAAAAGAAGACGTACAGGTGGAGGGAGGGAACAAAAGAGAGGGCCAAGAAAAAAAGGCATTCAATTGGGAGTCCACTCTCGGGGAAGGGAGTTCACCAATGTTATCTTGGGGAGAGGATCAACTGGGTCCAGGGGAAGCACGACGGTGAGGAGAAGTAACCTACAGGGGGCTCTCACATAAGGAACAGGAGAAATAGACTTCTATTCGAGCAAAAACTAAGCGATCAAAGGAAAGGATCCAAGTGCTGGGTGCAGGCGAAAAAAGGTCACAGGCGCTGAGGGAAAAAAAACGACCATCTCTTAAGAAGTGGGGAGCGGATCTGAATAGATATTGGAAAGGACTTTCAATCAAGGGAGAGGACTCAAAGAGTAGCTCCCATCCAGGGGACTAAGCTCCAGAAAGGGGGACTGAAGGCGAACAAAAGTCCTTTGGGGCTGCCATCTAGATAAAGTGGAAAAACGCGGGTTAGATCTAAAGAAGGGAACTATTGCTGGGGACATCTGACTAGAGGAAAAGTGCAATGGGAACGAGCCACAACGACGGACGAAGACGAGTAAACAGCTGGAGGGGGGGGCTGTGCGATACGCTAGGAAAAACAATCTCTAGTAGCTTAACCACAAAAAGAAAACTCATTGAGGGGAAGAGATATGGTCCAATGAAAAGATAGTAATGATACCCTGGAGTTGATGGTTAATTATGAAAAGAACTCACAAATGAAAGGTTCACTTTGGAAAAAAATAAAGATACGTCTGAAAACTCACCGAAGAACGCTCTGAAGCTTCCTCTCCCAATCTAGCAGTCTGCTTCTGGAGGGGACAAAGTTTTTTAACACTCTAAGAGGGATAACCAGGAGTGAAGACATCAGAAGGGAAATTAACTAAAGTGGCAGGAGCGAGAGAAAACTGATCAGTGTGGCGAAAAAAAAGCCTGGGGGGAGTAGGGCAATCTATCCATCAGGGGGGGGAAACAAAAAAACTGTGTCAGATCCGGCACACAGAGCCTAGAAGAGATGCTACCAGCAGCTAGAAGAAAAACTGCGCGGCCGTTTACCCGCAGAAGAAACTTGTTATCAACTTAGATCTCCGAACAAAAAGGAGTAAAATAGAGAGATGCCTTTTGATACTCTACGAGGTAGCGGACGCGCCAGGTTTCTTAAGGGGGTCTTTAAGAAGCGTAAGAAGGATTGGGAAAGTAGTGAGACCAGAATGGGGGGGGATGAAAAAACGGTTAAAAGATGGAGAGGGCCGGACTCACTGGGTCGTACAACACTGCAGTAGATTTGGTAATCCGTAAAGGAGGAGATGCCTCGGCTGGCTGGAAAATTATAGCCTCGAAACGGGGGGTCACAGCAAGCGAAAAAGAAGGAAAAGATATCGGTTTCATGGATCATAATTTTGGGAAAGTACTGCCTCATTCCAGGAAGAGGGGGGGGTTAGATTGGGGGAATCCGCTGCCAAGGCGGGGGGGGGTGGGTGTAGGAAAAGGGACACAATTAAGAAGGTAGATGGTCAGAGATTGGGATAGAGAACATCGATTTCCCCCTTGATCCGATAGAGGGATTGCTCAGACAAGAAGAGGAGGGGTAGCTGGGACTGAGACAGATCATGTCCGTGAGAGAGGGTAAAGACCGGGTGGGTATACGGGGATGGTGTCCAGCCCTGGAATAGTGCGGTAAGGAAAAAGACAGGACCGCGCTTCATAGGGGAAAGAAACAAAGCGAGGTAACCCAAGGAAGGAATTCGCCTCGTCAAAGGGAATTGCTAGATCGTCCACAGGGGAGGCGAGAGGCTGATAGGAGGAGAAAAGCGTGATGAAGGACGGGGAAAAAGAAGATCCCTGTGGAGGCGCAACGAACAGAAGGGGCTCAATCAGTCTTTTCTCGCGTACCGAGGGGGACAGGACTGGGGGAGGCCTGGGTGAAAAAGCGCGGCTGAGATCATCAGAAGTATCGGGAGGGTAAATTCTATCGTCAAGGTCAGTGGAGGGAATCTGTTCCGGACGAAAAAAGAGAAAAAGACCAACGAGGAGGCCTTCCGCGTGGGGCGGGAAAGAAGATAACATGGGTAACGCGAGGAAGGGAAAAAAACTATTTTCGACTGGCAACGAAAAGTCTGGACTAGCGTGGAAGAAAAGCCTTACGCTTATTAAGGGGGACACACGGGACGGAATGAGCCTAATAGGAAATTAGAAAAGGCAGCCACAAAAAGAGGGGGGCACG
>Ga0179591_1348053_pt1 | contig 13818 bp, 25 predicted proteins | sample CZOMad2_1_08_16f_FD_182891 | JGI IMG/M metagenome (GOLD analysis project Ga0179591, IMG submission 182891) | Vadose zone soil fungal communities from Angelo Coast Range Reserve, California, USA - CZOMad2_1_08_16fungal (PacBio error correction) | ecosystem: Environmental > Terrestrial > Soil >...
GGAAAATGAAAAGGTGGAGAGTCAAAAACAGAACCTGGTGAACTTAAGGTGGGGGGGTGTCTTGGCTGGTGTAAAAGGGGGAAACTAAGATGTCGCGGTGATGAAAAACAAAAGAGAGAGGGAAACATGAACATGTGCATATGACGCAAAAGCGGCAAGGGTGGGTGGGGGAATGTGGGGGGGAGGTGGTGAAAGTGCCCGCCACCAGAACACCTGTCTCGCCGGGTGAAAACAAAGAATCAGGGGAAACAAAAGAGCTAATGGACAATGTGAACGCTGCATACTGGGGGGAAAGCTCAACAAAATGTGAAGAAAAAACGGAGGAGAAAGGGGGGTACAACTTGTCAAGTGCGGATGCCATACAATGGCTGCAGTTTGAAGATTGGGGGGGTACCGCGGGCACAGGCGATCTCTCAAAAAAAGGAAGGAAAGATAAGAAAATCGCCAAGGGTAAAAAATACCAACCAGACAAGAAAATAATTTCCATGAAAACGCCACTGAAACAGGGCATGACGCGCCGGAATTCGATTGAAGAAAAGACAGAATAATCGTTCAACAGGTGACGACCTCACGACCAAATGAATCTTGGGGGGGGAAAAAGGACGGCACGCACAATGCGAAAAATACAAACCCAAAAAGACACGAGAGGGGAGCAGACAACAAAAAACGTGCAGCACTTACGAACACAACAACAAGAGCCAGGCTAAAAAAAGAACTGTCCGTCGATCTGGAAGATCCGACTAAAAGGGAGACAACTTGGGGCAAAGAGGAGGTTACAGCACGCAAAAGATCAACGAGTATATTTTGGGAAGCAGGGGACCGCCGACGGGAGGGAAAGGCGCTTCTGAGAAGCCGCACGCGCCGTGCAAATCCGTGGGAGAAAAGAGAGTTTCGGCACCGTCCCAAGGCCCCATCGGAACGGCGCGAAAAGGGGAAAGAGACTTCACTGTGAAGAAAACCGGCTTAAACATACCGAGGGAAGTTCAACAGCACTTGAGGAAGCCAGGAATAGAAAGGAGTCACCGCACCGGAAAAACGTTCACGCAGGAAAGAAGACAATAATCCTCCAAACAGGTTGCGCGGAAGTCGCCATCAAAGGACTGAAAAAGAACCAAAAGCTGTCAACGACGGGGAAACCACAGGGGGATCATCGGCTCAGGTGATGCAATTAATAGAGGAAGAGGGGGTGTTCCGGGCGGGGGGTTTCGGATGCACTTGTAATATGGACCTTTGAACCGGTTTGCATCTCGGGGAAAAACTCCTGGGGGTGAAAGCGGGGAGAACAGGGTTGAGCCTCAAAAGGGGGTGTTCAGTTAAAAAAATAACTGGAGGAAGTCCTTCGGCGTATTTGGGAAAAGATAAGGGTTCCAATCCCTGCGAACGGTTCACCGGAAGCATTAACACCCAACAATTAGGGGGAAAAAAAGAGGAAAACCTTGCCGCACCTTAAAAGAAATTGATTAGGAAAGAGGGCGGGTCTAGGCCTGAAGTCGGAATAAAAAGAAGGACTTGGAAAGAAGGCAAAAGCCCCTAACCCTGCAACCTCTACCACAGCCTCATTAAAAAAGGATCAGTTATGCAAGTGACTCTTTTTAAACTATAACAAAATCCCTAATGATAGAAAAAAGGGGAGCAAAAATCGCTTATGAGACGACCTGATGGGAAGCGCCAAGCATGCAATACCGGATCTTTGGGTAACGAAGGTGAATTGTTTCACCGCAGAACAAAGAAAAAAAAGCTTCAATCGATCGCCAGTGAGAAGGGGTGGAAAAAGGCCATCAACATCGGAAATCACAAACAGAATCTCACACGGGGCTTCAGATGTATCCAGAAAGGAAAAAATCCGCGAAAAAACACATGAAATCAATGAGTGTGAAATTTTTGGTATCTGGGGATTGGCAAGACATATGGTTGCGTGGGGGTCCTTACGTCCGTAGAATCTCCAACAGAAGTGGCGCCTGTTGAGCAACGCAGGGTGATAGTTTAGAGTTGTAAGGGGCCGGGGGGGGAAATGAAAAGGAAGAGGAGTGGCCGCCAAAGGAAACGTACAACGGGCACACAGAAGTGGCGTGCATCGTAAGTGAGGGAGACACGTTTGGGACGACAAATGTGGAGGCACTTTTTCTAAAAGGTCACTGGGGGAAAAATCGCCAAAGGGGGACGGGTCCGTAACTAAAGGAGGGCAATGTGGTGGGATAAATCATTTCCAAAAAAACCAACGCGCCCATCGAAAAAATCGGAAAAAGAACAGACTAAAAGGATGAGAAGGTGTGCAGGGAATGACTGAGATACTGGTTTCGCAAGGTCGGAGTGATGGAAGAAGCGGTGAAAAAAAACATTGAAAAGAGAATTCCACGGATTGGAAGGAGGAATGTTGGGCTTGAATGGGAAGTTGGTTCTTGGGCTGGGTAGAGGAAAAGAAGGCGGGGGAAAGCCCGTCGCGCGGGCGAAGGTGCTCCAATTAGAAAAACCCAGGCCAAGAGAGGAGGGGACTCGGGTAAAAAAAAAGATGAGGAGGGAAAAACAAGCACGCAAATGGAACATCAGAGCGTTGAAGGCGACGTCGAATGTTGTGGTTAGAAAAGGGCCAGGACGAGGTAAGTAAAAACAACGTAGGAAAGTTGTCAGGCAATTGACCTTAAAAGGGGGTAGGACAGAGTGAGCCGAATGCTGCTGGGGGGGGCGACTGACGAGACCATCGAATCGTAGTACTTTGGAGCAAACGGAAAAGTCGAATCACCTACAATGGTCCGAATTTGGGGAAAAAACAGCGATTATAGTACGGTCTTTGCGAAACGGGGGGGAGGGCTCGGTGGGTGGAGGTTGGCACGGAACTCTGTCACACCGCACCCTGCGTGGGGACAAGACGTGAATAACGAAGTGTGGGGTTGAGACAAGGACACTTTTGGGAGGGTCAGTTCTTTTCAAAAACAGACCCGCGCAAGAAAAGGGCGGAATGTAGTTCCTATGGGACGCAGAACGGGGGGAGACGAAGGTTATAGGGGGGGTAAACGAAACAAGTTGTTCATTCAGCACTTTCCGTAAACATCAAGATTGCTGGACGGAGTGGCATAAGGATTGAATAGCTCGATGAAAGAAGTTGAAGCCTGGGGGGAAAATGTGCGGCATTAGAAGAAGTGAAAAAGAAAACCACTCGGAAGAATTGCTTGGGGTTGGGGTAAAAAAAGGGCAGCAAAAAATTGATTGAGCTGCAATAGAACACAAAGAAAAGCAGCTCCTTTGGGATCCCAAACATCCGGGAGCGAACAAACAAAAAAGAAAGCCATGCTATACGGGGGAGGGACCCACATACTTCTGGGGTCTGAAGGGTTCAGAGAAGGGTGACGGCTTCATAAAGAGGGAAAACTATAATTGACACCCGAAGAACAAAGCCAAGCACGTAGATAGATGGAATTTTTTCTATCTTGGGTGCAGAGGTACCTTCGTGAATAGGGCCTGAAAGTAGAAAAAAAGGAACGCCAAAAAGACAGAACACACAGAGGGGGGAAAAAGGGGATGGAATTAAAAGGTTGGGAGTGGAGTAGGAAAGACGTACCTGGGGGGGGGGGCCCAACCGAAAAAAGGCGGGCCTTCGAGTTCCAATGGGCACGGTTGGTAAGTGATGATCAAGAAAAAAAGCGGGCAATTCTTTTTGGTCAAGAGGGATGGGGGGGGGACCCCTGGGAACGTCCAATGGAAAGGAATCGGCATTGAAATGTGTGGAGAATCAAAAAAACGTCTCCTGTTGTTGGTAGGGGGGTTATACGGAAAGGCGATACACCTGAACAACGATGGGTCAAAGCTATTATGAGTTGAGAAAAAGATCAAGGACCTCTGACGTTAATGCCAATAAAAGGCGGTCCCGAAGAAAGGCAAGTTGACAACACAAACATCGAGAAAGAGCTTGAAAGGGAAAACAAGTAAGACCGGTAATGTTGGTTTCTTTTGTTTGGGGGGGGGGTGTTTGTGGGGGGGTGTTGGTTGGGGGTTGGTTTTTTTTTGGGTGTCTTTGTTGGATTGTTTTTGAGAGGTGGGGTTTTTGTTTCTGTGGTGGGGGTGTCACTCAACCGCAAGACGAGCTTCCATGGTTCTTGTGCAAAAAAATGGCGACACCATTTGAGTCCGGTAGCCATGCCTGACGCGGTGGGGGGAAGAGTGGTTAGCGCCAAAGATAGCCCAAAGGGGAAAAAAGGGGAGAAGTTTCTTTGGGCACCCCCCAATGTTGGGGAACGGAATCGTCCGGCCCTGCACTGGAGAAAAGTGGAAATTGCATGGAAAAAAAAAAGAAACTTTAATTAATAAAAACGAAGAGTGCACCGAAAAACAAAAAAAAGAAAAAAGGGAGGAGGGAAAAAAAAAGAGGGAATAAGATCCTTCGTTAAAAGTTTGGAATGAAGGAGGGGCGTAATGCGGGTCCTTAAAAAAAGGGGCCATGCAGCAAGGGACAGAAAAAAAAAAAAAAAAAATTGGAAAAAAACTTTTAAAGAAAGAAGGAAAAGAACTGGGATTGTGGCTTTCTTGGGGAAAAAACCGAAACCAACTCGTGACTTCAAAAAAAAGAAAAGGGTAACGGGGACCCTACAGAATGAGTTGGCCGGAACATGAAAAAAAAAGAAAAAGGAATACGCGTAGTTTTGGAAAGTCGACTTTGAGTCCTCCAAAACCGTTGGGAATGAGACGGGGAATTTTGGGGGGGTTCGGGCAGGGGATTTTTCTATCACGGCAGGGCCAAAGAATTGCAATGGAAGGGGACGAAAAAAAAGCTGGCCCATAAAAAAGATTGCTCGGCAGATATACGACTTACGCAAGGAAAGGAGAAAAGGTGTTGTCGATGAAACAGCGGGAAAGGAAAGGCGTTTAGTGACCGCGTAGGCAGGGAGGGTAAAAAAAAAAAGTGCCACGGCCCAACAAAAGAAAAAAAAAGAAACAAAAAAAAAAAAAACGAAAAGAACAAATTGTCTAAACTAACCCCACGAAAATACCTAGCAGCTGCGCCACAGTGGATTGTGAATAAACCAGGTACGGAGAAATCAACCCCAAGGAAAGGAAAAGAGAGATTGGGAAACACACAGGAAAACTTGAGTTAAGGGCGGGGGGGTTTCTAAGGTAAAAGCAACGTTACTTGCCCAAAGCAAAGAAAAGGGGATAAAGCAGATACTATTAAATCCGTGTGTTTGCGGGGCTTGAGTGAGGGGATGAGGCAACGGGGCGGCAAGCAATCCCAAAGAAAAAGAAAAAACCCGGACAAAGGGAGGACCATACGAAAACACAGATAAGCATGGCTTTAAGCACGACGGTTTCTTTATGTAATCGGAAAAAGAAACGCACCCAGCAGAAAAGGGAATCGATCGAATGGGCAAGTCAAGGACGCAAACCAATTGAAAGACAAAGCCATGGGCGGTTACCCGAAAAGTGTTTGAAGGATCACGGCAGGAGACCCAAGTGGCCTTTCCCAACAGCGGCAGGAGCTTGGGAAGTGAGCTCCAGATGAAAAACCATTGAGGGTCGTCTGAAAAAGAAAGAACAAATCAAATGATTTTAACATTGGAACGCCCGATTTAAATTCAAGAGCAAGAAGCCCCAAGGAGAGTAAAAAAGAAAATGCATTCTCCCGCGCAAAAAGAAAGGGGGACAAAAGATAGTCAGGGGTGCAACCATTAAGGAACCCCTGGAATCCGAAACGGGGAAAACCCGAAAGGATCGAGGAAAGCCGGGGGGGGACAGTAATTATTCCGTGGAAAGGGGGACAACCTCATAAAGAAACACACAAGATCGTAGAGAGAAGACGAAAGACAGTAAAGCGTTTCCTATCATAACTTCGCCTAGGGGGGGGGGCAAGAAGGGTAGTGCGAATGGCCAAGGTAATGATTAGGACGCCTACTAAAATCCAAGCAGACGCGGAAGGGAAATCCGGTAAATTGGGGGCCGGCAAAACGGAGAGAAGTCAGGACGGTTTTAACATCCGATGTCGGCTCCCTGCGATTGGGACAAAAAGCAAACGCCGGGGTATTAGAGAAAAAGACTACGGGGATCCGGGAGCGTTGCGTACGGAAGACAGAAAAGAAAACGAAGGAATCGTGGTTGTTGAATGGGGGGAAAGATACGCGCTCAACAGGGAGGGGGATCAACGATAATTCTAGCCAAAAGGATACAAAAAAACACACCAAAAACAATTGGGGGAAAAGTCAAAAAAAAAAACCGGTTCCGTGGCAACAAGGGGCAAGAAAAGGCAGCCAAACTCGGACAGGTCAGAATGACGCACCGTTCTCAGTCATTACTATGGGGGAGGGAAGAAAAAAGCACGGAACATAAGTGGAGAGAAAAAAAAAAAAAGGAAAGAAAGGAAGTCATAAATGAAGAAATGCGAAGATATTCAAAACAAACTCTCAAGAAATGACAGAGAAAACGGAACAAGTTCGTCGACATCTCGAAGTCAGGAAACACGGGCTGGGAACGTGGGGGGGGAAAGATGTGCTGGCGGGCGATAAGGTGCAGACAAAAAGGCGGAGTCTTGCTGTACACATGGGAAAAAGTAGAAAACGTGAACATGGAACACAAACAGTGGGGTTGGGGGAAAAAAAAAAAAAGAGGAGGACTCGTATGGGAAAAAAAAAAATGGACAAATAAGTTGAGCCACTAGGGAATGAACAGAGAATCGACCCAGAAAAGAAAAGTCAAGGAATCATAAGAAACACTTTCGGAACAACGTAAAGGCAATTGGCACTAAAAAAAAAAAAACAAGATGGACCTCGAATATATGGGAAATTCGGACCTGAAGGGAAAAACACGTATCAACAAATTGGGAAAAGAACACTGAACAAAAAATATGGAAAGTTAAACAAAAAATCGTAGTACACATCGATCAATATAATGCGAAGTGCTCAAAAGAAGCAAACAGTGCGCTCAGGGAAGGGACCGACACATGCTGGGGGGGGCAATGGGAAAAAAAGGGGAAGTAGGGAATCGTCAGGCGCAGGGGAAGGGGAGCACGGACTACCGAAGGGAAACACCAAAACCCAGCGGGCGGGGGGACGGAGGCTCAGCTCGCTTTTATTGCGGGGAGAGGGGTCCAACATTCGGTGTAAGTACACCAAAAAAACGCGCTTCCCAACTGGAGGTGCAGAAACCGCCAGAACCCCGCAAAGTTATTGGTTACGATTTAGGAAAAGGGGTTGTATCTGCGGACGCCAAAAAAGAAAAGGTTCTGGACACAGCCACCCCTCACTGAGTAACGTTCGGTTAAGTGGTCTATGGGGGGAAACCCGGCGTCTTATCCCCCCCGTCCCGTCTCGAGTGGGGGGCACAAAAGAAGTTCCACTGCAAGGCGTTACACATTGGGGACGGGGGCGAGAGAACACGCCTCCCGATTTGCAAAAGAGGAATTCGCTTAAAAACACAGGAAAATAAAAAGCCCTGAAAAGCTGGCTTGGAAGGAGGAAAAGGGAGTCCTAGAAGCCTGGCCAAGGGGACGCTTGGAAGAACAAAAAGGGAAACGTGGTTAAACAGAGGAGTGATAGACCAGAGCAAAAAATATAGTCCAACCGAGGCTGTGAATGCGGAAGGGGCTGAATTTCCTCGGAGGGAAAGGAAAAAAGGGGGAATATTTAAGGAAGGATTTATTTAAAACACCGCATCACAAGGCCCTCAGGAACCCTCGCAGAAAAAAGGGGTGGGATGTTTCCGGGAGAAAAAAATCTTTGGGGTAAAAGAAAACCAAACAAGGGGGAGCTTGGGGGGGGTGTGGGGGGTTACCAAGTGAGCCGCTCAAAAAAAAAAAATTAACGGAGGGCAAACGCCAGAAGCCGAGGCGCTAAGAAATTTGGGAAAGAAAACTGCGCGCGATTAGCGAAAGAAAAAGTACCTGTTGGGACTTGAAAGAACCGCCTCGGGTCGAAGTATAAAAACGAAAACGTGTTTGCATCACGGCCAAAAAAAAACGAACCGAAAAAACCAGGGCGACTAGGGTGCCCTCCAGGCAGAGCCCAAGATTTGGAAGCGGGGGAACCCAAAAGTTGGGCCTCGGGGAAGCGGGGGGGTTGGGGAGGGACACAAGGGGGGGCGCGGGGAAAAAAAACCCCGCCACCACGGTAACCTCCGAGGATAATGGCGGAAGAAAAGGTGCCGGGGGTTCGCTTGTGGGGACAAAACATGCGAGAAAGTTGGGATCAGGGGAGCTCAGGAAGGGGGAGCCCACCCGAAAACCAAGGACAATCTTCGTGTCGCGCGAGAACTGGGAGGGGAAAAACTTGGGTCCCAAGAAATTTGAGCAACCGAGGATGTGCCAAAGCGTATAATTTTTTCTGCTAAAAAACCACAACAGTCCCAAAAACGACGCCGTAAACGTAGCGACACTGAAGGGAACGAAGGGGTTCAACGAATTGACACGTTTTGTAGAGATCCAAAACTGGGAAACTCGACCCCCTCGGGGGCAAAGAGTGCCACCCAAAAAAAGGGGAGGCTGATCTTGTCATAAAGGGTCCCCTACGGAAAAGGAAAAGTGGGCGCCGGTCCAAGGGGGAAGGGGAAGGTGGTCTGCTCTCAAACGGACAGGAGGGTTTGTTTTTTTTTGGGGGGGGGGGGTTGTGGTTGGGGGTGGTGTCCACACACGAAAAGGAAGTGCGCTGAGGTGGACACCAAACTAAAAAACGGTCCTCAAAGCGACCCTCGCATTGGCTAAGCAACGGGGGGTGAACCTAAAGGCGTTCTCCTTCAAATGGGTAAGTTTCCCTAAAAGACAGGAAAGGGGTTGTCATGGACCGGAAATGACCAGATGGGCTTTGGCTGGGTTGGCAGGGTAGTTGGAACTTCGGTCAACCTATCATCCCTCTAGAAGAAGAGGAGAAGAGAGCAAAAGGAAAAGGGAGGAACAGAAAATGCCACCGCCACTGCCAGCAAAGCGCACTGACCAGTACCATGAAAAAACAGGGGGTCCGAATTGGGGGGAACGAATGAGCGTCACTTGGTCCAAAGGGGAAGCACGACTGGCCCTGTCCACACCTAAAGAACAGAGGGGAGGGGGGAAGGAAAACGGAAACTACACTCACCGCGGCAAACCAAAACGCAAGGGGTACCTACATTTCAAAGCGACCGGGGGGGTTTGGGGGAAAAACGAATCTGAAACCGAAAGAAAGTGACAGGGAAGGGGACGGAACGATTTACAACGGACGAAAAAAAAAAAGGAACAGGCGCAGTTGCAACGTTTAATCCTAAGGAGAAACTAAGGAAGGGGGTGATAGCACACGCTGAACCAAGGAAGAGAAAAGGCCTTTTCTCAATTTCAGGGGTGCAACGCAATCAAAGACTTGGAAGAAGAGGTCGAAACGGGCTGCCGGGGGAGTTTGGCTTAAAAACAACCGAAGGAGCGGACAATGCACAAGAAAAGGGGAACGGCGAAACCCGTCACAATCAAAACGAGAGCAAATTCCTCGGCGGGTGACTGGGGGTAAGGGGTTACACTAGGACCTGAACCCAAAAGTAAGGGGACCGACGCCGTGACAGATCAAAATCGGGGGGGCAAAGGCCGGTTTGGAAAAAAATCGTGCGGGTGTGGTCGTTATAAAAGGGGTAAACCCGGGAGGGTCATCACCTGTGTCAAGAGTGAAAGAGGAGGACAAAGGTATCTCTAACATCCTCAAAGGGTTTAATAATGCGGGAAAGGCGGGGGATCGCGTAGTTTTGCGAAAAATCTCTACAGGAAACGGGTCAGTACACACCACCATAAAGAGACCAAGGGGCTGGGAGACAGGTGGCGCACTGTAACAACGGGGGGCAGGGAGGGGAAACTAGTTAGTTAGAATCCAATTGGACTGGCTTAAAAAGAGGCGGGGGAGGAAGGCGCCCGCGCAGAGGACCAAAAAAAACTAAGAACTCAAACGGGTAAAGACGCCTTGTTGGTGAAGTACGAGTGTCCAAACTCAATACCTATGAGAAAAAAGGGGGATATCTCCTAACTTTCAGATCCCGACATGGGGGGGGGTAGGACGCCAAGGGGGGGAGCACATGAAAAGGTGTGCCAAGGGTTGCTTGTTGTAGTGTTTTCAAAAAAAAAGGGAAGATCACTCATTTCAAGAGTACCGGTGATCATGGAAGAAGAGGAAAAGAATGACTCACAGAATTCTTCGAACGTAGGGGAGTTACTGGGGACCTCCTAGAGAAGGGAGATAGAAGCGCGCCCAGCTAGCAAGGGGGGAGCTAGGGGGGGGAGCTTTTTGGGAAGTTCTGGGTACCTCAACCAGGGGTGGGGGAGGTCAGAGAAAAAGTACTGCCTGAATAAGATTCCAGCCCTTTTCTGATAAGAGACCTCAGGTTGTGCCGTTATAAAATGATAAGGACCGTGTGCAATAACTGCAATATTACAGAAAAAGTAACAAAAACAGACGAAAAGTAATTACATTGCTGAGCAGAGGGGAACGGGGGATCATCTTGGGTTAGACCACTTCCGGCAAGGGGGGACATGAATTCCCGGGGGACAGCGAGTTGAACAGTTGAAAGAATAACATTTATCAGATACAAACGCGGCCAAAAAAAAAAAAGCCAGCAGGGTGGTCAAAAAAGGATGACTAACCATGGCATTCGGAAGGGGCGTTGGAGTACCGTTCAGGGAGTAGGAAAAAACAATATCGCCTTGATAAGGAGAAAAGGAGTAACAGAACTGGATCAAACTCCGGGGGGAGAGGCAGCGTTGGGGGGGAAAATAAAATCGGTGGGGTCAGGGGGGAAAATGAGAGGTGTAGAACGAGGCCCGGCGAAGCTCTTTCGGGTGCTAAAAACCAGCGATTGAAGGAAAACGGGGGGGGGGTTGAAAAATTTAGCCGAAAAGGGGGGACAGGAACCTCAAACGAAGCAAAAAAAAAACAGAAATAGTTCTCCACTAATTTTTGGGGGGGGTAATCGAAGCAATAACGAGCAGGGGATGGAGGAGTTACACCCGATAAAAGAAAACGTTTGCTTATGGGACATGTTACTGCGGAACCTGAACTGAGGGGGGAGGTGAAGGGACTTACGTCCGAGTCGAAGGAGAAAAACTGGGATCCTTCGAACAGTCAACCACTCCCCTGCGAGGAAGAAAAAGAAAGGAAGAGGAGGGAGAAAAAGTATAATTTCGAAAACAGCGAAAAGACAAGAATGTGGAGTTAATTTGTCACGAAACTTACAGAAGAAATTGGGCAACTCGATCGAGGAAAAAAAAAAAAACACTGGGAGAAAAAAAAAAAATCAAAAGCACAATTAAAGAGTCACTTCCTGTGAGAACTGTACCTACTAATTTTGGGGGAAAAGGTAAGCACTTTCTCCGCAGAAAAGGCAGCCAGTCTTTATCAAGGAGGAAAGGAAATCCCCCGGATTCTGGGAAAGGGCGGTTTGAGTAAAAGAAGAACATTGGGGGGGGCTCATCCATGGGCAAGAAGACAAAAGGCATTGCGCAGAGCAAATGAGTATCGCCACAGTAAGAAAAAAGGGTGGGCGAGCCGTGGGCAAAAAAAAAAATAAAATTGCGCCGTAGGCACAGGAAAAGGAGAATCAAAAATTTCTTGGGTGGAAAGCCTAGGCCAAGGCCGTGGAATTGATAGGGAATAAGATAGATGATGAGCGTCCATAACGGGAGACAAAAAAGCTGGGGGGGGGTGGTGTGGGGGGTGATTGGGAGGAGGAGGGGGGGGGGAGGGGGTAGGTGGGGGGGGAGGGGGGGGGGGGGGAAGGGATGGATGGGGAGGGGGGAGGTGCGGGAGGAAAGGGGGGAGGGGGACAAGGGGGGGGGGGAGGGGGGGGGGAGGAGGGGGGGTGGGGGAGGAGAGGGTGGAAGGTAGGGAGGGGGAAGCATATAGGGATGGGGAGGGGGGGGGAGGGGGAGAGTGGCGGGGATTGGGGGGTGGAGGGAGGGAGGGAGGGGGAGTATGGAATGGGGGGGAGCGTGGGGGGGGAAGAGGGGGAGGGAGGTGAGGAGACGGTGGGGGGGGGGGGAGGGGGGGGGGGGGGTGAAATGGGCGGGTGGCGGGGTGTGGGGTAGAAGGTGGAAGAGGGGGAGGGGGGGGGCATGGGGGGGTAGGGAGAGGGGGGTTGGTAGAGAAGGGGGCGGGGAGGGAGGGGAGGGGGGGGAGGGGGGGGGTGGGGGTGGGTTGGGGGAGGGGGGGGGGGGGGTTAGGTGGGGGGGGGAGGGGGGGTGGGGTGCAGGGCGGGGGGGTGCGACGAGCGGGGAGGAAGGGGGGGAGGGGGGCAGGGGTAGGAAAAGAGAGGGGGAGGGGGGGGGGGGGGTGGGGGCGGAGTGGGGTGGGGGGAGGAGGGGGGTGGACGGGGGAGGGGGGATAGGGGTAGGGTGGGGGGGGGGGGGGGTGAGGGCGGTAGGAGTGAGGGGGGGGGGAGAAGGTGTTGGGGGGGAGGGGGGGGGAGGGTAGGGGGGTGAGGAGGGGGGGGGTGGGAAAGGGAAGGAGGGAGGGAGGGGGGGGGGGGGGCGGGGGAGTGAGGAGGGGAAGCGGGGGAGGGAAGGGGGGGGAGGGGAGAGCGGGGGGGGGAAGGAAATGGGGGGGGGGGGGGGGGAGAGGGGGGGAGGGGTGGGTGGGGGGGGAGTTAGAGTTGAGTAAAGGGGGATTGGTGAGAGAGTGTTGGGGAGGAGGAAGGGTGAGATAAGAGGAGGAGGGAGGGGATTGTTGGGGGCGGGGTTGGGCAAAGTGAGGGGGGGGAGGGCCGGGAGGGGGGTGGGAGATGGGGGAGGGGGGAGGTGGGGGGGGGTTGGGGGGGATACTGGGGGGGGGGGTGGAGTGTGGGAGGGGGGGGGGAGGGAGGGGGGGGGTGGAGTATAGGAGGAGGGGGTGGGGGAGGGAAAAAGGAAGCGCGGGGGGGGGAGGGGAGGAGTGAGAGGGAGGGGGGAGGAGAAAAAGGGTGGGCGATCATAATGACATTCGTGGATAAGGGTGGGGGGAACATGCTCTGGTTACTTCGGGCCGGTAAGGAAAAAAATGAAAGAAGGCCCTTTACCTTTTTCCCATAGCAAACATTAAATACCCATCAACCCCACCGACAAAAAAAGCGGAAAAATCCAGCACGGATTATCGGGAAAAGAAAAAAGACGTGGAAAGTTGCTACGTTGGGGGCCAGTAAGTATGGCGGAGTAGAAATTAGCAAACGGGGAAGCCCACTAACAAGATGGGTTTGCAAGGGGGAGAAGTGGTCTATTGTGGAGTGTAAAGGGGGGGACCCCTTTAAATTGATCCACTGGCGATAAGCGAGAGAATTCTGTCCGGAGGGCGGGGGGAGGAAAATGTAGAACAATTGTGGGGGGTCAGAAAAAACGACCCGGTCAAAATGTGGCATGAAATTGAAGGGTGGAAAAAAGAAACTGGTGAAGGAGAGACCTGGGGGGATAAGATCAAATTCCAAAAAGGGAAATTTGGGGAGTTAGTCCCAAAGTCATGGCGAGCAAGAGGCATTGGGGGGGAAAAACTTGAGGAGAAGGGGGAAAGCAATCCTTTCTGCGTGGGATTGCCACGGTCAGGGGAACGGCTAGATAGAAAAGTTGAAAGTGAAACCCCAAACATCGACTGAAAGGAATAACGGGAAGAAAAAAGGGCAGACCTTTTGTGGGGGGAAAGAAGATGAACTAGCTTCTGGAAAAGAAAAATCGGCGGAAAGAAGAGACCAAGGGGGCCAGGGGTGGGTGTTACGGCTGTTAGAGGGGACAAAGAATCAGAAACAAGTTTCACATTAGTACAGTGTCAGTAAAAATTTTTGGAACGCCCTGGGGGGGGGTGGGGTATAAGGGAACGGGTGGAAATAATTGAGACAGGGCAATGAAAACAGGGTTCGGGAAACTTAAGGAGTACAAGA
>Ga0179591_1382792_pt1 | contig 13818 bp, 8 predicted proteins | sample CZOMad2_1_08_16f_FD_182891 | JGI IMG/M metagenome (GOLD analysis project Ga0179591, IMG submission 182891) | Vadose zone soil fungal communities from Angelo Coast Range Reserve, California, USA - CZOMad2_1_08_16fungal (PacBio error correction) | ecosystem: Environmental > Terrestrial > Soil >...
GGGAAAAGAGAAAAAGGGGACACCATGACAGTTCCTCCAAAAGAAAGCAGCTGGGGAGGGGGGGTTACCGTATGGAAAAAATTAAGTTGCTGTGTTTGCCTGTTAGGGGGGGGACCCGCGCCGAACCTGGCAAGGGGCCAGCAACAGAGTGAATTCCTCCATTGTGCCTTGTCCTTTTACTTTATGGGTGAACAAGTACTTCCCCAACTAGAACCTTTGAGAAAGAATCAGGACCTGTCCCTAGCAGACCTTAAGGGGAAGAACAGATTGAAAGGGTAAACTTAGGGGGTCACTCCTGGTGAAAGTCAAGAACTTGGAATCAAAGTATCGGAACTTCTCAGGATTCCGCCAAGGTCCGGTTAGTGCGGGGGGAACGGTGGTTTTGCGAAGGGAGAAGGGTCTATCAACTCTATGTTATTGCGGGCAACCGGGTCGCAAAATCTCCGTTCGTTTGCACGTAAAGGACTCTTAAATTAAACACTATAGTTCAGGAACGAATACCCAGAAAAAACGAGAAAAGGCGGGAGGGGGGGGAGGAGACATCGCTGGGAGGCTCCTCCAGGTGGTCTGAAGCTTCGCACAGATTCAAAGCAAAGACTTGACTATCGAGTAAGGGAACGGCCATTCGAGAAAGAAAGAGGGGGGATCTTCTTAATGGTCTGCGCAAATTGACAGCGAGCGTCTAGCTTGGGAAGAGGGCTTTTTCATCGGAGGTTTCCACGCAAGTTGCAGGGTATGGCAATAGTGAGAGAAGACACGCGTCGGTCGATGGAGACTTCCCTTAGACTAGGACCGTCCTCTTCTTGTAGTAATGAGAGGTATCCATGTTCCATAAAGTAAGCAGGGTCAACAAGAGTTGCGCCGCCTAGAGAGAATATAAAGAAACATAAATAGAGACTTGGTGATCAGACACAAAGAAGCGTACCGTTCATGCAAGGAGAAAACCGGCGACTCTCCAAAGTGGCAGTGTATGCAGGGGGGGGGCGAGTTAAAAGATGGGGGTCAGGATGAGACTTCCCCGTCCCGCGAGGGACTCTGAACAAGCCAGGGGGCTTGCAAAATTAGATCTTTAAAAAGTTCAATGTATAGGGTTTGGGTCAGGCTTAGAAAGGAAGAGGGGGTCGCCGGGGGGTCAAAATTCATCGAGGTCCTCCGGGAGGACGGTTACGATGCTCTGGGTGTCGCCCAAATATGCAAACCTCACCTTGTCCGGAAGGAAACATAGTGGGGGAAAATTCGCACGAAAAACAAGAATAGGTGACCGCAAAGCGAAAACAGCGGTGTTAGGCGGGAAAAAATTTCCAGAATGTATTGCTCCAGAAATACGTCTGAACTATCCAAGCGCAAAGATCATCGTAAATTGAAAGAAGCCCCGCAAAACAAATTGTCTAGGGACTTCGGAACATCGCCTCCATGGGGGGGAGAGGAAAGCGCAAGGCTCATTAAATAAAAAAGTCGCGCAAAGGCGGATCACGTAATCACAGCGATGGAAGCTTGCAGGGCTCGTTGAAAGGTAGGGGAATCAAAAAAGGGAACAGTGGTTGCCGAAAATTATCACACTTAAAAAATCGAGTCGTTAAGCAACGGGTTTTCAAGTCGCTGAGAGATTGAAAAGATGTGAGTGCCCAATTGAGGGGAGACGTCCTTAAGGAAGTTGGATCGTCAGAAACTCCCCAGTGTGGATGAAAAGAGGGAAATTCGGTAAATCAGAAGTATATCAAAGGAGGAAGAAAGGTCCGATTGAAAAAGACCTGAGCCAAAAAACTCCTCTACCCCGAAAGCGGACTGCAAGTCGGACTCGCGGGGACAGACATTAAAAGAAGAATGGCCTGATCATACTGGGAAAGTCAAAGTGGGGGCTGGGTCTTCTGAGTCCGATGGCCACTATCTTTTTGCGCGAGCAAAAGAATATGCGCGGGCCTTTCGTGGGGGGTAGAACCTGAAAAAGGGAAGGAACCTCGGTCAAAACGGAAAAAGGGAAAAGCACTCCCACTACGCAAGCAAAAAAGAAAGAGCCAGGACAAAGGTCCTCATGGGGAAGTTGTCGCGAAATGCAAGTCACTCCTCGCATATAGAGGAGAGGGAAAATCTTTCCGTCTGAGAGGCCGCTTGAGCAAACTTTCGCATTCCTGACGGGGAAAAAAATCCGAAATCATGGGAGAAGGTAATGTAATCATCCAAGTATGGCGTACCTGAATCGTGAGGAGGAGATCTGGGGGGGAACTCTTCGTCACTAAAGGAATCATCCTTTTTTATCAAGAAAAGGGAGGGAAACGAATACACTTCCCTGTACCTGGTGGGGAAATTCAACTAGGTCTGAACGTCGAGCATACCAAATGTGTCGTGGAGATGGCTGCATGGCACGGGGACAGGAAAAAAAACCAGTGCTTGGCGAGGGGTAAGAGAAGATACTGAACATATGTCCTCACTCCAAGCTTTCTCGAAACCAGAAGATTTGAACAAGGGCGAAATCGGAAACATATAGCTCAACATAAAAAACTGACTACGCAATGTTCTCTTTATCGCACATCGAGAGGGAATTGAGATTCAATTTCACGCATCTCGTCAGAAGGGCTGCTAAAAGGATGAAAAGCCGAACCTATCTTTCAAAAAGAAGGATCACAGCTGTCCAAGAAGTCAGCCACGGAGATCACGTACGGCGACTAGGGATGCTTGAAACCGAGTTGAGGTCTAGTTAATTCGTTGAGGCTTTGGGGCGACCTTCTTCGTTCGTCTGTCCGGGAAGGGGGTTAGAAAAGGGGGAGACAACAAAATTAAATTGGAATCAATCGAACCACACGGATAATTATTAATAGGAGCTTCTCGGGCACTGAAGGAACAGAAGGGAGTTTTCCGCAGTAAAGAAAAAAAAAGGCAAGAAGTACAGAAATGGGTAGCACGCCTACCGATGTTGCCGTCAAAAGCTGGAAAGCGAAGCATTCTAGAGAATTGAGGTCCTTGTAGAAAATAAAATTGAGGAATTGGGAAGAAAGCTTTGTGTTACAGCTTTGGTGGGTGTGGGCTTTCAAAAGATATAGGGAGGGGAACGCTAATGTGTGAAATGGGTCACTTTGAAAAGGAAATCGCCGGGAGGGGGAGACTTGGGGGGCTATAAAATACCAAGGAGAGATTGGCTTACGTCAGCTGGGGTTCTGTCGGTCCGGCTTTGCAAGATTCCCAGTGGAGAAAGCGGTGGGGAAAAGTGCTTCTATGCAAGAAAAAGATGAGTGGAGTCGACTAAAGCAAGGGGCCTTTTTATCTTCGAGGAGAAGAGCCTTCAAGAACGTTTCTGGAGGAATGCCTGTCAGGGTACGACGGGGAGAAGCGACAGGGATGTCGCGAATAAATTAAAGGATTTATCCCTTGAAAAGAACGAAGGCGAGTCTCAAAAAAAAAAGGGGTGGAGGGCCCGCCGGCCAGGGGATTCTGAGGGAGGCAAGGTCCTTAGACAGTAGGGGATCGGCACTCCGAGAAAAACGGGTTTTCACATTCTCTCATAGCTGTGAGGCTCGGACCCTATCCCGATGATCTCGGCATGAGAGCAAAATTAGGGCGCGACACGATACGGGAGAGCGCAGTAAACGATACTTCTGTCTTGGGCCAGGGGGGGTCACTTGTTTTCGCGCTCAAGGCGTCATTGGCATGTCCTAACCAAACAAAAGTAGCGCATTCTAGGAGGGTAGAGAAGGGGCAAAAGAATGTTTCCAGGCGGAGAACCCGCCTGAAAAAAGGGTAATTATCGGTGGTTAAGACAGGCCTACGGTATTGGCACATGGACAAACAAGGAGGGAAACTGGGTAGGTCCGATTTCTTCGTTTTTTGGGGGTGGGGGTGGTTTTTTTGGGGGGGGGGGGGGGTTTTGGGGGGTTTTGTGGGTTTTTTTGGTTGGGTTTTTTTGTTGGTTTTTGTGGTTGGTGTGTTGTTTGGTGGGGTTTGTTTTGAGGAAAAAATGGGGAATTCGGTTACCCAACTCGGAAATTCGGCCGTTTTGAATGATGGGAAATGGGGGGGGGGGGTAACCGGAATTTGGAGGGAGGGGCTGAATGCCCGGACAAGGTGAGGGGTGGCCAGCACTATCAACAAGAGTGAAAGAAGAAGGAAAGATAGGAACAGGCATGCCATAGTGAAATACGCAAGGAAAGAAAGCTTCTCAACCTGGAGGGGAAGGTGGAGAAGTTGTGGCGGGAGGCAACCATGGGGAGACGGCCACTCTAACGGGGAAAACTGCATAGTCTCTTGACTCTGCACGGGTCTGCGACATTTGGGTTTCTCGTCCCCTAATGGTGCGCGGAAGGACAAAAAATGGGAAGAAGGGAAGGAAGTCACGAAAGAAGAAGGGGTGATGGTTATCAAAACTCTCATTTATGGGAAAGGTCGAAAGGTGGAATATGTAATAAAAGGGATGTAAGAAGAATCTCCAAGTCAAATTACAAACGGAGAACACCGGCTTCTTGAAAAAGGCTTGTTCTCCGTCAAAAAGCACCTACTTGGATCGAATTCTTTGGGGGGCGAGGCATCGAATGCGATCGGGGGAAATTCCCAGCAGGGGCATGATGATGGGACCAATAGACCCTCTTTCAAAAAAAAAGACCAAAATGATCCTCGACTATTTCCACAGTCTCAGGGTTTGCATCATTATGTCTGTGGGAGGTGGGGAAAGGGGGAATATCGGGGCGTTAAGGTGGAAAAAGCGGTCAGAAAAACTTAGAAGAGCCAGACCCAATACACTGCTAGCTTCACTTGCAGGGAAGATGGCGGTCTCGGGCAGACAGGTATCGTAAATCTTGAAGGGCCAGAGCCGAAAAGAAGGACAAGGGGGCAGCTATTGGATGGTATTGATCGGACTCAAAGCCAATCAATCTGGGTTGAAGAGTCTGGGACCCCTTTTATTACATCGAGAACTCGAAGAGCAAGAAGGACGGGAAACAAAGCGAAGGGACGCGAACCTACGAACCGAAGGCTGTCGCTAATAGGTCGGACGCGCATACGGCACTTATGGTACCGCGATGAAATCAGCTCATTGGCTTCGCTTCTTGGGCAACGTTCAAAAACTTATCACTACAGCACTATGGGAGAAGAGGTACGAATTTGGACAGACCGGGAATAGAAGAGCATATGCCGAAAGGTAATTACAAAGGGAAGAAGATGTAGCGAGGGGAAGGTCTATCGGCGACAAAAAAAACGGGTAAGCAGGAGAGGCTGGGTAATTGCCTTTTGCTGTAAACGAATTGCGAACCTAGGGAGTACGGGAAGCGCCTTCTGGGTGAAACGCGCCATATTAAGGAAGAGCAAAGAGTCAAGTACTCCCAAAGTACGAAAAATGAATACTTAACCTCCCGGCGGCCCGGAAAGAACGGTCCAAAGAGACTTGGGGGGGAAAACTGAAGTACAGTATACAAAGGGGAAAGTAAGAAGTTGGGGGACCAGCGGACAATACGTGACTCTCTTCCATTGTCCCATCAAAGGGTAGACGGGGGGGGGCAAGGGTAAACTTTGTGGGGACTGCAACCTCTCGGCCAAAATCTAGCAATTTTACAATGGCGGAGGAAAAAGTCACTGCAGTATGTTGTAATTAAAAAAAAATGCGGATCTTCGGAAGTGTCAACAAAATAGAAAAGGTTCCCCTCCTGCCATCAACGAAGCTTAAAGGAAACCGGGATGAACTTAGGGGGCGCGCTTTGGGACGAAGAAGAGGCAAAAGCGTATCTCCTAAAGGAAGATAGCGCAGCTCGGAAAGGAAAGTTCCGACCAACGTTTTCTTACTCATAGGGAACGGTGGAAAGGGGGGGCCGGAGGAGGGAGATCCGCAAGGGGGTTGGCCTTGGATGTAGCCAGACCTAACAACAGGCGTCAAAATTCACCGAGGTCCATGAAATTTTTTTGTAAAACCCGGCCGTTTGAGAAGGTCATGGTCAAGAAGACCATACGCTTATCGATATCATAATTGACTTTGCCCCTCAAAGGCGAGCCGGCCGGAAGGTACGAGTTGGGAAAACTCTGAAGGGCCCTCGGCACGTTGTCCCTGATCTCGTCAGAAAGCCCCCCAAAAGGTCAGGGAGGCAGTGACGGAAGGGTGTTGGTGCGTCCTTGGAATACGTTCGGCAGGGAAGAACAGGGCTAGATGGCTGGAAACTAAGGCGATAACGCTCCTGTGGCAGACCTGGCCTCTTATGCCGTCTATTTCGCCGGACGACCAAATGGTTCGAGGAGACGTAGTGGTGTCGTGTAAGGATAGCTGCCGAGAAAGAAAGGACGCTGGGTGGAGGAAGGAGTCCCAGGAAACGAAGACTACTGCCGCTTTTTCTCTAGAGCCGGGTTCTCTCAGGGGTCTCGCAAGTGAACGCGATCGGGAGCCAATTGGGAGCGTGCTCATAGCTGGTGAAGCAAGTTCCTTATTCTCGGCAAGATTCTCGCGTCCGTCGTTCTAGGGGAGAGAAGGGTCAAAACTTGTTGTAAAACGCGCCGCGTAGGGTCAGAGAAACTTCTTGTTCCAGGTCAAGCACCTATTAATGCCCCCTAGGTGAGGAGAACCGGCTAGAAAACCAGGAGGCAAAAATTTGAGCGGTTATTGTCTTGAATCAGCCGAGGAAAGGGGTGGACCAACAAAAAAAAACTCTCCATATAAATGATTGGGGGGAAGTGATGTGGAGACGCGTGTCAGTGGAAAAAATATAGGGGTAGAGAAGCCTGGGTCCGAACCACAAATCTGGTAATCAAAGGTGTATAAAAACAACCTGTAGAAGAGGGTACATAGTAAAGGGGGGGGATTTTGGGAGAGCTGGCGGTACACGGGTGGTAAAACTTTCAATCAGAAAACGGCCGGTGGTATCTACGGAGAAAAAGAAATTACGGGGTAATTAACTACCGTGGTGCGAAGAAAAAAATGGGGGACTATGTAGCACTCAGGGGGGGGTTGCTAGAGGCATAGAGGTAAAAAGACATAACGTCTGAAAGATTCCAAAAAGCGAAGAAAGAAGATGCAGCGCCGCCTCTTTACAAGCGAGCGAAAAGGGTTCGTCACCCGCAATGTGGGGAGCGTAAACAAAAAAGGAGGCGGGAAAGCGAAAAGTAGAAAGCCCTCTTCTCTACGATCAACACGCCGACCGCGTCTCGCCAATGGGGGATGTTGCTACTGCCGTTTCGGGGACGCACAAGGGCAAGCGTACCAAGGGGGGCCTGGGCTGAAGAAAGGTCGTTTTTGCGGGGCGAGGGTCTGCAACTCTTGTATTTATTCCTTTGATCAAGCGTGCCAATCGTACTGGGACAACTTGGAAAAGAAGGGGGACGGCTACACCAACGGTGGGGTCTAAAGCTGAAATTCCTGTCAAATCAATAAGTCAATCGGCACTCAGTCCTGGGTGGTTTAATAACTGGAAGGAACCCTATCAACTTAACGCTGACTACCCTACCAACAAAAGGAGAAAGTCTTGATGGGAGCCAGGTTCATAGAAGGAACTATACTTACAGGATGGGACTGTTTTCTTAGTAAGCCGCCGATGGTGAAAGCAAAACAGGCTTTTTTCATCGAAAGATGTGCGCTCGAAACGTGGGGAGGACCTTCCAACTGAAGAACCGCATTGGAGCGGGAAGACGGGGGCAAGGCAAGGGGGAAAAGCATCCAACAAAGAGCCCTCTAATCTTTATGCAATTGATCTGTCGCCCAAATTGGACTCCTGCAAGAGCTATCGTTAGACAGGTGTCAACTGGCTCAGTCAAGGAAGGCTAAATTCGCAGGGGAAGGACGCGAAAAAACTTGATCGTCTCTCGTGCCGCCACTTTCGAAGGTGGCCCAAATGGGGGAAATGCCGGTGTGCATGCGGGGATGAGCAAGCAAAAATTTGAGGTTATTCGGAAATTGCGGAAAAACACATTTTTACTTCAACTAGGGGACTAAGACACTCCCGTCTTCGGGTCACCGTAAAGGGATCGAATGGAAAATAGGGTGAGGGGGCGGGATCTTGCCAATGAGGAATGACAAAAAAAGTGCTTTTGTTCAAGGGGGTTAAAGCGAGGTAGCCTATTTCCTGGCCAAGCGTTAACTAAAACGGAAAGGGAACATCCGGATAAAGCAAACAATATAGACGGCCAAAGAAAGGGCGTTGTCAGAATTTTCGGGGAAAGGGACGTTTCAAAGTGGACTCCCCAAAGGAAGGGACAATCCTATGACGTCAAAAAAGAAGGGCCGACGTCGAAATGTGTGGGGGGCAAAGCTGATGCGAGACCAATGCTTGGTCAAAACTCCGCGAGACTTTGCGGAAAAGGACCTCAATCCGAGGACTGGGGAGAGATTGAACCGCGGAAAAAAGTTAGGGGCTATAACAAGCAGGCGAGGCTTTGGCTCCGAGGGACGCATCTGAACAGAAGGTAATTAACGCTACACAAACGCTGGTAAGGCTTAGGTTAGCCAGCGCAGAGACTAACAACAACAAAGGGATTAAAACGGGAGCTTCGATATACTGGAAGGAAGGGGAACAGACTTTCACGTGGTCGGGTATAAAAAGATAGACACTCTGAGCCCACGAAAGCCCTTAGGTATATATCCTGGAACACTTGAAGGGTCAAGAAGCAAAGTCATGAAGAAGATTAGGGGAACTTAGATACTTTTAAAAGTGATCCAATTTGGGCTCAAAAGAGGGGCGACAAAGGAAAATCGGCGGCTGGGGAGACGAAATCCTTCGGATTTTACGCTAAGAGTGTAGTGAAATGGATGACAGGACTAAGGCAAAATCGAAAATAGGACCACTTTCTTGTCAAGGGCGTTTTGCGAATCGATCGAGTTAAGGGCAAGGGAAAGGCTGTGGACCATATTTACACAGTGGAGAAGTTGGCCAGTCATAATTCAGGCTTTAACCGCTGCCAAAATCTGTTTTTTACAATGCGCAGGAAGAAAAATCGCCGCACGGGCAACTGGGCTGAGATACATTCAGGTCGGATATACTGCGTGCAGTGGGGGGCGGAAAAGAGGTTGGAAAAAGGAGGGGTATACATCTGAGTGAACGAAAGGAACCGATGGAATGGGACTCCCGATCAGAATTCCTTCAATCTAAGGCGTCAATTTAACGCCATGATGGGCGAGGACCTCTGGGGGGGGGTGAATGAGAGGGTTGGAATACGACACTAGCATTCTTTATCTCCTGTAATATAGGACGGACGTTAAAAGAGTAGCAGAAACGGACAATGCTCGAACACGCAGGGGGGGGTAAACTCCGCAACGGAGATGGAGGCTCTCGTTCAATTTTTCCTGAGTGAACCGTCTTGCTAAAGGGATGGTCATCGTCATGACAGAACGATTCTAGGATAATAGGATTTTGAAGGAGAAAATTTAACACGGGGAGGGTTGGCGGGGCACAGCGCTCGAGTAAAAAAAACTAAGAATCTACTGTTAGGGGAAACATTTCTTACCCACTAGGGAAGAATGAGTCCGCGGCGGGGGGGAAGCGGAAGTTGGATTGAGGGGTCCGTAGGAGGGTTGGGAAAGAACGCTGACAGGGCTTGCAGAGGGTTTAAGGAATGAACGAGTTTCGGATTTCATTATGCAAAACCACAGGGGGGCAGGGGGGGGAACCGACGGTCAAGGCTCGTGAATGAAGGAGAATTACAAAACGAGACTGAAAAGAGTGGAGAAAGGAAAGGACGAATAAACACCCGCACGCCAATGATGTTTTTGCGACTTATGGGGCATCTGATTCCACCATCCCATTGTCCTATAAGCGCAGAGTTCGGCGCTTAGGGGGGAAAAGGAAGAGAAAAGGGCAGAATTTTTCGATACCGGTCGTTTGTATAGGCCGAAAACAGATTATTCCTAAGGAATAAAGTTGTCGAGGGAGAGGATGGAATAAGTCAGCGAGTCATGAGACTATTGATGAGCTTGGATCAAACTGTATCAGAGACGACACCTCACCCCATCATAACCTCCTTTTCGCTTGGTCAACTATTCTCTTGAAGCGTCATCAATACTTCAAGTACGGAGCAGAATAGTGTCCCCTGCTACTATTCAATCTAACAGGCACTAGGAGGAAGGAATGAATACCTTCTACAAAAAAAAAAAAACGGAATCCTCTACGGAATATATTACGAAGAACCTTTTTTTCAGACAAGGATGGAGTTTTGGGGCAGAAAATCTAGGGGGGAGGCCATCAGCATCATATGAAAACGGAAAAAAAAGAAATTCCTATTCACGTTCGAATTGGCAGAAATTAAGGGAATACAGAGCGCCGGGGGGGGCGGGCGGTCAAAACCTACAGAGATGAAAAGGCAGACGTGTCGGGGGGGGGTAACGCGCTCTGCTGAGAGACAATCTGGTTGCATGAGATTCAGCGGGCGGAACCGTAGGCTACGAATATTGCCGAATCGGGAAAAACACAGAATGGCGAAAACTAAAGAATAGGCTTATGACTTCTGCATACGGGGATGGGGGAGTTGAAACCGCGATCGGACTCACATAGCTCATCGTGGGACAAAAGGGGCGAGACCAGTCACAGACGCGATATGAAAACTCGCGAAATACCGTCCCTACTAGTCTTGCGGGGCCGTATGGGGGGACGAATTTGGAAACCTGAGCATCTTTTGGGGGGGGGGAAGGCCGTCGTATCGGAGAAGAAACCACTACACTCCGAGGTGTTTGGTGGTGTTGGTGGGGGTTGTTTTTTTAGGGGGTGGTGTATTTACGGCGGCGAAGAAAGGGCTTGTAAAGGGATCGTGACACGAATGGACTGCGTAAAAAAAAATCATGTTTCCCATCAGAGGTACTCGAACGGTCCATCACAACAAGTCAATTCACTACCCTACTACCTGCGAAGTAGGACGATGGTAACAAACGTACGGGTAGTTCAAGGGGGGGGGGGGGGACTTAACGAGGTTTCCAACTCGTAAGGAGATGACGTGTGTGGGGAAACCTCATATTGATCGACCACGCTAGTGGGGATAAGGACCGCGCGGAAAAATACCAGGACATTACAAGGGGGGGAAGTAGTCACGGTTTGATGAGCAATTTCTCGAATTAGGAAACATTAACAAGCCCCTGCAGGGCACCATCAGCAGTCCCACCGGAGGCTTACCGAAGGGAACTAAGGATCTTTTCAACTGATTTATCTCTCACGTAGGAGGGAAGGAAAGATCCATTTCGCCCAGAGATTCTCTCCAGGGCAACTCCAACCGTTTCGGGAAGAAGGATTGTGATGGGGGAAAGGAGGAAATTTGTATCAGGTGACTGTGGGGGGGACTTGAAGTTCCCTAACATGGTCACGAGGTCAGTTCAACATAGACGGCAGGGGCACAAAAAACTCATTTGGGACACCTGGGGTAGGAAGGGGGCCTAACTTTTGTCCCCAAAGCAAATTTTGGATCTATATCCATCCTTTTTCACATAGAGCAGTTAAAGTGACCTGAGGGCCGAGTGGGGGGGTCAAACAGAGGGGAGGGTACCCAATACGTGCAAGCGTCAGTGGTACCACAATAGAGAAAAAGCCTTCTTGTCCAGTTGGGGCATGGTACGGACTTTGCGGCCTTGGACTCGTTTAAATCAAAGATGGATTGGACTGGGTCAACCTGAGGGGCAGATACGATAAATTCTTTGGCACGTAAGAGACGTAGCTTCGCAAAAGCGAGGAGGGACGTCAGTGTGTCTTCGAACGGGGGAGAAGGCGGGAGAAGCGCCAGAAGGGACCTGGGTGAAAACTTCAGGGAAGAAAGCGGGGTCCAACGAAACTGTCGGATCTCCATCGAGCGCATATTCTCACTGGGGTCTCACTGCCGCGAGGCAAGCAACAAAGGTTGAAGCGGCGTGCAGAGTGTCCACCTAGGAAGTATATCACTGCCACCGATAAAAACAAGGTTCTAGCAATGCTCCAGTGGAAACCAGCGCCGCTTGTACGGAAGCACGCAGTCTGGAAGGACCCAAGCCAAATCTGCACCCGACTTGAAAATGGGGCTAACGCCGATTCTCTGCAAGATAGCAAAAATCTCTGCATTGAAGTATCTTAGGGCGGAGAAAAGGAAAGGGGCCGATACGGTATTCCCGTAAAAACGCCCTCGAAGTACTTCATGTTAGAAGGGGGGGCGCAACCCCTTCCGAGTGGGGGCGCGGTACATCAACATTCCCCCGCCATCGGGATTGGGCCCCAACTCCAAAGGGTGGGCTTCAACACCCTTTAGTGAACATAAGACGGATATTATTTTGGCCTCTTCTGAGGGAATTCTTGGTTCTCCGGGAAAATTCAAATGAAGGAATAGGAATTGGCTAGATATAACGGAACCAATATCTCTGACTGAGGAGACGCTCCAGGCGATACTTAGTTGTTGACAACAGTCAAACAGCTCGTTGGGGGAGGTTTACTTTCTCATTGTGGCAGAGCTGATTATCCATAAAAGGCGGTAATCTGCCAAAGCTCATCAAAAAGTTAACCTGTGGAAAAAATACGCTCTTCTTTAAGGTCGGCACAAGACACTTATTATTATACTTCGGGATCATCTGTACGCCATGGGGGGGCGAGGGGGCCACTCCAACAAAAAAAATCTCCCACTAGGAATCTATTGAAGACACAGCGAAGAAGCTGTCGGAGCGGCAATGTTTGGCTTGCGATCATCAATTCCCTGGGACTAAAGAGGACACGCGAATCGTTCTTGCTGATTTGAGGGGGGAGGGGGCTATCTGTACTATTCCGCTCTTGGGAGACGGAAGTTGAGAAAAAGGGGGAATACGTAAGTGCCATCCGAAAGTAAGTTTTTGCATCCTCAATCGGGAAGTTTCAAGGCAAGTTTCTAAGAGCAGAATGTCATTTGGGAAAAAAGGAGAAAGGGAAACGAAAATCAATTCAGCCACAATCTTTAACCTACTGGGGGCCATCAGAGGCCTTATCCTTAAGAATCATGGGATGGGGAAACCTTATGGTAGAAAATCGAGTGCCACTCCTCTTAATCGATCATATATAAAAGCCTGAATGCCTTTGTGAGAACTGCCTATTCCTCGATTGGCACAAAAGTTGACGCATGGGGGGGGAAAAAGCAGCCCAAAGAAAGAAGAGCGAATCTGGGCCTGAGGAAGCTGGAAAGCTGCAGCCTTTGCAATCATAGACTCTATCTATGATACACAAAAAGGGGGAAACCCTGAAGTAGTCCCGACAGATATGCGCTCATGGGGAAAACACTTAGAATACAAAAAAGCGGGTCTCCTCCAGAAGCGACTCTTGACCTCCAAGCAAATGGGGCCGGAATTCACGGTGGAGGTGAAGGGGGAGGGAAAAGAAAGGTGAATGAAAATTCACGTATCTCCGTAAAGCCAGCTTTTTGACGAGACGGTCGACGAGACATGCACAGCGTCGATTTACCAACCTGAACGGACAGGCCAAGAGTCGGTTGCGGCTCTGGGCTCAAGGAGAGAGAAGAAAGAGGAACGATGGGTGGCGCTGCTTTAAAGCATAGAGGGGATAGGGTCCACGGTTGACAAATGTTCAACTTTAAGGGGGACAGGAATAGAAACTAGAACCAGAAGTACCTTATAAGTCAAACAAAAAACCTTTTTGTGGCTGATCTGCTCAGGGGCGGGGTCCTGTGTAGAATTTGAAACAGGCGTCACAGAGGCACATCCATTATCGGGAGAGAAGACCGATCCTTCATTTTTGATAAAGCTTAAGAAGACACAAATCTTTTCAAACTCCTGTCCAAAAAAGGGATCTCAATTACGAAATCCAGTACCGTATCGTCGGTTCGTCAGGTTACCTCGGAAAAAGGGAAAGGATAGAAACATTCAAGCGTTGGAGTTTGCTCAAAGATTCGTTTCTTCCTTATGCACGGGACGCTGACCTGGGTTAAGCAAAAGAG
>Ga0179591_1320955_pt1 | contig 13817 bp, 27 predicted proteins | sample CZOMad2_1_08_16f_FD_182891 | JGI IMG/M metagenome (GOLD analysis project Ga0179591, IMG submission 182891) | Vadose zone soil fungal communities from Angelo Coast Range Reserve, California, USA - CZOMad2_1_08_16fungal (PacBio error correction) | ecosystem: Environmental > Terrestrial > Soil >...
ACCAAAAGAAAAAAACTTCTGAGAAACCTAGGAGAAGCCCTTCAATACTGAGCTAAAAAGCGGAAACACTGAAGAGGGGCCTCACAAAAAAGGTTGGGGGAAAAAACCTAATGGGAGGGGCAGGGGACTGGGTAGAATGAGAAGGGGAGGGAGCGCAAATTTGGCATTGAACAGGCCGGCCCAAACTGGAGGCCGAAGTGCCTGGAGAGGACTTGACCGTAGGGAAGGAGGGAAACCAGAAGATGGGGTCGTAATCAAAATTAGCCAATCGTAAAACTAGAAGTCCCTCAAGGAACATCAGCCCAGAAAATCCGGAAAGGGAACAAGAAAGGTATAGAAGTTTAAAGACGTCTTAAAAAAAATTCAGAAAAAGCCCAGAATGGGTGAAACCAAAAGAATTCCTTACAAAAGAAAAAACCATCAGGAGGGGCTTATACCGGCGACGCACCAACCGGGGAGACCGCGGGAGAGGTTTGAAAATACATAGGGCAAAGGAATTTAAGAAAGACGGTGGGAAGACGACCCGAGGGGGGGGCCAGAGGAGCAGGAAGGATATAGAGGGGGAAAGTACATCTAGAGGAAAAATATTCAGCAAAATGAGAAAGGTGACTCTGGGAGCCATTAGACGGAGTGAGGGAAGAATTGAGCTAGAGTTGACCAAAGGGTCAGTAGGCATTCAAAGGGGGGCGCACAAGAGACCGAGGGAAGGGATAGGGGGAACTTAGAGACATGAACGTCAAAAGGAGGAAACAAGGGTATCTTATTATAGAAAGCAGGGGGGGGGGTTTTAGGTTTAAGAAGAAACAGGTAGGGGTACTATGGGGTGTAAACCAGAGGGAAAACAGGAAAAAAAAGATAAAGAAGTGGGAAGGAGGGCAGAGAGAAGTGCGCTGAAGGCTGGAAGCTGAACCTAAAAAAAACTCTCAAGAAACCCTGATTGAAGCGGGAAGAGTGGAACCCTAAAGGGTCAGTGAGTCACCCTTAGGGGAATCTGGGAAGGGGGGGTTCGATCCATTCAGATCTCTAAAAAGGTGCGGGGGAAGGGCGGATCAACTAAAAAGTTAAATTACGAAGTGGGAGAAAAAGAGATAGCCCCAGTGAGGAGGGAAAAGGCAAAGTAAAAGGTAAAGTACTTCAGCTTGGCCAACGGGTGAGGAAAAAAGATAGTGGGGAAGAGAATCGAAAAGTCACGGAGAGACCTTGGAAAGGAAACCTCTTGAGTCGTAAAGCCAAAGAATCCGGCAAGAGCAAGAAAACACTCGGAGGGTAAGGAAGGAGAAACTGTGTGGCGCCTCGGGGGGGAAGTAATCCCGATAAAAACCTCGAGGAAAAAGGGTCTACTCAGGGTTATTTAAAAGAAAAGCGCACACAGCCACTGGGGAACACAAAAAGGCAAATTAAAAGGGGGCTTTAAAAAGGCTGCGCACCATGGACGCCAAAAAAACGAAAGGGTGGCAATCTAGCAAAAAGGAATCTAGGGGGAGAAAGCTCAACAAGGGAACATGGGGAAGAGAACGATGGAAAAAAAAAAAAGCCATCAATTGTCATGAGGGGGAAAACACTTGGGGGGAAGCTCCGAAAAGGGGGGTTAGGAGTGGAAGGAACAAAACCCAAGGTAATCGGTGGGGGCTCGGGGGGGCGAAGCTCGAGTAATGAAGGAATCTTGAAAAGCCAGGCAGGTCAACATTCCTTTTCCGAAAATACGGGGGTGACTTATCTTGAGGATTATAGGGAAGGGATTGAGAACTATGGTTGGCCCGGGGAAGAAGGATTAGGAATTTGAAAGGGGAAGGGGGAGGAGTATGGAGAGGGAGACTCCGAAGCTAGGAAGTATGGATTATTAGTACAAGATATGCGAGAGAGAGGGGAAGTAATAGAATCGGCGGGTAGGTTGGGGTCAAAAAGTTCGAAGAACAGACCGGTGGGTCTGAGTTGGGGGTGGTTTGGAAAAGGAAAGGATGGGGCAGGGGGGGCGAAGAGGATCCTGAGAGAGGGGGGTACAAGGGGGGGAGAAATAGGGGTGGCAGGGATTAAAGTAAAAGTTCAGGGGGGAATTTCACGGAAAGGGAGGTGGAAAAAAAAAGCAGGGGGGCTCGGATTCTAGAACATGGAGGGGTAGGAGGAAAAAAGGGGAGAGGATGGAGATATGAAAGAAGGAGGAAAAAAAGTGGTAAAAATGAGAGGGGGGACATCTGATATTGGAGGGGACAACGAGAAAAAGAGAACAGTTCAAGGAGAAAGTGGGGGGAAAGGAGGGATCCAGGGGAGGGGCAGTTGACGAGCATCACTGGTAGGGACGATTGCGATAGCAAACTGGAGAAGCTGCCGGAAAAGGACCCTCCGAAAAAGTCCCCTGGGTTTCCACAAAAGTTGGGATGCTCTCACTGGAGGAGGAGGTTGGGGAGAAAAATTTAAGGGAAAAGGGAAGAGGGTTGGAAGACCAAAAGGTCAGAGTATTCATAGTTTGGCGACTGGGAGGAAATCGTAGAGGTCAGATGACAGGGCGTAAAAAAGAAAGAAAAAAAGTCGTACCGGAAAATAAGCTGAAAAGGAGGGGGCCAAAACGATTTCGCTATACCGAGGGCCAAACATTGACAAAAAATACAAGAAAACAGAGAACCGATTCTCAAGCTCGTTCCTCACAGGTAAGGAATCTCCTATCGTTCAGGGATGAAGTTCTAAGACTTGAGGAGGATAGGGGGATTTCCACAACCTTGAATCGTTTGGAGCGTGAAGTAGAATCTTAGGATGATCCTGAGGGGTCCACAAGAAGGGGGGAAAAAAATCTCAAATGATCATAGGTAAGATATACCCCAAAAAGAATAAAAACTCTCAGGATAAGACCCAAAATAAGAGGTGAAAGAAGGATAAGGTGAATAAAGGTAGAGCTCAAACAACTTCCGGGATGACCATTGAAGATTCTAAATATAGACCATTGAGAGGAAGGACTTCAAAAAGGAGAAGTTACCAACAAGGGTAAGTATTTCTAGGTGAAGTGGGTAAGGAAAAAGGGGAACTAAATAACTCTACTAAGGAAGAGAGAATGGAATTCAGGGAGAGGAAAAAATCTAGGGGGGGGAACGGGAAAAAAAAAAGGTCCTAGGGGGGGAGAGGCGTGTGATGGGGATTCCGGTTAGTAACTGTCCAGAGGACTGAGAGAGGGGGGTCCAATAAATCATAGAAAAAAAGGAAAGAAAAGAGAGAGAGGGACTCCAAATAGAACCGAAAGAGGGTTGCGCCACAAGACGTGTCAGGAGGAAAAGAAAGAAGGGTCACCAAAAAAACAAATTGAATACGGAGGAAATAAAAAGGGAAACACCAAAAAAAAACTGCAGGAATATAGAGCCCGTGAAGAGGGGGAGGAGCTACGGAAGACAAAGAGGAGACCGGGACTCTGATAGGGGTTACTTTAGAGTCTATGGACTATGGTGATAAGGGTTTTATCTCTCTCAAGACATATGGCAAATCAGGTGAAAAGTAAAATTTCACAAAAACCCTCTAAAAAATCCTCCAGAGAAGAAATTTGTCACAAAAGGGAAGTGGTGAAGAAAAAAAGCGAGACTTTGAAAAAGAACTAATTAGATTTGGGGGAAAACTGGCCAAGGGAGGGGGATGGTTTGAAAAACCCCGTTTTTAAGAGAGAACCTCTGGCCGAGGAATAGACAGAGGGGCTCCTCAAGGTTGGGGGCAGGAACAGAGGGAAGGCCTCCATGAAAGGAGATTAAAAGGGATTCAAGGGAAAGGGGCTAGGGGGAAGACGGTTTTGGGAAACCTTATCTCGCGCCCCAAAGGAACCTTGGAAGGTAGGAGGAGGGTACACAACTCCTTTGAAAAGAGAGTCGGGTGTAGTGTTTATATGGGTAGGGTAGGAGTGGGAAGGGCTGTAAAAAAGGGGGGGCCCACGAAAACAATTTTTAAAATGAACGACAATCCAAAAGAGAGGGAGACAAACTACGAAAAAAGGAGTTTGGAGAGAAAGCTCTCGCGGGAAAAACAAGAAGAAAAGAAAACTTCTCCGGAGGGAAGGACCTTGGGTCCCCAAAAGCATAAAAAAAAGAAACACTTGGGGGAAACAAAACTGTAAGAGGGGGGGAGGGGTCAGGACAAAGGCAGAAGACTGAAACCCTGGGGGGGAAGAATAAAGGGCCAAAGGTGGAAAATGGGAATGAAAAGATAAAAGTTAAGGAAAGGTGTAAAAATGTCATAGCGACTAGAGGGGTCTTAAAGAAAAGGAACCATAAAAGAAAGGGGTCCCAAAAAAAAGCATCCAAGAAAGATCAACAAAGAAAAATGTAATCGAACGGATGGGATAGTAGGGGGGTGATATTAAGAAAAAAGGGAATCAAATGAAAGCAGTCAAAGAGAAAAACTATTGAAATGGGACCCTAATTCAGGGGAGGCAAAGAAAAAAACCAGAAAAGGATTCAAAAAGAAGCAAAAATTGACAAGGAGGCTGGTTGAACACCCACAAAAAAAACTCATAAAGAATTGGGTTGGGGAAAAAAAAAACTTTTTGAAAAAAACACAAAGAGGACGTCTACAGTAGAGACATATAAGAACGCACCTACTCTAAATAGGGGAATTTTCGCGGAAAAGTAATACGAAAAGGATCTTTGGGGGGGAAAAGACAGCTCTAAAGGTCGCGGAGAAGAAGTCAGCCTAATAGAAAGAAACATATGAAAAAAGGGGTAACTTTGAAAAGAACTAAAAGGCTCCCTCAGGAACACACACAGAAGGCTCTCAAAAGACGTGGGAGTAACTGAAGGGAAAATATGTTTTTCCATAGGGGGGTCTCAGAAGAGGAACAGCTTTAAGACAAAAAAAACAAAGCTGGTTGGCCTTTTTCTAGAAATTAAGGAAAAGAAAACAGAGAAAATCGGGCTTAACCAAACAAAGAGGGACCTTCCTGAAAGACCCATAGCTGTAAGAGGGGAAAACCGCATCAAGGGATGAGCGAAATTGAAATTCCTTTGGAGACATTACAATGGGGTTTGGATTTTTTTGTAGGGAGATTTTGACGGAGGGAGGGAAAGGTGGGTTTGGGGAAGCCCTTCCAAGGAGTTCCCAATTCAGGGAAATCGTTAGGACATAAGAGGGGTGGGGAGATGATTTGACAAGACGTGTCAAAGGGGTTTTGAGGGGGACACGGGAATTACAGAACGGGTGCATATTCTGGCAAATTATTGGAGAGGAAAGTAAAAAAGAAGGGGGAAGAAAAAAGGTTAACTAAAACAAAAAACCCAAAATTTGGACGTTGAACAAAGAAAGCAGTCACAGGAAGGACCTGAAAAGATAGATTTAGGGGGGAAGCCGGTCTAGACTCTAGCAGAAGGTTGGCCAAGGAGCTTAAGTTAAATATGGAAGGGGGGGCAGGAAACAAGGTGGAAGGAGAAAAAAAAAAAGAACCAAAACGGAACAATGTAAGATGGAAAAGGTCATCAAGAGAATAACCATGACCAGATGAGTCCAAAAGGAGGGGTCAGAGGGGAATTCGAGAACCGGGGAAAAAAGAAGAGCTACTAATTTGTGATTGCGTCAAAGCTAGCCAAAAGAGTCTTGGGGTACTGAGAAATAAAGAAAAAAGCGACCAATAAGTACCAGGACAATAGGTAAGGCCAGGGGAAAAGGTCAAAAGTGAACGGGCTGCGAACAAATGTGTAAGGGGCAAAAGATCTGGGAGGAGAAGTCAACTTGACAGTGGTTGAAAGGGGGGGGAGGGCTTCACGCAAAGGAGGAAGCGGAGACAAAGCGACTGAAAGGGATCTTGAAAAACCCTAAGGTCCTGGGGAGCGTCTGAGGGTTATAGGTCTGGTCTCTCAAAAGGGCGAAGTTCTCGGGAAAGGAACGAGACGAATCACTTTGTCCTGGGGTGGAGGGTGACCCTATAAGTACAATCTATTTCCATCTACAGGAAGCTGGCCCCCCGCTTACCCTTGCAGGGGTCCATTTGAAAAGGAGATCTCAGCTAAAGGGCCCCGAGGGGAAGTCGGAATGTGCTGCTTAAGGGGAAGTGGCGGACGGGGAAAGGTCCTGGGGGGGGGACCTGGAATGGAAGCACAAAAAAGGTAGGGATGTTCTGGTAGAGGTCTGTTGTTGGAGCCATAAAAGAAAAACGGAGCCCTGCGAGAATGATGTGTGCAAAGGAAGACTACTACAAGGACCCAATCCTCAGACCATTGTAGGAAAGGGAGGAGGATGGAGGCCTGTCCGTCCATCAAATTGGGGGGGGGGGAAATTTAAAAAAAAGACCTCCTTCTGGGGGGAAAATAAGGGAAACAATGTCCACGAGTGTAGAGGAAACCGTCCGGGGGGGGGGTTTCTCTTGAGAAAGTTTTTCGAGGTGCTGGAGAATGAGAGTTTGTTATCAGGGAGGGTAAAAAAAAAAGTATCTCGGGGAGAGAGGTGAGGAAAAGGGAGGCTTGAGAGGGGTAAAAGGGAGGGGGGGGTGCACAAAGATACGAAAAGTAAAATGAAAAGACCAAAAAAAAACAAAAGAGGACAAATAAAAAAAAAAGGAGGGGTTGGGTGGGGAAAAATAGAAGAGAAGTGGAGAAGAAAAGGATTCCGAGAGCTAAAATGGAAAGACCAAAAAACAGGGCTTTCATAAAGAGAAGTCTACAGGAGAGGGAATACCCAGAAAAGGTGGAAAACTAAAAGGGGGGGGGATAATAAAGGGAAGATTATAAAGAATAGTTAGTAGTGCAGGGGAGAATGGGCTGATTGTCAAGGGGCCAAAAATCCAGAAAACCTAGGTAAAAGGAGACTGGGCAAAGCAGCACGGAAGCAGTAATCGGAAGTGGGAACTCCGGAGAAGGGGCCTTAAGGAAATTCAAAGGGTTTAACTCTGAGAAGCATTACTTAAGAGTTCAATGGGAAGATTCGCAGAAGGGAGGAAAGGGTGACCATAGGGAAAACACTTCAAAAGAAAAAGAAGGAAGAGGGAAACAATGAAACCCATGATGCTCTAATCCTAAAAGGGAAGGAAGGAGTATTAAAAGGGGAGAAACCGGAGGGAAAAGATTTTGAAAAATGAAAAAAATGTTGGGGTAAATGATGTTGACCGGTCAGGCTTTGGGAGAGGAGGTGGAAATACAGGGGGGAGACGAAAGAGATATAAAAAAAAGGGAATTAACATAAAAAGGTCTTCTCAGAATTTCAGACTAAAGATGTTACGCCACACAAAGGAGGAAAAAGGGAAAAAGAAAACCCCCATGGAACAAGGGGGGAGCGCAGAAATTCAAAAAAGAAATACCAGAAGAGAATAGGAGAGAGGAAGAGAGCATAGGGAAAAGGGGTTCTCGGGGTATGAGATTGGGAACTTTAACTCTGGTCAAAAAGAAATCGCGCAGGAAGTGGAAATTAAAAGGGGAAGTCCAGAAGAGAGAGGGCACAAAACCACGAAGAGGGCAGGGGAAAAAAGAAGGCCCTGAAAGATGATTGGGAGTCAGAAGGGGAAAAAGTCGCGAAGCCTTATGATTGGGGAAATAGTAAAGAAGTGCCAGGGGGGGGGTGCCGCGAAAAAAAAAAAAAAAAAAAAAAAAAAAAAAAAGAAAGGGAAAAAAAAGAGCAAACAGAAAAACACACACCAAAAAAACCCCTCATGAGTGAAGTCCGAGGGGGGTACTTCTCAAAAAAAATCTCCAGACGTCCTCTGGGAAGAGTCCGCAGAGGCCCAGCAGGAGGGCGCGTGACAACGAGTTCTGATGCCGAGAAAAAGAGTTGAAGCTAATCCGCAAAACGCAGGGCGCCCCAGCACATTCGCGGTCGGGGGTGGGGACACCCCCCGAAGGTAAGGAAAGAGTCTTGGAAGATCTGAGAGGGGGGGGGGATTCAGGTCAAAGAAATTCTTAAAGGGGCAACCCTACTAAAAAAGTCCAAAATATCCAAAAGAATAAAAAGGGGTGTTAGGGAGGGGAATACCGAGAACTACAGAACCCACAAATGCCCAAGACGTAACTCCCTTCATTAAAAAAGACCAAGGAAAAAGAGAAGACAAAAACCAAGGGGGGGGTCAAAAAAGAAACTGAGGGGAAGTTGGGAAGGGAAAAGGGATGGACAGAATGCAGACGCCGGGGAAGAGGGGGGAAACGATTAAACGGGGAAAGGGGCCAAGGAGTAAACCAACGGAAGAACATCACGGAGGGACCCGTCCTTGTTCAAAAAAGGGGGATGAGGAAAGAAGAAGAGGTGGAAGGAAAAAAAATTAAAAGAGAAGGTCCTACCCTGGTGGCCAAAAGATCTGAAAAATAAAATAAGAGAGAATGGGGAAAAAAATATGGATAGCCAGGAAAAAGGGAGCGAAAACCATCATCACTGTCCACGGAGCCAAGAAAGGGAAGGAAAAAAAAAGGGGGGGGGAATAAAAGGAAGTCCCTAAGGGAAAAACCTTTTCAAAAAAAAAAAGAGGGGGGGACTGCTCAAGGAGTTCGCCAAAATAAAGTAGGGAGGAACAAACAAGAAAAACTCTTGGGGGAAAAAAAAAAAGGCTGACACTAAAAAAAAGTTGTCAAAGGACAAGGGGAGAATGATAGAGAAGAGGACGGAGCGGCGAGCTCACGGGGGGGGATCTCCAGGAAAGTTCGAGGGGGAACCTTCATAACTCAAAGGGGGAGTTCGGGGAACAAGAAGCCTCAACGGGGGGGGAGAAAGGAATTAGAAAGAGGCTCCCAGGACGAAGAAAATACAAGGGGGGAGACAAACTTGTAAGGGGAAAACTAAGAGGCGAAAAAAAGAAGGACAAAGGTATTAAAGTAAAAGTTTGGAAGTGTCCAGGGGGAGGAAAGATGTATAAGAAGATTAAGCCAAAAAGCCAAATTATTAAAAAACGATTTTATAAAAGCAGGGAAAAATCCGGTATCACAGAGACTTTTCAACCCTAAAAACTGACGGAAAGGAAATCATCGGTGTCATTAGAAGTAGGGGTTCAGAAAGGTGATAGATTCGAAAAAAAAAAGGTATTAAAAAAAAAAGAGTTTTTACCACGGGATACAAATAATAAATGAGAATCATGGGGAGGAAAAGAGAGCGAGTCTGAGAATTTCCAGAAGAACGAGGATTCGAAATAAAAGGCGACAGCAGTGGAAAAAGTGTCAAAGTTAAGGGGGGGGGGAAAGAGACAAACGGGGAAAGAATCCTTTGGAGGGGGGAAAGGGGAAATCTTAAGTGCGCTACAAACTGGGGAAGAACAAGGAGAAAGGTCGGGGGAAGAGGGCAGAGAGGGGGGAAAAAGGTAAAAAAAGCTAGGGGAAGGGGGGACCCAGGGGCAAGCAGACCAAAAGAATATGTCCAAGGGAAAGAGTGAGGCACCGGCCGCGCGACAGGTGAGGGGGTTCTCCTCTTAATCATGGGAGGAGGACTGGGGGCTAAACTCAAAACCGCACCAGAGAAAGATACTAGGAGAATTTTCAGGAAGAAGCTTCCATGAGAAAATTAGGGGGTTCAAAAAAGCTTCCGGGGCAGTTCAGGTCAAGAAAGAGTTGGGAAGGAAGTAGCTCAGAGGAAGAGGGGGGGGTTTCAAGATGAGTGGAAGTAAACACATTTGGCATCGGGGGTTGTGGAGGGGAGGGGGCCTCGGGGGAAGGCACAGGCGTAGAAAGATGAAAAAAAAAAGTCCTAGCCAAAAAGGAAAAGGATTGGTCCATTAAGGCTCCTTACAGAAAGGAGGTTGTGTGGGGAGGATTCGCGCTGAGAAGTTCCTGGAAAGTGGGTATTTTTAGGCTACCACCGAACGGCAGGGGAGCTTACTACAGGAGGGAGGGGAGCAGAGGGGGGAGAGGACACTAGGAGGGGCTTGGGAAGGGACTCCCTAGGGTCCAAAAAGAAAAGTGCTGCGCCGGAGCTTCAAACTCGAAGGAGGCGGAGAAGAACTAGGGCAAAACCGGTCAGGGCGGCTCAAAAAAGACCTCGGGAAGGAAAAGGGCTTTGAGGAAAACAGCTGGTGACCGGTTGAACGTGTGCGAAGAAAAAGGGAGACCGGAAAAGGGGAGTTTGGTAAAGGAGGGGGTGTAAAAGGAGGTTTACGATTGAGAACTTATGTGAGGCAACTGGAAGGGAAGATGGGGGGGGGGGGACAAAGAAAGGAGAGGTCCCAGGACTATACAGAAGGGACAGAAAAATGTGGTGGCTTCAAAAAAAAACAAATGATAGGCCCCACGGGGGGGGGGGTTTTGAGGGGGAATGAAAAAGCAGAGGGAAAGAATTAAAAAGACAAAAGGGGTACACAGGGAAACAAAGATGTAGGCCGCGGGGTTGTGGGCTGGACGCTAGGAGATGCACGGCCGCGCACCTTGGACAGGAGGCGGGGCCTCCTCACGCCAAAAAAACGAATTAGGGAAAAACCGGTGATTGACTGCCAAGCGCAAGAAGGGAGGGGGCAGGGGGGAAAAGGAGGGGTTGGAGGCCAGAACTTTATGAGGGGGGAGGGAAGACGGGGGGGGCCGTCTTGCTGCGGAATTGGAAAATTGCGGGAAGAAAACCGCGAAAGAAAAACACCTGAAGATTGAGGGGGGAAAATCCGAGAGACGTGTGCCAGTCCGAGGACATAAGTGAGACTGGGAATGGAGGCACAAACAGGGGGGGCACATCGACCGCACATCTAAAGTACTCGGTTCCGGAAAACACTTTAGACCTAAGGAGTGAAGGAGAACTCCCTCTAAAAGTATGCTGATACAGGTGTGGGCGAGGAGGAAAGAGTAGGAAAAGAAGATCGGGAAAAAGAGAAGGGGGGGGCCAAAGGGGAATGGGGAGGTTGGGGGGGGGGGGGGGGCGGGAAAAAAAAAGAAAAAAAAGGATTCGGCGGTGAAGTGATACAAAGAGTCCGAAAAGACGCACATCAGAAAAAGGGGGGAGTAACGAACGGGGACGGGTTCCGGAGAAGGTCAAACTTCCATTCAAAGGCCGAATATCAAATCACTGGACTCCGATGAATCACCCGAGAAGGGAAAACCTCCGAATGACCCCCATAGGACGGTCTCTAACTCCTAAAGCGATGATGCCTAGGGGGAGGAAAACTCCCGCAGATCGGTTCCCTCAGAGGGTACGAAAAGAAGACAGTGGTGGGGGGGATTTGAGTAAGGTTAAAGGCCAATGTGCGAGAAAAGAAAAGGGGGAGCACAAGGAAAGGGGGGACTAAAAAGAGAAAAAAAAAAGGGAAGATTCACGGGGAAAAAAAGAAATTGGGAATGTTGGAGAAACATTCCAGCCGAATTAATAGGGAAAAAAGCCTCGACATTTTTCAAGGGGAAGTCACCGGCAAAAAAGGATGAAGAAAAAAGAAGTCTCAAAGGGAAACGGCTTCGATAGAGGGGGGAATTTTGGGAGGAGAATAAAGCCGTGGGAACGAGCGAAGGGGCGAGAGGGACGCAAAAAAACCCGGAGTAAAAAAGAAGGCCTCGAGGGGGAAGAAGAAAGCTACAAAAGAACTTCAGGCACGGAGGAGAAGAAAAGTCCACCGAAGAAGGGGGGATTGGTCAAAGTCTTGATCGGGGATCCTTGGGGAGAAAGGAATAGGACCTATGTGAAGGGGGGGGGAAGAAGGACCTGAATCGAAAAAATAAAAGGGAGGAAGAACATATGTAAAGATACATATTAGTTTGGACTCAGAGAAGATTAGGTTAGACCAAATAGAGTACTAGCCGGAGGTTAGTAGGTTAGGACTGACCTGGGGGAAGAAAATTTCCTTCAGGAAAGGCAAAAAAGGGAACTTTTACGACCTGGCAGGGAAGCCAGAGGGGGGGTGAAAAAAAAAAAACCAATCCTGTTTGAGGGCTCTTCAGCGGGAATTCAGGAAAGGGCCTTTAAGAAGGGAGGTTCTTAGCAAAAGACCCCTCCTTACCGACACTCCCTGAAATGAAAAAAAAAAAATCAGGAGAAAACTACGGTAATTCTCTGAGGAAAAAAAGGAAAACCCCAGCGAAGAGGACGCTACATACAAGTGGGGACTCCTCTTCATGAGGTAGACTTCAAAAGACCCCGAACGAAGGAAAGCAGAAAAAAGGGTTCAAAAAAATTGGAGGAGTCACAAGAGACCGGACTTGCGAGGCGTCAGAGGAAAAAAAATTTCGAGGAGGAATGTGCAACAAGACGAAAAAAAAAAAGAAAGCTTGAAAATTCTTCTTGGGTATTGAGGTTGTCAGTAAAGAAGAAGAGGGGGTGAGAATTCGGCAAGGGGAAAAGACGTCAGGCGAAAAAAAAGACCTGGGGGGGAAAGGCCAAAAGAAAAGAGATAAACATAAGGAAAAGGCAACCAAGCCTGTAGACAGAAAGGGAAGGGGAAATTACCAAAAAAGGGTCCAAGAAGGTTCATTAAATAAAAAAAAGAAGGAAAGGGAAGAAGACCCTAAGGGGAAAACAGGGGGAGGGGGGTCTGAGGAGGAGAACGTACAAAGAACGTTCAGTAACTTTGAGGTTTGGAGACCTAAGAACAACTCTCGTCTTGATTTTGAGAAAAACAAAAGGGGGACAAATCTAAAATTCTCTCAGGGGGGAAGGGAATTCTACGAGATTCATGTGGGACTAACAAGTAGGGAGGAAGAAGGAAATTGGAAAGGAGCCATTATACCATATAATATTCCTCTTGGAAAGAGAGGGAGAAACTCTCAAAAAGTGGCAAGGGGGACAGCAAAAAAGGGGTTCAGTTCAAACTGGGCAGCTAAAACCCCTGTAAGGGGGAAGGAAGACGGATCAACGGGGAGGCGTCCAAATCCTCGTGGGTGAAGAGCATACTAGAGGGTGGGGAAAAAAAGTCCGGTGCATATTGAAGAGGGGTCAGAAAGGAGAGAAAAGAAGGGAGGATCCACACTCTTAAAAAAACCAAAAAGGTGAAAAAACTGGGGGATAGGGGAGAATAGGAAGAAAACAGAGGGGAGGACCGATAGAAAGGTCAAGAAAACTGAAATTATTTCCCAAAGAGGCTTTTAAAAGAGCTTGAAGGGAAAGAATGGCTTAAGGTTTCTCTTACATTCATAGCCTGCATCAGGGGAAAAAATAGGACTTGTCTTGAAAGAAAAAAAACAAAAAGAAAACGATCAGAGGAATGGTGTGAGACAGAGAAAACTTACGGGACGTGAATAAAAGGGGGAGAAGGGGACACGGGGGGGAACACTTGGAACAAGTACATGGGGTAGCAAAAAAGGGGAACGCTAAAAGAGGAACCTAGTATGGGCGATCGACAGAGTAGGGGAAAAAAGGGGATATTAAAAAGAGGTCCGAAAAAGAATCGAGATGGGAGCGCGCCAAGGACCAAGGGAAAAAGAAGGTGGGCAAAAAGGGTTGCCAAGTCAAAAAAAAGTAGGGATCTAATCAATGACAGCAGAGAAGAAGGCTATCCTGGGGAGACCCAAAAAGGAGCCAGGGTCTGGGGAAGGAGTCGGAAAAAATAAGGTCCGAAACCCAGCCCCAAATTGGGAAAGTCGAAGGAGAGACGAAGTTAAAAATCCATACAAGTCAAGAGAACATATCATCTACCTTGGGGACACCAGACTTGGGTAAGAAGTAGTTTCATGGAGTGGTCCCAAGACGGGGAATAGTCTCGGGTGGTTAAAATCTGGGGGAACTTATTAAAAGAAATATCCAATGGGGCATCGGTCTGCTTAGCTTTTTGGGGAAAAATGTCTTTCGATAAAAAGGAACAAAGAAAAAGGCCTAGGATCCAACAGGCACCCTTGAGAAGGGAATTCCAGAATGTTTTTGGAAAGGAAGGGTATAATTCAAGATAAAGAGAATTGTTGAAAGGGGGGGTGAGAACTAAGTCTGAAAAACAAGGGACTAACAGGGGACTTGAAAATGGGCTAAAAGGGAAAATACGGTAGGTGGAGGGG
>Ga0179591_1367863_pt1 | contig 13816 bp, 18 predicted proteins | sample CZOMad2_1_08_16f_FD_182891 | JGI IMG/M metagenome (GOLD analysis project Ga0179591, IMG submission 182891) | Vadose zone soil fungal communities from Angelo Coast Range Reserve, California, USA - CZOMad2_1_08_16fungal (PacBio error correction) | ecosystem: Environmental > Terrestrial > Soil >...
TACATATAGTTAAATAGAAATTGAACAACACACACACCCAAATTTCGGGGTAACTTGTTGTGGTGCATACTAAGATGGGGTAAAAGGAGGGAAGCTTAAATGGATCCCAAATAAACTGGGAGGGGCACAAAGGGCCAGGCAAAGGCATCCTGAACAACAAACATCTCCAAATCTTTAACTTCTTAGGACAAAAGAAAAAACTGAAAAAAAAAAGGAGAATGACAACATGAATCAAATAGAAAAGAGATAGGAATAGCTGGTCCAAGGCCCGCCAAGCCAAGGGCAGAAAAAGACCTGAATCAGGCACACGTAGCTAATTCGGGGTCTGGGGGTTTGCCGTAGTTCGGCAGGAGAATAAGAACATGGGGGAAAGACGTCCAAAACACCAAAAAAAACAAAAACGGCACAGCGAAAAATCAAGAAAAAAGAATTCAGGGGCACCACAATCCAGCCTGGAAAAAGGGAAGAAAACCAGTAACTAGAAAGACCAGAAAGCAAGGGGGGCCAAAAAAACCAAAGGCAACGCCCGCCGGCGGGGTGCGCCGACTACCCAAAAAGTGTGAAGAGAGGAGTGAAACAGAAATAGAACCGGTCGGCTCAAGGCTACCACTCCTAAAAGCAAGAAGCGGACAGGGGGGGATTCATGGGAGTTCCAGCGACAAGACAGAAAAAAAAAAAAGCCCAGGAAAGGCGAAGGAGAAAAAATACTGAAAACTTGTCGGGGAGCTCATAAGAGGGTGTTTTTACCCCGAAGGTCAGAAAAAACAGCCATAAACCAACAAAGAGACCCCGCTAAAAACGTGAAACTCTTGAGGGAGTCCATGGGGGGGACAAGAGCTATCCGGAAGAACACAGAGTCGTACTGAAATGACCACGGCTTGACTATGATAGACAAAACTGCGAAGGTAAGGTAAAAGATTAGGAAAAAGTGGGGTACTCGCTGCTCAGGGGGGGAGGATTGTTTGAACATGAAATATTTGCTGTGCCGTGCGATTGTCACAAGGGGAACGACGACAACAAAATGCTTGAGGAAAACAGCTAAAAGGCTCCGCTGGGGAAAAGAGGTCAAACGCAACTCCCGGGCGGTCCCTTGCTGCATAGGTGATGGGGGGCACAAACAGAGATAGGGGGGTGGAGTGTAAACAAAAAAAAAATTGAAAGAGGGGGCAGGCAAAAAGACTAAAAGGGCTACTAGTGGTGCCCCAGGAAAAAGGGGCTGCGACGGGGAAGACTCTGTTACAAAGCGATAAGCCACGGGGAACATGCCAACTAGGAAAAAGTCGCTTTGACCGGACGTCGAGACGGAAAAGGGGGCGTAAACTAAACTGAAGGGCCAACGGGAAAGGAACAGGTTGGCCAAGATTACAACCATGATATCCAACCCAGGAGGGGAAAAAGCCAATCAACTAGAAAAAAGACACGCTTTGCCCGGGGGGTGCCAAAACAATACACGAGGTCATGCGTGGATTGGAAACCCCAAAAAGAAAAGTAGCCAAGACCACAGAAGACTGGGTCTATAGGCCACGGGGGGGGCCTCTGGAGTTCAGACACTTGGAAAAAAAAAAAAAAACGTGTAAAAAAAACAAAAGAAAAGGAGTTACGTTGTCAGGGGGAAACAAACACAAAAAAACCCCGACTCCTTCATAAAAAAACCCACAAAACCGCGAAGGGGTTTTTGAGTGAGTTTAAGTAAAATTAACTGGGGGGTGCAGCTCCAAAATCACCGATATCCTCTCCAACGTCTGTGGCTGTCGAAGGGAAAATCGCCAGAAAAAAAAGGACCAAGTAAAGTGGTGGCAAAGCGGGATTATGAGAAGCCTACAGCGATCGTCAAGACCGTTAATCAAAAAAACAAACGAGGAAAACGAACAAATCAAAAAAAAACAAACACAAACTAACCAGAAGAGCGTCGGGGGCCACACAAAAACACGACAAAAAAAAAAAAGATACTACAAAAAGAAATACAAGAATCGGGAAAAACGAAACTAGGAAGATGTGCAAAGGACGTGGTAAAAAAGTATGGGGTTGCGGTGGAAAAAAAAAAAACAGGAAGATTTGTGCTCGTGATGTAAAAAAAAAAAGGGCCCAAACGGATTGCTAAAAGACCCTCAGAGAGCAAAAAAGGGACGAAGAAGTAAAACACCAGCGCAAAATGGAAGGAGCCCAGCTAGTCGAAAAGGGACGACCTGCGAGTTAGCGAGAAAAATGTCTAAGCAGGGGGGTGTACGAAACATACGCCAGAAACAAACATGTGAAAAAAGAAAAAAAACGATGGCAAAAAAAGAGAAATAAAACAACAAACCAATGAAGATCAGAAGGGGGAAATCACAGGGTGAGGAGTAACGCCGGCCCCAGCTTGTTGGAAAAAGAGGAAAGAAAAAAAAAACAAAAATGGGAAGCGCAGAGTCAGGGGGACCAAAAAGGAGAAATCAAACTGAATCAAGGAAGGGGTCGTAATAAAACAAAACGGGTGTTAATGGAGTCTGTTTGCGACTGACGGCTTGCAGACATTCAACACGAAGACGTGCACTTAGGGTGGGGGGGGGGGAGGCAGATGGGAGAAACATGCACTGCTGAGCAAGTTCGGGCGGTAATACAGCAAACTATTGTTGCACGCGGCTAAGCTTCGAATAGGACATGGGCAACCGGTCCAGGGCAGGGGGGAGGAAGGGTACTTTATCTCCGTAGAAATGACTGAAGATTTTTAAAAAAAAGTTTGCAAAAAAAGAATGCACAAAAAGAACTTCGGGCGGACGGGCCATCGAAGTGACTTTGGTTGGGATAAAAATTACGACCAAGAATAGTGGTAAAATACTTTAGCAGGGAAAACCCACTCCAGAGGTTCCTGCAAATGAGGGCGAAAAATTTGATCAATCATTGCAAAATGGGTCATCACGATTCAGAAAGAATAAATGTTCACACGAATTGGCGAAGATAGCAAGGAGACTGACGAAAATAGTTTCTCAGTCCAGACGTCCCCAGAAAAATAGACGTCTGTCTAGGTGCATGAACAGACATTAAAGGAACAAAAGACGTGAGGGGACGATATTTTAAGGTCGCAAACCGACGCGGGAAGTGCCAAAAAAAAGTCTACCTGATATACATCAACACCTCACCACAAATGTTCATGGTTGAAAGGGGAAGGGGCGGTGAAGCGGCTAAAAAACAAAAGAAAGAAAGCTAAAAATGGTGTAACTGGAAACAACTATGATAAAAGTACAGGAAACTCAAAAAATACAAGGTGAGGCGTGAGGGGAGAAGTGACGAGGAAGCTTTTGGGAGCCACAAAACCGGTTGAAACTGAAATTACATCAGGAGCATTAGGCCGTAATCTCGAAAGGCCCGATCAAATATAAGTCCACTGGGCCGTTGTTTGTCCATAAAGAATAAGGTGTAAGGGGGCGAGGGGACGGATGGACGGAAGCCCCAGCAAGGAATTTGGAGGGGGGGGGGATTAATCGGCGAGACAATAAAGGGAATTGGGGGGTAATATGTCTACAAATGGCGAGGATATAAGTAAGGATGGGAACCAAAATGGCGATCGTTATGTCAGGGTAATGGGGAGAACGTGTTAAAACAGGGTGAGCTACGATGAGCGAAAGGCAGTGCATAACCACGAGCGTTGAGGGAAATAATACAGGGGCCGTGGACGGTGTACGAAACACTAATGCTGTTCCGCGAAAAACGCATTACAAGCGGAAAAAACGGCCCAAAAACAGTAAAATAGACTGTGGAAATCTCAGGGAATTCATTCCAGGGATGGTCTCGACGGACACCCAGACAAAAAAGAAAACGTGGTCTAAAGAAAAAGACAATGGCAAATAACTTCCAATCACAAAACCTAAAATAACACCGACGAAAAACCAGAAAAAAAAAAAAAAAGAAAAAAAGGTTCCAAAAAAAAAAAAAAAGAATGATGGATGAAAACCACCTCAATAAGAAAAGACCGGGGCGCGTAAAGTACGATCAAGTGGAGAAAGCGGAAAAATCAATTCTGAAAAAGCATTTAAGGACGGGTCAGAACCATGATGGGGGAAAAATAACAATAAAGGAGTAAAAAACGGCTCGGAGGTAAAACGCAGCAAAACAAGCAGTTATTAGGGGTGGGCGATTATGTCCCGAACGGAGCGAACTGCGTTAACTTTAACTCAAGGATACAAAAGGAGATGAGGGAAGAAGATTACGATGCTTAGGTCCCTTGGGAGAGGACCGAAGAGTCATACGTAAAGCTTCATCGGGGAACCCACAAAACAACGGGGTGCCGAAGTTAACAATCAGGGGGGGTCACATATGCTTCATATGGGAAAGAAACAGAAAGACAAAGAAGAGCAAAACTAGGGACTCGCGAAGTGAACGGGGGAATTCAGGAAGAGCTGCCATAGCAGATTTGTGTGCTGAGAGAAAAAGGTGTCGCGCCGCGCTGGCTGGAAGAAGTTTCCAGGGGGAACGATCTCACTTAAAGATAAGGAAATGCGAGGCTACGGTACTGAAATGCTCTCGCCTTCGGATGGGGAGGGATTAGGGAAGACACAACAGAGAGTTAGTGCCTTCGCTCATTAACATGGGGGGTGCGAATTTGCGAGGAACTCGAACAAGGTGCAAAAATATATACTAAGAGAAGGGGCTTGTTGCTCTGGGCTAGGGTTGGGGGGTGGGAAACGAAGGTTACGGGGAGGCTTTTTGGGGGCCGGGGAGGAGGGAGGAAGGGGGCGGGGGGGTACAAACTGACAACTAGACACGTCAATGCTTTTGTAGCAGGGGGTTAAGTAATAAGCTTCACCACGAGCCGAGAACTGATTCTGGATTGCGTTGGGGCATGGACGTGGTAGGACCACCTGTCAAGAGGAATTTGGAGAAATGAAAAAAAAAATCTGCTACATCAAGGATAAACAAAAAAAAGGAAACTAATAGGTAGTGGTTAGCTTGGGGACGCGAAATATCCGACAGGGGAAAAAGTGCGAGGTGACCGTGGGACGCGGAGAGGTGGGGCAAATATTGAACGAAAAAAAAAACAGCAATTGACACTGACTAAAAACAGGGGCTAGCAAACACATTGCGGCCGGGCCCTATGGTCTTTGTAAAAGGTCCGGGGCATGGTTAAAAAAAACGAGAACCAGAGGCATGGGGGGAAATCACAGTCTGTTGGACACAGACCAAGTCACGCCTACAAACATAACCAAGGGGAAAAAAAAAAACATGGTTCTCTTGTAAACGGTTGGCTTAAGGGGGTTTGTGGTGGAAAAATTCTCTGAATTATTACAGACAGGGGGGTGCGCGCTAAAGCAAGCTTCCCAAATGAGCCCGAAAATATTCATAGGGGGGAAACATGACTGGGGATACCGACAGTGTGACTATATGGGGATGGACAACGGAATTGAACTGGGAAGGAAAGGAAAACTGCTGGATCCCACCTCACAAAACAGTCCAAAAAATCGAGGACAGATAAGAAGGAGAGAAAATCGAGAGGAGGAAGGAACAAGGAAAAATGTCGGACAAGGAATGAAACAAACGATGTGCCGCCTAGCCCAGTGTGAAAGCGGAGAAGGGCACAAACCTGGGTCTGACTAAAAGGGTACCGCGAGAACGAACAAAAAAAACCGAAGAATGGAGGTGTAGAATCTGTATTGGAAAAAAGGATTTGGATGAAAATGAATTTCCTCAAAACTTGCGAGGCAAACAGGAAGAACACGACAAAGATAAAGGTTTCGGCAACAAGGTTTTACAAAGCGAAAAAAAGGGGCCGCGGGACAAAGGGAATAAAGGAGTCTCCACGACAGAAGCAGAGTAGGCGGAAAGATAGGGGGAGAAAAGGTCTCCAGTGTGAAGCAATCTTTCAAAAGGACCAACTGTGGACTGCAAAGGGTGCGAAAAGGGACTATAGGCTCTTTGTATGCCGTGGCATCAGGGAAAGTGGACATGCAGCTTGGGCAAAAATGTACATAGAACAGATGCCAAGGGAGAAACACGAAGGAAGAAAAAGTCAAATAAGCCTTCACCGCAGGCAAGTTCCACATGGACCATGAAGAAAAAAATGCGGAAAAGAAAGGACAAAAACCACTGAACAGGAACCACACAGCAGGACGTACTAACTCCAAAAAACGACAAATTTGCAAGAATCCAAAACGTCGCTAAAGATGAACTAGGATAATCGACAGAGCTGGACAAAATTAAAACCTAAAAATGCAACTCAACAAGGAAGAATGCGATTAAAAGTGAGGGGACAAGCCCTTGCTCCGCCTTGCCATACGCGAAAATGGAAAGCGGTCAGAAAGGGATTCAGGCTGAATTAAAAAGGCGTCGCAAATCCACGAGAATGCCAATTAAAAAAAGAAATCAAGGATAGGGATGCAGAAGAAAAACGCGCAAGAAAGGAGGAAACGTGCCTCACATTCTTTTAGCCTCAAGGTGAGGGGATCTTAAGAACGGAGGGGGTGAAAATACACTGATCTAAAGTGGGGGAAAGGTCGGGGAAAGAGGCCAGAAAAAGGAAAAAGGGGGCGAAACGTGTCGTTCGAACGACCTGAGGAACGGCGTGTAACAAAGACATAGGAGAAGGAGGACACACCCGAAAGGCGTGAGAAGAAAGGACACTAAAAAAACAAGCCGCCAGGTACCAACAGAATTTTCCAACGTCAGGGAAAAGGTAAGGTGAAATCGTGTTCTAGGGATTGTGGAGAAATCATAGGGGACAAATACGAACGTAAAGTAGGAAAAAGAAATCACAAACTGGCGCCTTATCGACTGTCGGGAATCGAAAAGGGGAGGGCTTAGGGTGAATTGGGCAAAGCAGAAGGGGTTAAAATGAGGGGAGTGAAGGATGAAGGACACAAAGCTGGGGAGATCCGGTGGGGCGGGAACAAATACTGACTTAAAGGGGCTTATGGGGGGAAATACAAAAAAAAAGAAACCTTGTACACAAATCGGGTACTCTCTGAAACTAAGTAAGTTCAAAAGAAAAAATCGCGACCGAAGTAAGAAAGAAAGACAACAATAACATTACGAAGCAAGTCGCGGGGAGGGAAAGATGTAAAACCGGATAAGAAACGGCTGGAGTAATCTACGGAAGAATATTAGACAACAGCGGAGGTAACTAATGGGCAAGAGGTCGCCTTTCTAAATACTAATTAAAGTTATATCAAAGATTATGCAGCCTCAGGTTCGTGGGGGACACTAGAAAGGGGGAAAGGTACGTCACAACTCGAAACATCAGGACACCAGGGGGAAGACAAATGGACAACTCAAAGCTCCAAAGCCCACGATGAACTCTTGGAAAGGGGAAAAAAAGAAGACCAAAACGGCACAACAACAGGGGGGGAAAAGGTCCCTCTGAAGGTTGCCCAAAGAAGCGGAAGAAAACAAAAAGTACCTCTAATAAAGAACTCCCACGTGGGTTGTGGAAAATGTTAAAAGAAGTTATTGCGGGGGAAGTAAAGACTGTTTCAAACAGGGGGTCAAAGGGGTATAACGTAAGATTCCTCGTGGGTGACACGCTGACCTCCGAAGACCCGTTTCACAAATACATGGGGGGGAAAGTAAAAGTGGGACCTCAAAAAGAGAAAGCAGACTGGGACGCCAGGGATAATACTCGTTAATTAGCTTCTCCAAACCCAAAGCCTCTGGGGAGAAACGTCATAAAAAAATAAACCCTGCCGAGAGGGGTGTCGCAACGAAAGGACGGTAGTCTTCATAGAACTGGCGAGAAAGAAACGCGGGAGGGCGCTCAAGCTTCCTGTGCAAAAGTTGACTGCTGTGTGGGGATCGGGTAAAGACAAAAAATTTCGTACACCTTATGTCGTTTCACCGGGGAAACAGAAAAGAAACATAAAGAACCGGAAAATGTGGACAAAGTTTCGAAACGAGATGGAAAGGGGAGGCGTCTAATACGACTCACATTGGATCGTGTCGCAGAAGTTTAGAGGGCTACTCAGTCGCGCCAGTATGCTGTGTCGCTACTACACAGGTGGGGTTAAGACATCAGCAACCAAAACAAGACCCAGGGACGAACTAAGGAGGGAATATGGATCTCAACCATTCCCAGACAAAGAAAACACTGACAAATAATACAAGAGGGCGGGGCTAAAAGGAAAAGGGCGAGATTTTCTCAAAAGAAGCACTTTTTTGGAAAATCTAAAAGGAAAACGAAAAAAACGGAAAAGGAGGGGAAAGCAGGAACGTACCAAAAAGCACTGTGGAGGAAAAACTCTCAAACGAAAAACGCAGTTGGCGTATCATACGCCCGGGAATGGCAGTGACTATGGAGATTTTATTACTGCTAAGGGCTGGAGGGGGGTCTGGCTGTCAGTAAGGGAGTGAATCATGAGATACGAGCCGAGCGTGTGGGAGGGGGGGGTATTCTCCACAGACTGAGCGCAGCGCTCTCAGGACGGGAGCACCACCACTACGTGGAAAAGAAGGGACACGGAAAAGGGAACAGAGGTAACATTGCGGGGACGGGGGAGGGGAAATGACAAGACAGAGCAGAACACTTTATGGAGCTTAGGTAGCCGGAACAGTAAAGACAAAGGTCCAGACGGGAATTGTGGGGACATCGCTGGGTAGAAAAAAAGACAACGGCCTTGGTTGGGATAGGAAACAACGGAACAAAACAAGGGGAAGGCTTAAGTCAGGGGACCCTGGGGAAAGCCAACTTCTCCTACACGGTGAAAACAAGGAATCTGATAGATCATGGGTGACGAAAACGCCGAGATACTAGGCGGGAGGGGGGGACATGGACTCTACATCTTACAGAGGGGGCTGGGGGAAAGGAAAGGGGAGTAGGGAAACACGCAGGGACGGAGCCTTAAGCATTCCGCTGGAGGGGCGAACAAGACATCAACCCTAACAAGAGTGAACGGCCGGAAACTCGGTAATCTTGGCCCATAACTGAATAGAGGGGGGGTTGTGCCAACCCATGGTGGGGGAGGCGGGAGGGAGGGCGGGGGGGGGGGGGGACTTCTTCAACAAAAACAAAGTTGGTAATGAGACAAGGAAAGAAGAAAGGCAACTGAATGAAAACATCAATTTCTGGGCAGGTTTTTGACTTCTCACCTGGAGACTGGGCCGGGAGAAAACCGGTGGAGGGGTTGGCGGGGGTTGACGAACCGTGCTACAAATTACTTAATAAACATATAAAAATAGCACACAAAGGGCTAATACATTCTGCGGGCGGGGGGGAAAAGTGAAATGCTAAACTCGGGGCGTGGTGGGAGGAGGTCTGAAAAGACAGAAAAAATCGGGCGGGGGTTTGCCTGAGGTAGCGAGGGGCAAGGGCGCTGTAGAAGAGCAACTGGACACGGTAAGGACCAAAAACGGAGTGTTGTGGGGAAGTCAAAAACAAGACAGAACGGAAAAGACCCTCTTGAACCCCGAACGAAAATCCCGGAAGGTTACGGGAGGCAGAAAGGGAGGATACATGGAATGGTAGCGGGGGATCTGACGCGGAACATGGTTTGCCGGCAAAAACGCAGGAAGACTTCCGGCTGGGGAGCAGCGTCACGGAATTCCTGAGGGTTCTCCTTGCGCCTTTCTGTTTGCAAGGAAGTCTTGTAGACCGCAACCATTGGTTGGGGACGCGGAAAAAAAAAATCGGGCAATCTTTTCCCACGTGCGACAAGAACCAAAGCCACGGTGTTTACGTAGTATACTAATCACAGAAAAGGAAGCCCAAAAAATGTGACCGGCCGAGACAACTCAACCTGGAGGGGTTTCAGGGGGAGCATATACGGGTGACATCTTTAGATATATGACACTGTTAAAAGTGGACAGGAAAACCGCATTTCCCAGATGCCCAAGGAAGGGCAAAGGGTAGGGCAACGTACAATACACACCAAACTGTCGGGTGACCAAAAGGGGGGAAGCTAAGTAATAGGGGCGCGGGAAGGGAACACTTCCGCCTGGGGGGGGGGACGTATCAAAAAATTCGGTAATTTCCAGAAAGGTCGACAGAAGGTCCAACTAGAGGGACGACGTCGATAATCTAGAGAGAAATATGGGGGAGAGAGCGTAGGTTTGACCGCATAAGATCATACAGAAAAAAACTGCGTTTCATGCAGTCTAAAAAAAATGAGTACGATGTTGGTGGAAGGGAATCGTGATTCAATTCTGGGAATCGGGGGAACAGTGGTTGGCAAGAGTCAGGGGGGCGGCCAGGGGACACCACTGTGAACGCAGCGCGAAGCTTCTATGCAAACTCGCAAAAAAAAGGATCTGCGTGGGGGGGGGGGGTGGGTTAGACAGAAGAGCAAATAGAATAGTCGAGGGGGAGGGCTTGGGCGAAAGTGGGAAAAGGAAAATGGAAGAAGTCTCGGAAGACGGGAGAAATCAAACTCTTGCTCTGAAGGAGGGGGCAAACGAAGTGAAGAAGTCATCTCAGCGACGGGAATAAGAGATATAAATCGATATAACACTACTGAGTTGTGTTACTACTTGCCGACCAAAGAGTTCAGTTGCCACAGTACGTGGTGGTGGTGGGGAATGGGCTGTGAGGGGTGAGGATATCTGGGTCTGGCTAGGAGCGGGGGGGGGAACTACTAACAAGTGAAACGCCTAGGGGGACCAGACTTAACACCTGAATGCTCTGGTTGGTGGTCTTCAAAAAGGGGAAAAAAAAAAAAAAATAAAAAAAAGAAAAAAAACTAATGAAAAAAAAAAACGAAACACATAGAACCAAAGAAAGAAATAAACAAAATTTAAAATTTTGGACACTATATATCAAAGATAGGAAAGAAGGTACACAACAAATTTATATCTTTTCACAAAAGTAGACGATGTTTTGACTATCTTTTGGATTTCAGAGGGGGGACATATCCAATTAACAGGGGGTAATCAGGGCGAAAAACATCCCGGACCTGAAGCGAAGGCGAAGCTCGAATGATCTTTAATCTAGGGGCGGAAAGGTGGGAGGGGGAGGCAAGAGAGGGAAGATAACGCGGGGTGGTAGAAAGTTGAAAGACGGGGGCGGCGGGAGAGGTTCCGGGCGTAGCGCCACAAACAAAAAAAAACGCGTCTGGGTAGGCGCGTAAAAAGAAGAGGGGACGAAAGGCTCGTGATTTCTCCTCGAGGTTTGGGGGGAAGGGGAAAGACCAAAGTCATAGGGGGTTGCCTTGTAAGAGGGAAAGAGGGGGTGCGGTGGGTCTGCCGGCGCCAGGGGTGGGGGGGGGAACTCGAGAGCCAAAAGGGTTGTTCAAAACAGTCGAATAACTCGCAAAACAACTTAAAGAGAAGACTCCATGGAGAGGAGGTGATGTAGGTCTAGAAAGGGGGGGGTTCAGTGCTGTCTATTTGCTCGCGGGGTCTTAGGAAATCATTCTGGGGGGGGACAGCGCGAGAGAAAAGGGACGCCGACAACCGAAGGGAAACGCAACACAGGCGCATGAGGGGGAGCTGTAAAAGAAAACCTTGGGGTGTTGGCCAGTGTGTGGAAAAATTGAGCATGAAAAAATTCCAGAAACACCTGGGGGGATTAAAAGAGGAGTTGAAATGACGGAAAAGAACAGTCAAAAAGAATAAGGCGTGGAACGCGGGGGGGACAGAAGGCTACGCTTCGACGTTTTTAAGCTAGAAAAAAAACCCGCAGGGGTCTTAATCGCGGGCGCAGAAGAAACAACGAGAACGCTAGAATAGGGGGGGGGGGGTTTTACGCTGGGGGCGGTGACCAGGAGGGTGAGAGGAGAACAACAACTTGACTGGAGCAAGCAGACAAACCACGACTGTCCGCCTGACAAAAACTCAAAAAGACGGCAAAAGAGGTAAAAAAGGCCGGGAAGACAAGGCGGGGGCGAAAGAAAAGGGAAACGTCACTGGTAACATAGACGGGACTCCTGGGGCGAAAGGGGAGAGAAACGGGCAAAAGAAAAAGAGAACGAAAAGCTTGTAACACAGGGGGGTCCGCCAGAGATGGGTGGGGGGGGTATAAGGAGAAAAAGCGACAACCAGAAAGACGCACGAAATCAGCAATGAAGAGCCTTAAAAGTCCAGCAATCACATCCAGGAAAAAGGAGCCAGAAAGGGCACCGGAAAACAAATGGAAAAAACAGAACAAGGCAAAAGAAAAAGGCAGCTTGCCCAAAAGGTTCGTAGTTAAGAAAAAAAAGGAATGGGATGTTAACCTGATCGGTAAGAAAAAAGTTCGACGAAGGAGCGAATTCAGCTAGATGATACAGGAAGAGAAATTAAAAAGGATATGAACGGGGCGGGCGACATCCATAAAGGGGAAATGGTCAAAGGCCACCAATGGATATACTGATGAAGGAAACATCATTTTGGGGAAAGGGAGAAGCAGAACGGCAACAAGAACCCCAGAAAAAGAAGAAGAGATGAAAGGGCGGGGTGTTACAAAGAATGAAGGGACCCCAGGAGGAGAGGGGGGACAGAGCAGGGGGGGGGGAAAACAGTATTCTTGCGATCCAGTGAAAGATAGAAAAGGATAAACGTCCGCTATTCGGACCCAGCGGGGGTATGAAGAAACTCAAAATCAAGGGAAATTTCCAGAAGGCAAATTTGGTTTAAGGGTGGCGGTTATGGGGAAGGGTACGACTAAGATTTAGCACGTAGAAGGAAGCAGACCGAAAGGGGGAAGGGATGGGGGAGGGGGACAGCGAAAACCGGTGGCTTGTACGGTCGTAATATGGGGCAGCACAAGCAAATGAGGGGAGGGGGAACGGAACGTGCTTGGCAGCGAAAGCTTCAGATGGGAACTGGTAAGAAAGGGAATTCCTGGTTGTCAAAAAACGAAACCGGATTACAAGAAAAGATAGGGAAGACGGGGGTAGTGATATGATCGAAATACAGTAGTTAGAGGTCAAAAAATTACACCGGAGATGGCAAAAGAGAGATGTATACGAAGGAAAAGTGAAAAGGTGAAAAAAGAGTAAAGGGCTGGACGACCCAACAGCCGGGTTGGAAAGGGAACAATAAAAAAAAAAAAAAATACACAAAAAAAAAAATCAGAAGAAAAAAAAAAGAAAAAAAAAAAGACAAACACAACAAAAAAAAAAAATTAAGAAGGGGGAAAATAAAAATTAAAAAAAAAAAAACAAAAAAATAACAGCACACAATAAAAAGGAAAAAATAAAAAAAAAGATAAGGCAAAACCAAGGATCGTCCATCCCAAAGGGAACAAACCACAGAAATGGTAAAAAAGAGCACGGTAAGGTTTAAACCACGGCCTTTGCAAGAGAAACGGTTGTTGTTGAGAGTTTAATGTCCCCCCAAGAGTGGGGGGGGCTGGGGGGCAAGGCGATAACAGAAAAGAAGGTGAGCGAGTGACACCGCCCGCCCACGGGAAAACGGTAAGAGGGGTTGCGTTAAATCAGGGAAGAAAGGGGTCGAAAAAGAGTAGAAAGATGCTCGGCGCAAACCAAAAGCAGTTTGAGCGGGGGAAGGAAAACACCTGCAAAAAAGGGAGGAGTACTAAAAAAAAATGAACACTGTTTTATTAAGAGACAGAATCGAGGGGTGAGCCTGGGTATGGGTGGAAAATGTGCCCAGTGGGTGTTGATAGGGGAAAACAGAAAAGGGACGCTTTGTCGTTCAACAGAGGGAAAAGGGGGGAAAAAAGAAAAAAAGAGGCGGATCAAGGTAGAAGGATGTCAAACAGCGTGCACGCCAAAAATGGAATCAAGGGTGAACCAAAGCAGGAAAAATCCTTGTTCGGTAGGAGCATCAGCTCTGGGTGCGAAAGAAATCAGCCGCCAAGAAGAAAGAAAATCATTCATGTTAAGGAAAAGAAAAACCAATGGGAGGCCAGCAAAAACAGGTTCCAGTGGAGAGTACAAAAAACGTGGAAAGAAAAAAACTCGAGAAACGGAGGGGCAAA
>Ga0179591_1195760_pt1 | contig 13815 bp, 21 predicted proteins | sample CZOMad2_1_08_16f_FD_182891 | JGI IMG/M metagenome (GOLD analysis project Ga0179591, IMG submission 182891) | Vadose zone soil fungal communities from Angelo Coast Range Reserve, California, USA - CZOMad2_1_08_16fungal (PacBio error correction) | ecosystem: Environmental > Terrestrial > Soil >...
CAAGGCAAAAGAACAAAAAAAAAAAAATGTTTGGATGTCCCCCGCAAGCAAAAAGATGAAAGATCCATTGGGTGGCGACTGCTGTAGCTGAAATGGTGCAACAAAAAAAGAATCGGGTTTGAATCAAAAGGGAGGGATTTTACGAGAGGGGGGGGAGAAGCGAGGGGTCGGTCTGACAAGTTTAAGGGGTTGAGGATGGACATTCGAGGATATTGAAAAGATCAGAAAAAGGAATCAACACAGAGAGCAAAGGGAGTTAAAATGGGGTAAGCTTGGCTAACGCGCAAAAAAAAGGTCGTTGGTTGCAAAAAACACAGAAAGAATAAGGCTGGGGGATATTCGGATCTGAGGAGGGCACGCACAACCAAAAGCCAAACGACGAGCGAATTTAAACCAGAATGTGATCAGGGGTTCAACATACACAACTGAAAAGGAGGGGGAAAAAGTGGAGTTTAAGGGGAAACAAACAACAAAAAAAAATGGGGTCAAGAAGAAGGGGGGGAGAAAGAAGGGAAAAATGAGAAGATCTGAAAACTACCAATAGGGGGGGGGGGCCCTATCAACAAAAAAGCACCAGGGGCTTAATGGAAAATGAACGATAAAAAAGGAAAACAAAGGGAAAACTAGAGAAAAGGTGGGAACCGGAAGGGGGGGACAGCGATCAATAGGACAGGACGACCATACGGTGAAAGAGATAAAAGGGTTTCGAAGGGACGGGGGGGGGGGGGGAAAGGGCACAGGGGAGGACAAGATTTACACCAGTAGAGATCAAGAGGGTGACAACAAAAGGAAACATAGAGGAAAGAAAAGGGAACATCATCCAGGAAGCTAACTATAGGGTGACAAGGTTTGGGGAGAATGAAGGTGTTTTTCAGAAGAAACGCAAGATAATTGCTGCCGAAATCCGGAAAAAGCCTTCAGGGCAGGGGTGGTGAGGGTTAGAATTAGGAAAAGATAAACCGGAGATAAAGGAACAAGGATCAAAGGAAAGAGGATCCTTTAAGGTGTCTTCAGAAAAGTGCCGAAGCAAGTGCACGTTTGGACTGTCCAGGAACTTTTTGGACGTTCCTTGGGTACGATGGGCTAGCTAAACTCGGAGACCGCAAGGCCTGGCAACTGGATGTAAGAATGACCGAAAAAATCTACGGGTCATGGAAAACCGGGAGCGTGACATCCAAAAGCTTTAAAGTATTGGGAAGGACTGGCCGCACAGACGTGGGTGGACGCCTTCAATATTTACAATTGGAGGGCGAAAAAGGGCAAACTGGGAGTAGGGGTGGGGCGACTTTTTTTCAGTGGTGTGCCCAGAAGTTGGAATCCCGTTTCCAAATGGACGGAAAATCGGAAAGGTTGAGGCGGACGGGCACCAAGGAGGAAGGTTTTAAAAAAGTAAAAAAAAAGTGAGGGTTCCCACTCAAATCCAGACCCGACGCAGAATAACACCGGAGCAGAAGCGGGGTCTCTCCATCGGAAAACAGAAAAAAAATCATGGTGGAAATGTGACCATGGTTGGTCAAATATGCTGGTCTGAGTACGGGGAAAGAAGTGATCTTAACTGGGGTTCTGCACAGGGACGGCCTACCTGGCATTGTTGTGTCATTGCCTGCCAGGCACTCAACCAGGATCGGGGGGGGGGGGGGAATGGCCATTTCGGAAAAGAACAGACAACGGTCTCTGACAAAAACAGGACGTGGCAGATGGTGGTGCGGGGAATCAAAGGGGGGGGGGTTTCGGTGGTTGGGGGGTCATGGATCGGAAACGGTTCAAAAAGTCGAAAAAGTGATAAAAGGAACGGGATGTCTGGGGGCAACAGACGTCCCGGGGGGGCCTGGGTTTAAATCATAGCGTCGGAAGACAACTAAAAGTCTGGAACCTGGTGGGCTGGGAAAAGAAGGAAAAAGACCCACCCCCAGGGGGAGCTTACCAAAAAAACCGAGGGGTGAAACTAGCCCATCATTTTGCTGGAATTCTTGTAGTTAAAGACTTCCGAAGCTGACAAGGGGGATACATGGTGCTTCCAAAACCATCCTTTAAACGGAGGATCAAGCACGGGGGGTGTTCAATTTCCAAACAATAGACTGAAGGCCTGTTCGTCGCAATCCCTCCCGTAGAGAGAAATGGGTCCCAGAACAAAACTCCGAATGAATGCATCACGATAAAAAAAAAAAGAATGATTACCATCAAAAAAAACAGTTCTTCTACGTTATCGAGAATATCGTGGAGTGAGGAGAGACGGACAGGAAAGACAAGTGGGTCATCAGGGGGAGGAGGATACACCTTTCTGATATCCTAAAACCTAGAGGGAAACCAAAGAGCTTTTGCCAACAATGAATAAACAATCGAGGATTGGGAGTTTGGGAAGTTACCAGGATGTGGTAGACTCTTCGGGCACAAGAGAGAAAATGGGGCTCAGGAAAAAAACAAGAAACAAAGAAAATAGTACAATCCAGGGAAGGGGGGGGGTCCAAAAAAAAAAGACTTTGTAAAAAACCATTAAAGGTCCTTGGTCGCGTAGGGAAAAATTAAGTTGACGGCTTGGGCCAGAATAGAGTTGCTCCTAAAGGGGAGCATGGGGAGGCCCTACAACAATTACCAACTCCCACTAGGGGGGTAAGGAAATCTCGTTGCATGGGACGGGGAAATTAAGTTTTAGAGACACCAATCATTTTTAGTCCGTAAGAGGGGGGGACACCGCCATACCAACGGCGATGGGGGAACCCTGGGTTTATTTAATTCCTAACAAAGTAAAAAAGTAGACGACAAGAGGATAACACTTTGAACACTACGAGTAATTTCAAGAAAAGCAGAACGCAGCCCGCCAAGGGGAGGTTGTTACCATGGGTAGGAGGGGTCAATGTTAAAGGAAAATACCGGCCAGTTTGGCAAAAACCTAAAATTAAAGATCAAAAACACAATGGGGAGGAGGGGGGGTGAGGACGAAAAAAGGGGTTTTTCGAGGCGCAAGGGGGGGTGTTGGAGGGATTCGCAAGGTCGGAACAAAAAGGGAGAAAAGACGGAGAACGTTGCAGGGACGTGAAGGAGAAAATTGGGAAAGGAAAGCTTCATCCACCCTCGTGAAAGGAAAGACCCCATCAGAGGTGGTCAGGTTTTTCGTGGAGGAAATGTCTTGGCCTCCGAGGGGGGGGCTGGCTCAAAAAAGGAGGGGGGGGTTCAAACGCTGGTTATTTGTCTGGAAAAAAGGGAAACTCGTCCGCTCATGGGGAAAGGGGGTCAAAGTCAAAAGAAAGCACGGAGCATAATCAAAGGAAGACAAAATCAAACATCAAGCGGACCAAGGAAAAAAAGAAACAGCTGGAAACGACTAGAAATTTGTTCCGCTCCTGGGGAAGGGGTTAAAAAAAAAAACCCTGGAGGGGTGAGAAGAACCCTAAATTCTGGGGGAAGGTCAGAAAAAAAACGTAACAGAAAAAAAAGAATCACAATAACACGCCCGGGAAAAACGGGCAACTCCTCGACCAAGAAAAGAAGCAAAATATCCAGAGAAGGAGGGGGGGGGTGTCGGGCAGAAGAAAAAAAGGTCGCTCAAGGTCTCCCATGCAATAAAAGATCATATCAAAAGCTGGGGAGGGTATTGGAATCTGGCGTTGGGGGATAGGAGTCAACAAAGAGGGAGAAAAAGCAAAAAAACCCGAAAAAATGGAAACCAGCCCCCCGATGAGGGATAAAAGGAAAAGCGTAAAAACCCCCGATCTCAAAAATCTCCGATGGACTTGGGGGGGGGACGACCATGGGAAGAAAGGCACAAAATGGGGAACAAGCGGGGAACTGAATGGAGGATGGGACTGTTTCCGTTGTCCAAGGTGGGGGGGGAAAGGTATGGGGGAAAGGAGAAAAAACATACAATGGGGGGGGGGACCTGGTGATGTGCCTTTAAGTGGAGAGGGAGAAAGAAAGTCCAAAAAGCATATCAGGGGCCCAAAAGGAACAAGAATAGTCTAGAGGATCAGAGAAACCAAACCTAGCCGGGGAAGAAAAAAGGGGGGAAGAAGAAAAGGGATCAGGAGATCTTTCCAATCAGTCAAAAATTTTCAGAGAAATGTGATCCTGGAGGAGGTAAACGGGAGGGGATCAGAAAGACAAAAAGAGTGTGTGGTTTTGTCAGGGGTTTTTTTGGTTGGGTAAGCGTGGGGGGGGGGAAGATTTGAAAAAACGGAGTCAGGGAGGGGGGGGTCGCCCGTTGCAGAGAAAAGGTAACGTGGGGGGGAAAAAAAGGGAAAGAAGACAATGGGTGGACTTATTCCCAAAGGTTACAACTCCAACGAAAAGAAGAAGAAAAGGGGGATCAAAAAAAAGAGGGGCGCAGGACCGCGAAGCAATGTGGTAGAGGATGGCAAACGGTATTTCTGGGAATAAAACACAGTGAGTGTGGGGGGGGGGGTGTAAACATGGGTAGAAAGGGTTGGAAAATACAGGGGAAAAGTAGGTTTAGGAGGCGAGGAGATATCATTTATAGAGTACCAATAACAGAAACATAGCAAATCTGCACCCCGAGGAAAAACTTGTTTGGGGGGGGAGCAGTAACAGGGGGACTGTATTGCATACGTCCCATTTATGGAATAAGGGGGGCATGTCAGTGAAAGAATCCTCAAACACAAAGCAAAAAAATTCGAAGGTGCCGATGAGGAGTGAAGGGATGGGGGGGGGAGACAATTGTGAGATTAAAATTTAGTAAAAGGGGAGGAGGTGAGCTTCCGGGCTGGCCGGAAAGGGGTAAAAAAAAGGGCTCAAGAGGAAAAGCCATTCCCCTCCTAGGCACATGGCTCTGAGTTTTGGACACGAGAAGAAAGGCTCAAAACAACACCACACACTTTGAGTGAAGTACAAGAATAGATATTGCGAACGAAAAAAAGAGAGCCCTTTGGGGCCCAATAGGAGAACTTCGGGGGGGAAGTCGAGCGCTTTAAAGACTGCAGCCCAGCTGCCAAAGGCCCAACCCATCACGAAAAAGTCAAATCAGCAATCCAAGCAGAAGAGAGGGGGGGTGCGGGAAGCCTGGAAAAAAAACAGATCTCTTGAGGGGGTTCCGTGGGGAACACGGGAAAATCCAGGTTTTCAAGAAACACTGGTTTGACCTGGTGGTGGGGGGAGTTGACAGGATCTAAGGGAATCATACTATGGGGTTTGTTCCCCTTGGATCAAATAATCCGGGGGGGGGGGAACCAAGGGCGTGGACAATGTAGAAAGTGGACAAATTTAAAGGGGGAAGAAAGTCAAAAAGGAAGGACCCTCCGAACAATGCGCCTCATGAGGAAAAGGAAAAAGGGGACTGGGGAGCGGGTCTTATGATTGGGCGGAAGGGAAGAAGACAACCAGGGGCTTATCTCGGTTTTCAAAGTCCCCGCTGGTGTATCTGCACGTCCGGCAAAAAAAAAATCCTATCAAAACGAAAAAAAACAGAGGTCGCGAGAGGGGAAGGAGCGACGAAAAGGGGAAGAAAAAAGGGTTGGGGGGGGACGACTTAACCTATACCGCAACCCGATCTTTCTCGAACTCAGTAACGTGGTCAGGAAAAAAAAAAAAAAAAGGACCGGAATACGGTGATCCAAAAAAGAAAAAAAAAAAGAGTCACAGGCCAAGCAAACAAAAAACTTTTGACACGTTGGGAAGCTTGGAAAAGACATAGCCCGTCACCCAATTATTGGGGGGGACTGAAAAGAAGAAACCCAACGGGAAGGGGGGTTAAGGGAGAGAAGAAAAAGAAGGTCCCCTCTTGTTTGCCTGACGCAATTCTGCCCATCATAAAAAATATAATAAGGTTGGGGGTAGGATAAAGGAAGGGGGGGTTGGTCAAAAGGTATACAAAAAGGATGAGGTGGTTAAAAATCATCTGGTTTGACTCCAAAGATAAAAAAAGAGGGTTCAATAAAAAAAAAGCAGGGTGAGGGAAAATCTTTTTTAGTGCAGGTGTCGACGGAGCAAAAATGGGGGGTCGTCATGTGGGTTGAAGGAACAAGAGGTTTGAAGGGGTAAAGTCCGTTGTGAGGATTGATGGGGTAGAAAAGGAAAAGTGAGGGTTAAACAACGGGTAGGTTTGGTTCCTGCACTAAACAAAAATGTGTTGGGGGAAAGGTTTTTAATGTGCAAAAAAGGCAGGTAGGAAATCACAACCTACAGGGGAAACCGGCAGGAGAACCGAGCAGGAAGGGTAGGCAAAAAGATGAAGAAAGGTTGTGAGGGGGGGGGGGTGAGACAGATTGAAAGAGCAGGAGTGAGGGGGGGGAAATTGAACCGCAAACCAGAGCGACGATACCGGGGTAAACCACCTGGGGGACCACAAGGGGTAAAAACCACGTTTGGGGCAAAAAAGCAATCCGAACAAACGAAAGGAACACACGCCTGAGGGGGACAGGGGCGTAAATAACTGATAAAAAAGGCGGGGCAAGAAGAAGAAAAACGTGGGGATAAAAAAGAAATGCGACCGGGGGGGTTACACTACACACGAAGATATCAAACATACCAAGTCTGGAACTAAAGGTCAAAAACACTCTCGGTTGAGAAAAAAAACTAACGCTTGGGGGTGTGGGTTTCAGATGTTGCATCTGCGAGGGGGAGGTCACGGTAGAATCCGCCTACAAAACCAAAAGGGGGCTAAAAGTGCATTAGAAGGAAGATCAAAAGAAAGGGGGACGGAGGAATGAATAACACACTGGACTACTCAATCACAAAAAAAAAGAAAATCGCGGGGATGGGGAAAGCGGTGAGAGACTTTGCAACCAGGGAGGCCCGCTGAAAACAATTAAAAACCCTAAAAAGGACACTAGGGAAAAAAAATAGGGCGTTGTAAAGCTCGGGAAATGGATTAATGTGGGAGAAAAGGGAAAAAATACGAGGAGGGGAGCGGAAAGACAGGGGGTTTCTCCGACAGGCGGGACATGGAAATTCAAAGACCACCAAAAGAAAAAAACTATGGTCTGGTGGACTGTAAGGAAGAGGACATACGAGGAGGGGCATGAAAAGGACGGGATAGAAAAAAAGAGGTTAAGAAAAGCGTCGACCGGAGGGAAAAGGGGATGGAAAGGGACAATGGTTTGCGAACGGGGTCGAGGAGGAGCAAGAAACTGGTGGGTGAGAAGAGCACAAAGGGGGGGGGGGAAAACGGACTTCAGGGAAACGGACGCCCGAAAATCCACGTGGCGGGACAGCTACCGTAAAGAAGGTCTTTGGAAATGCGGAGTCACGAGCAGTCACGTTGGGAGTACAAAGGAGCGATGTGAGAAACCAAAAAACAGAGGGACTGATCTGGGGAAAGCAGCCAACGCTTTGGGATGAATCCGTAAAAAAGCAACGGGTGGAAAAAAAACTGATCAGTGTGAAAAAAGGGGGGGAAGGCAAGAAGGGGAAGAAAAGGTCAAGAAAGAAGGATATCACTCTCTGGGCAGTGTGGGAGGGAAAAAAGGAGGGGGTTTTTGCACTTTTTCAACCATAACATGGAAATCAAACCGGTTCGTGTTAAAGGGGGAACAGCTATGAAAGACAACAAGGCCCAACCTTCAGAGGGGGGGGGAAAGAGCCATGTACCAGGTGAATTAAGCTTATGAAAGGAGAGGAGTTTTAAGAGCCGCTCCATGAAAAACCAAACAACGAGACACAACGGAAAACTGCCAGAAGCGAAAAGACTTGGTCAAGAAAGATAGTTAAAAGTCAGGGCAGAATGAAACAAAGCCAAGGGGGGGGGAAGAACCAAAAAAATCGGGGATCACGCAGGGAACATCATAGAAAACGTCCACCCAATCTGTCAAACGGGGGGACAACCAAAAATCATTGCTGAGGAAAAAAGACGGAGGCAAAAAGAAGGATCGCGAGGGGAACGATGGAGAATGCGGGAAAAGGGGAAGGAAACGTCCTGGTCCGCGATAACATCGCTCAGACGGAAAAAATTAAAGATAAAAAGGACTTTGAACGAAAAGAACTCGACAAAAAAACGCAGAGGGGCAAAATAACTCACCCAGGAAACATATTGGAATCGACCTGCGTGGCCAACCTTCACAAAAATTCCCCAATAAAGCTTGGGGGCTGAAAAAGGCGAACTGTCCCCTGTGCGACCGTCGATGTACAGGGGGAGATAACGCATAGGGGAGGGGGTCTGCTTGGAGGGTTGGACCAGAAGAGGCAGAGGGTCAGAAAAAACAATCCCCGCAAGGTTGAATTAGGAAAAGGACCCCAGAGCAAAAAAAAAAACTGGGAAAGGGAATATAACCGAGGGAAGGCCGGCCGGGGATCTCAGGGTTAGAAAAAAGGAAAAAGAAAACTTCCACAAGACCTGGGTAAATGGCAAGTTGCCGATTCGCGAAAGAGGAAAGAGTCTTTTTTTATAGAAAAACAACGCAGCCAACAGACTTGGGGGGCAAACCCGATATCAGAGGAGCGGATGAGAGGAACCGGATGGAGCTAGCGTCAGGGTGTTGCCAAGCGCCAAGCCGAAAAGCGGGAGGCAACACGAGGGGGGACTCGCGTCACGAAAAGGGGAAGAGGGGGGGTAAAACAACCGTGGGAGGGGGATGCTTTGGCTCACGCGTGCAACCTAAAGGGGGAGCCTGAAGGTGGTAAAGGGTCAGGGGTGGACCAGGTGACCAGAATCAACGAGGGAATGATAGGGACGAGGGGGTGGACTAGATAAGAGAATTCGTCATGGGAAAATTTGTTCTCCCAGACCCCAGGTAACATCTGGTTGGGGGGGGGAAAAAAGAAGAAAAACTTTTACTGAACATGAAACAGGGGGGGTCCCTGGGAAAAAATAACAGTTAGGGGGGGATTTTCGGAGGGAAAAAGGGGTTGCTGCGAAGCACATCAACAGTTCACGGACATTTATACAAAATAAAAGATAGTTCTCTTGTGGGGGGGCCTGACGGAGCTATGACCAGAGGTAAAAAGGGGCAATGGGCAGGGAAGAAATTTGTAAAATAAGGTAAGGAAGGGGGGGGAGGATCAGAGAAAAAAAGTTTTGCCCTCACTGTGTGACAACAGTAAGGGGCGACCAAAAAGAACGATCTTCCAGGAGGTCATTTTAGGAAAGGCTTCCGTGGGGGAAAAAACAGGGAAAAGTCAACGACGGAGCAAGCAGGTGGATCGGATCAGAAAAGGGGGTGGCTGCACCGGAAAATCCTCAAAACAGGTTTTTTTTGAAAAGCTCGCTGGACAATATAGATCGGACGGGGGGAGGAGGGGAGAGATCTCAGGGTCCAACGAAGGCTAAGAGATAAAACTGGGGGGGACACAAAAATGTCCGGTGGGGGGAGAAAAAAAAACTATTCACCATATCCACTTGTCGGGTTACTGCATCGAAGTCTTTCACCAAGCATCACGGCAGTTCCTCCAACATTCATCAATGGGAAAGAAAAAGAGGGGGGTGGGTCGAAGAGAGGGGGAGTCGCAAGAAGGTGACCAAAATACGTTTTGTGAAAGCGCTTCAAAACAAAGTTCGGGGGCCAACACGAGAGGGGGTAAAAAAATCGGCACCTGCAAATGCTGTCATAGGTGAAGCGGGCTCAAGGGGAACCAAAACTTAAAAGGTTTAAAACAAAGAAAACGGAAAAGAACGTGAAGGCCTTCTTAAAGGGGGGGCTGGAGCAGAAACTCGACCGAAAAGGAAAAAACCCGAAAGGGGGGGAGATGGTTTTCACAGACAACAAGGGAAACGTTTGCAACTGAAAGGGGGTTTTGAAAAAGACAAAAAGAACAAAGATGGTTCTGAAAGCAGGGGGGGGAGAAAAAATCCATGGGGGACGATGCATTATAAAACTCTGAGGAAAAAAAAAAACTGAACGTAAAAAAAAAAAAAAACTACTCCACACCCGGACTGGGTCTTAGACCATGAACGAGGAGGTAACAAGGACGAAGGAACATTCCAAAAGAACCGGCAACCCGAAGCACCACCGGGAAACAACATACAAACTTTTGGCTCACGAAAAAAAGACATCCTGAGATGACCCGGTAAATCGTGCCTACTTTGGGGGAAAAAACCAAAGCGAAGGCAAGAAAGACGGTTAAACCTACAGCCATTTCAAAGTAGGGTTGGGAAAAAAGGGAGCGGGTTAAAACCAAGGAAAAGTTCCAACTGGCCGAGCAGACAAGGAACGAAACGTAACGAGAGGAGACATCCACCAGGAAAAAACCTTAAGTGAGCTTCGGGGGGGAACCAGAGAAAACAGAAGTAAATACAAGAGAAGGGAGAAGATCAGGGAAAGGGAAAGGGCGGAAGAGGTCCCGAAGTTCAAATGGACCTGTCGAAGAGGGTGGAAAAAAAAAAAAAAAAAGACAGAACGCTGCCGAGGGCGGCAAAGAGGATTGAAGAGCTGGGGGGACAAAACTAGCGTTAAAAAGTGAAAGGAAATGAGAAAACGGCAAACTGTTGTGGGTAGCGGGGCCCAAAAAGAAAAATCTTTAAGGAGGGGGAAAAGGGGGCCGAAAAAAAGGGTCGGGGATTGAAAACATAGGTGATGGAGTTACGGCTCTTCGGGGATCAATTTGGGACTGGGGAGGTTGGGGGGAACCGGGGAAAAGTTGTATCACGTTCCAAGAAGGGTGGGCCGACGATGGACTGGGTCATCGCGCCAACAGTAGAAAACGGGGAACAAAAATCGTTGAAGATGCTCCGAGAAAACCAACCGCGCAAGAGCCAGATGTCCCTCGCAAAAATACTAAAAAAAATACATCTTGTTGGGGGTAAACAAACGTGAACAAGGAAGGGGACAGGTGGCGTCTTCGTTCGGCGTGATCAGACACCTCCAAAAACGCCATGTGGGGGGGTGGAAAGGGTTTTGAGCCCCTTCCGTGGGAGGTGGGGGGGGGGAAATTGGGAACTGCCAAGCCTCAAAAAAAGAGGGGAAAGGCCAATGTTTCAAGGCGGGGCGAGGACAAGAAGTGGGGAAGAGTCAAGCGGTGGGTTCAAGGTGCGTGGGAGGTTGGGTTTGAGGGAGCGGCCCTCGTCCCAGTAATGCTCCTGGGAGAATCCGAGCACCGGGTAAATGTCTAAAAAAGGAAGGAAAACACTTGGGGGGTACATGCGGACTTACGGAGACACAAAAAAAAAGGCCTTGGAACTTGGGACTTGTTAAAGCCAAAAGGTAAATACCAAAACCGCAAGTGAACTGGACCACCAGGTTAAATGGGAGGTCAAAAACCCATGACGGGAAGGGGGGACAAGGATAGGGTTTTCGTCAAGGACCTTTGAAACAGGGGGGATTCGACAATCCGGGTTTGGGTTAGCAAAAACGAGTAGACCGGGTCAGCAATTGGAAATAGCAAAGACCACGGAGACAGGGGGACCGCCCACCCGGGAATGCTCTCCCTAAGCAGTGACAATCCTGTTTCACAATGTCTAGGGAAGACGCCCGAAGGGTATCAGGGGGTAAAACGGGGGGCGTACAAAACGGAAGAAGGGGTTGTGTTTCAACACAAGGGTTTGATCAAGGGGGGCAACCCGTTAACGGGGTACCAAAAAACTCCCAAACTCTAAATTTGGTGGGGGAACACAAAGGTCAGGGGGGAATCAATGAAAACCTGTGTCACAGGCTTGGCACTAACCCTAAGGGAAAAGACGACAATGCAAGAAGTAAAGGGGGGGGGCGGCGAGTGGGGAAAAAAAAACGAAAAAAAAGAAACATGAATCGTCTTTTTGGGGTCATCAAATGTTGCCATGAAAAATAGGGAGAAAAAGGTGGTAACCCACCTTTCTGGTGAGAGAAAAACCCGATCGGGCACTTCAAACGATCACAGTTGGACGATGACTAAAAAAAGACGGAGGACACCGGGGAATGAAATTCTTGAGGGGCTCGGCGTTCAAGGTACAGAAATGAATTCTGGCGTAAGTGAGTGGACAATGAAGAACCGGGAACGCAATCAGTACGAATGGTGCAGGTGGTTGGTAGGTCAAGGGACCACTAATCAGGGATCATCGAGACGAAAGGGGGCGAGGAAATTCCTCAGAATCACCCCCGCAAGGGTCTTGTAGGCGGCTTGACAGGGCCCATTTGCACAACGAAAAGAGTAACGAAAGGGAAAAAAAAAAAGAGGGGGTCACGGGGTTTAACAACAACGTAAAGCGGAATTTCAGGGAAGCTATTGAAGGTGGGTTCGATCTCGTAGAGATGACAAAAGAGCATCACGGTTAAAGGAATTTTTGGGACACATAAAAGAAATGCAGGCCTTGACATATGGGACTTCTACGAGGGGGAGGACCCAGACATACGGGTGTCCTGTTTGGGGGGGAGGTTTGAGGGGTCAAAGACCAGGGGAAAGGTCTAAAAAAAAAAAGAAATTAGTGGGGGTGGAAAAATCTGGAAGGCTAAAAACGTAATCCAGCGAATCGGGTTGGGAGGTGTAAACAATTCCCCGAAAGGAAAAAGCAAAACGCATCAATCAGGGGGACGAACCAATCAAAGTCATAGGCGGTAAAAAATAGCAAGACGCTAGGGTCCTCCTCAGCCCGGGACTGGGGAAAAAAAAACAAGGAGTTGTGAAGGAAAAGAAAGAATGACAAAAAGGCTTAGGAAAAAACAGGGAAAACCAGTAGACCTAAAACGACGGGTCACAACACCTACCACGACTCTAAACAGAAAAAACAGAACAACAGAAATCGTGTGTATAGGACGAAAAAAGGAGGGCTCCGTGCGACAATAGACCCAAAAAGAGAATATCCATTGTCGCAAAGGAGTGGACTTGGGATGGGGGGGGAGATGAGGGAAATATATGACCGAAAACTCATCACAAAAAAGGAGAAGCACCAAAAGGTTTGATAGAAGCGCAAAACTGAGGTCCGCGAGGGCATGGGAGATTTGGAGAAGCAAAAGCGGACACTTGAAAAAAAATCACCAGTGGGACTGGAGGGGAACCCCATTGGGGGTCCAGGATGGGCAAGCGAAACAACCTAACGGTGCCGGGGGTAGGTGAAATGCATAAAAAACCAGTAAAGTGAAACGGACAATAAGGGCCTTCTAGGACATAGGTGGGGAGTAAAACGAAGCTTAAAGAGACTGGTTGGACCGAAACACCATGGAGAAAGGAAGCAAAAAAGATCGGGACGTCCATGAGGTCAGGTGCAAAATTGGTGAGAAGGGGCCTTTCCGCGGGTAAAGAACGGCTACAACTCTACAATGGGGGGGGGTTGGGGGGGTTTTGTGGTTTGTTGGTGGTGTTGTGGTAGCGGGGGAAGAAGTCGATCCAGCTTTGGGGTGGGAAAGAAAATGCAGAAGATCGGACTTGGGGAACCACGGTTCCCGGAAACGACACAACAGTTAGGGGACAGTTTGTACCAGGGTTGATCAAAAAACAATACTCGAGAAAAAAAGAAAGGTCAGCTAGGGGCGCCAGCCGCAAAAAAAAGTCAGCTGCATGGGGTTGCGTGGGCCCAGGGAGAAGTGGAGGTTTACTTCCTAGGGGCAAGGCAAAGGGAGGAATTGGAAAGAAAGAGGCAAGGGGAAAAGGAGATCAAGAATCGAAAAAATCAAAAATAAAAATGGAAGGGGGACAACCAGGAAAAAGGGGGTTCGTCGGAACATTGGCCGACCTTAAAAGTGAAACAGGCCGGCAAAAAAAGGTCAAAGGACGAAAGGGGGTGACCATTGGCGGGGCCTACCGCCCCCCCAAAAAAATTTCTCAACGCTTTTCTAGGGAGGCAAAAAGGAGATGGGAGACGCGTTTTGGGAGGGCCTCTAAATCGCTAAAGGGACCGGGGGTACGGCAGGGGGGAAATTGGGGGTCAACACTGGAAAAAAAAACCAAAACATAGACGGAACAACGACATTAAAACGGGAAAGGGTACGAAGTTGGGTGTGTCATTCAAAAAAAGTCAACAAA
>Ga0179591_1191622_pt1 | contig 13814 bp, 12 predicted proteins | sample CZOMad2_1_08_16f_FD_182891 | JGI IMG/M metagenome (GOLD analysis project Ga0179591, IMG submission 182891) | Vadose zone soil fungal communities from Angelo Coast Range Reserve, California, USA - CZOMad2_1_08_16fungal (PacBio error correction) | ecosystem: Environmental > Terrestrial > Soil >...
CGGTGAGCTCTACAGGAGAGTAGAGGGCGGGGGAGGAGTCTGCGTTAAAGGGGACGCGCGAAGAAGCAAAGCGGGCTATTCTAACTAACTAGGGCGAAAAAAGTTTACTTAACGTAGAAGGAAGCAACCAGTTACGGAAGAAAGAACAAGTAGGGAGTCGGAAGGCGAACAAACTTGAGAAGGGGGTCGTGGCAGAAACAGGGGGCACAACAAAAAAGACTCAAGGATCAAAGGTGAGCGAGAGGGCGAAGGGGAAATCGAATGTAGTTAGGGGGACAATAGGTGGAAAGGGGAACCTGAGTAACAAAGCGAAACCAAGTTACGTGGGGCCGTACTGGGGGTATTTTGCAAAAAGGTGCCTTTAGATCGATTAACGGTCAACAAGGTCAAGAAGGAACTAGATCATCTCGGGTCAGAATCAGCCCAGGGAGTACCCGTGGGTAAAGAGGGGGGGGGGTGAAGTCAGTTGCAACGACTCAGATTATCCGAACAGGTAAAGTATAAGGAGGTCTAGGGCAACGGGTAATCCCAAACAGGGGGTGGACTAAAAAAAATGTGCTAGTGTATGTCCAAGGATAGTACCGGCGAAGGGGGGGACGAGCACAATTGGGGGGGGGGGTCGGGGGGGGTCGGGGGGGGGGGGGGGGGGGGGGGGGGGGGGGGGGGGGTGGGGGGGGGGGGGGGGGGGGGGGGGTGGGGGGGGGGTGGGGGGGGGGGGGGGGGGGGGGGGGTGGGGGGGGGGGGTTGGGGGGGGTAGGGGGGGGGGGGGGGGGGGGGGGGGGGGGGGTGGGGGGGGGGGGTGTGACGGGAGGGTGGGGGGGGGGGGCGGCTGGGGTTGTGCGAGGAAGGGGGGGGGGGGGGGTGCGGAAAGGGGGGGTCAGGGAGGTTGGGGCGGATGCAGGGGTGAGGGTCGGCTGTCGTTGGAAAGGGAGGGGTGGGGGGGCTACTGGGGTGGGGGGGGGGGTGGGTCTGGCGTGGGGGGGGGGAGAAAAGTAACTAACTATGCTGCAGGGGAGGGCAGAACGAAAGAAAAAGGGGAGGGTTGGTTAGACGACGGTACAAAGTAAACGCTGCCACCCATGCGAGGGGAAAAGGTCAGGGAGTAGGAACAAGAGAAAAAAATGGGCAGTGGATGGGTCGAGGACAAGAGCAGGAAGAAAAGGACGGGCAGGGGGCAGCAAGCACGATGACAGGAGTGCACCAGCGCTCAAGAAACCCTGAGGTCGGAAATGAAAGAAGGAAAAGGAAGGGGATCTCCGACCACTGAAGAGAAAAAAAAACGTATAAAAAGGGGGGCGACGGACAGCCGCAACAAAAAAGCAAGAACCACCAAAACGTGGTCAACCTGAATAAAATGACGAAGGGAAAAGAAAAAAGAAAAAAAAACTATCGCAAATGCTTCGGAGTGGAGGGGGACGGGGCAACGAAGGGAGAGAAATGAGCAAAAGAAGACCGCAAAAAAGGTGGAGAAACTGACGGAGAAGAATTCGGGTCGGGAGAAAGACGGACACTTCGGGCGAAAGAAAACCAAGGCGAAGGCAGCCTCTACAGAAGAAAGAAGAGTCGGGGACGGCAAGCGAATAAAAAGAGAGAATTCGGCGGGACGGTCTCCGTGAAATTGAAAGGGGACCGAACAACGGCTATATGAAACTTCAGTCACCTTCCGCCTCCTGAAAAGAAGGGAGGGGTAAAAAAGGTTATCTCTCGGACTACGGACTATCACAATGACCAAACGTGTTTTACGCCTTTCGCCCGGGTGGTGAGAGGAAGTAAAAATCCTAAAATCCCGATGGGCACTAGGAGAAGAGAGTGGGAGCGCGTGGCACCCTCGAAAAGAAAAATGTCTTGACAAGGGCGGCCGACCTGAATGGTATAGAGGGGTAAAAGGCGTTAAGATAAAAGGATCAAAAAACAATACCTCCGTGGCCAGGGGAGGGGGGGAGAGAGGGATGGCGACAAAAGAGGCACGTGCTTTTCGTGGTGATTCTGAAAAAGGGAAACTTGTGGGAACTAGAGTGTGACCGGAGAAAGAACGCAGGGAAGGAGGAAAAACTGGCATCGATTTGCCGTTCTCAGCTTACAGGGGGACGGAAAGAGGCCATATCAAACCGGATTAGCCTGGAGAGGATTGCTTGTCCGAAACTAGCTAATTGGGGAAAGTTCGCCGTATGGAGGTGGTTGAGGGACCACAACAAAGCTTGTGAAGTGATCTGGACCCTAAAGGAGGGGACGAGCAAAGCAAATGGGAAAAGAAAAAAGGATAAGATGAAGAGAAAACAGTCGTCCATGTACGGGAGTGAAGGGGGCAGGACAAGTATCAACTGAGACGGCATGGGTGGGAAACGAAAAAATGTAGAGGAGTGAGACGAGGAGAGGTGCTGAGTTTCTTTTCGAAACAGCAGGGGAGGCGGGCGAAATGGCGGGCCATCGGTTCTGGATCCTGAAGCGACGTGTACGGGGAAGGGACTGGGCAAGGGGGGAAAAAAGATAAGAGGGCTGGCTACTTCGTGCCAGACGGATCTCTTCAGGGGGAGGGCAGGGAGACGCAGGAGCACAAAGTAGCAATCGGCCCCTTTGATACGGTGTCCCTGGTGGTGCAGAGAGAACTCCGAGGGAGCAGGAGAGCAAATCAACAAGAAGGGGGGGGGGGTGAGGTCTTAAGACGTATTTTATAGGAGTAGGGGGGAAGTAATGAAAAGGCGCATGGTTTAACATTTCAAAAACGAAGGGACGCAGGGGCACGAGTTTTTCCCACACAGGGGTGGCCGCCGGACAGCAATGCGGCCGACGAAACGAAACGTTTCGAATGTAGCTTTTCAAAACACAGATCCGGAGAAATCGCTCCCAATTGGGGAAAGAAAAGAAATAGTACTGTGGGGGGGGGAACAGGGACATCATTATACGCTGGGGCTTTGTGCACGAAAAGAGGAAAGGAGAAGGTGTAGCAAAACATGGGACTCAAGCTTAATGATACTACCTAATTGGCATGGGGGGAGAAGTTAGCCGAAAATGACTTGTCAAAAAAAACACTGAGGATTTCCACAAGCTCTCCCCGCCTATGGGGAAGAGGGGTAAAGAGACGGTGGGGTCAGTAGACGAGTCGGAGTGCGTACTTCGCTAACGGTTTTAAATAGGGAAGAGGAAGGTTCTTTGTGAGATTAATGACCAAAAGACATCTGCAAAAGAATCCACCTCACCTGGTTTCGGGCTGAGACAACCACAAATAAGAAAGATCAAAGGGAAAGAGGTGAAAATGCGACTCGGAAAGTTCATCTTGGTGGCGTCCCCAAGTGTAAGGAGAAGGAAGCAAAAGGGGGTCAGGGGGGATAGCTTCTTTTAGGTCAAGAGTGCGGACTGATAGATACGCCATCGATAAATGGGATGAAGATAGGGAGGGTGGGGTGGCAGAAAATGACGTGACCGATACAACCGTCTCTCCGAAAGAAAAACTGAAAGAAAACAACGGCACGTGTATACCAAACTCAAGTAATGATGTGGAAAAATAAGCGTCGCTTCAAGAAGAAAGCAGGTAAGCACTTTTTGTCAGCTGCTGCCGGGTCAGTCGGCACGGGCATTGTGGATTCCTACCATCACGAATGTAGCTGTCGGGAAGAAAAAAGTTTAATACCAAGTAATTACTTCAGATTAAAAAGTAGGTGGGCCAACGCAATCTCCAAAGAAGTCAGATATGGACGTAGAAAGGAGGCAGAAGTTGGACAAGAAAGGCGGCTGGGCACTCATGACTAAAAGGGGAGGGAGAAGGGGGGGACGCTGCGACGCACTCTCGGGGACTCCAGTGAGCAATTAGACCACCTTCCGATGAGAAGACATGGTAAGATAGTTCGGCAAAGTGAGAAGGCAGATTTCCGTACTGCCGGCCTATTAGGAAGAAGACAGAATGGCGTAGGAATTCTCAGAGTTCAACTGCTGGAACTGGGTTCAATAGGACGGTGGCATTCACGACCAGTAATGTGCCTCTATAGCAATGGGAACCCAAGTCAAAGAGAGGCTTGGTAATCTCATTGCACCGCTACACAGGATCACTTTGTGGTATGAGGACAGAGTAGCGAGGGGAAGGGGAGGAAGGGTTACCTGGAAACTCGGCGTACTTGGTATCGGAAACTCCGGGGGACAGGTGAAACCCCGCTAATCACGATGGTCGATAAAGGAAAAAATGAACAAGGGCAGGTGTGAACCAAAACAAACAAAAAAAACACCGGCGACCTTGTTGTATAAAGTAAATTTCCGCACGGCCAAGTCGTTGGGGGTCAAGGCGGGGGAAAAAAAGGACGTGCATCATAATGCCGCCGCCAAACATAGTACCAGAAAGGGGGGAAATGGGGGGGAAGCGAGAGAAGCCGTGGCCTCCTGGGCTTCTCTGGGGGCTGGTGACGGCTCGACGCCGGGCATTCTCTCGCCCTTCAGAGGAGGGGAGGAGAAGTCGGGAAAGGGAAAAGAAAGTTACCTCATTAGACACCAGGTAGAAAACGAGGTCACTAAGGGAGGGGTCAGGTTGAGATACGCGCAAAGTCGGAGTGCTCTGTAACGGGGAAATCCCGAAGAAGCCGTCGGGCACGCTGCGAAACCCTAAGGAAAAAAAACTCCGGCAAACAGAAGAGGGTTGCTGGCCGAAGCAATCCATCTACGCCGGAAAACAATGCTGCTAGGAAAGTGGGGAATTGTGGGGGAGACAAGAAGAAAGGAGTTCGTGGGGAGAAGTCAGGGACTAAAAGTCTGATGCGTACCTACATAGTGAATAAACAGGAGAACGGGGGGGGACGGTAAGAGGAGGAGGAGACTTTAGACATCACCCTCACAAACGCTTGCGGCACTGAGCGAAAGGGGGGAGGGAGAAAAGTTGAATGCTTGTTAGATCAATCTAAGCCTGATCGGACCGGCGGAGACCGGTCAGCGTAACCTTCTCGGCGAGCCGATATCGGTAGATAAAAGAAAAACACGGATAGGAAAAAAGGGAAATTCAACTCTGATTCCTCGCCTCTCCAAGCGGAAGATGGAAACTGGGGCACCCAGCGTTTACTATCCTGCTTCCTCGCGCTGCTAAAATCTGGCATCAGTTGTCCATCCCCTCGGGAGGAAGCAAAGGATTGGAGGGGGGGCTTGGAATTAACTGACGTCGGGCCTTTAAAATAGTCCCTGAGGGGGAAGAGATGGAGGAAGGCATCAAGAGGACGCCATGATCTGAATCTGTAAAGATATGCCCCCAACAAACCACCAAAAAAATCAGGAAAAAGAGAGGGAGAAAAAGTCTGGGGGAATAGGAAACGCTGATGCTTCTGCCCTTCTAGTGTACAAGGACTTAGGGTGATAAAACAAAACTTGCCCGACTAGTGATTCGGTATGGCCCTTGAACGGAGCAAGGAGGGACCAGAAAACTGGGCCGCGGGGGTGTCTAACTCTTTTCTCTATTATCTAGGAGAGGGGCCTCCGAAGGTCATGGACTCTACCGCGACAGCTAAAGTTCGACGCTAGATGAAAATCGATCCAAGACACCAGCTCATAAAGTTCTGAAAAAGGGAGAAACCTAACGCTTAATAAAAAATAGATTGTCGGGTAGGTGGCAGGAACGCCTGATTAATGAGGAGGGGGCCCGACACAGAAAACACGCAAGTTTCCTTTGTCCATCATATAACAAAGGGACACGGGTAGTAACAAAGAACATCCTGTGACAGGTATTAATCCTCCCATAGTGATGTATCCTGGGGGCAAAGGGAAAAAATTATTCGATCACCGAAGAAGAGGGGAGGACACTACCGGAGCTCTGGTCGAAATGCAATCTCCAAGGAAGTCCATATCGGTCAGATTCCAGAAGAGGTTAAAGATTGGAGTCTTTCATCGAGGAGGAGAAGAGGCCAGTAGTCGCGCAACACGAGTCGACAAAGAAAGGAGACGCAGTTAATCATGAGAACGACAAAGGCAAAGGGGGGGGACGGAACCATCACCCCAGAGGACTGGAACGAAAGGAAGTCTGCCCGAATGCCTAACGGGCTTACCACTCGTCAACGGGAGGAAAGGAAACAGTCAGAAGAATAGATTCGACCTCAAGGTCGAAAAAAAGGGCAAGGAATGGCCGGCTCAGACTGATTTACGCACCAAGATGGGAGAAAAAGGCGTAGCGAGGTCCACATTAGTCATCATCAAGAGGGGGAAAAGAGGTGGGGTCATGATGGGGGGAAAAGGAGGTGTTTCACTCAGTGAATTCCTATCGTGTACAGGGGAAACTCTTTCGCCGCAGAAGTAAATCTTGATGGGCATGAAGAAATGGAAAGGGTAGTGGAAAACGGCAAGAAAAAATTACCTCACGTTTTCCTCGACGGTTCGTAGGGGACAAAAAAACAGCGAATCGGTTTGAATATAACTGTGAGGTGGGGGGGGGGGGGCAAAAGGAGGTTCACGTAATATCGTGGGATCCGGACTGGAAAAGCGGCAGAAAGAATAGAAAAAAGCCCTTCTCGGGGGGGGGTCGATCGATCCGACGAAAAAAGCAGTGGCTCAAAGATGTAATAAAGTGATGTCCGCGCTCAGGGAAGAATTGATTAGGAAAAAAAGGAAAGGAGGGAAAGACAAAGGAAGGGGCAGCTATAATTTCGATGACGTGTTTGTCCGACTCAAAGAAAAAAAGGGGCGTGGCGAAGGCGTGGGGGGGGGGGGCTGATTCAGAATGTGTCAGATTCGGTTAAGAGAAATGGGCACCACGAGAAGGACTCCGTTCAAAGGAAGAATTTCGCTCTCTGCCATCACTCCGTACCGAGTCGAAGGGACCCACACCGTCCTACTCCAGCCCGGACCTTAAGGATACGTTCGGGAGAGCTGTGGAAAAGAGGAGGAAACGGGAAAAGTTACAGCTTTTTCTTCTCGTGAAAAAATAAAGGCGGTCACAATGAACTTTTAGGAGCATTGTCTCAGGAAAAAACATGCTACAAAGAGAAAGTCATGACTTCAGACAACGCCCAGCGTCTAATGCTGAGCCAAGGAGAAAAAAACGAAGTGGACATCATCTCGAACACAATTGTTTATCTATTCCAATCATCTGACGGGGGGGAACAGATTACCGCGCGCAACGTTCTGAAGAAGGAAAGGGGAAATACGGAAACCGGAACTCTGTGGTGGGGCGGAAAAGACGAGCGAAACTCCGTCAGAACAGTGCGTCTTATCAGTTAAGGATTTCGTGAAAGGTTTTTTTCAAACCGAGCACAGTACAAAAGAAACGGAATGAAACTAAAAAACTTTTCTTTGGGATAGGTAGTGTGCAATACAGAAAGCACTGTCTTTTCCCGGCACCACCGCGGGAGGGGGAGAATGGCCGCGGGGATAAGAGCACAGTGAGTATAAAGAAAAACCCGAGAGCGAGTGCGCGTCGAACCAGGAAGTCGCCCAGAATAAAGCACAGGTAAGGACAAAAGGTCATTATCCCCGCACGAGAATAAGAAAAACTCCTCAAGGACTTCTCGGCGACGCATGCAGATTCAAATTTCGAGTAGATGAAAAGAGGGAAGTGAACAACAGAGTTCTCCAGTTTCTCAAAACGTGTGAGAAGGGAAGGAAAGGCCGAGCGTAATTTGAAGTCCCTGTGAGGTTCCACGTCTTTCGGTGCTCGGTCAAAGAAAAGAAAAAACAGCAATCAATGGGGAGAAGAAAGCCGTGTTTTACAAAACCGAAGATGAGAAAGAAAGACCCAGTGAAGGGGGTTACAAGTAAAACCGTTCGAGCGAATCACCTCTACCGCTGCCCTACGAGGTAAAAAAGGGGAAAAGAAAACGCGCGGAAAATCTCTTCCCAATTTTAGGCTGACTGAATCGGGTGCATGTGGAAAGGCAGAAACTAGTGGAAACAGAAATCTGCATTGGATCGCGAACCAGCACGGCCCTGCAAGCAAGAAGGGAAGGAAAAGCCAAAAAATGAACCAGAAAGAAAGTGGGAATGTTGGGGGAAAGTCGATAGAGAACACAGAGTCGAACGCACCCACGTGCTCCATGAAAAAAGTAGGGGGGCAAACGAAGGACACTCCATATTTTCGTTCGTGTCCTGGGGAAGGAAGAGAAAAAAAGGCTCACGGGTCTTGATCTATAATCACAAGATTAATGGTTCTTAACCTTTGGATCTCTGTAGGGAGTGAGACGTGGGAACAAAGAACGGCAAGTACAGATCGGGAGATCCTTATCAAGAAAGTATCCCCATAACAGCCAATAAAGGTCTGACATGTAAAAGGAAAGAACGGGACGGGGGGACAGAACAAGTGGAAACACACAACTTAGCAGCTGTTATGTTAAAGGGATCTGCAAACAGCAAATATAAAAATATCAACGCAACCGGGGAGGATGCGTGTAGAGCTTTCCACGTCGACGCGGCCGACGCCGTCGGAGAGGCGCGGAGGGGACTTGGGGGAGGTCCGCCGAGAGAAAAAACGCTGGAGGGAGGAAGAACTAATTAGTCGACTGTAAACGTCAAAAATAAGAGCAAACGGCGATACTGGCTGAGAGCAGTCGACTCGAAGGATTCCTTTCCTAACCCTCAACTTGAGAAAAAGTCATGTGCGAGAACTTGAGAAGAGTCAAAGGGTGCTAGTCGAGAATCAGGTTGACACTTGCTTGCGGAAGTCTGTCAGGCACGGCCAGGGATTGGGGAACGAAAGAGAAGTACGCACAAAAGGGAGAAGAATCGACGTGATAGGCCAAAGAACGGGGGGAAGAGACATGGCCGTGACTCGAAAATTGTCAGTATAAACGGAGCTGTGACGCTGGGGAAGAAGGGGGAAAAGGGACCGAACTGTCGTCTTTATATCCGTTCTGAAGACGAGGAGACCAGACCATCACTGTCAGACATCGAGGGGGTTCTCTATAGAAGGATAAAGCAAGGGGACAGACGTAACTGGCAGAACTGGTGTGAGGGTCAATGCGAAGCACAAAATGAGGAAGGGGGGCAAAAGCTCTGTAAGCAGATCGGAGGGGGACGGGGAAAAAAAGAGGCAAGTAGTTAACCTGTGGCCTCAGAGAACTCGAAAGTCTCGGCAAAACGACAGGCCTAGCAACGGTCGATCGACGATTCAATAACCTGTGGGAAAAAAATTCTCAGCTGCGCAGGGGGTAGGATATCAAAAGCCGGGGGAAGAAACCTCCAAAGGTATGGGCTGGTACCTCCGGACGAAGAAGAGAGAAAAACAACACACATCAGATCAACCGTTGTTCAATAGGGGGGTGACAAGTGGAAGGCCCACGATTTGCGGTAAAAAGGGGTAAAATAGATTGAATTGGCACCCGTCAGGATTCTGGTACCGCTCAAGAGCACTCCAGGATTGAATAAAAAAAATCTTAATTTACACCGGAAAATAAGAAACATCCGTTTCCCCGGTGACCGTAGGACCAACGGTCGAGCTGCTCACGAAAAGTCGAAAAAAAGGTCGGGAACGGGGCGAGGAAAGATCTAGGAGAACAAGAACCGAGGAAAGAAATAGGTTACCTCCCCGGTCCTACATTGCCGACCCGGGACATGAAAAAGGGAAGTATGTTACCCTTCCAAGAGAAAGGGGATGGGAGACTTGGCCGGCAGGCAGTAATATCGGGGGGGGACGGGCTTACCAAAATCCTGTTTGCAGGGAAATCCGACGGGGGGGAGAACCAAATTAACTCTTTTAGATAGCAAAACAAATCAAAGTTTGTCAATAACTTCTCCTTACACAGATGCCAAAACGGTGCGTAGTTTTGGGGGGAAAATCCCGAGGAAAAAGACCATCACGTCCTGTAAGGGGGTCGAAAGGCATGGGATCCCGCGACAAACTGTCAAGGCTGTGTACCGGGTGCCACGGGTTATGGAAGGACGATAAGGGGGGAAAAAGGTGAACTAGAAGGGGAGGTTCCTAAGACACGTGGGGAAAAAGCCACAGTGGGCCACCGGCGAAGATTGAACCGCTACTTGTTGAAGAAAGAGGAAACAACCGAGTACTCAGGCTAACAGAGCCGCAGCGTGGGGTGGGGAGGGGGGAAGGCACTACAAAAGTGCCGTTGACGGCTCTTCCCAACCTCCGAATTCCCAGAGCGGACACGTGGATGGTTAATTGGCAGAAGAGAAAAGGAGCGCTCGGAGGAGAACCTTCATGACAATGAAAAGATGGGAAGACTCTATCTTTTTATAATTGGTACTTTAGCGTCCTTCAAAGAAAGTTTGGGGCAGAGAGATCTGTTGCTAATCCCCCCCATTAGGAGACTACTACGTTCTGGGCTGAGAGAGAAAGAGGGAAAAGCCAGGGGAAGGAGAACCGACCGTCATGCCAATAACCAGTGGTACAAAAAAGGAATGGCCATTTGCCAATTGCCGAAAGACTTCTCGCAATGAATTGGGGAAGATTGTGCGGTGTTCGGCACGAATCGGGACGAAGTAGAAAAGAGAGAGGGTAAAGGGAACCGGAGCTCCGAGTGATGAATACGAAAGGGGGAGACGGCGTTGACCTCTATAATCGCTAGTTGAAGGCGGCCGCAGCAAACAAAGGCGCAGGGAAAAGAGAGGAAAAAAATCACGCATGAGGCGAGCTGACGTTAAACGAAAAGGAAAAGGGCCGTGTCGGCGGGCTATATTGGAGTAAAGTTCCTATTTCCCGAAATGGAACCTCTTGAAGAAAAGGGGTTAAACCGTCGTTCCACCGTAAGCTCCCTGTAGATAATGTATCGGGTTCCTGGATTGAGTACTTAGGGTATATTACAAAGGGTGGTTTTAACGGTCAGTATCACAGAGGAGAGAACTTTACCGCAACTGACGGGTGAGGGAGACTAGCTCCAGATCAGTGGGTCAGGGTGAAGAGACAGTTTACCCAGAGACTAAAGGGGAGGGCAGCAGAAAAGGATTGTTAGAACTTGGGTCGGGAGCAACCCGGGGGAGGAAGAGATCAACCAGATGTTGGCCTTGGTTAGTGGAAGCTGCAGCTGGCGGACGATGCGTCACCGTTTCGGGGGGGGAAGAGAAAGTGCGCGGGAACTCGGTTTGCCGCGTCTCGACATGAAAAAAGGAGGGAAGAGTAAACGTTTAATCGAAGGGTGCCGTTTCTCGTCTTCAGTGTGTGACCGCGACTATCAGAGGGGAGGGAGGGGGGAAGAGGAAAGAGAGATACAAATTGAAGAGAAGATTTACTTTGTTGGAAGTTAGGAGAAGAAGAGGGGTGCCCGAATCGTCGGGGGGCAATTGGAAGCTGGGACCGGAGATGAGGGCCGAAACAGTCAGACGGGACCAAGGGGTAAGAAAGAAATCTCTATGAAAAGTTCTTTCCTGGCTGCGCTGGTCTGCAAAGAACAAAAACCAAAAGAGAAGAGGTAACCCGAGATGTCTAAGATTTTTTTTCAAAAAGGTCAGGCGGCCTCGTCGTACATAAGATGAATGGGGAGAGAGGGGTGAAGGGGGAGAGCCCGGAAAGGGGGGCGAGGCCGAACGGTTTACGGCCCTGTACCTAGTTAAGTTCCTGCATGCCGGGGTCTGCGTCCGGGCCTGGTTCTAATTCGCACGGCGAGGGTTGGGGCTGGAAGGAAAACCAGGAGGCGTATCATCTTCAAGTGTCACGTTGGCCTTGTGTTGCCGGTACCTGAGAGGGAGAGGAAAAAAAGGAATGAGAAACAAGAAAAGGTTTGTTTATTTAAGGTAAGAGGAGGTAATGAAAGGAGTGACCAATACCTGGGTCAAGAAATGCGCCTTTTTCCTAAAGTCCAAGACTGCCGAAGTCTTAAAATAGAGGGGGAAAAAGAAGGTCAGAAGCCTTTCCTCTCCGACGCCTCAAAAGGACATGGAAGAGGCACAAGATTCGAGAGCTCAACATTGTGGGGACGAGGATTCAAAATGGTGTTTGGGGGAGACAGTGCAAATTAGACGCTGGGCGTTGTCGTAAGACCTGGGGACGGAGGAGGGTAGCGTGGTACAGGGAAGAGAATGTTCCAGAATGCACGCTCATCGAAACAAACTCCGGGGTGAGCGGGTCTCAATCCACCAGCCTGTCAGCACAAAGGTTGAGGTCCACCAGCGCGGAAAGCCGATTTGGAAAGGAGGAGAAGAAGTGTGGTAAAGGCGACGTCGGTCGGCGTTGAGAAACAGGAGGGCCAAATCGGCTCCTAAGGCTATGGCTGTGGATTCTCTTTCCAGCCTGACAAGGGTGAAAGGAGAAGAAAAGCCGCTCCAGCCGGTGTGGTCGGGGTCGGATTACCCACCACAAGGGGATCTACATTATCTAGGCCAAGTCGGTTAGATAGAGAAGGAAAGGGGGCTGGCTCACGGTGCTGTCTATGAGAGGCATCAAAACTGGAGTACAGGGGAAAGGGTCGGTCGAAAGTCGAACCCACTGTAGAAAGGTATCTTGAAGGCTGATTCATGCTGACTTAAGGAGAAATAGAGAAATGGAAGGAAAATACAGAAGAAGAAACTTTTATATCAAAAATCGGATGCCTATGTTCAATCGAGATCAGGAGAGACGTCTAAAGACGTGTGGTTCAGACGACTGGAGAAAAGAGGATGGTGGGTATATCAGACCCCGCACCGATTTTCCTGAGGCGCCGAGGGGGACAATGTCAAAAGGGGAAGAGGGGAGATGCGTTGACACCTGCTGTGGCTCAATATAATAGAAAATACAAATTCAATAAGGCTGCTCACGAACATGGCGCCTAAGAGATGGTAGAGCGGGAGAAGAGAAGCTAGCCCGGGGAGGAGACCTTTCGACTCATGGGGGAGGGAAAAACTCTGCAAAAACTGGCGACCCCTCAGAGTTCAAGAATGTTTGAAAGGGAAGGAAGGGAGGCGTTCGGGCAGACGGAAAACGGTAAAATACAGGGCGGGCAGAGACCACCCTGCCGGTGATCGGTCTCCGAGTGGAATGGAAGGGGGGGTCGACGAGGTGGTTAAGGGGAACTACTGGAAGAGCTTCGCGACTAGAAAAAAGGAGGCAAGTCAATCGGCTGTGACCTCGCTGTCCTTACGGGACGGCATGGATTCGAATAGGGGATGAAAAGAGGAAACTGTAACCGAAACACTCGGCTGGTGTTGTGGACTGTCCAGGTGTGTGAAAGGTGACCCCCCTTCACGTAACGATGGGCGTCTGAAATCCTGGCCCAGGGAAATCTGGTACTACACCGGCGATTGGTTATAAAGTTAAAAAGGGAAAAGGGGTGGGAGCCGGTCAAAGAAACTCATCAAATGTTCCTTCCTCAAACAGCTTAAACCGAATAGAGCGGCTCCCTTCGTATTGAATTTGACCTCAAGGGAGGAAAGAGGGGTCATGGCTTCTCGACAAGGTCAATTCCTCGCTAGAAATTCGCTGTCGCGGTGTAGAGAAAAGGGGGGAGGAGGATTGGACCTCCTACGCAAGCATCGAGCACCAGTGATCCCAAGAGTCAATCAGTGAGGTCCGATTTGTAATGAGAAAAAAAAAAAGAGTCCAATAAAGGAGACAATCCCGAATACGAAGTCGTCAAGCTTAAAAAAAAAAGAAAGGTCCACGCTGGTACATATCCTTTCTACTCCGAGCTCTGATAAGACATCAAGAGAAGGCCTATACTGCATAATCGATCTCAGGGATAGGGGGAGGGAAATTTCAGCTCGGATAGGGATAAATCTTGATGCGTCCTCCAGAGGTCAAACGGGAAGGAGGAAAACCTTCACATCGTGGGAACTAGTGACATTCCCTATTATGAGAATAGGAAACCCGAAAAAAAAGCTTTTGACGCAATGAACGGCTCCATGGAGGGAAAGGGAATGAAGGGTGGGTGCATAGATAAGGCCTTCATCTTAAAATCTCGGGTCAGAAGTCACAGAGGAAAAGACGGCAAGATGCG
>Ga0179591_1380231_pt1 | contig 13814 bp, 25 predicted proteins | sample CZOMad2_1_08_16f_FD_182891 | JGI IMG/M metagenome (GOLD analysis project Ga0179591, IMG submission 182891) | Vadose zone soil fungal communities from Angelo Coast Range Reserve, California, USA - CZOMad2_1_08_16fungal (PacBio error correction) | ecosystem: Environmental > Terrestrial > Soil >...
GTGGGGGGGGGCTTCCCAAGTCCAAAAGAAAGAAAACAGAGCAACCGCCGGAAAGAGCACCCCCTATGAGAAAAGCACCAACGACCGGTAAAAAAGGCCAACAAATTCCTCGTCAGAAAGGGAGTTTCGGGGGGGGAAAAAGGAACTTGTGTATCAGAAGGATCTCCGGGGGAAAAAAGCCAAAACGCGAACACGACAGGGCTATCGCACACGCAAGGAGAGAAGAAGGGAAACATATTCATCCAGGGGGAGGCATTCCCCCCTCGAAAGAAAAGGGGGGCCGAATAAAAAGGATTGACGTGCGACACAAAAACCCGCGATTAGTGAGGAACAGCCCTTCCGGCCGATGGAACCGAGGCCATGGGAGGGGGGAGCAAGCACAAGAGGAAAGAAGGAGGTTTGCCGCCGCGATTAAGGAAAAGGGCATATTGTGTGTTGAGGGAAAAAAATGCCATTTGTCCGTGACAAACAGTGGGGGGGGAAGGGAAGGACGAGGACCACGAACAACAAAAAAAAAAAAAAGATTTGAAGCTGTAAAAAAAAAAAAGAGGAAGATGACTCACAAACCCATCGTCCGAAGGGAGGGTGGCGGAAAAAAAAGTGGTCGGAGACGGACTGGGGGGAAGCCACTTAGTCCGGAAAAGGGGTGCGGGTGTCCACAAAGGGGGAAAGGGAAGCACAGCGGTTCAAAAAGGGGGCGTGCCTTGGATGCCGACAAGAGGCCCCTTCCGTCGGGGGGGAGGGGGGGAAAAAAAAAAAAAAAATGCACGTAGAAAGGAAGTCCCTGCCAAGAAAAGAAAAGGGTCGTCCCTCCAATCAGCGGGGTTGGTAGAACGCGGGGGGGGGATAGCCGAGGTTTGTCTGGGGGGAAAAAAAAGAAAGGAAGTCCGAGTCGGTATCAAGGAGGGGACCTGGACCATTGCATAAAATTGGAGTGGTGGAAAAAGTGTGAGCACCGAAAGGGGGGGGCCACTTCGGGGGAGATCATGGCTATCGCGAAAAGAAAAAAAAATAAGCGGTAGCGAAAAGAATAAGAAAAAAGAGGTACGATTAATAGGGGGGGAGGCGAATGTTGAAGGGGGACTGTATTTCATTAAACGGTTTGGTATTCAAGAGAGGGGTGGGGGCCGGTCAGAAGAAAAACTATGAATGTCTCTTTCAATATCGGACCAGAAAATGGACGACATCGACGGCAAGAGGTCGTCCAGAAGGGGGGAAAACGGGGGGAGCGGTGAAGACACCGGGGAAAGAAGGGGGGAAAAACTAGTCTCCCCTAAAAGATCAACAGCGAAGACGAAAAAAAAAAAAGGGAATGCTCATACTTGAGGGGGGGATTCGTAGTTTCACGAGGGAAAGTGCCTGCCTAAAGAAAAAGATTGCGGAATAAAGCAGGGGGGAGGGGCCATACCCGCCGATGACAAAAAAAAGGCAGCACGATCCACACAAAAATACCGACACCCTCTGAGTAGTTCGTCACGACAAAGAAGCCGTTCGGACAAAAAAAAGGGAAGCGATTCCGGAGGAAAAAGTGAACTCCAATTTCTAACGGGGGGCCCTGCACCCTCTTTCCGGGTGGAGGGGGGGGAAAGGAAAAAACAAGCCACTTCGACTCAGAAGGAAAAGGAACAAAACGGTTTTTTCGAAAACCTGCCGCGCAAAGAACCAACGCAGGTCCCCAGGTGAGGAATCTGCTGCGGAAAGGAACAAGCAACGTTTTGGGAAAAGGAAAAAGGGAACGGCTTCCACCACAGGGAAAAAAAATCGACTCTCCACTTCTGGACTTGGAAAAACCGTGCTGTCCTGAAGACAAGGGAAAAAGAAAAAAGGGGATTGGAAGGGACTAGGGGGAAAAAAAAAAAAAAGACTCAACAACACACCCTGGAAAGAAGAGAGATTGACCGGACCTCAGAAAAAAACCTAAAAAGGGCCGCCCTGAGGGACATGTACAGCAAGGGGGGAAAAAAGGGGAAAGAACATTCCAAGTGGAGATCAGGGGAGGAAAAGAAGCGGGCCTTGGGGGGTGTATCCCGTCGGCGGGAGAGGGGAATGGGAAAAAAAGTGCGGGGATTGGAAAAAAAAAAAAAAAAAAAGTCCTCACCGTGGGCATTGGAGGTGCTTTACGTGCTTAAACAGTGGGGTGCGTTTTCGAAAAAAGGGGGGACAGTTACCGGGGGGGAAAAAAAGGTCGAGTGTCTTTTGGGGGAAAACGGGTGCACCCTCCACCCGAAAAAAAGCAGGAAATGAGGTGCAGTTTGAAACAAAGAAGGAAGGGAACAAAATGGAGTTCCGTCGAGGGGGGGGGGGAAAGGCCCCTCTGATCGAGTTGCAGGGGAAGGGCTAAGGGGGGCGTGTGACGAAGAAGGACAGAGGGTGTTCGACCGGGGAAAGCTAGTGGGAACTGCCTTGAGACGGGGGGGCGGGTCATCCAGTCCGCGAAAAAAGCAATCCTTTTGTGACCGGGAAAAGCCGCGGCAGAAAAGGGGGGCCAATAGGGACACGAAAAAAAAAAGTAACTACCCCCCCCCATGAAAAGAAATCCCGTTGGAAAATGTGGGCTTGTCGTCGATTTTTGTGAGTACGCAAGACGGCAGCCCCAAAGAAGGAGGGGGGCCCCCGCTTCCGGTGGGTCCGTGAACGAATCTTTGTCTGCCAATATCGTGAAAGAAAAAACGACGCGTAGAAAAAAGGTTGTCGTTGTTAGTGAGCCCGATGAAGGGGGAAAAAAAAAAATGAATACCAAGGGCTACTGCTTTGGGTGAAAAATACACATTCTAAGGTTCAGCCCCGGAAAACCAGAAAAAAAAACATGAAAAACCTCGTTCGTTATTCCGGGGGGGGGAAAAAAAAAAAAAACAAAGCTTGCCTAAGTCGCGCCAGGAAGAAAAAAGTGGGTCTTCTGGAAAAAAAGTGGCCACCCAAAAAAAAACCTCACAAGAAAAAAAGGCATGCATCCCAGGAAGAAAACCGGTATTCCAGGAGACCTCGAACTTCCGAGGTTGACAAGACAAAAAAGAGAGGAAGACAGAGCACAACGAAGGAAAGGGCATCGGAAAAAAAAAAAAAAAGGGCCGACCCCGGAATCCCGAAGTCTGCAGGAATGGAGGGAGGTCCGCTGACCGAGGGCCGGGTGTCTGCAAAAAGAACAGGAGAAAAACGCCTACGTGACAGGTAAGGAGGAGGCAATACAAGGGGGGCACGACTCCATCATCGAGGGAGTGCTTAAAAATCTTAGAAAAAAAACACGCAAGAAACAGGCTTGTTGTCAAGGGGAAAAAAAGTTCTTTTCAATACAGAAGAACGAATACCTATTGGACTCAAAGGCCTGTCGAGAGGGGGGAAGGTACTAAATTTTCTTCAGATTCTTTATTTTGGGGACGCTCCATCGAAGAAAAAAAAAATCTACTGTTTGTCTGGTACGTCGTGGGAAAGAAAAAACTGGTGGCCGAAAAAGGGAAAAAAACGTCCACCAAAAAAAACATCATCGTCCCCCGAAAGCCCATATGTCCAAAATCAATGAATTCACCAGGAGAAGCGGGAAAGGGACTATGATGAGGTCCCGATTGGAGGGGCTATCAGAAAAAGGAAATCTGGGAAGCGAGTTGGCGCAACGCGCGTGTGTCGCAACGGGAAATCTGGGGGGCCCCCTGACCATCAGAAGGCCTGTTGCTGAAAAAAAATCCAACAGCCCATGGGATTGGGGGAAGGGGGGGAAGGGCCCTGCTGGAGGATTTCGCGCCCTTGAGGGGATAAACTCGGGGGGGAAAAAAAAAGGATTCCAAAGGGGGGGGGAAGGGGCCTGTTTCGAATTGAACTTCCGGAAAACGCAGGATCCGGCAAAAGGTCGGTGGGGGAGACGGTTCCACTAAAGAAAAAACGAATCCCTCTGTTATCGAGAAAAGCCTGTTTGACCTAGGGGGAAAAAGTCAGCTAGAGAAAGGAGGATTTCGGAAAATCCGAGAGAAAAGCTTCAAGGCACATTAGGGCAAAAAGGAAGCCGATCCCAAGGGGAAAGCTCGTATGGAAAAAAGCACCGGCCACCGCACCAGGTCAAGGCGCCAAGGTCGCGGAAAAAACACGGTTTTTCCGTTGAAAGCCGAACTTGGAGATCACTGAGGAGGGAAGCAGCAGACGGAAAAAGCGACCAGCAGGTCTAGAAAAAGCAATCCCATTTTCTGGGGAAAGACCCCCTGTTTTCCGGCACACACCCCCGCCGAAATGTCAGGAAAAACCCGAAAGCAAACATTGGAGAGGGGGGGGAAAAAAAAACCGCGATAGTGCCGGGGGGGAGCCTGGCCGATGGAACCAAAAAAGAAATCACGGAAGGAAAGGGGCCAGCCACAGATGACACAGGGGGGGTGGCAATAATGGTGTGAGTCGGGAAGGGCAAAGGGTTGCCGTGACCCTTGGAACTATAAAAAGGGATCGTCGTGACGATGGAGCAGGGGAAAAAAACAACATCACGAAGGAAAAAAAAGACCAGGGCAAAAAAAAAAACAGGGCTTTTTGAAAATATGTCGGAGACGACGGGCGGGAAGGGACGCGCCAACGTAGGCCTTGAAAACCAAGGGGGAAAGGGCTGGTCCCTACTGAACAGACGGTCACCGACTCGATGCGGGGGAAAAAGGGATTGAAGAAAGAGAATACCTGGAAGGGAAGGGGGAAACTGGCCGTCGGAAGGCGACCGCGGCAGACCGTGGAAGAGGACTTCAGACTCTGGACGGTCCACCCGCATCACAGGGAGGGAAAACGGTTGTTATGAACTTAGGCGCTTTGCAAAGTTTGGGGGGGGGGTCAAAGCCAACAAACGACCACGCGGCAGGAGTCACGAAACTTCATGGTAATACCTGAAAAATGGAATGCTGTTTGAGGTTTTGAAAATTGGGGGTGGCCACAGGAAAGCGAGTGGCGTGCGGAGGAAAGCGACCGCGGAGCAAGCAGCCAGAAAAAGACGACGATTCGGAAAAGGGGGCCCCGGGTCCCCCCTTTCGAATGGTGAGGGGGGGAAAAAAAAAAAGAATACTGATTTCAAAAAAAAGTAGATTAACGGGGGGGCGCTTTCTTTCAGAGACCGTCACGATACACAGAAAGAAGGGGGGGCCGTGGCCCAGATCGGGAAGGGGGAAAAGGGAAACGATCCTTTGGGCAAGGCAGCTTCTTCAAGAAACACACTGAACAGCGGTGGCCCCATGCGAAAAAGATGGGCGGCCCGTCAGGGGAGGGAAAGAAAAAAAAAAAAACATCGACGACGCAATATCTCATACGTGATGTGGTGGGGGAAAAAATTAGTAGTGTCACTATTGCAAAGTCAAGAAGAGTGCAGCTAGGGAAAAAAAGAAGGAAAGTGCTGATCCAAAAAAAGACGTATGACTGACCCACCAAGAAACCCAAACCTCTTGGAACAAGGGAGAAAAAAAAATGCTGTCTCCGAAAAAGGTCTTTCGAAAAAAGCAGTCGGGCCAAGGCTTTGGCAGTGGGCCAAACCCGAGGGAGGGAAAAAAAAAAGGATACACGTTCGGCTGTTGGAAAGAAAAACCCGAGGTCGGGGAAGGACACACCACAAGCCCTGGAGAAACTAAAACGGCCAACAACGGGTTTCGACAACGAACCAAAAAGCTGGCCGCGCCTCAGAAAAAAGGAAACGACAAAAGAACTGGGGGGGGATCTGCATGCGGGCACGAAAGAAAAAATGTCAAGCCTCTCCCCAAGAAAGAAGAAAAAAAGGGAGCCCTCGCCGCGCGAGAAAAAAAATGGCCTGAGCTGTGGTTCAAATTGCCAGCCGACGCGCCCTAGGTCAGGGGATGGGGGGGAGAGGGGAAGGGCAGGGCCCAATCGGAGAGAAGGAGGAATTATTAAAGAAGAAGTCAACCTCTCCAAGAAAGCTGGACTCAAGTCGTCTCATTGGAAAGACAAAAAGGGAAAAAGGACACACCAGTGCGAACAAAAAAAAAGCAGTGGAGATCTAGAGGGCAAAAAAAGCCCCTTTTGTGTTTAGCATGGGGAGGGGGCCTTACAAGTGGACCGGGGAATTTCGGGAAGATTTCCTCACCAAGCAGTGTCGTTTGCCGGAAGGGGAGGCGCGGCCCAGGATGGGGAGGGCGTGTCGAACAAAGGAACGTCGCAGGCAAAGAAGAAGGGGGTTTGTGCTTCACAAAACCAGACAAAGAAAACCTCGGGGGACAGGAAAAAAAGGCAGGTAACCGCCGAACGTAGAAAAGGGGGAAAACGGAGCGGGTTTTTCAAAAGACACGAGGTGCGGCGTGACGGCGTGAGGGGGGGAAGGGGCCCGTGACAACGAAAAAGGGAGCCAGATTGGTTTTTTTGAAACAAAAGTGATTGTGTTGGAGAGGGGCCGTGGACGTCGTGGTGGTCCAGGCAGACGGCAGTCGGAAGTCCGCAAAGCGGGGGTCCGAGGCCCATCGCGAAGGGCTGCATGGCCAAGAGGGGGAAAAAAAAAAGCCGTTTTTTCAAAAAAGAAAACAATAGGAAAAAAAAATCACGTAGCTAATAAAAAAAAGAGTTGCTCGTCGGGGGGAAAAGTGGATTTATCTGGGAAAGGGGGGGGAAAACACATCCCAAAAAACCCCGCTGCCGTGGGCCGTGGAACCCGGGACGACGCGGGAAGGAGGGAACCAATATCGGTTGAAAAAACAAAAACCGATATGAAACGAAAGATGTCGTGGGTCAAGGAGTGCGCGATGAATCGCAAAGACGAAAGGGAAGAAACCGGCAGCATACTTCCTTGGTGGGGGAGAAGCAACTCACATTCGAAGCCAAGGAAAATCAAATCGGACTAACCTCATAGCTAAAAAGAAAAAAGAACCGATACATGGAAGTTCTGGCTGAGAGATCCACCTCAGCCTCAAGTCTCCACATCGAAGAAAAAAAAGGAACCCCCAACACTCGGGGAAAGAAAAAAAAATCCAACACATCCTCCTGGGAAAGTTATTCACATTTTTCCCAGACACATATGTCGTATACGATGTCAACGATGGCGTGCTGGAGGGGAAAAAAAAAAAAAAAAAAGAGCACGACAAGGCGAAGAACATCCACCTGCAGGGGGAAGAAAGAAAAGGAAAAGCAACTTTGGGGAAAAAAGAATGCAGGAACCTTTCAGGCATCTGCCGTGGGAAAAAGAATAAAAAAAAAGCCTATTTCAGTAGTAGCAATCAAGGCACGACGAGACTAGGGGACCGCTGGTTACAAGGGAAAGACAGACACAAACCCGCACAAAAAGTCCAGGCCTCTCGTAAACCGCCGGAGGGAGGAAAGAAATGAAAAGAGGGCCCAGACAAAAGCCGAAGATGGCCAGGTCTCAATATTGGGGGGAGGAGGGAAGGTTTGTTTCTGGGTCGAAGCCTACTTTGTCTGGGGGGAAGGGGGGGCAAAAAAAAAACAAAAAAAAAAAAAAAGGGGGGTTGCCTCCCAAGGGGGGCAATCCTTCAACATCGGAGAACACCATATTGCCAAAATCAGTGGGAAAAAACTCTTCATCTCGGCGAAGTGGTTTGACTATTGGGCGCTATCAAAAAGAAAAAGAAGAAACGGGGGTCCAGAGGAAAAGGCGTTTTCTCAGAAAAACGGCCTATCGCGGGATTATCAAAGGGGGCTCGGGACAACGGGAAAAAAAAAAAAAAAGGGGGCCACTCCTAGGACGGCCACAAACAAAAAAAAAGGTCCAGACCAGAGGGATGTGCCGGTGGGAAGGCCCCTGACTGGAGGGACCTCGGGAGCTGACCCTGGCCCCAACTCAAGGATCGGCCTCCAAGGGGGAGGATGTTTCGACCAGGAAAAAACACGACCGAAAGGAGAGGGCATGCCAAAGGTGGTGCGGTGGCCGGGAAAGAAGGGTGGGACCTGCCGCGGAAGGGAGGGACGGTTATCAAAAAAAACTGTTGGGGGGAAATACAACATCCAGCGATCGTCACAAAAAAAAAAGGGAGAAAAAGATGAGAGAAGGGGATGCGGCAAAACTAGAAGGCCGATCAAACAGAGAAAACAGGGCAAAAAAAGGGGGGGGCACCGGCCACCGCAAAAAAGATCCTGCCGCCAAGAACGTTTCACGGTGCGGACGAACAGGACCCGAACGGGGTGGAAGCCTATCAAAAGACCTGTTCCAGGGGGGTCAAAAAAAGACGACCATCAGGCTAAAATAAGCAAATCCCAGGGTCTGGGGAAACCTGTTTGCCGTCAGGAAAGAGATGGTCCATTGCCCGAAGGGACAAAAAAAACACGCGATGGAAGGGAAAGGTCGCGATCCAAAAAAAAGGGCGTGATAGCGCCCCAAGAAAACTTTGCCGCCCGGGGAAACATGACTGGGGCATATGGTGTGAGGCAAATGAAATGGGGGAGAGTAAAAAAAAAAAGGGTGGGGACCGTTACAAAAAAGGGAAACGCAGTTCGATGGCCCACGAAAGGGATCTGTAAACCATCAACAAAACACAAGGGGGAGCCCAGGGGAAAGAGGCGCCAGCTTTTTGCGGCAAGAAAGGGGGGGCGTGAGCGACTGCTTATTTGCAACAAAAAAAAAAAATCCTGGTGCTGGTTTCTTGTGGGGGGAAAGAACGGTCCACCGACTCGAGGAGGGGGGAGGAGGGGGGGGATTGCCGAAAAGGGAAAAGAGGCGGCCTTGCCTTAGGGGGGGAAAAAGGGCAGCGGTTCAACCTATAAGTCAAGGCAAGAAGAGTGGCGCGGGGGTCGGGCAAAAAAAATTGGCGTGTAGACCTCTTGGAAAAAGGGTTGTCTTGTCCCTCCAACACGAAAAGCGCAGGAGGGTATCGAACGAATGTGAAGAAGGAAGGAGCAAAAATGGCCCCCCTGGGAGGTGTGATGAATGTGAAAAACAAGGTCTTTCCGAGTGGCGCGAAAAAAAGAAGGGAGGAAAGGGGGGAAAAAACCGCGCAGCATCAGGAAAGAAAAAAAAGGTGAAGAAAGAAATACGCACCGAGGGGTACGGCTGGCTTTGAGAAAACAAAGACTGGTTCACCAAGCAGTAAGAAAAGGGGGGGGGCACACCCGCCCTTTTGCGGGGGGGGGAGAAAAACAACGCTGACCAAAAAAAAAAAACGAACACCGGATCGGTAGCGGGGCCCTGGGCAACGAGGGGGGTGGGGGCCGAACAAAAACAGTCGTCACGAACAGGGGGAAGCGGTGGCCCCGAAACCCTACCCGGGGTTCTGCGTCAGAGAGACAAAAAGACCCGACCACCCTACGGAAAAGGGGAAGAACATACGTGGATGTGTTGGCGGGCTTCGTAGTGTCACTATAGAAGCGCGACTCGGCCACAGAAAAGGGAGAAGAGACCTACTGAAAAAAAAAGGAAAACCACGACGAGATCTATAAAAAGAATTGAACAGTCGAACTACCAAGGAAACGTGTCAACGCCCTACCGAAACAACAAAACTCCGCAACCAGAGGGGAAAAAGGAGTGGTCCAAACAAGAGACAAACGTGTCTGCGGTTTCTGCAAAAAGAAAAAGGGGTGGAGGGTGGCACGGCAGAGGAAAAACAAGAAAAGGAAGAATGCCCTGAGCCTTAAAGGGGAAAAAAAGGTCACGACACTCAACACAAGCTGGGAAAAAAAAACAGGCAACTAAACACTCTCATGCAAAAAAATTCATAGGCCCCTCAAATCCAAGCCAAAAGGGGGGGAAAAAGAACAGCCACCGACTGCTCCACAAAAAAAAAAAAAATAAACTCGATCCCCCCTTCCTGGGGGAAAAAAAGGGGGGCCGACACATTCGAAAAAAAAACGGGGAGGGTCTCAAACGGGCGGCTTGAAGCAGTGATAGGGGGAAACTCTCTCACACAACAAAAAAAAAAGAGAAGAGATTTACCTGACAGAGCCCGACTAGGAGAAACAGACCAAAATGTCGCCCCCCCCGGGGCAGATCAAAAAACAGGCCAGAACAGCCAGTTGGAGAAAAGGGGAAGGAAAAAAAAGGGAAGTACTAGCGGGAGAGGGGGATTCCTTCTATTGCTAGTTTGTGGATTGGGGCAGGGAAGCCAGAAGTTCCTCAACCGGGGGGGGGGGGGGGAGGTCGTTTCCGGGGGGTGATTCCTGCGCGGGCGTCGGAAAGGTGCCCCGTAAACGAAAGGGGGGACCACGGGCAAGGCCAAAGGGGGAAAAAAAAAAAAAACAGTTGGTGCGTGTGCAAAGGAAAAGGAACCAAACCCTCCACCCTAAAGTTCTGGAAAAGGAAGGTGCGTAAAAACAAACGAAAGGAGTTCCGTTCTCGTGGTGTTAAAGCCTCGATCGATGGTGGAGAAAACGACGATGTCATAGGAGTGACGACCGAGGGAAAGGGGGGTGTGGTCGACTGTTCAGAGGGGGGGCGGCTTCCTCCCTTCTGGGGGAAAAAAGTATGCCATTAACTCCCAGGCTTTTTCGGGGGGGGGAAAAAAAAAAAGAAGGGGAGAGCTGGATGTGCAAAAGAGGTTACAAACAATCTAAAAAAATAAAAAAAAAAAGGGGGAAAAAAAAAACACCACCATCAACTGGTTGGCCAACGGCCAAAAATGTTGATTATCTGGACGCAGAAAGGGGGAAAAACCATCGGGGAAAGGAACGCTGTCCCAACACCGTGTGGCAGTTGATACAAAAGGGCTGGGAGTTGGGGGGACCGGCCAAATATCGGGGGGGGGAAAAGTGCACTACCTGATAGAGCCCGATCAGGAAGTTTGACGGTCGGGTTGGGGGGAGGGGGGAAGGGGACACGCAAAAAGCGATGAGGAAAAAAAACCCGTTCAGAGAAAAAAAATCAGTATGACAACAAAAAAAACAAACTTCAACCCATCATCGGAAAAAAAAGGAGGACCGTAATTCTTTTGAAAAAAGACGAGCTCAGGAAAAAAAGGGGCTGCTGGCTCTGCAGGGGGGGAGCCCCATGTCAAAAAAACGCCGACCCAAATAAAGTGTGTCCACCCAACAAAGATCCACCCCTAACAAGAAAAAAAAGGGATGGAACACAAGTGTTTCAGGGATGAAAAAGGAGAGAAAACGACTCGACGCGCGGGGGGAAAAAGGAGGGAACAAGACAACCTCGTAACAAGGACACACTAGTTTCCTAAATCTTCCAGGCTGCGAGAAAAAAAAAAAAAGACAGCCCACGGAAGCTGTGAGTGATCCAAAAAAGGGACCCAGTGCGCAAAGCCCCAAAGGAAGAAAAAAAGACCCTACGTGCAGGGAAGAAAAAAAAAGGCAAATCAATCACTACGAAATCGTGACCGCTGGCAAAAGTTCGGACACAAGGAAGAAAACCCGCCACCAGGGTGTCAGGCCTAAAGTTAACCTCCCGTAAAAGGGAAAAAAAGGCCGCAAAGCCTGGGGGAGGAAAAGAAAACTGGTCTACAAAGTTGCGGGGAAAGAAAGCTCGTGATGGATGGTTTTATAAACCAAAAAAACCAACGCAAAATCCTGTGTCTTGTCGTCCACGGGGGGGAAAAAGGGCGGGTTGGCCGCCAAAAAAAGGGGGGGAAAAAACCTGGGCAAATCTAAACCAAAAAAACCATATGCCCCACCATTCGACCGCTTCGGTCCATCAGAAAGGGGCCAACGGACTGTAGACAAGGGACTATTGGGCGCTAACCGGTCCATCGGCAGGATTGGGGGTGGCTATAAAAAAAAAAAGGGACGCCGTGTTGTCTAAAAAAAAGTCCTAAAGCTTGTTGGACCAGAAAGGGCCTGAAAAAAACCCGTCTGAAAGGGGGGAAAAAAAAGACCATGGGGGGGAAAAAGAAGGGGGACGATATCCCTTCTGGGAAAAAATCTCTTCGGACGGGGGTGGCCCCGGGCGAATCCATGTCTTCAAACCCTGTTCGAAAAATGATGTCGGACGGAGGAAAAATGGGGGGAGGGGGGAATCGGAAAAAAAGGCGGTGTTCCTTGAAAGTTAACTCGCAGAAAGAAAACGGATCAGGCGGACAGCAGAAGTGACCACATGTTCCGGAAAAAAAAACGCATCAATAAAAAAACAACGGATTAGTAGGAAAAGATCTTGTCACTGGTCGGCACATAGGGGGGGAAAAAGGTGAAGCCGATCAAAGGAAGGGAAAAAAAGATGATTGGCACCGGCAAAAAACCGGTGCCGATCAACCACAAAAGGGTCGACCAGTTCACGGGGCGGAAAACGCAGGCCAAGGGGACCGATCACTAACCGGTCCAGGGTCATCGAAAGCGACCAGCATGGCTAGACGAAAAGGGAAAAACATGGTTGGAAATACGTCCAAGAAAGGGGGGAGGGCAGTCCACAGGGGGAAAGCATGCCTCTCCCAAAAACCGCCGATTAGTCGGGGGGGAATCGCGATCAGGGCCTTCGTGATAGGAAAAAACACGGAGGTTCCGTTGGCAGGGCGGGAGAGGAAAATGTTTTGGGATCCCCATGGAAGGGGTGTGAGGCCGATGATGTTGGGAAAAGAGTGACACCTTTGCGGCAAGGAAACGAACCACAAACAGGATCGTCGTGACGATTGGAGAAGGGGGAAAAAGAAACAACCATTCACAGAAAAAAAAAAAAAAAAAAAAAAGTGGAGACCAACGCCCAGGCTTTTGAGAAGGGTATTCTGTCGGAGACGAACGGAAGGGGGGGGGGACCAGGCCAAGTGAGGCCCTGAAACTGTGGCGGGTGTCTGGGGAGGGGAAAAAAACGGTCACCGACTCGATGGGAGGGGAAGGGGTGGGATTGGACGAGAATACCCTGCAACGGAGTGCCGTCCAGGGGGAGAGACCGCAGCGGTCCATCGGGGTCCTGCATACTCTGGACGCAGTGGAACCCGCAGCTGGCCTGACGAGGGAGTGTGGTGGGACTACGTGTGCGCGGGGGGTTGTCTTGGGGAAAAGTCGCCGTCCGAGTCGGGAGGAAACCATACGGGGTGCATCTGGCCATGGGAAGGAAGATGGTTGAGGTTGATCGAAAGGGGGGGGGGGTGCCAACTGCTTCACGGAGTGGGAAGGAAAAAAAGGGAGCTCTACCTCCTAAAGAAAAATCTAAAAAAATACTAACTATGTCGACAAGGAATGGAGGGGGGGGACCGGGCCTGCGAATGTTAGTGGAAAAAAAACCAAGCAGTAGGAGGATTCACTCTTTTACACAGCACAGGAAGGTCAACGTTGAAAGGATCTAGGTCCGGTAGGGAACAGGGCAAACGATATGGGGAAAGACGCAGCAAAAAACGAGTTTTAAGAAAAAAAAAGGGCCCCATCGACACTGAAGAACTTACGTCAGAATAAATAAACAGAAAAGAAAAGCCACCCGACGGCAAGGAAATGTGTTTTGGGATTAACGTAGTGTCACATTGCCAGATGGGGGAGCGATGGCCCCTAAAGGGAAAGGGGGGCCCGGATTAAAGAAAAATAACCCGCCGATTACTACCACCACGAAAGTCCCCAACACCCCTCTGAAAACAGTTAACTCCACCTGGGAGGAAAAAAAACCCCGACCATTGGGAAAAACAACACGCCCGCCACTCATCGAAGGGAAAAAGACGACGGAACTCAATTTTCTTAAAGCCCGGCCAAAGGTTCGGGGGGAGGGTGCAAAGGGAAGAAGGGAAAGACACTTCACCAGACCCGGCAAAAAAAAGAGGGGGGCCACAACGGTTTTGATGCCCGCGCAGCCAACTTTCAAAATGAAACACGGTGGAGGCATCTGCCATGCGGACCACAACAAAAAAAAGAAAAAAAATTGTCACCTCTCCAAAAAGGGAAAAAAAAAAAAGGGGACCGTGAGCCCGCGCCGCTCAGGGAAGGGTCGCCTGAGCCTTTCGCACGGGGGGCAAATAGCGACGAGGTCCCGGCTTTGAGCAGGGGAGAGAAGGACA
>Ga0179591_1353854_pt1 | contig 13813 bp, 14 predicted proteins | sample CZOMad2_1_08_16f_FD_182891 | JGI IMG/M metagenome (GOLD analysis project Ga0179591, IMG submission 182891) | Vadose zone soil fungal communities from Angelo Coast Range Reserve, California, USA - CZOMad2_1_08_16fungal (PacBio error correction) | ecosystem: Environmental > Terrestrial > Soil >...
TCTGGCGCCGTAGCAGATTTGGTCGAAGATTAATTATGGAGAAAGGAAACCTAGGACGGCCTAGAATCGAATGGAGAGTTCCATTCAGAATGACGCAGGCTGAAGAGGCGGAGGAGATGAAAACGATGGAAGAGAAGGGACATGCTCAGCATGACATGTCGCCTGGAGGAGGATGTGAGGGGTCGCGTGTCATGCAAAAGGGCGAGGTATTCTCATAGGTGGTAAGGTCGAAACGAGGCAGGGGGGGTGGCACGAATCAGCGAAGAAGATCAGAAGAAAAGGAACGGCGGGAAGTGGACGAAAAAATTGACTACCTTTTTAGTCAGTCGAGGCCAAAAAGAAGGTGTAAGGAAAAGAGTACCCAGGACTAGGAGACTCTGAACAAACCAATGCCGGAAAAAATTTTTCTAGATTTGCAGGAACCGAAAGGAAAAAAAAAAAAAATCGATCACCCGCAAGGTGCTGGTTCATCCAGGGGGCTGGGTGAAGCAAGGGAGATGGAGCGGACCATATTCACGGAAGCCAAAAAACATAAAAGCGAGAAAAAAATGGTGAAAGTGAAAGGGGAAGAGGCACGGCTGGAGGGGGGGGGTAGGAAAGAGGAAGACATCATTTGGAATCTCCTTTCTTTCAACACGGGGGGAGGAATGTCGAATTGGAATAGAACAAGGAATACCTGCAGAAGAGTAAAGAAACATTCGAGGGAGGGAAGTATAAAGTAAAAAAAACTCATCAGAGAAAAAAAGACAGGCTGCTAAATCCGATTCTGATGAAGAACAGGCTACTGCCAAGGTTGTTTAAAGAAAAGGTGCCCGAAAGAAGCGTGGGGAAAATGTGATGAATGAGGGGGGGGAAACCAGGTAATGGTTAGAAAAACCCGAAACCAGGAACAGAAGCAACGCCAAAAGCACGAGAATGTAGGGTTGAAAACCGACTCCAAGAGGATTCGTGAGCCCCCCCCAGAACAGTTGAAAACACAGAAAGTCCAAAGTTAAATAACACAGAAAGAAATTCTCGGTCCAAGACTGGTTGAATCAAAAAACATTTGAGGGGAAAAAGCAGCCGTGAGGTTGAAGCGAGGGGAGGTGGTCCCACACAGTCTTTGTGCTGGGAAAAAAAGTCTGGGGGGTTGGCCGAGCTGATACGAGTAGACGGTTTTCTCAGCCAAAACTTGAGCCAAAGAAAAATTTTATGGGGGGGAGATGAATCATATGGAAAATAGCTAATAAAAAGGGGAAATTATAGGGGGATTTTTGCGCGTGTTGTTTATGTGGCCCAGAGGGGGGAGGTTGGGGAGGGGGGACGAACAGGGAATGAAGTATACAAAACAGGACCATATAAAAGAGAGAAAAACGAATGGGCAGACGCCGCCGCTAGTTAGTCCAGTCGTGCTGATCAAGGAAATTGGAAATACTAAGGACGGACGGATGGGAAGGAGGGATGTCACTCTGTTGGGGGGGGGGGGGAAGAAAAGCCCAAAAGGTTCCTTATGCAGAACAACAATCCGCGGTGCGTAAATACAACAATTAGCTGAAGAGCAGACGGGCAGAGGAAGCAGTCGGTGCCAGAGAGATCAGGGATCTTATGGTCACAAAGGAAGCGATGCCGTCGGGGGAAGGACTTTCTGGAAGACGGAATGAAAATCGGGGGAGAGAGGGGCGAGCCCTTCAAAATGGAGGATAACGTTTTTTTTATAAAACCGTGCGAGGGAGGAATCTGGTAGAGAGTAGTACGGGGTGTTAGGAAAGAGTGGCAAAAGGGGACAGGGAAGTTCCTCTGCCAGGCGCGTGGGGGATTCAAGCAATAGGGGGGATCGAAGGCTTCGGTCTTTTCGAACCAAAGCCTTGTAATAGTAGGAAAAACTCCCAAAGGTGTTGGCGAACCTCAGGGTAAAGAGGAAAAATGTCTTAGGCGCTCAAAGGAAGGTACAGTAGGGCCAAAGGGAAATGATACGCGGACCTTCGGAAAGGCCGAAGAAGGGGGGGGGGGGGGGGTTTGGATATTCTTTAGGGGGAAAACCAGCAATGATCCTGGAAAAGATTGGGTCAGGGAAAAAAGCGTATCTCGAGGGCAAAATCTGTCAGGGGGGGCGTGGGGAAAAAAATGTGTTAAAGGAGACCGTTAAAAGGGGAGGAAAAATACAGCTTGAACCATTCGTGTCCGCATGGGGAGGAGGCTGGGGTTCTCCTCTCCTGCGGGGTTTTCCTGAAGAAAGGGGTACGGCACGACTCTTGTTGCAGTCGCGATCCGGGATCTCCTTACAAACAAAAAATGAGGAGGAGACGACTCTGCAGGAATTGCTCACCAAAAAGAAGGGCTCTGGGGAAACTCTCTGAAAAATCTCCCCGGCTTCGAAACTCCAAGAAATCCCAGGACTGAACTGAACTCGTTTTGAGAAAGTCAAACCGGGTCAAAAATCAAGGAAGTTAGGAAAGGAGAAAACAGTCTTTTACCTGAAAAAAAAAGAATTCAAACGAAGCAATTACATCGGTAGAAGGAGTTTTAAAGATCAGAGTTACAAAATTCGAGGAGAGCCGTACTCGTTCTGCCAAATAGCATGTTGGGAGAGTTACTATCCTGCTCTGAGGACAAGAAAGGCTCCGAGGCATTTCAAGGAGGATCGGAAGGTTTTTTAGAAAGAATTGATTCAAAAAACTGGCAAAAGGGAAGGGACGTCTAAGAATATGTACGGATGGCGCTGTATTAACAAGGCGCTGGCGGCGGCCCAGTTGAGGTCCAGAATGCAAAAAGCTTTCTTCAGCCAGCCCCCAAAAAGACTCAGAGCGCCAGCGGCCCACGAGCGGCGTCGTATGACAAAAAGCCGAGTAATAATCCATGGACGGGGTGGTGACGCTCACAGGCGAGCAAGATGTTCCGGATGGTGCCAGAAACTATTATCCCGTGTTATCAAGGATAGAGGAAACCAGGAAAAGACCAGCCGCTTATAGTCGCCCAGAAGAGGGGAATCTGATCCCTTATAGAGGCAGCAGAAGTGGGACAGGACAGGGGCCGTCCACGATCACGACCACCGCGGAAGTTATCTGGGGTAGAGTAAAAGACCTTGGTCAGGGGTATACAAGTGCACCAGCGCTCAATCACAGCGGAGGGGATCATTCATGAGAAACACTTGATAAGGACAGCCGGCGCGGGAGGTCGAGCTGGACTCTTCCCGCTCTGTTCAAGGGTGAACTTGACTGGGGGGTGTCCAGGATCCTGAGGGGGAATGCAAGCAAGAGGAAGAAAAGCACTCACCATCCACACGAAATCATAAGGCATATTAGTCCTGATGAAGGAACGCCCAGCAAAGGAGGGATTAGGCTACACAGTTGGAAAAACAATCACACGGATAAAGGGAACATCGGCAAAGAGCCCCAGGAAAAAAGGCGCCAAAAAAGACGCGGTAAACTCTTACTATCACGCTTCTTGTCGCAAATGAGCGCAGAAGAGCGGCGGGGCGGAAGGAAAAGAAGGCATGTCGCTGGGATAACTGGCCATTGGTGGGGTGCTGTTTGGTGAGGCGGCTCAAACAAAAGGGGAACTAACTGGGAGAGCTGAAATCTTCTTGTCCATCTCTCGTAACCGGGGTCGGCTGGAGGTGACCAAGCAGCAAGGGAAGAGCAGATTCAACAAAACTGTCGCAACAGCGCGAAAGAAAAAAGAAAATGGGACAATAGACTTACCTTGAGGGAAATCTCTCCTGGCGGAGCAGGAATGGCAAAGAGGAAAGAAGGACCGAGGGGAAGGGCTGTTTTGGGAGGAGGCGTGGAAGGGAGAAGGGGAACAACGGGAAGTACTGGAAGGGCCAAGCTCTAAAGGGTCATTCTTGTCAAGGGATGATGCCAATGTTGCCCGTGAAAAAAACCCGGAGCATATCAATTACGCTGAAAAGGGGGGGGAAAAGACCACTAGTGAGAAGAACACTGAGAAACTTGAAATCCCAAGAGACAGGTGTCAAGTTTTGGCAGGCCCTTCAACATCTGATTTGAAAAACCAAGGGAAAAAAAAACCGAGGGGGGGGGGGGGGGAGAGAAGGGGTTTGAAGTCTTCCGGTGAAGAAAATCCTCGGAAGACCTAGGGGACAGGTGTTTGTCAGAGGGAGACGATCATTCAGCTCAGAATTGTAACCGCGGGAAAACTGAATCAGGAGGAGCCGCGTGGGGTAAGAAAAAAAAAAACCGTCGTCACAAAGGGGGGGGGGCTTAAAAAGCACCTTCCTTTTGCGAGAGTAATGATAAGGGCGCGTGCCAAGGACGCGGTGTAATTACTCAACGACATTATGAACCAGGGGAGTAAGGCTAATTAGGACCGTTGTGCAACTGGGGTCAGAAGAACAGAAAAAGGAGAGTCTAAGTTTCTATTGTCACTGGCCCCAGAACAAGCAATGTGAAGTTGGTCAGAGGAGGGGACCGGAAGGAGAACAGAGGGGGGGGAAGAATGGCGAAGAGGCAGTTAGACTTCTAGGAATATGAAAGTAGCCGAAAGTGGAGGAAAAAAAGAGACAAATAAATTCTCAGCCCCGAAGCGCGAGAGCACCACAAAACTACAGAGGGGAGAATGCGGCCGTTATAGGGGAGTCTTGATTCCCTTCCGATTACTTTATTATTTGGAGGAAAAAAAAAAGGCGGAGGAGGGAAAACGACAAGGACGGATAGAAGAATTCCATTCTTCAAAGCGCGGGAAAAAGAGGAAAAACTTGGGAATTGGACCACGAGCAAAGTGGTCAGAATATGCTCCTTGCGGGTAAAATAAAGGAGAAGGGCTATTGTTGCGGGAATAGGAGGGAATGACGGTCAAAAGGGCGAAGGGAGTCCAGAGAAATCAGTTCCAGAATGAAAATTTTTGAAGAGGAGCTCAAAGAGGAAGGGACGCCAACTTAAACCCGAGGGAAGGTGCTAAAGCCAGGGGGGGGGGGAAACGGGGGGGGGCCGTTGAACAAGAGCAGGGAAACAAACAGAAGCTAATATGCAAACGGGGCTCGGAACTCGCTGGACAAACCAGATGAGATATTCTGATGGAGGGGGGGAACAGAATAAAAAGAAAAATCGAGCCAACGCGGTTGGCTTCCAATTGGTTCTTTTGGGGGGGATGTCAAAAATGAGATCTGCCAGGAAAAAAGTACACTCCAGCGGGAGAAAAAAGAAGGTTTGAGCGTTGCGGGGAATTAAATAGAGGGTCAAAATCGTTTCGGAAGGGGGAAAGAGAGATTGATTTCACCTTTCTAGAACGGGAACGCTGATCAAGGGGGAAAGCCAGAACATAATAATTCATTCATAGAGGTGTCCAACGGATACAATTACAAAAAGCACATCGCCAAAAAAAGACGGGGAAGAGGAGGAGGGGGAAAAAAAGGAAGGTTGGCGCCAATTAGCGAAAAGCCAGAAAATTGGAGGAAACACCAAAATATAGGGGGGGTCCATTTTGGAAGTGTAAGATGGAGCTGGTCCTGGTGGGGAGTGTAAAAGCCCCTCGAGCCGGAGTGAAAGTAAAAGGAATCACGGGGGCTCATGTAGGTTTGCCTACAACCTCCTCCTAGGTAGGTAACCTCAACCATTAGAAAGAGGAACAACCAAGAAAGGGAGAACCATAGAAGACTTCGCAATGCGAACAAGGACGAGGGGGAAATGTAAAGACACTCAGTGGAGGAAAAAATGACGCCGGGGTAGTTATTTGGTAAAACCCAGCTTTTGAAAATTGGGGGAGAAAGTGGGGGGGGCCCGGAAAAGGAGGGTTCCAGTAAAATACCGGGGGCTCAAGGAAAAAATGGGCTTCCCAAAGTTTATTGAGATTCCAATAAGAATTACAAGGGGGTAGAAATATTTGGGGGAGCCAGGTTTTATTGTTGAGTAGTGGTCGAGAGGGGCTTGAAGGGAACCTCGGAATGAGTAAGGACAACCTCAACAGAGAAAATCGAAATAGAAAGACCAATGAATGATTCTCTCGGGAGTAAGGGAGGCCGAGATCACGTCGGTAAACATAAAAGTCATAAACTACGAACAAGGGTATTTGAGATGCAATAAACTGGGGGGGGGGTGACCCATTTGAAAATGATGAAAGACCAGCTCAATCCGCCTGCTTCAGAATGCAAGGAAGTGCCGCGGAAGCGGCGATCAATCTTCACGCAGGGGAGAGCAGAGAAAGCTTCTTGGATCTTTGGGCAGGGGGCGATGACGGCGGGGTCGGGAGCAAGGGGCAGTGAATGATCCGTAATTATCGGTGCGAGGCACCCTTAAACGGAATGAGGGAAGGGGAAGGTTTTGGAGAGCCGTAACGACAAGGGAGGGGCGGGAGGGCTAAGAGCTTCTTCTTTTGGGGGGGGTGAAACGATTGGCAGTTGGGTGTTCAATTCAGCAAAAGTCTTGCCAGCAGGGAAAAAGTCTTGCAGTGAAGAAAAGCCTGAGCCTTGGGGGGGGTCTCCATCAGAAAAGAGGACAACAGGGAGGGAAAAAACGCCATGAGTAATGCCAAGTAAAAGGCTTCCAGCATAAAATGGAGGGAGGGGCACTAGCAGGAGGAAGGAGATAAAACCGGAGATGTTCATAACGCTGAAACCAGTATATTCGGCAGAAAAAAAGAGTTGTCGGCTGAACCTGGGCTGCTGAAAATCAGGCCAAGGGAAGCTGGCGGAATTAGTAGGAGAGAGATTTCATCAAAACTCTGGATTGCCATTTTGGGGACGAAAAGGGAGATGAAAATACAGGGAAAAATGAAGGAACCAGATTATGTAGGGCTAGGTTGGAAGGCAAAATTTCAATCATTTGGTGGGGGGAAAACGGAAAGGCGGGAGTGGTTAGACTTCGCTACCGAGAGAATCTCACAACAACGGAGGAGGGGGGGAAAAAAAAAGTATCTATAGGCGAAGTCGCAAAAAGGGCAGTAAACTACTCTCTGCTAAAACTCGCCACGAGTCCGAAGAAAGCCATCCTCATAATTGCAGATGTTAACGCTGTGGTGGACATCCAGTTGGGAAGGATATGGAGGCCTCAGAAGTAAAAAGGACTCCAAAAAGGACAGATAGGTGAAGAGATATAGCACGTGCCACATAATCCAATAACGGGCTGTGTTTCAGGATGCATCGATAAACCACGCGTCCCCGCGTCGCCCGAAGGGAAAAAGGGATCCAGCTGTGATATGTCAAACGGAAAGTGCGTGAAAACAACAAACGGCAGTCATTGGGTCAAGGCGTCGCTAAAATAAGAGGGGTCGTGTTTGAACCTATGAAAAAGTGCTGGCGAAAGCGAAGCCAACGAGGCACTGGAAAGGAGGTCAAACCATATTTCGATGGGGGAAGTTTATGTCACTAAGACCGGTGTGACGGAGGCCAAAAAGTCATGCACGCAACTCCCAATCACCTATGCGCAGGTAAGCCAGGCCCGGCTGTCTGTCTGGTAAAACAACACCGCCGTGGAGAAAAAGGCTTAAGGGATTCGGGGCGCACAGCTCACGTTACGAGGTCCAGAAACTATAGACTCCGGAGAGTACACCGACGTCCGACCCCCTCCCGAGACCACGGATGCTATATGGAGTGAGCAGGGGGTGAACGGAAAGATCGGCACTCCGGGGAGGCATAACCTCCGAGTATTGGACGGGAGAGCATGAAAAAAAAAAGGGGGGGAGAACCCACATGACCATTAAAGCGAAGGCACGTAGTCGGGAGGGTATTTATAGAAAATGTAGGCTGCAGCAGCCGCGGAGGGAAGCAAGGGGGCCAGGATGAGGGCTTCGCTGGGGACTTAGGGGGGGTTGGCAGAAATCATCAAAGGGGGACAGCACCCAGCCCACGACATCCAACGAAAAAAAAAGAAATGGTCAGTTAAAAAAAAGCAAAGGAAAGAATCGATGCTCAAGGATTGGAGAACAAAACCTATCAGTCGGCGCGAAACAGGGCAGGGGCGCCGCGTGGGTCAAAATGAGAAAGAGGAAACGCAAGACTGGAAAGGAAAACGCTGCAAGGACGGAGAGGTGTCTGAAATGGCCTCAAGAATAATAGTCTAGAAGGGCGCTTCTGTTATACTGCGGTGGGTACTTTTGGGGTCACACTGGCTGGTGGCGTTCAACCGCAAAAAAACTACGGGAAGAGGGCGGGAAAAAAAGAAAATCGGCATCTTCTTCCATCGATCGAAGCGGGGGCAGGGGAGACACGAAGAAACCTAACCACGGTGGAAAAAAGATCATGACTTCAGGAAAACAGGCCCGGGGAAGACTAACGGCGTAAATGCTGGGGGATATCTTGTGAGCGCAAGGCCGGGGGGCAAAAAAAACAGCTGAATCATGGCCAGCGGTGGTCGCCCCAAAGGTCGTTTTCTGGGCGTGGAAGGTAGTCAGGGGGGAACAGCATGAGGAGGGGGGGGGGGGCCTATTCACTGGGAAAAGGAAACAAAAGAATGGGGTGATGTGGGAATGATCAGGCGTCGCAACAGGTCACGCCAGTCAAAGAAGAGCTATCAACCCGCTTAAACGAGTTCAGAACATCTACCTCCAGGCTCTCCACAAGTATGGCCCAGATCAAGGGGAGGGGGTGATTTTTGGCTCGTAGTAATATGCAGAAGGAAACCATTCATTCGGGAAAAGGTCAAAAGAAAACAAAAAAAAAACCTTAAAACGCGGCCTCTGGGAAAGGGGAGTCCTGCGAAAAGCCGAGGGGAATCTTGAAGGGCAACTGTGGTTTGGAAAGAGAGGAAAAGAAGGAAGATCATTTAAATCATATCTCCGTAAGTTCACCTGCCAACGGGGGGGCCGGGCTTCCTCACGGGAGTGAAACTAAAAAAGGCCGCCTTTAATGTTGGAGCCTGCGAAGACCGGCCAGAAAATCTTTAAATTCCAGTGTCATTCTCGAAACATGATGAGAGGGACAACGAACGTCGCGGTTGTGGACAACTGGATCAAGATCCAGCCAATCACGGGTATTCCATTCAAGGTGGTTGTCAAATCCGGGAAGGAAAGAGGTCGATTTTGGGAAAAACAAGTGCCTCGGGTGAACTCATGCACGACATCCAAGCGGAGAAAAGTAAAGAGGGGCAGCACGCCTGAAGGAAAGGCAAATAGTATCCTACAATAGAAATGTCAAAGCAAGGGTGGAGGAAGCATCTGAGGAAAAGGACTCAACTGAAGAAGACAATAACAACAACCTAGGAAAGAAGAAGGATGGGCGAGGCTATTAAAGTGTTCAGGAAGATGAATCTTGCTATTGGGGAGGGGGAAAAGGGAGGAGAAAAAATTTCAGGAAGGTATGCTTCTCTAATCGAGGAAGGGCCTAATTTCAATTAGCGGAGGGGGAGGATTAAGCCTTTGAGGGACACGGAAGAGGGAAAATAATAAGTATCCAAAGCGGATGGGATATCTCCTTTCAGGGGGGGGTGGGAGTTCCGGGCAGGTTAACCACTCGAATGGGAAATCTATCATGGGGAATCTTGATATAAGGAAAAAAAGCGGTGTCATGGTGGTCACGAGAGAGGGCCGGAAAACGATGAAAGACCCTACATCTCCAACGGGAAAGGGAAATTTGAGAATACACTTTAAACCGGGGTAACAAGCGGCGGGGGCCCACAGAAGAAAGGAGAAGTTGGAGAATATTCGGGGAGGTAGGCTTATGAAAAGGGGCAGTCGGCTGGGGAGATGGTCCAAGAGAGGCGATGAAGGCAAAAGTAAGAAAGAAAATCGTGGTGGCGTTCATCAGGGGTGGGGTTTCGGGAAAAGGAACTGCGGACTGGGAAGCGTAAAGAGGAAGCAGGGAGAAAAAAAGTCTCAGAGAGGGGGGAACGGGGGGGAGGGGGTAGTCTCAAGATAGGGGACGAGAATCGTTTAATAGGCAGGGGTATCGATTCGCTAAACGGGTCGAAGCGGCAGCAAAAGAAACCATGACGCTGGGGAACAGCCAGAGGGGAAAAGAACTTCAGAGGCGGGTGTCCCAAAACACGAAGAATAAATAGGGGGGGGGGAAAAAAAAGAATTCTGAAGATGGCTGAGTAATAAACAGGAAGAGGGCTCGGGATCTGGTACAGCAGGGAAGAGAAGTCCAATTGTGAAAATAAAGAAGGGTTCAAGTCAGAAATTCTATGGTGGCGTTTCTGGGGGATCTTTCGGGAAAGGAAAGGGGGAAGCCACCAGCCGAAAGGCCGGCCGAAGATTGGAAAAAGCGTCTAGCTAGGGAGCCGCCGCAGCCGGGATGGCGGTTGACACCGGTAAAACAACACGCATTTTACCAAAAGAAAGAGGAGGGGGCGAATATCAACCAAGAATTGGAATGGGGAGAGACTTAATGCTCCTGATAGAGAGTTGCGTGGGGGCCCACAGGATCCATGGGAGAATTTTGTCCTATCTTCCGCGATAAGGGGGGATACCGTGTGAAATTGAGAATCCACTGGTAGCCTCCGACGAGAGAGGGAATGGGAAATTCCAAGAACCATTACATTATATCTTAATAAGGGCAATATGAGTGGGGGGCTGTTTGTGGAGGTTAAGAGTTATGTCAAAAAGCGGGAATTAAGGGGGACGGAAAAAAGTGGTCACACGGTCATAAAGAAGGGAAAAAAAAGGATCTCCTCCGCGGCAGGGGCTAAAAAAGGGCAGTAGTGTAGCACGGGGACCAAAGAATCCAAGACTACGTTATGAGGGGGGAACGAGGTGGGGGGTTGATACCCGACAAATGGTTTCAATGGGGACAGAGGGAAGGAAAAATCCCGCATGGGAGTTGAACTACTAAAGGCAAAGAGACTTAAGAAATAGGACCAGTCTTTCGCGAAGAAGCGCTGGGTAGAGTCGGTTGTCGATGACGGAAGTGCAGCGAGCCGGAGATATACGGCTGGAATCAAGAAGGCGTTCAGGAGAGAATCCCTGCCGCATGGCGATGAGGGCCGGCAGTGTTTTGGGAGAAGCCTCGGGACGGACGGAGTAGGCGATTTAACGCTAGCGGCTGGATTTGTGCGAATCAAAAGGCTTAAAAGGCAGGAATAAAAACGTTCCTCGGCCCAAAGTGGCCACGTTGTTCTCCTCCTAGAAAGAGAAGGGGGAAGTGGGAAGAGGGAAGAGGAAAAACCCTTTTTTTTTTTTTTTTGCGCAGGAGGAGTCGTCACACGGTGCTTGGAAACGAAATCAAAAAAAGCGGGGCATGGAGGGAGAAAATCGCTGAAAAAGAGCCTTGTACAGCTACGGAAGGGGATCATAACGCGCAGTACGGAATAGAAGCAGGTGGTTTATTTCTACAATGGAGGGGGCAACAACTCGCTGGTCCGGCACGTTGGAGGGGAGTCGACTTAGACTTTAAAATCAACTCTTGGAGTTGAAGAGGGGGTCCTGATTCTGGGTAGGAAGGGGGGAAGAAAGGGGAAAGGGGGGCTAAAAAACAGCGGGAACCAGTCGAACATTCTATTCAGGTGGACTTAAGGAACGGAACCTGAAGAGGGTGCGAGCGGGCAGGTAAAAGCAGGAGACGGGGGGTTTCTCCTTCAGCGAGCGATCGCGCTAAAAAACAAAACTAAAAATGATCGTCTAAAGGCTCCAGGTGCGAAGGGAGAGCCGCTAGCCAGCAGCAAGGCGGGGAAGGAAAAAAAGCCCACTCACCGGCCGGGGGAAAGGAAGGGGGGTAACGCGTTATCCCGTGTCCCGGCTAGGATCATATGTCGTAAGCTCCACAAAAAAAAGTTGATGGAAAAGAGAAGAGAGGGAAATTCCTCCTCCATACTCGTGAAAGAACATCTGGTTGCTCAAGGTCATCTCCCTGTCCAAAAGTCTCAATCGCAGAAAGGAAAAGGTTCTGCTCAATAAAGGTTGGAGAGGGGAGATGGACGCATCTAAGCGAAGAAGGGCCGCCGGCAAGGCGTTAACCAGGGGTCTCAGAAAAGGGGGAGTGGGGTTAACGACCTAAGGGGAAAATCGCTGACTGAAGTCAAGGCAAAAGGGGGGGGCAAAGTTAGGTCACTAAATGGGGGGAGGGCTGGAGAAGCATCGAGGTCCGGAGATGTTAGTCCGGCAGTTCCACCTTAGTATACCCCCCAAGCAATACTGCAATGCAGCAACGCCTCGCGGGAGCTAAGCTATCATCACACAGAAGGAGTAAAAAAAAGCCGTGCGCGTGCGGCAAAGAAGAAAAAAAAAAGGGCATATTCCGGGGGAAAGGGAAAATAACTTCTATCATACAAGCCGACGGAGGCCAGAAAAACGGCAAAACTGCCTACCTCCTTTGCCGAATTCAGGGAATTATGTAATTCCTCTCGTTAAGGGAAAGGGTTCAGCCGTGAACTAAAGTACCTCAGACCACTGATTATTGAGGGTCGTCACCCCAGAAACCCTTTGTCGGGGGGATGCAAAAATAGTGCCCAGCATCTCAAAAGTTGGGGAGTATGATAGGGAGGGGATGGGATCACAAGTGTAAGGGGCGGGGGAAGACGGCTCTTCTTTAGTCCTACTTCCAGGGCATGCGAGGAGGGGCTGGTAAAGGTTTTCGGACTAAATGGGAGTTGACGATTCAGCCCGGAGTAGCCCAAGATCAACCAAAAAAGGCAAATAAGAAATAGGGATGTCCCTCTTAAGTTACTATCTCAGGAGACCCTTTTGGATCGCATCAAAAAAGAGTAGGAGGCGGAGAAAAAGTTGGGTACTACAATAAAAACAGTTAGAAAAGGAGGGGCCAGGATTGAAGGAAAAATTCTCGAGACCAAAGAGTTCAGCCGGCCACTTAACGAGGCACTCACGGGGGAAAGGGGAGGAAATGAGCAAAAAGACCTCATGATGGTCAGTGACTCTAATTAGGGAGGATTGGTAACCTGAGTGGGGGTTCACTGGGCCGAGTCTCAACCGCCTCATTCGAGGGAGAAGAACGCTCAAGGCGCTGAGATTGAGAAGCGAGATTCAAGACCGGCTCGCGTGGGAAAGAAACCAATGAATAACATACAGCTCCAGAGTCCAAACCTTCCACATCTCCAGGCTGGGGCAATGCTTTGAAAACGGGAACAGCCTGATAAGGCATTGTGCATACGGGGAAAGATTAGAGGGCAGAGTCAGCCGCCGGAATTTTTTCAATGAGGAGGGGCAGGGGGGAAGTTGAATAGGGGGGGAAACCGATACGGGGTGGTTTAGGTGATGGGCTTGGTCCCATGATCGAGGAGGAACATTCTCCATGTGAAGAAGAGCATAGCCAACTGAAGCTGAAAGAGGTGAGGTCTCTACTTGAGAGTCACGAAACTGAAAAAATGATGGAACTAGCCTTGATTTACCTTTTGGGGGAGCAATGGCCGGACCAACGAGGAGGGGGATTAACAAAAAAAAACGTGACCAGAGAAACGCGGTGGGGCCAAGCATATTGTTGGGGGGGGCTTTGGAATGAAATAAACTACGCAATCCAAGAGGGGGGGCCGGAATCTGGGGGTGGTCAACTCAAGATGGTTCCATCTCGATAGCAGAAGAAAAGGTGAAAAAACGAGATGGGAAGAAAAAAACCTTCGTAAAAAAAAGGGGAATTGCAAGAAGAGGGGCTTGAATTGGATATCCCAGCATCGTCAAACGCGAAAGCGGTAAAAGTGAAGTTCATTCTCGAAGGAAGGGACAAACAGGGGAGAGGATGTCGAGGGGGGGAAAGGGGGAATCCTCTCCTAAACAAATCACGCGCAAAGGAGAAGGTGAAGGCGGAGACAGGGGGGGGGTCTGGATACCCAGCTGGGTTTGAAGAGAAAAGACGTCGTCCCCAGAGAAAAAAATAATTAAAGAGGGAGCATCGTCAACCTGCGACTTAACAGTAAAAGGGAAAGAAATTCAACCTCCGCCTTTTCTAAAAAAAAGCGCGAAAGACTCATCGGCCAGGAAATAGAATCTCTACCGCCTC
>Ga0179591_1208074_pt1 | contig 13812 bp, 10 predicted proteins | sample CZOMad2_1_08_16f_FD_182891 | JGI IMG/M metagenome (GOLD analysis project Ga0179591, IMG submission 182891) | Vadose zone soil fungal communities from Angelo Coast Range Reserve, California, USA - CZOMad2_1_08_16fungal (PacBio error correction) | ecosystem: Environmental > Terrestrial > Soil >...
ACACGGAGAATGGGGTCCATAGTACGTCAATTCAAGGAGGGCGTTCAAGGGGGTACAAGGCTGGGAGTGGGGTACGTGCTGTCTAGGAAGCAGATGCACTTATGTTACAAAAGAGGGGGTTTGCCGTGGAGAAGGACGAAGGGGGGCAAGGATTTTGCGAGGCCGCTCGAAAACCTACTAGAAGAGATGGGGAAGCAGAGCAGCCAAGAAGCGGAGAGTAGGGTTAACGGGGTCTGAGGTCGGTCACTGGGAGAAAGACCACGACTACAGCGGCTAGCACCTGGGTTATCAAAAAAACATGAAGACCACAAAAAGAAGAGGCCGGCAGCCGTATTAAAGATAGAGAAAAGCTCCTCCGCGCCCAGAAAAGGGGCGCCGCTCCGGAAGGAGCAAAAAGAAATGATAAAACACACGAACGGAAGGACTTGAAGGTTCAGGGCAAAAGGGGGAGGTTCAAAATGAAATAAGCAGAATCCGAAGATCGATCACACCACCGAACACGGCTACTCTCAAGGGGAGGAAAGACTCTTCTCACAACGCTCTACGCGTAATCCACGGGGGAAGGGGGGACCAAAATAAAAAAAAGGGCTGGGTAAAGACTGGTCGGGGCTCAAACGGCTAGCTCCGAAAAGATGGTAGCGCGTAACCCCATGGGGGGAAAAGAGTTGGCCTAAGGGAATCGCGTGCAACATCAGTCTGATAAATACTCGCAACAGAAGGGGGTCATTTTCTGAAACAGGGGGGTTCAAGAACAAATGACGTGACAGCTGCCCTTCAAAAGGGGGGTGATCTATGAAAAGACATCCTAAAGGGGCAGACCAAAATGGGGGAAACGGGATCGAACTCGACGGTGAAAGTAATAGTCTCCGTCTCCATACTACTACTATTGCTGGCCTTCAGCGGGAAGATCCCGAAAAGAAGCACTCCGCATAGTAAGACCCCGAGCGCTACGGGAAGCAACCTACCACCACGAACCGGACACTTAAAAGTCAGGCATCATCGGAGAAAAAAAAAAGGGAGCGACGCGCAAAAAAGCAGTCAATAGCTGCGTGTTCAGAACAGGAGGCTACTTTGGGTTTTGTGCACAAAAGACTTAGCGTCAAGAGCGTCAGGAACAAGAAAAAGGAAAAAAAGCAAGTGAGGCTATGAATGAAAAGGCGAGGACAGACTACACAGAGAACCAAAATTATGACAATAAAAGAAAAGGTCGCACGAATCAGGTTCTCTGGCCAGCTCAAGGTGCAAAACGCGGGGGGTAAAACAAAAGTTAAAACTAGCAAGCAGCTTCCTCGCGATAGCTACTACGGCAATAAAAAAAGAAAGACGGCTACTACGCTCTCGGTAAAGATGAAAAGCCACACAACTGAGACGGCCTTGTTCTCTTCCCCTGAAGGGAGGAGCTGACGTGCTAGACAAGGGGCGGAGGGTCTCCGGCGCTTCTCTGAACCGGCCGCAACATCCTACATGAAGCGTATCCAGATCTTGGAGAAGGAACGACGGAGGTGGCGCGTAGACAAGAATACTAGTAGGTTTTACCGAACGCGTCAACCAAGGGGCCAAACTTTCACACAATCGTCAATAAAAGGGGGGAATACAAAGTGGAGGCCACGGCGTGACCGGCCAAAACTAAGCGATAAAGGAGACCAGTATGTAAATACGGCTGGGATCGGACAGTTCGATACCGGAAACAGAAGAAGTGCAGTTTAAAAAGCTCGAAAAAAAAAAAAACGTAGAGCCGAGAATTCACTTTAAGAACTCGAACATGCATGGCTAAGGAAGGAAAATCGTTTCAGTTCATCAAGGGGAAAAAAAGAAGGTCCATTCGGAAGGGAAAAACGGATTGGGACTTCTGGCCGTGACGCGAAGAGACGTTTGGGGTTTGTGGTTTCCAAGGGGAGAGAACAAACAACGACGACACACTTAAATACGAAAAGGTAGACTGGTCGAGGGAGAGGCGCGGCAAGGGAAGCGACGACGACCAGGGTAGGGCTCTAGCTGAAGGAGGAAGTCGCCATCAGACCGGAAATTGTGAGGAAAACTCTTCTAAGGCCGGTGACGCCCGGGGGGTCTGGGTTAAGTGAGGGCCAGCACCAGCATCTGTTTTGAGAACCGCAAGTTGAAGGTGGACTAGTTGGTCGACAAAGGGGGTGTAAAAAAAGAGGGGGGAGATTAGCGCGAAGTTCGTAACGGACTTAGCATTCACCCGGGAGCTGGGTGGGGACGAAAGGGGGGAAAGAATGCCGAGGTCCTCCTCGGCAAGTAAATACAAAGGAAGTAAATCGGACTCATGTTGGAGAGTCCTCAAGACCTGTTAACTACCTACGAAGAAGGAAAGCCGAAGAAAAGGCCCAAGCATGCGGGATATCGCGGTGGGGGAAGAAATTCGAAATGTGGATTGTCAATCTCAGAGACCTTTGTCTCGCCTTCGCAGCGGAAACGGGTTTATAGGGAAGAAACAAAAGCGAACTAGAAAACATGTAGTGGCCTCGTACCCATCATCTCAGGTTTTCGCGGGGGTAAAGTCATCCGGTAAGGGCCGGGGTAGAGACTGAGAGACGATCTTCGCAAAGCTCAATGAAAAGCTTTTTCTCTTAGGAGGAAATGGGGAAGAAAAAAGGCCCAGTAGAGATAGATGAAAAAAAGTAGGAGGAGGAGAGAGAGATTCGGTCAGTAGTGGGCGCAGAAGAAGAAACGTTCTTCCGACAAGTGCCGCCTACAGACCCGAGCAAAGAAACTTTGGCTAAAGCCTCGTCTTAAGAAATTAATAGGGGAGATAAACGCTACCTCGCACGTTCAAGAGAGCACCGGCAAGAAATACTAATAAGGGAGAATTAGGAATCCTCAAAAGCCTAATAGTCTCAAAAAAGGGGAACCAATGCGCTGCCAATCAAAAAGGTGAAACTGCGTAAAACTCGAGTTACGCCCCGTGAGCAACACGAGCGTGGGTGGCCTACCGTCTGCAGGGGGGAAGATCTGTAATTAAAAATCAAACAGGGCTGCTCAATGCCGGGCCGGCTTGGAATATAAGGCCGTCGAAAGCTCGGTAAAGCCGAAAGGAACACACTCGAGGTCCAGGCGGGAGGCCGAGTGAAATCCAAGATCGACGTCGCCTATAGGCCTACTGAGGGTTCAAGGGGGAAGGTCACCGTGTCATAAACGAAAAGAACAGGGAGGGCAGAAACAAGAGAGCTTGTGCTTCGGGAAAACACAAAGTCCGACTTGTGGTCAAGGACGCAGGAACGATCCGTCCGAAACGATAACGGATGAGAGGGGGAAGAATTCAAGGTCATGGGAGGGGAGCCCTAGGGTTCGTCTAAAAAATAGTCAGTCAGCGACGAGAGATCTGGATAAACAGAAGGGGCATAGATGACTTGATAGATTGCGGGGGGGGGCGCGCCCGCACCCCAAAACATTTTCTACTTCTCTATCGGTGGAGGAAGGGCAAAAGGAAAGCAGGACATACGGGATTCGAAAAAATGGTTTCTTCACGGACTCGGACAGGCAGAGAAACGTCGGACCACGGGAACTAGAGTCTCCATAACAACTTCCGCGCTGCGGGGGTCAACGCCGAGAAGTACGTCGACACGGCTGGTGGTTCTCTAAATAAAAGACGTGTTCATGCCCTGAATCGATATCGGCAGACGGGCAGGGAACCCTGAATATCAAGGCAGGAGAAACTTGATACATTGGAACGTGGTTACCAGGGGGGGTACCTGCCAAACACGACTCGGAGGAAACGCAGACATAGCCGGAGAGAAGAGGGAAATCGCTATCAGGGCTCTTGGTCGTGCCGCCGTGGAATACGCGTAAGTCAAAGAAGGGTGGGTCCTCCGTCTGAAATGTGAAAAGAAGGGAAGTCCGGACATACATCTCCAACCCTATCTCGCGTCGGTGTGCTGGGCGATCTTCTCATTACTTAGTCTCCAAGGCGGGTCTTTGGGTGCTAGTAGTGAAGGAGAAAACCAATGTTCGGGCGAGTTACAGGTTGGGTACACAAGGGACCTTTCTACTGGCCCGTGGAAACTGAGGGATGCTAGGGAGCAAGGAAGAGGGGGGGTTGTATCCCCGGTCGAAGCAATTCTGCCCACCGGAACAATAAAAGGAGCCCAGTGCCCCCTTGCTTTGCAGGTAGGGGAGAGAAGCGAATCACAGATCAGGGTTGGCCACCCAAAAAAAAGATCGAGGCGTCTGCAACGCAGCTTTAACGGACAGGAAAAGCTGTCAGCGCCACCGGGGCAGAGGGGGGCGCTGAAAGGAGCTGGTAGGGGGGGGTATGTGAAAGCTCTTTTTAAATAATTCATTAGGTAACTTGCTGTAAATATAAAAAAGAAGCGGATGTCAGAAAAGATGAAGCTGGGATAAATCAAAAGAAAAGCGAAGTTATCAGAGGTCGCGCCCGTGATACAAACAAGAGGTGGGACGGGTTATAAAATGACTGTCTAGGACTGGGAGGAACAAAAGCCAGCTGTCAACCGTCTTCCCCCCCAGCTAACTAAGGGAGACCAAATCAGCCGGCGGCTGTTATTGGAGGATAAGCATTGACCAGCAGAAAAACGAAAGCTCGGAGAAATCATGGTGCGCCTAAATGCGCTGTTAAAGTCGATGCGCAGTTTGGGGTCCTTACAACTAAACGAGCGACCCATATAGTAGGTTTGTGGGCCTTCAAGGAGAAGGTCGCGAGCGGGGTAGAGAAAAAGGATCGCCAGCAAGGAAAAAGGGGTGGGCGATGACTTAGGTCGCGTCGGAGAACCCGGATCGGGCAAACATAAGGCAAAAAAGGGACTATAACAAGTCAAGGAGGTGAGAGGATAGGCGGACCTCTGAGGACTGGCGTTGCTAAGGTTCATATAGCGAAACAATAAGGAGGGGTCGTTGATATTTGGGTTGGGGGTAAGGAAGATAAACCAAAGAATCTTCGCCGTTGATTTAACATTACGCGAACCCTATCGTGGGGACTTTCTAAAGTCTTATCAACACCAGGAAAAAGAAGTCGGGAAAAAAAAAAGCTACGCAGCGAGATGAATCGACGTCAAGACACTTCGACCGGCGTCTTGGAGCGGAAGGGCCTAGAGAGGACTCTACACCGGGTTAAGTACTAATGAAAGAACCGTCGGAAAAAAAAGAGAGCATCGACGTTAAGAAGGGAAAAGGACCCTGCGGTGCCAATGCCCGAGAGCGACCACCGGTATGCGAGCGGATGTGATGGGGTCAGTGGAATACTTTCCAAGAGTCTGCCAGATCAAGCCGGAGGCCTTGAAGAGAGAGACCGAAACGTTTTCAAAAAATAGAACGACGTTTGTGGGTCAATTGCAGGGGTCAAAGGCTGTGGCTGAAGAGGGGCAGACGTAGGAGAGAAGACTCACTCAACAATGGATGATATTAAATATAGATATCTCCTAATACGAAACGCCCTTACGAACAAGAAGGCCAATGATCAACAAAAGTGCTGCTCCGGAAAAAATTATCTATTCTCGGGACGCCTAAATTCCCTTCTCCCAAGTGACATGCTTGCAAGTGGGGAAAGGGAATCAAAGGACAGAAATCCCGCTCGCATGGACTATGAACTTCGTCGTGAAACTGAGAGGGCACTCGTGGAGGGAAAAGGGAAATCTGGAGGGGGCAACCTAGAACGTCGCCGTGAAACTCGACTGGATAGCTCGGGGGACGAAAAGCGCTGCCACTAACAAACGAAAAACCGTTTAAACATGAAGGCAGAGGAGCGCACAAGGAGTTGCTCCGCTCGATCGGGGGGGGCTGACTAAGGGATCAGCGACTAACCGCTCGGCTAGTTTGTCGAAGGGAATGGAAGAAAGGAGAAAGTTGGTGTCAGTGGCCAGTAAAGGGAAAAAAACCCCATAACTCAATCGCCGTCCTGGGGTCCTGAGAACAACTCAAAAGAGAAGAGGGGAGGCGGAAGTACTAAGCCGTCGACAACCTGGGTCATTCTCGAAATTAATTCCTTGCTGCCGCGCCGGGTAATACTAGGAAGATGAGCTAAAAAAAAAAGGACGGGTCAGGAAGGAAGGGTCTAGCAAGGAGGCGAAATACACGAAAGCTCTCCCGGATCATGGACCAAACAAAATACTCTGGGGACGGTGTCTGTTAGAAAAAATGCCAGGAAAACCAGCTGCACAGAGAACTCACACCATGGGAAAAAACGGGTTATGCCTCTTTCGGAATGCTCATCCCGGAAAAAGTGAAATACCCAAGTCAGGACTTCTGGCGCCTTGAGAAGGAGAGGGTGCATACACGCGGACTGGGATCGAAGACGGAGACAAAACTCTTAGAGAATAATTCTTACCGAGAAAAAAATGTATCAAACAGGGAGAGAAAAGAAGGAAAAAAGGATATTATGTAGAATCTTCTAAATACACTGATTCTCTGGAGGGCGCGCGACTTGGCGGGCCCTTTCTCCTCAAGTATATCTCTAAAAAACCAGAAGGAGTCAGGATCGCCGCAAAGACCAAAACGTCAATCTCAGAAGAGAGGAGGGAACACGGTCGCTGAAAGCTCAAAAGGGAAAGGCAGGGACGGACGGTTTTGCGCGACGACACTCTCTTTTGGTTGGTGCCACCAGCTTCTCGTGCTAAAAAACCTCGGGAGGTCAAAGCACTTGCTCCCAGGAGAAGGGTATTAGGTGCTGCAGAGGATAGGACCTGCTGGGAATTGACATCAGATTATCTGCATGGAAAAGCAGACCTCTTCGTAGGAAGGGAGAGGTGAGAGTGGTGGGGAAAAAACAAATTTGATCTTCCCCTGACTCTACGGGGAGTCGTCTCGACCGGAAAAAGAAGAAAAAGAAAAAGGGATAGAGAAATCAAAAGAAGATCCCAGGAACCCTAAGCAGGGGATCTTCAGGTGGCTTCACCTTACTGCCGAGCTGGAACAAACTGGCTCGTCTAAAAAAAAAGCGTCAGAAAATCCACTTAGCAAAGAAACTACTGATCATGGAAAGGCGGCCTTCTCAAGCTTCTCGGGAACGACGCCTATTTCTGGGGGACCTGAAGGAGAGAGAAATCTCGGGAATAAGACGGTAAAGACATCGCCTAGTTTAGGACGCTTCTATCTCGGGCGTGAAAGAAACGAAGCTCTCTAGGAAAAAGGCTGACACAGAGGGGAGACTAGCAAACGCATGGAGTTCCGGGTTTCCTATATTCGTGGAATCTGCAGCAAAGATCTAATTTATGCCTATGGGGGTGGAAGGAGGAACTCGAAATGGATTGATCACGGACGATACTTTGTGCATCACCAGTGTCCGGGATAACTTTCTATCAAGAATTCAAGCACGTCCTCTATCTCTGAGAGTGGGGGTGGGGGGGGTCCGGGAGGAGTCCAAGAAAGACGACACATTCGTAGCTGAGGACAAGGAGAGAAGGGGGAAATGGCGATAGCGGGTGAACAGAAGACAATATTGTTCTATCGGAAAGTGAAGGAGCCACAAAAGCCGGGGGGCTAGTGTTTGGGCGGCATATCTACGGACGTTCTGCCCGTGTGTCGTGGAAAAGTCTGATCCTACACAGCACTGGTTGCGCACAAGGAAAAGGGCAGCACTTGGGGTTCTAAAGAAAACGGCCGCGATGTCGGCTAAGAGGAGCGTCGGAGCATTGACGAGTGCAGCCAACCTTGATGAGCGTGGGGGCCTTGAACCGGGGGGAAATTGCCCAAGCTGGTGCCTCCTCCAGAGGAAAAAAGAATGGGCCAGGAGCACAAAATTTGAGGAGCACCGCACGACCTGAAGTATCCCTCTCACAAATTGAAAAAACGAGTAGAGCGCGTGCCCTCAGAAGAGGAAGAAAAGAACTCCGTCTCACATTGGTCGTTAAGGGCGACGGGGCTAAAAGCAACTTGTGGCGGCGAAATTCAGAGAGGGTTGACAGGATATTAAGGGGAAGACCTGCGCCACCTTCTTCGTGAAACGAGGGAGGTATCGCTTAGGTGAAGGACTCTAGGGAAAGAGGTCAGGAGAGAAGTGAATGAGTCTAGAGCATAAAACTAGCTTCAAGAAAGTGAGTCCTCTTCAGCCGAGGGTGCTCGTCGAAACAATTTAAAGAACGCCAGAACGATGATGCCCCGACGACGAACTAGAAGAGAAAAAAACAACGAAGGGGGAGGGGGGAAGAAGATAGGTAGGAGTCCTGGGGTGGGGGGGGATCGTCTCGGTAGGTTAAAGAACCCAGTGCCGAATGAGAATGCCCCCTAAGGCGGTCAATCACTAAAAGGGCTAAGCTCGGCTCTCAACAAACCCCTGAAAAGGGAGAAATTTATAGAGAAGGGAAATTACGGACGAAAACGGAATCTGACGGGAAATCGCCCTCCAAAGAACCTCTGTTGCTCGTTTCGGGTGCCAGTGAAAATCTCAACGGTCCACTCTTTAAAAGTCTGGCGCGAGAAAAGGAAAGCTCAGCAAAATGCTACAAAGGGAAAAAAGAAAAATGGTCGCGCGTGTACTGCCAAAAGCTTCTGGCAGCTGAGAGCACAACAACGATCTCGCGGTTTCGAAAAAAAAAGGGCACCGTCTGCGGACTCGCCTCAAAGGCTCTCGCTTAAGCAGTTTGCCGTCTCCATCAGTTCAATCGAGGTGCAGCTCGAGTTCCAAGGAAAAGCCACTCTAGGACAATGCCGAAGGAAAGGAAGGGATGGGTGACTCGAAAAGACCTCGGGTCCTTGGGAATCGACCAGGGTCGAAAGGGGGCGCCCTTCACAGGCGGAAAAACATATGCTTGGACTCCGGACACAGAAAAAAACGCCTTTGGGCACATTCTGAGCTGACTTACCGAAAACACTCGAGCTTCATTGGAAGAAAGGAGGGGGGAAGACTTCACAGAAGTAGGAAACTATCAGGTTCTTCGCATCAGAGGAAGTCGAAGCGACAAAACCCCGAGGCAGTGAAAGCTAGGAAAACTGGGGGGATTGTGCTTTTACGCCACGGCAAAAAAAGAACCAAAAGGGAGATTCTCGATCGATCCGTAGAACATCCGGATCTAAGGATTATTCTACTGAACCGGCTGAAAGTAACTAGTCCGTACTTAGCAAAATAAGTTTCGAGTGGCGTCCCGTACTATGGAAGTAACTGCCGAGATTCATATCTGGTAGAAAAAACGAAGTCCCTACGTAGAGGGAACTGAGCGGGCCGTCGACCGAAGGTTCATAGTGGAACTAACGCGCCGTCTAGGAAAAGGGGGGAAGAAATTTGGCGTCTACTCTTAAAAGAGGAGACGTTGTTGAGGGTAAGGAGAGGGGGGAGCGTTCAGAACAAATCAGCGTCGGGATCACGCGAAGAGAAAATTGCGAGGCCGCGGTCCGAAGGAAAAAGAAAAGAGTAGGCGCCTTTTCAAAAAAAAAAAAAAAACTTGCCGCGGAAAAGGTGCAGCGCCGAATTGGGCGAGCACATAAGAAGAAAGGCCGTAGGCAAAAAAACCACACTCGCTGTCGTGGTTGGGCATGAGAGGAAAAGCTCGGATATTTCGTATCCCGTCGGAGTGGGCGTTTCAGCCCGAACCGTGCAGGAAGATGCAGGAAGATGACCGTTGTGGGGGACACACACGGAGATGTGCCCTGAGGACGAAGATGAGCCAGGGTCAAAAGAGCATAGTTCGGACTTAGGTCCAGCAAGTACGATCCGGGGCTCCGCACAAAAAGAAACTTGCAACATTTTACTCCCCGTGCAAACGGAGGAAGGGCTAGCCAACAGAGGGTTGGGGGGCACCCCCAACCCAAGAGGCCTGAAGAGTGAAAAAGAACTGGAACTGGCCTGTCAAGACATCTAAAAAAGGGGGGCGGATAATGACGCGTACGGTCGCTGTTCGGGGTGTAGGGGTGAGGAAGAAGCCTCGTGTGCGCCGACGAAAGAGGAGGGGGGAAATGCGTGAACGAAAAAGCTTAACGAAAAGGAGAAAGTGAGGACTCATACACATGCTTACTAGAAGTATCCGTCCGTCGAAACGGGACCCCCAGGGTCCGGTGAGAAAATGAGTACCCGCCGGACGTAAGCGCCGTCCAAGGTCTAAAATTTTTTGCAAACCATCGCAAAGAAAGAGAGGGAGAAAGCAGACTTAGGAGGGGGGGAGGATCGATTCCAACGTCAGGACCACGACTCGAGAAAACTTTCTCCCCATTGGGTGAACGAAATTAAGGGGATGCAGAAGGTTGCTGACCCCCTAGAAAAAAAGAATATGGTAGGGGGGGGTCCTTCTCCGATTCAGCGACTGTGTCTAAAGGGAGGAAGGATCGCGCAGGAAACACTGGGGGTGGAATCTTACGGCTTCGAGACGGAACCCGTCGCGGTGCAGAAAAACTCCTTTCAGGGATACCGAATGCTTGCGACGAAAGTAGGAGAGAGAAAAACCCGCTTTTAAAGGGTATTTTCTAGACGAAGCTGAGGGATAAGAGTTTTGTGATCAAATGACCTAACAACCGCGTGATGTCGCAGGTTAGGGGCAAACAAACAGGAAACGGAACACGAGCGGCAGGGCTCTTAAAGAGCCAAGGGACTACTACGAGCGGAGCCCACGAACGACGATTGAAGAGAAAGGGGGAAAGGGAGAAAAGGGGCTAGACAGGTCGGAAGCTGGGGTTACTTCATAAGCGATAACCTTTGGGAACGACTAGCAGGGCTAGAGTAGAGGGAACAAAAGCGACGGAAGAAGCGACAATGCTTGTCCAAATACGAGATCTGAAATCTGACGAGGCGGGGGGTGATTGCCGTGTGGAGGGATCGGTCAAAAGTAAAACCCTCTATAAAAAAGGGAGGAATGCCGGAAATGAAAGCGACATAACACGAACTGGTTTCCAAACGACGTGGTGAAAGGGGAAGGCCTCATGCTTTTAATATGGAGGGGCAACGTCGTAGGGAGATCTGAAAACATCAAACCACAAACCAACTTAGAGGAAGGAAAGAAATAGAATGAGAAAGAACTTATCAGACGTCAAGCAAAGAAGAGAAAGCATCAAGTACTCCGTTAACCCTACTAGGCGAAAAAAATCTTAAAGGCCCGGCTCCCTAGGGGAAGAAGGAGAAAAAGTGGCAGAATCGCAAAGCGCATACCCCGCCCAACCAAAGGGAAATGAAAGAAAAAACCCACCGACACCCACACCCCCACCAAAATAAAAAAAAACTAAACAAAAAACCACCCACCACAAAAAGCCCCCACCCCCCAGATCCACACCCCCCTCCCAGAAAGTCAGAGAGTGCATAAAAAAACCAACCCCACATAAATCTAGAAGACGATTCTTAGGGTAGGGGGGGTTATGGAGACTACAGTGTAGTCTGGAAAACTATTCTCTACTGAGGGAGAATCGCATCACCGTTCTCTGAGAGAGGTTTAATGTCAGAGATGTCACGATCGCACGGGACCACTTTAAGGAGAGACCTGGAAGGTACATCGCGGAGTTTCTCAAGGAGAATAAGCTTCTGACGGGTGCAAACGAAGCCCAAATCTGTCGTGTTGGCTGAGTTTCAACTGTAAAGAACACGATAAACCTGGTGTATCAGGTCAGGAGAAAACACCCGAGATCAAAATAGAAAGGGGACGGTTCTCTCGCAAAAAGAGAAAGGGAACCAGCGGTATCCTAAGGGAAGGATAACCTGCACAAGACTGAGGACAGCGAGGATTCGTCACTCTCATGGTTTAAAGACGGAGAAGCTAATATCGAACACCTGGAGAGAACGAGATAAATTTCGACCTAGGAGAAAACAAGGACTCTCCGACCTTCGAGAATTAACCAAAAATGGTGTCATCATGGAAGGGTAAGTTCTCAAAACCACTAAATCACTCACGCTGCATGTTCGCGAGAAGAAAAGGGGGAAGGTGGAAAGGGAAAACGAAACGTGGTAAAAAGACAAGTAGAAATCACTCCAAAGAAGGTAGATTTCTCCTTGGAGTGCTCTTGGGGACAAAAAATAACTAAGATGGTGCTACGCAGGCAACGTCGGCGAAGCCATTAAAAAGGGGGGTAACGCGGAACCAAAGAGTGTGAGAAAGGGAGGCGAACTGACGGAAGACTTCAAACGGGTCGTCATGGGGCGTCGCGTCTCCGAAAACGATTATACAGTTGGGCTGAGGAAGAGACTGGGCGTTAATCTCAATTGAAGGGACTCAGCACATAGTATGCCCCCAAGCAACGTCGCTTATAGCGAAAAAATAAACCACGAACCGAGAAAAGGGCCGCGCATCATCCGAAAAAAAGGGGGACTAGGAACAGGGGGGGGGGGTGACAGCAGAGGTTAGGTTTTGCCGACGCATTCGCAGAGGGGTTTGGTGTTTACCAAAAGATGGGATAAAGCTCAAGAGGAGAAAAAAAGGGAGAAAATTGCATAATTTCGAATGCCTTGGGGTCTTCCTAACTTCTCGACCGAGGATAAGAAGTACCAAAATCTCTAGAAAAGACCTTTAACATCGTATTCTCGACATTAAAAGAAGGGGAAGGTACCAAAAGTTGACAGCTCTCAGACTCCAATAGCGGTCGGTAGGCGAAGCAAGGCCACACTCCTCCCTTACTCTAAGCAAGAGATAGGAGATATCCCAGATCAACCCATACAGCGAGAGGGAAGAAGATTTATAAGAGGAATCGGCGTTGACGAAACTTCGGGGCGTTGGCACGGAAACGGAACTACATCCACTTGCCCGTAAAAGAGTAAGAGAACCCCCCTGTATTTGTTGGGAGAGAAGAGAGGTTACTCTCAGAGAAGGAACTGCGCGACAGACGTAAGACTACGACCGGGTTCAATGGACTCTTCAAATCTCGGAAACCAGTCACCATCTTGATCAAATAGGGTATAAACATCGTGGAGACTCGGGCACTTACCTTCGACGCGATAGAACATGCTACCCCTGACTTTTTCCTGACGAAAATTCCGGGCAAAAGTATCCAGGCAGGGAAGAACGTTAAACGAGCGAACGCAGGGCACAATTTTAAATGGCACGATCGGGGGCCAACCATCGACTGATTGAGCACTCCGATAAAGGAGGGAGGGAAAACACACAGGGGGGGGGGGGTTTCCTGGACGTCCGTTGAGGGCACGCGAAAAAATCTCTAAGAGCCAAGTGGGGGGTGGGGTGGCCTCGCCCACGAATACTAACCAGTACGTACGAGAAAAGGAGAGGTAGAGAATGGAAAAAAAAAAAAAAGAGAGCGAGACGAAACTCAAACTGCAGATGGGGTCTGAAGGAGGAAGTCAACATCATTCCAAGCCCGAAGTGGTTCGTAAAGGGGGAGAAGTCAATAGGCTGACGTGAAGGTTAGAACACGTTTTTTAGGTTGCTCGAAAGAAATATCAGAGAAACTTTTGACGCCCTCCGGTAGTAAAAATTTCGACACGGGTGAGATCACCACCGAGAAGAGGACTAACGTTCAAGGGCAGAACTGAAACGGCCGTAACGATTGACGTACGAAAAGGGGAAAAGTTTCCTCTTCTGACCAAAAGGGAATCCTCCGGCGCGCCAAGACAACGAAAAGAAACCTGTGAGGATCTAAACCTCACTCCGGGCCCTGCCTAAAGGACACCCAGGAAGAACGCGGCTTGTACGATCAAAGCGGTAGATCGAGAGTACACGCACATTCCTGGGAGAGGAGCAGTGCGCAGAAAGTTTTCAGAGACCAGGAGTGAAAAGTGATATGAAAAGGGCAGGTAGTCTTGCCTATTAGGTTGCCTTCGAGCAAGTAGAGGGGGGGTAAAGGTCGACCGTTCTATCCTGTAAGAAGAGCGTTGATCAAAAAGGGAAGGGAGAAGGGCCAACTTGGCTTGGCTAGACCTCCTGGGTAGTCGGAGAAAAACGGGGCTTGGGCATGAAAGAAGAGAAAAGAAACGAAGAG
>Ga0179591_1278472_pt1 | contig 13811 bp, 17 predicted proteins | sample CZOMad2_1_08_16f_FD_182891 | JGI IMG/M metagenome (GOLD analysis project Ga0179591, IMG submission 182891) | Vadose zone soil fungal communities from Angelo Coast Range Reserve, California, USA - CZOMad2_1_08_16fungal (PacBio error correction) | ecosystem: Environmental > Terrestrial > Soil >...
GTGGAGTGGGGAGCGGGGGGTTGGCCTTGGTTGGGTCGTATGTCCGTTGCTGTAGCGCGTACCCTGCTTTAGCGGGGGAGATAGTCTCGAAAAAGGACGGGTAAGGGGTGTCATTGGCCTATAACGTCCGGAGTCTTTTATCAGGCATCTCAATGCGATAACGAGACCCCCTGGGGGAAAACGCGGGGAAAGGAAATCAGCCCCAAGAATCCAGTGCGCTGAGAAATCTAATCGGTGTAACATACAAATACCCCCAAAATAGGGCACTAGGGAGAGATAATATCGGAAAAGAAAAGAATCCGAGAAAGCTGAATTAAGGAGGGTAATGACAAGGTCAAAGGACTAAGGTTACTCTATCAACTCGCCATTAACAAAAAAAAAAGGTTCATCAGGAATCGAGACTAACCTATGGAAAAAGCTTAAAGTAGTAGCTGGGGGGGGGAGGGGATTAGGGCAATCATGCGCAATCAAGGGTGCAAGTGGGGGAGAAAGAAAAAACTTTGCACCACAAACAAAAGACTTCCAGATGCTGGGAAACGACAACCTTGGAAAAGCTGAGAACAGAAAACAGAGAAGATTGACAAGGGAAAGGAATCACTATAACATTCACTGTGGTCCAGGACAAAAAAAAAAAAAAAAAACCACCCACAAAAAAAACAACAACACAGGGCATAAAGAACACAAAGAGGGCTGAGATTGGGGACGAGCGCGGAGGAAAGGAAAGTCGCTAGGGTAGGCACCGAGGGAAAATTTGAGTGTAGAAGAAAGGAAATAGGTGACTAGGAACTCAAAACCAGGTGTTTTCTTGGAAAGAAGGGGGGGTTGAGGGGAGTGAAGGAGAGAAGTCTTTACTGGAGATTCGTTTCTTGGGCGAGCTCGACTCGACCTGAATGCGGAAGAAGTGTAAATCGCGCCGGGTTGAGGTAAATCAAAGTATTCTTCGCGACCACTAGGGAAGGAACATAAGTGCTGGAGGGGGGGGGTTGGGGGGTTTTCAGGGAAGGGAAGAAGAGGCACTCTCGCACTCGGTTTGTTCACTACGGGGAGAGGATAACGTGAAGAGCCAAAAAACAAACAGGAAAAAGGAGGCTGAAAGGGAAAAAAGCAGAATAAGGGGAGGGAATTTTACTCCACTACCTTTACGCTGTTGTTCCGCGTAAGAGGAGAAAGAGAGCCAGTCCCCGAAATTCGAAGAATAGTCGAAGGCACATTGAACGAAAGGTACGAAAGGGGATAGGGAGAAGGCTAAAAAGAAGGAGAAGTGATAGCCTTAAGTTTCTCGACCTTATGGAGCCCACTAGAGTCTCCCCCAGCGAGATGCCGAAGGGGGTGTCAACTAGAGTTCAAGGAAAACAAAAAGAACCTAAAAATCAAAGAAATCGACAGCGAAAAAAGCAACGGATTGTGGGATCCTGTGTGTGGAGTATCTTAGTTAACATCTGCAGGGGAGGTAGAAACTAGTCCGTAGAAGTGGAGAGGGGGTGTCCAGAAAAAGAGGAAGATTGAAGAAACTTCAATCGTCTCTATCGCAGGGATTCCAACAGAGGATGAAAGAGAGTATGGCCGGCCGCGGAAAAAAGTAGAGAAGATGGAAAGAAGTCCAGAATCAGTCGGGGAGGGTGCCAAAAAGAAAAGGACTTGAGAGACACTTATTTGAGCAAGAGAGGGGAACTCAGTCGTCGACCACACAACCCATAAGTGCGCTGGGATCTGAGAATCAGAGGATTGGCGTTTCTCGGGTATGAAGGGAAAAAAAATATGGGGTGGAAGAGTGGAGGTACAAGGAGAGAAAAAGGACTACTGCCTTTCTTAACAAAAAAAGAAAGGAGAAACCCAAATGGGTCGCGGAGTAGGATGAAGATTTATAGCAAAAAAAAAGTAAAAGTGCGACGGGTCAGGGGGAGAGGTCAGGTCTGAAACTTACTATTTCCTTCGCTGCAAGTGGGAGAGGGTAAATCTGAAAAAGGATTCTTAGAGCGCTCACGTGGAAAGTTGGGAGGAGAAAAGAAAAGAAAAAAGGATTCTTGGCCAAGATCATCCTATATGATACGGTGTGGCGCGGATACTCGAGTCGGCCGACATCACGGAACAAAACCAGGGAGGGGGGAAAGAGGGACCTATCTGGAAGGAAACTCAACACCATGAAAAAAAAACCCGACGCACGCTTGAGTTGGGGAACCGCGTGTCAAATTTTAGGTTTTGGCCGGAAGGAGGAAGAAAGAGGGAACCGGGGACCTGAACCAAGGTGCCCGAAGAAGACGATCCGGTTTCGCTGAATCGCGAAAACGCCAAATCCACCTAAAAGGATTAGAAGTAGACGGAGAGATCAAAACCAAAGTCAGAAAGTACAAACTAAACAACGGGAATTTTATTTTTGAAGGACTCCTCCGTCGAACAAAGCGGGATCCAGTAGTTTTTCCCGGATACGCAAAAGCAAAATGGTAATGGAGGAAAGAGAGAAACAATATGAGAACAGAATGGGGGGGGAACGTTAGTCTAAAAAGTTGCGTTTGATTGCCGGTCTCGCTGGCAAGTAACTTCCGCTGCTGTCTCGTTGCTAAATTGTTTTAGGTGGGGGAGTTAAGGCAGACAAAGAGGGGTAGGAAAATGGGGTTCGGGGGGGGGGTTAGTACAGGGTATTTCCACCTCGTCGGCGCTGAGGTCTAAGTCCAACCCCAATGTGACCTGGAAAAAAAGGGGGGGCGAGGGAAGAAGAGGGAAGGAAAACATGTGTTGTTTCCCTCTTGAGCCTTGCTTGAACAGATTCAACGAAAATCCAGGGAGGTATTGGTTGAGCCCAATTATTAAGAGGGATACTGAGAAGGGGAGCAAAGATAGTTATCTAGGAGGAGGGAGAGGCACTCATTCTGCGTTTGCGATTTAAAAGATTAGCGATGGGGGAAAAGTAAGAAGAGGAAGAAGAGGGGGGAATTTGGAAGAAAGGTTAATAGAGACCTCTTTTCTATGCGGCAAAAAGATAAAAAACAGGCAGTTGAAGTCCTCTTTAAAGCGGATCAGGAGTGGGGTGGGGACTGAGAGAGTCAAGAATCGAAGGGGGGTCAGCCCATTCGGTAGAATAAAGCTGCATCTGGGGAGTTGTGGGGGGTAGGGGGGGAAGGGGGAGGAAAATCTCTGCGAAAGCGTTGTGGAGGTTGCACCCGCGGCGCCACAGGTTCGGATTAGGGGAAGGAGCGTTAAAGGGGGGGGCGGAAAAAATCCGGAAAAAGTTCGTTTATTCACTACCCATCGAATGCCGTCGAACAAGACAGGGAAAGAACTTGGGAAAGGGACGAAATAGGGAGGAGCGACGACAGGGAGCGCGGGGTTCAATGGAGAGAGGCGCAAAGCAAGAGGGGACCGGTCCCAATCGGACGACAAAAAAAAGACAGACTCGGAATCGACTGTGCGGGAAAGAAATGCTGTGGGGAGGGAAGAATTAAGAGAGGGGAGGAAGGGGGAACGGGATCTTCCGGTGTGAGAGCTGCAAACAGCTGTGCTGGCTGGTCGGGCGACATGCGAGACTGGGGAGCAAGTGAGAAAACTTGACTGAGGGAAGGGGAATTTCTTCATTCTCTTCCACCCACGGGCCCGACGACGAGATAGGCAGAAGGACACTACGCTAGATTTGTGGGGGATGAAGGAGCGGGAAGGGGGAGGAGTAGGGGAGATGGAAGTCCAAAGTGATTCGAACGGGGGGAAAATGCATCGGGTCCTCCATTCCTTCTAGCATGTTTTGGGGGCAGTCATCTACTCGACTTGTGGCTGAGGGTGCACGCACTGCTCTGAGTCACGAATACTAAGACACTTTGGGGAGAAAGAAGGGATGGAAAAGCTCACTCCATGAAGGGGAAAGGGAAGAGGATAATGGATGAGTTTTAGGCGCGGTGACGGCCGTGGCATCCTTTACCTGAAAATGGAGATGGGGGGGGGGAGTTTGAAAGAGGATTATAAAAGTGCTCCGCGAAAACACGGAAAACAGGGGAACTGCTTGTAGGCAGTAACCATCCTTATTAGCGGGGGACGGGGGGAAGGGGGAAGGGGGGGGACGAGGAGCATAATAGAGAAAGAAGGGGAGGATCGGTCCACTTCAGTAAAATTCTCAGGGGAATGCGGAGCGGTGCCTCCCGGGTTGCCGGTAAGTCCTCACAGACAAAGAAGTTGGAAACTAGGGGGGGGAAAGAGTTAGGGGGCGGGGGGACAAGAGGCGGGCCTATTCCAGAGGGGGGGATCGGACCACATCCATTTCGCAAGCTGCCCGATTAGGGACTGCCTTGAATATGTCCAGTCTAAGAGAAGAAGGGGGGAAATAGGGAAAAAGTCAGGGTCCCTTTCTTCGTAGAACGCCGAACAGGTTTGGTCCAGGAAAGACTTTTAGGGAATATTATGTCCAAAGTGGAAGGTCTAGAATGTTAAGGGGTAGTCTCGGGAACAGACGAGGGAAAAAGAAAACCAGGAAAAGCAGAGGATGAAACAGCTCGAACGAAGAATGAATAGTAAGATTGAAGATGGGCAAAAACTTAGGATCATTCTCCAAGGAAGTCCGCGCGCAATAGTTCCGAGAGCCTGGAAGGGTCTTGAGGAAAAACCGCGGCGTGAACATCGGTCAAATGTGTAGTGCTGAGCACAGAGGGTAACAGAAGACCTTCGTATCGTGGCGAAGAAGTACGTCTTCCCCCGCCTCCCCCTCGAAACCCAGGGAATTATCCTCGTCAGGGTGGACTTTGGGTGTAGGACCAGTTTCACGCGCATGTAAAGTGAAAAAGACCCTATGGAAGGAGGTTAGCTTAAATATCAGCAAAACGGGAGGAGAAGAGAGAGCCCCAAAACGCTGAAGAGCAGCGAGTGGAAACTTTAAGACAAGAAGGAAGAGGGCATCCCCACCTATCGCCGGAGAAGTCGGCCTGGATGTGTGGGGAGGTTGACGCTAGGAAAGAACGGGAATCGCGGAAGCGGTCTTGTTTCGAGGAGGCAAGAAAGTGGAAAGGGGAGGGGGGGGGCACAATGTGTTGTGGGTTGTGTGGGGGAAAAAAGGACGGAACATCAGAATGGTTTACTCGGGGAGAGGCAGAATTGAGAAGGAAAAGAAGGGCGGGAAAAGGAGAAGTCTATTTAGAGTAGCGTTCCCCCATCTGCTAAGCATGCGGCAGGTCGTGAGTTTCGGGGGGGGATGACTAAGAGGGAGAAAAATGAGGAAAGGGGGAATATAACCACAGTTAGCAGAAACACGTGCAAGGACAGGTTGACAAGGGGGGCAAAAAAATGTCTAAAAGAAAGGTAAAAGAGCTACTGGGAAAAAAAAGAGGGGGGGTGGTCGAGGGGGAAAGGGGGGGATAATAGTCACTCCTGGCAAAACGCGATCGCCGATGGTGATTCCCTGATTTTTGGGGGGTGGCGAAGAGTAAGAGACAGACGATGCTCCAGGCTGAATCGGCCACCCTGGGAATAGTCAGCGCAAGAGGAGAAGACGGGAAAGGACAGAAGAAAAAACTGTTTCTGAAATAATACGGAGTAGATGGGAGGTTCTATTAGACTCCGTCCCTTCAAACCAACGAGGGGAAGAATAAGTCAAGGATTGGGAATACAATAGCGTGCGTAGTTTTTCTTGACGCTTTATCGTTCTAAGGTCATCAAGATGGGCACGAACCGCTTCGGAGACCTGCGAAAGTCTGGAAGGGGTAGAAAGGAAAAAGGTAAAGAACTTCCCATGTAAGACGCGAGGCGGTCCCCTCTGGCGTGGCGAGTCCAGCAACGGCGGAATACAAAAGGGGGAGGCCTCTTCTCTTCAAGAAAAAGGAGGCTAATGGGAGAAAGGAAGAAGAAAAAGAGTCAGGGGGATAACTCAATTAAGAAGGACTGCAGCAGCGGTTGGGGAGGAAAGATCCAGGAAAAGAAAGAAAAAAAAAAAGCCTGAGGACAAAGGGTGCAGGATGACCAACCGAGAACCGTCAGTAAAGTCCTGAGAAGAATCGGGGAAAAAGGAGGGGGAAGGGTAGATCGGAAGAATATACAAGTATGCACTAAGTCGACTGCAGGTAGCAGGTCAGCTATAGATTGGGTCAGAACCGACAGAAAAAAAGCAGATTCGAAAAGAAGAGCGAGGGAGGGTGCACCCAGCTATACAGGCGAAAATTACCGAAGGTGTGTATGAGGTAGAAAATGATAGTCTCCGTGAGGGGGAGACGAGGGAAAACAGTTTAGGAAGGGACCAATTTACCTCTCAAACAAGCAAACCGAGTCAGGGTATATCCTCAATAGATTCTATTTCTTACCGGAGGAAAAAGTGTGGGGAGAAGGGGGCGTCGACGGGGGACTCCTTATTTTGACTTCTGCACCTCGACCATACATTCGGACAGATTGCCGCCCATGTTGAGCCGGGCTTCTACTAAAAAACTTTTCACGAAGGGGGGGGAAATCAAGAAACGAGGGGAGGGAGGTGATGACTCTGCTCCACTTTCCATCCCAGAGGAAGGGGTTTAAAACCGAACCGGTTCAAATGTCGCTTTAAATAGCAGGGGGAGGGGAAGGAGGGAAGAAAAAAAAAAAAAAAAAAAAAAAAAAAAAAAAAAAAAAAAAAAAAAGAAAAAAAAAAAAGGACAAAGAAAAAAAAAAAAAAAGAAAAAAAGAAAAAAAAAAAAAAAAAAAAGAAAAAAAAAAAAAAAAAAAAAAAAAAAAACAAAAAACAACCAAAAAAAAAAAAAAAAAAGGAAAAGAAAAAAAAAAAAAAAAACAAAGAAAAAACAGGGAAAGAGGAGAAGAAGGGAGGAGAGAGAGAAGAGAAAAGAAAAAAGAAAGATCGGCTGTAGGTTATTCTCCTCCTCCAGTTGGTCTCCGCCTGGCAGAAAAGAGGAGTATTTCTTAAGGGGGGCTGTTCTCCTCCAAAGGAGTTGGTCCAAAGGGATGGGGGGGGAAAATCGGAAAAGAAGAAAAAGAGTACAGACATGATATGACTCGCAACCCCAAAAGGCTCAGGCATCACGAAAGACGAAATAAAAATAAGGATCAACTATAAGAGAAAGGCAAAAGTGGAGGGAGAAAGAAAAAAATGTTATGAAAAAAGGGGGAGAAAAAAGAGGGAATCTAGTATCAGGTTAAAAAATTCTCAAACCAGCAAACTCGGAACCCTTTCGAACAATCAGGGAAACAGTTTAAATGGAGAGGAAAAGCAGGGTCTGGGGGGAGGGAGAAAGAAAAAACTGTAATCACCTAAGAAAGAAATATGCTGGCCTGCTCCTCAACAATGTTCAATCATCTATAAAACCTCAGAGAAATCCGGTGGGAAAGAAGAAGGCTCCTTCACAAAGAATCATCATGACACAAGATGGGCTGATTGTTCGAACTGAGTTCAAAAGGAATCTCCGGTAAGAAAGGGGGGGGATGACAGAAATACGGAAGTAAAATCATTGAGAAAGGACAACGCCGTGAGTTCCGCGGGGTCTCAATAACGGAACAATTTTGGGTTATTGGACTTTGGAAAGAGGGGGGTGAGAGAGGCCGGAAAGATATTCTCTTACTAAAAAATAGTGTGAGCTGGTCAACGCAACAATGAAATGACAGGGACGGTTGTCAAAAGCGCTGGGGGGTGGAAGAAATCGTGATCAGATTCTGAGGAAAAGAAGGAAAAGGAAGAGGGGGTCTCAAAAGAAAAAAGAAGGGTTGACCGGGGGTTGTGGTTGGGGCGGCTCATTCATTGGCAACGTGGGGGTGATAACCGTCGTGTCGCGTGAGATCTGTAGTCCGAGACAACTTGAGAAGAAAAGAAAATCGTTAGTATTATCATGAGACACTAGAATTATTGGACCGCCTACTACCTTGCGGTTGGTCCGCCAGCTGTTAAAGGACGACTCTCCCTGGGTAAGCAAGGAAAAAGAGGGCAGAGAGGTCTGTGTTAGAAGGAAAAGTCAAATATAACCTGAAAATTTGTTGGAACTGGAGAAGAGGTAGAGCGGAAAACTGCTAGTGGTGCTGACTCGTAAGGACGGTAGGTCACGGGGAAAAAGAGATGGCCTAGGGAGAAAAGGGGGGGGTAAGAAAGGGAGACAACACTACGGTTTGAAGCTCTGCCATTATAACAGACTACGATTGGTCGTGTCCCGGGGTAGCCGATAGTTGAGTGAACGAGGAGGAGTCTTTTCTATCTTCCTGGAAAAGGTTTAAGGGGGGGGGAAAAGAAAAAAGAGGGAGGAGAAGAGGGTTAGATGATAGACTACTCGACCTCGGTCGTCCATTCTCACAAAACGGATTTGTCGCCGAGGAAATGCGATGAAGTCACAGATCAGCGTGGTGAATACAAAACTTCCAAGGGATTTAGACTACAAGGGGGGGGGAGAAGCGGAGTTAACAAAGGAAAGAGGTACACCCTAACGAAGTCGTATACCCTATCAGATAAGGGTCGCATGACCCAAAAAGGGTGGGAGATTGACATTCAAATGATCCTCACTCTCGGGAGAAGGGGAAGGGACGGGGCGAGGGGGGAAAGACCTAAGGAGCGATGAAAAGCAAAAAAAAGGAATCAAGTTCTCCCTTGCCATAAACAAAAAAGACCGGTTCGGTATCGGTCGACTTAAGGCTACTAACAAAAAGCGAAAAGAGGGGAAATGTGGAGATGGCAAATCCTCGTCAAAAACCCTTATTAGTGGGGCGTAAAAGAGACCATAAGCATATATCTGTGACAATTAGAAGCAGTCACTAACTCTTGGGTGAAATTGTGTGTAGGTCTGACCAGGGTACAACGCCGACACAGACGTGACAACATGAAGGGGGGGGGGGGTATTGGTGGGGTGGTGGGAGGGAAGAATTAGACTCCGGAGGGAAAGACCACTCAAAAAAAGAAACAAAAGAAAGCGGTGCGTGAGAGATTTGCATTGGGATGTCACTAATACGAATAGAGGGGGGAAGTGAACTGCCAAAACGAGAGAAGGGAAGAAAAGGGAAAGGAGGACATCACAGAATCTTATCTGCAATCTAGCCGCGAACGGGAAATACGCTTCATATAAAAGGAGAGATAAAAAAACACTAGAAAAAGATGAAGGAAAAAAAACAAGCTGGTATTTACGCCGCTGGGGGGCGTCGACAACGAACACTTCCAAGAGTCATTCCAGGAGAGGGGGGCGGGATCTAGGGAGAGGGAGAAGAAACTAGGATAGAAACAGGAAATTGGTTTCATTACCGCCAGTTGGGATAAAGATGGAAGGAAAAGGGAAGGGAGAGAGGTAAAGGAGGAGAGTCTTCTGGAACTCTAATCGTGGATTGAAATTTGGGGGTATTGAGCAGGCCAGAAGATTATGTTTGAGAAGGGGTGGTTGGAAATACAGGGTGAAGGTAGAAATGAACAAGAAGTCGTTCCTTAGGGTTCTGAAAGCGTCCAAGTCAAAAGAGGTTGAAAAGATTGGGTAAAGTTGCTTCGAGCGGGGAATGGGGGTTTGAAAATGGGGGAGAAGGGCCGGGGGGGACATATTTGAAAACCTACTTAAAACAACGCATCCAAGGCTAATTGGGAATCCCATGTAGTAACGGTTACCACCTATAGGTAAGGTGAAGACGGAGGAGGGGAGGGAGGGACCTTTAGAAAAGGAATCATACGTCAGGTTTGAACCACCAGGGAAAACGAGCGCAAAAATTGATGGGGGCTCGTTGAGGAAAGGGTGAAGACAAAAAGAGGGGGAAAATGGGGGGGGGAGGACTAGTGTTAGAAACGTCGTCCTGCGGCACAAAGAGAACCAGGACGGACTCTTGAAGGAAATAGAGCTCTTTCGGCCATCGAGCGAAGGGTGGGGAAAAGGAAAAAGCGTAGGGGTCTAAAATCCTCGGGAGAGGTGACTTTGAAAGTTCTAGACCGGCCAGATCCAGAATTCGAACGGTTTCGGGATCAGAGGGTCAAAATTGGGGGGGGAGGAGGAGGAAAGGGGCAGTCTACTTGTAAAATTTCTTCAACTGGTCAATTCCGTAGCAGCGACGAATCCCTAGAAAATGACCTGCGACACGTCGAAGAAGTCAAAACAAGAAGGGGGGGGGGCAGGGGGAGAAAAGAGAAGAGATTATATAGAGAGAAAAAATGGTATAGAATTCACTGTTGGAGAGCTGCGATAAACGGACCACGGAACAAAAGAAAGTTGAGGACTAAAAAACGGGTTAAGAAATAGAAGGGGAAAGGTACCCCCTAGCTGGCTCATCTAACGGGGATTGTTGGAACGCGAGTAAGGGTGGAGAAAGCACGAGGGGGATATGAAGGAGGAAAAGAGGGGAAAGATTAAGGGGGAGACGTTCAAAAGACTGCTTCCGATACATAAAAGAGGCTATCTGGTCAATCGATCACCCCGGGAATCAGGAAATTGAGAAGGAAGGAATCCCTTGAAAGGACTGTGGGGGATCTGGGAGTCACCGTAGGAATTGTCGAGTACGGGAGGTCTTATGGTAGAAAAGCATTATAGGCCGAATTTCCTGTTTTTTGGAAAGAGGCTCTTCGAAATTCCAGGGGGGAGAGGCCGGGGGGGAAGGACTCATTATAATCAAGAAGACGACTCAGTCAACGCCGAAGAGAACCAGTTACTAGGCGGAGAATGGGGAAGCCAAAGTACTTCGGTTGAATCTTGATCTGAAACTTGGCCGCAGCCTGGCCCCGTTCGCGCTATCTCAGGGGGGGTTGACAGATGGGGAAAAGGGGCGAGTTCATTCAGAGGAAGATAAAATTAGAGGGCTGTATTTAGGAGAGGAGGTTCGGGTTCAATTTTAGGCGGAGTGTACAGAAAGGGCATAAGCGTAAGAGCAAGGGGGGACTAGGTCAAATTAGGAAAACAGATTTTACAGACGGGCCATTGCGGAGCGGGCCCAGAACCGGAGTGGCCTTACGGAAAATTCATCGAGAGGGGGGAGATCGGAGGCATAAAAAAGGGAAAAAAAAGCAAAGGGGACCTGAATACTCTCGGAAAAGTTTTACAGGTAAGCCAGATGGTGGGACATCGATTCTCAAGCTTTTGGGACAGGAGGTCTACTTTTGGGCTGGGCCTGAGAGGGGAGGTAGGAAAAAAAGTTTGGAAGAGAAACAGGGACTCTCTCTTAGGATTGAGGCGAGAAAAACACCTGAGAAGTGTAGCTTTCAAAAAATACTAAAGGGGAAAAAGAGAAGGTAAAGAATTTTAATAAAGAGGCAGGAGACATTCCATTAATCCCGGATGCCTCGCAATGTCCTGACCTGAGGCTTATGAACGAGAAAAAGGAAAAAAAAAAAGGGGAAAAAAGGAAAATGTTAGGGGGGATGGAGCAGATACAAAAAACCGACGAGAGAATTTGAATAATAATCGGCGCCCAACGACAATAGGAGAGGGATAAGTAAGGTCGTAGGGGGATCACCTGACGTTCTGTATTCCACGTACCTAAATTGGGGAGATTAATCCTTCTAAAACAAAAGGGGGAAAAAGGAGGGAAAAGATAATTCAACGGGAGGATAAAGTCCTCGTTTTATCATACTCAAAGGATTAAAGGTAGCCTACCCGATCGGCCAGCGGTCCATAAGGGTAAGGGGGGAGGGGGGGGGTCACTGAGGGACTCATTGAAAGGGACAATACGCCGGAGGGAGTGGGACGCTTTTCGCGGATTAGAATCACTATGGGGAATGGTTAAAGAAGAGAAAGGAAAAATGAGAAGGGACTTTGAAAGGAAAAAGAGAACTACTTTATTTCAAATCCTTGGGGATAAAACCATGTTCCCATTGACTATGGATCTTCTAGCTTTTATGAGATGAAAGGGAGGAAGGGGGAGGGGGGTTGTGTGAGGAGGAAGCTAAAGTCAAACTGGTCTAAAACGTTCTCAGCCCGAATCCTGCACGGACAGATGTAACTGGGGGACAACTCTTTGGGGAATAAGGGGCACAGGATACAGGGGGGTATTTGGAAAAAAAATCGGGCTATCAACCAACGCGATCGCCCGATGCAGCGGTTCCCTTGCTTTGGGGGTGGGCAGAGGAATAGAAGAGATCCCCAGGGGAGGAGAGGGAGGAAGGGACTTCAAGGGATAAAAAGAAGGGGCTATGACAAAAAGACTAAAAAGAAACTGCTCCCAGAACATCTGGTTGAACAGGGGGCACTAACCGGCGAGGATCTTAGGGCAAGACTTAAAAGAGAAAAAAAAAAGAGAACGGATCCCGCAAGACCCTTTTTGATGCACGCATGGGCGCGGAGAGTCCCAAGGAACCGTCTACGGGAGAATAGTGGAAAACTCTCGCAAGTAGGGGTTCTAAGGGAAAAATGAGGAAGGACAAACTTAAAAGAAAAAACAAAAAAAAAACCAGAACAAAAAACAAACCACCCCCCCCACTAAAAACAAACACTCTTCACCACCAATTCAAATAAAAAACACCAAAAAAAAAACGCCAAAAGAGAAAAAAAAGAAACAAACCCCCAACCCTCGCTACCATGACGGACCGCGGACATTCCGAGGAAAGCGTCCCTCCTGCTTGAGTCAACATCTTTAACAGGGGGGTCTGATTCGGAAAGGAAGAAGGGAGATGGAAGGGAGAAGGGAAAAAGGGGCTTATTAGATCCAGTGTCAGGAAGGGCACTGGCAGCAGCGAAGGAGGACCGAGACTCCCCGGCAGATCGAAAGCAGAATCAGAATAAAAAAAGAGGAGAAAAAATCAATTAAGGGGGGGAGATTCTAGACCAGGATCAGGTCGCAGGGCGCTGACAGCCAGGTCCACGATGGAGCACTTCATCGGAATCAAGAAGTAGCCTCCTTCAAAGAGGATTTGGGACTGAGAAGAGAAAAAACCAAGATTTGGCAAGGAGACAAAGAGATCTCTTCATAATATAGGGCTCCACTTCACCCTTGTTTCAAGGCACAGGAGATCACTATCCGAAGAAGGCAAAATAGGGGAGGGAACAGGCAACGGATTAAGAGAACTCTCAAACAACATCTATCAACACGTCTCCTCAGAATCGAGCTGATCCCCCTCCCAAGTTTGTAAAGGAAGGCCGAAGTGAAAGGGGGGAGGGTGAGGCGTTCGTGAGGTCTCAGAATTCCGAAACCACAAAAGTGTTCACGCCTGCTCATTGCACAGAAACAAACAAGGGTCTCCGAGGTGTCAATAAAAGGGAAGAGTGTGGGGGGGAGGAGGGAAGAAAGAAAAAAGCAGGGAAAAAAAAAGGAAATATGGCCTAGAGTTTCTACTGAAGCTAAAGTCGATTCATTTGGCCGTACGTCAAAACAGACGAGCAACTCGAGTAGCTCCGGGGGGGGTAATTGTGGATCTCCAGCGGAGGGGAAGAAAGAAGGGAGGGGGGTGAAGGTTGAGAAGGGAGAGAGAAAATTCAGAGGAAAAAAAAATTTAAACCCTCTGGTTCTTCAGGTACTCGCCAACTCACGTGACGGTTGGAAACAAAACGCACCCAAGGAGGCTCAGGTAAAACCTAAGGGAGAAAACCTGAGAAAGAGAGAAAAAAAAAGGAGAGGGTTCAAGGACAGAGCTTATCCTTTTGAATGGGGTCAAGTAGGCTGGAATGTGAGGTTACCTCGAATCAGCTGAACTCTCTTTCGAAGAGAAAAGGGGGACTAGGGAAAAGGGAAAGTCAGGCGAAGAAGAAGGGATTTTCTACACCGACTCCACAACCCCGAAACGTTCAGACCGCATGGCCGTCCAATCAAACGTCTGAGAAAAAAAGAAAAGAAAAAAAGGACGAAGGGGACCAAATTAGCAATTATCTTACCCAACAGGGAGGTTGAGCACAAAACCATCTGAGTATTGTTCAGAGATCCACGTACGATCGCGTCTGGACTACGGAGTAGAAAGCCTGAAGGGTACTAGGAAGAGGGGAAAGTTT
>Ga0179591_1247985_pt1 | contig 13808 bp, 9 predicted proteins | sample CZOMad2_1_08_16f_FD_182891 | JGI IMG/M metagenome (GOLD analysis project Ga0179591, IMG submission 182891) | Vadose zone soil fungal communities from Angelo Coast Range Reserve, California, USA - CZOMad2_1_08_16fungal (PacBio error correction) | ecosystem: Environmental > Terrestrial > Soil >...
CGTTTACCGCTTCGGGGTAGGAAAAAAAGAAAAAAAGGAAAATTTGAAAACGGGAGGGAGGAACGGGCCAAGGGGCGGAACTGGGGCGCCATCGGTTCTACATAGGCCAGGGGGGACAGGAAGGAAACTGGCAGTTTCGCCGCGAGGAGGAGTGGGGAAGAGAACCTCACCAACAATATAGACGGGGCGAAAGGGAGGTCATGCAAATCTCCTGGAGCGACGGCAAAGAGCAGAGGTTAAACACCGTCGAAGAAGCTGAAACGGAAAACGTCGGGGGTAGGGTGAACGATCAAGAAAAAATAACCTACCTCTAAGGTAAACTTCGTGAACAGAAGGGGGTGAGGGCACACGCCGGAAAATCTAAAAAAGCCTGGGAAATGGGAGGCTCAAAAAAAAAAGGAGAACAGGGCCCGCCATCAAGAGTCTCCGAAACAAAAGGACAGTGATCTGAAAAAACTAAGAGGGAATGAAAGGACAAAAAAGAATATTGGGGGACCCAACAAGGGGAGGTGCGCCGTCCCGCAGACGAACGAAAACGAGAAAACAACAACGAAGAAAAATAAGTAGAAAAGAAGGAGTGGGGGCGTCTAATTCCCTTCCACAGGTTGAAAAAACATGCCGAACTCGCTCGTACGGGTGTCGAGGGAAGACGTCTGTTTCCGCAGGCCCGAGAAAAACGTCATGAACTGATGCACAGCGAATCTTAACTACGGAGTGTACAGGAAAAGGGGTTCTCTAAGAATGGCTCATAAAAAAAGGTCGGAGAGCAAAAGTACGCGGGAATATTGATGTAACATACAACGAAAACACAAAAAGCAATTCTAAAAAGAATGCTTCACTAAAATAGAAGCGACTGCAAACCCGGGAAACCTGGGAAAAATGAAAAAAACAAAAGAGAAGGTTTTTCCTCAAGGTCGAACCGCCACCTATCCGCAGCCCCGTCAAAGTTCAATCTTCTAGGGACGAAAGCAAACTACTTCGGCATTATAGCAACACGGAAACAACCTCGAAGCACCTCTTTCAAATGTCCCAGCACTCGAAAAAAAAGAAAAGATCAAGCTCCAACTGCGAATCGTGAAACCGGTGCAAGAAATTCAAACCAGCCCGCCACCCCGCCCTAGACCCTCAAGAAAAGACGCTCTGAAAGAAACTTTAAAGAGTCGGGTTAAGGGTAGCTCAATGAGCTCCAAAAAGCCTACAGGGTGGTAACTAGAAAGCATCTTCCGCGAAAGGAAAAAAAGGGACTGTTGGCGCGCGATCCCGCAAGAACTGAAAAGAACTAATAAGAGCCAACGAGGCCCGCAGGGTTGAAAAGTTGTGGGAGGACTGGAGCCCCCTCAAAAAAAGAAAAAATGGTTTTAGGGACCTGGATTATGATGTCGGGACCGATGAGAAAAACGTCCAAGTGGCGCGGGGTCGGAGCTAAGGCAGGCAATTCTTGAGAAAAAAAAACAAGGGGCCGTACATGGTGGGGGGGGGGGTGGCGGGAACTTTCCGACCAAAAAAAAAGACCGGGGCACGACTCGATAAAAACATGGCCCCAGGCTGCCCGGACCGCCCGCCTGAAATGATTGACTCATCTTTTCGGGAAAAGCTATCCTGGAAACTTGGGAGAGAAGCCCGGTCGCCCCCAGGTGGGGAGGGCGGCGCCCCCTCCTCGCTAGGTGGGTTGTAGGCAAGACGCGGACGGACGATCGGGGAAGACACTTTCTAGGAAAAATCCCCCAACGCAACCTCGTGAATGACGGAATCCCAGTCCGAAAGGCGAGCGAAAGGAAAAGATTAACAGGGAATAATAACCAAACGGGGGGGGGGTCATCCTCATGGGAATCTGACAACCGCCCGCGCCTGTGTGGAAGGAAGAAAAGATAGGGAAGACGTACGCGCTGGGGAGTTTTGCAAAGCCTCAAGAAAAAGAAAAAAGACCTGAAATCCTGGCAGAGGCGCGTTCTCAAAGGGGCTGGGTCTCAGATCGAACTTGAAGGCCGGAAAAATGCGGCCTCAGCGCAAGGTGAAAGAGGGTAACATCCTTCATAGCGGTCGGGTTCCGAACTGAAAAATCGCTTGGAAGAACGTCGTTCTAACGAATTTTCAGGAGGCCGGCACAAGTTCAGCCGGTAATAGGGGAAAAACTACCCAGGATACTCCCGGATGGTACTGGGAGGGGCACTGAGCTAAATAGTAGAGAGCGCCCTATTTTTCCGAAGAACCAATTCCAAGAAAAGAGAGAAACGAGATAAAGCGGATTTTTCCCGGAAGAAGAAAAGAAAATGATAAAAGAACAAAAAGAAATGTCGGGCAGGATAACATTTGGTGTGTGACGGAGTACCGGAAAAAAGAGAAAGACTCCTCGGGTGAAAAGGACTATAGTCTCAGGGGGAACATTAAAAAAGGGGGGAAGACGTTAAGAAAAAAAGGGGGCCCGGTTTAAAACATAAAAGAAAAAGACCCTCAAAAGTGTCACCCTCAAAACTGCGAGTGGGGGCTTCCCGCATTCGGCAGCATCACGGGCGGTTACCACTCTAAGGCCGGATATAGAACAAAAAAGAGGACATATCAATAAAGTCAAATTGAAAACGAAAGCGAAACAACCCACCTCGTTTGAGAGGACAGAATCTCGAGGGGGAAAAATCAGGCACAATCGGGCCATAAAGAAGGGAGAAAGATCACTAGACTGAAAGAGAGTAAAAAAGGACGCCTCAAAGGAGGGTTTCAGCAAAAGCCATCATCCTCCCTAAAAAAGGGGAAAATGGGGAACACCGGGGACCCCCTCGCGTCCCTCGGAGAATAGACATCCATTGGGGATTAGACCGACGCGAGGTTTAGGGTAACCCGGATAAAAATATAAGCCGCGGATTCCTAGCGCAACTCACCGGGTCTGATGTCCCCAAGAGAAATGCTTTCGGGGGACACCAATGATCCATACTAAGTGAGAACCTCAATAAGGCAGTTCTAGACAGCCTCATTGGGTGGAAAGGAGCAAAGAAAGATGCAGAGGATGTGAAGGGGGGACCGGAAATCAGACTCGAAAATAGGGGAGAGGGAAAGGGGGCGTCATTGTCAAGCCCCGAAACCAAGGATGGCACTTCTAGCCCCAACTGGAGGAAGATACGAAGAGACCAGCCCAATTCTGCCATTCACGGAAAACGAGCAAATAAACAAGGATCACGGAAAAAACGGCCAATAACGAAAAAATCCAAAAGAAGGGGAAGATAAGGCTTCGAACCAATTTACGGGCCAACAACCGCGTGAACGAAACCAGCAGAAACCACGTACTTCATCGAAAGGGGGGAGCTTGCATCTTTATCAGGGAATAAATGGGGTGGGAAAATCGGAGCGCTAGCCTCGAAGAAAAAGGGAGGTATTTCGAATAGGTTGTCCGGATACCCTAAACGGACCTTTTGATGAGTTGGGGGAGGTAGAAACAATCACAAAGAGGGCTCTTAATAGGGAGTACCTTTGGAAAATGAATAAAGGGAAGAGCTTGGGGTCATCCAGAGTAACAAATGAACAATTAGAGTTTTGCCGCAGTTGAGAATGAATCAGGGGGAGAGAAAATGTCTAAGAATCGTTCTAAGGGATGGAAGCCCCTCAGAAAAACAAAAACAGGTATTATTGGTAAAAAGATGAAAGCTTAATATTGGACTAGGAGGATTCCAAGGCTTGTAGAAGGTGAAAATAAGGGAGGGGGGGTCACCTTCAGAGCCGCCATCTTTCGGGCGATTATATGCCTCCTCAAAAAGACTGCGCCCGCTTGGGAGAAATAAAGCCAAGAGGCCCCCTTGAACAGAAATTCACCTTTGGGGCACTGGGGGATAGAGAAAAATCACAAGAAAGTTGGCTCAAATCGGGCGGAGATCTAACCACAAAGCGGAACTGCTTCCACTACCTTCGCAACACCAAAAGGTCAAGAAAAGGGAGGGGGGAATTAGGTGATCATCTCAAGGTATCAGGAGGGAAGAGGAATACGCCTTTAATGGGAGTTTTTACGGGGAAAGAGACGAGAGGAGGGGGGGATGAAAATCCTTTGCCTTGGAAGAAGGAAAGAGACAGTCAGTTTGGGCGGCCCCAGACTATCTAATTACTTGTGGGGATAAATATTATAAAAGGGAGGGAGAGGATCAAGTAACAAGAAAATCAAGGGAAGAATAATCGAGTGTTACCTTAAAGGTGGCCCTCAGAAAAAAAAAAGAGTCATCAAAGGAAGGGAGACCGCGAAGAAACAATGACTTGGAAAACCAGGGATCGAAAGTCGATGAGGGGGGGGTCACCTCCAAGGGAGATGAAAAAGGGAAAAGTTGTTTGGGGGGGCGGAAACGAAAGAGGGGGGGGGGGGAGGGGTGTATTGAGGGAAGGGAAAACCTTTGAACTCTCGACCAGGCGAAACTGACGAGGGACAAGTAAAGGGCAGAAACGAGATCCTATAGAGGGCTCAAGGAGAAGAAACTGGGGTGATATTCTGAATGTGACTCGGGGGTAAACGAAAAAATAAGCGTGATCTCCTGAGGATCTTAAAATGAGGAACTGCCTGATGTTGAGAATAGGAAGAAAATCTGATCGGCAGAAAGACGGAAAGGGTCAACCAAGATTGACCCTAAAAGAATAAAGATTTTCTTACTGGAAAAGGAAGGAGAAAAGTGCGGTTGGCCACTGCTTCGAGCGTGAGGAAAAAAAAAACGAGACAGTGAAACTCGGTCGGAGGTCATGAGGATGAAAAAAACCAAAAGGGGTTGGGGTGCCCAAAAAAAAGGGGGGGGCGAACGGACTCGCCGTTCAGGACAGGAGGGACGCGGAAGAAAACTCCGACGGAACGAGCACAGCCCTAATAGAACGAAATCGTTGAGGGAAAAAGAGATAAGAAAAAAGAATCTAGTAGCCCGGTGGAGCGGCATCCTCGAGAGAAAAAATCGAAGGGCTCCCAAAGACAATCTGAAAAAAAACGTGTCTTTCTGAAGCGAGAAGAAAGGAAAAGAGGGCGCCCATAAATTTAAGGAGGATCTTCAATAAGTCGACGATCAAAAGGAAAAATATAAGAAAGCAAAGTGAAAAAAACGCCAAAGAATACCTCCCTTCAAGGGGGTTCAGGGAAATATGGAACAAGGGGCTGGGAGCCATGAAATAAGACGAGTCGTCCCACCCCGGAAGAAGGGAAAAAAAAAAGAGTTGAAACAGCCGCGCCGACTGGTCTATGTGACAAGAGAATGGCCAAAACAAAAAATGCTGGCAGGTCGGGAGGAAAGAGAGAGAAAAAGTATCCAAGATCTTCAAGGGGAAGAAGGGAGCATGGGCGTCGGGCACGAGGCCTCTCTTGTTTCTAAGGAGAAACACTTTACAACTAGAAGAACTGAGGCTCTGAATGAAAGAGGGATCCCTCCACCCACATGTAGAAAAAGATCCCAGATTCCTTTATAAAGAAAAAAAAAAAAAACATTGACGGGGGCGACGGGAGGGGGAAGGGAAGGGAAGGGGATGACTTAAAGTCAGAAGGCAATGTTTTGCGTTTCAATGTAACTAGAAGAAATCAAATCTGAAAAAGAAGGAGAAGTATTAAGAGCCTTGCCATGAGCTCCAGACCTCCTCCCCAAGACTGGGGGAGAGGCCCTGAAGAATAAAAGGGAATGAAAGGGGGGAAAGGGAGCACATCAACGGTCCTATCTTCGGGTTCATGGGAAGGAATTCTTAATGAAGGAAAAGAAATCATCTCCACCAGGGAACGCCTCGATAATTCAGCAAAAGGGGGCAGGGTAAAAGGTCGCTGAGGGCAGAAAACCAAAGTTAAATGGGGGAAAAAAAACCCTAACGCTTGCTAATAGGAGGGAAAGGTTGCTTCGGGAATATAAAAAGGGGGGGTCTTGGCGGTACACGTCGGTTGAAAGAATCACGATAGGAATTAATCCGAATAGTTGGGGAAAAGGAAAAAAATTAATATTGTCGGGCCCCTCTCCGCAAACCTAAGAGAGTCATGAGATACTATACCCCCCGAAAGAGGGAAAAAATCGTGAGTCGGGCGAGACCTTGAGGAACCAGAGATGTTGCGGGAGGGAAAAGAAAGAGGGGGAGATTTTGTCAAGGGGCGGTATGCACGACTTCTGCCGTCGACGGTAAAAAAAGTTCTAGTCGAGGAAGGTATTGGGTGGGGGGGGGGAAAAAAAAAGGGATGACCTCCTCTCGCCGTCCAAGGTGTAGCGCATAAGGTGGAAACATAGAGGGAGGGCGGACGGGGCCCCCCCTCCCACTTGGAAGAAGCCGCCTCCGAGGAGAGGAGGACTGGACAGGAGAGGGAAAAGGAAACCTTACCACGGCGCCAGGAGAGGGGAGGAGGAAAAGTTTGTCCCTCTTAGACCCGAACTGGAAACCAGGTGGAAAGCATATCGTTGAAGGAAAAAGAAACTCATTGTTCAGCAGGAGAAAAGGGCTGACGTCTCAAGAATCGGTAAGAGAAAATGCGCCCAGGGGGGGGGAAAAACGGGTTGGGAGTCCTACGGACCTCGATAGTGTATAGAAAGCCAAAATGGTGCTTGTCGAGGGAAGAAATTGAAAAACACAAAAAGAAAAAATTGAGCCTCCATCAGGAAGGTCATCTTCGGAAGGGGAAAAACAAGTGCCGCCCCAGGAAGGGGGAGAAAAAGACGGGGGGAGAGCAGCGCTTGTTTCAGCGCCGTCTATAAGATGTAAGGTGTAGAAAAAAAAGTACTGGGAAAAAACAACGGAGACTAGGATACCTCTAAGAACGTCTCAGTTGACAAGAAGGAAAGTCAAAGAAGGGAGAAAAGTAACACGGCGCCTACCGCGTCGAAGCAGGGAAATGGAAAGCATCGAGCGCCTGAATACCAAATTCACAAAAGAAGGGGGAAAGGGGGGAAAGGACTTCCAACTGGTCACATACGAAGAGGTACAATCTTCACGATAAGTAAAAAAAAGTCGATTAGGAAAAGAAGATGAGAATCTGGTACCCAACTTACAAAAGGGGAAAGACTCCCTGAACGAAGGGATTTACCGTCGTGCTGAACGGAAAGGTGCTTACCGGGGGGGGGGGAGGAAAGAAACGTATGAAAGCCCCCGAGGCTAAAAAACCTTGGAACGTAACAAAGAATGATTAAGGAAGTTAAAAAATAGAAAAAAAAAAAAAAATATACGTCCAGGTGAAGGAGGCAAAGACGCTCCCTGTTAGAAAAGGAGGAAAACTGGGGACACCGTCAAGAAGCATTATAGATCGGGAGGAAGAGAGAAGTGACGAGAGGAAGAGATAAGAAGAACTCGTACGACTATGGCCGGCAACGCGGGAGAAATTCAAAGGAAGAGAAAGGAACACGCACAGGTCCCTCATCATAATAGTTACTCAAACAAAAGAAAAAAACTGGGGAAGATAACACACGAATCGCGATCACGCTCCTCAAAAGGAGAAAAAACCAGCCTCTTGAACCACAAGGCGCAGGTTCTAACCTTACCCGACGGAAAATCAGAAGAGATAAAAAAGGGAGAAGAAACCCGCGAAACCTGAAAAAATACCGGGTAACGGTCACGGTCCGTCTCCAAAATGAGGGGAAAAGACACCTACGAATGGAAAAAAAAAACGTTCAATCGACGACGAAAAGACCTCTAACTTGGAAAAGGGAAAGGATGAGGGAAGTGCGTGCGCCAAAGTGAAAGGGTAAAAACAACTCGGATGTGCGGCAGAACAGGGCAAGAGTGAGACGAGAGAAGAAAAGGGGAGAAAGCGCGGGGCCAGGTAACTTCTGAACATGATGAATATAAAAAATAAAAAAAAAGGGGAGGAAATCTCAGACTCTCAAAACGAAAGGGGGAGCCGACACAAAATGTCTGTCCGAGAGAGAAAAAAGAATGGTCCTCAATTACGCCGAACGGATGAGGTCAACGAAGAGGTTTACTCAGGGGAAGAAGGAAAAAATCCTTTACACCTGGGAAGCGTCACTAAAGCAACGAGAGAAATACCAATCGTGAAAACAACCGACCGTCACTCGCCGTCCCCTAAAAAAAGGTGGGCTTTAACTCCGAAAGCAAAAAAAAAGCCACGGTATGAAACAAAAAGGCCCTCACTCAGCGAAATACTCAAGAAAAAAAAGGTCTGGGGTGACAAAAACGGGCGACCGACCATCCGAAATTAAAAAACGAACTCTAGAACGGGCTGGGAAAAAGAAAAAAAAAAAGACTACTACTCCCGCGACTTAGTCTAGGCCTTCAGTCAAGCAAAAAAAAAAAGAAGAAGCATTGCAATCTGGTGCGAAAAACTACCCCTGGAAAAAAGGAAGGGAAAGGGAGGTCGGTGGAAAAGAGTAACAAAAAGATGATTAAGTTTTCGCCGGGTTGATGGAAGGAGAAGGAAAAGGGAGAGAAAACCGGTGTCCGACACAAAAGGGCCGACGAGGGGGGGAAGGGGAAAGTTACGAAAAGGAAAAGAACCAAACAAAAAAGTGGGACAGGAAAAGAGACCGGCCCTTCCCTCCTATCCCCGTCTGAAAGAAAAGGGGGAAGAGAGGTGGAAAAGAATTTCGCGGCCCTCACTTGAGGAGTCTACGCATGCAGAAAAAAACAAGTGGGGAAAGGGGGAGAACGGGCTCACCTCCTCCAGAGCTTCTTTCTGAGAAAACAAGAAAAAAAAAGGGCATCGTTCACCCTCACGGTGAGCGCCCCCCAGGGAAAAGTCAGAAACAGCCATTCTTTGACCCCAGGACCGACCCGAAGCTCCCCGTCTGGTCCACCTTGGGGTGGAAACGGATGGGAGACGCTACCGCTGGTCAATGTACATCCGCACGCCGGGTGGCCCGAGGCGGTCGGGATCTCAAAAAACCTGTCCCTAAATTGGGAGGATTCTTTTGGCTCGACAAGTTTTTCAGCCCCAAAAAGAAGGAAAAGACGGGGGATACAAAAAAAACAAGGGGGGACTCGCTCTGGTAGAACAATCAACTTGGAGAAAGAAAAGTGTCCTAGCAGAGGCTGAAAGAAGGGTGGATTGAAATCGTGGTAAGCCCGGGTCGGTAAGTAGGGGCCCACCCTTAAAACATCTCGCGAGCGGAACGATGGCCGCTACTGAGCTTAACCCTGTAGTAGGGAAGAAAGGGAACGACCAGGCCTATCAGGGAAGGGATGGTCGGAGCCCTCAGTAAAGGTCGAGGACGAAGGCGTTGTTGGGAAGGGGGTCCCGTTGGACTCAGCTAAGGGAGCCGGGAGCGCCGCCTCCTCCACCTGAAGAAGGGGGGAACCTGTCTGTGGCGTGCGCCGTTTGGGAACGTGTCGGTGATCGGATAGAGGAGCCTCGTGTTACATTTAAGAGGAACTTGGGGTCGCTGACCGTCGGGTTTACTAAGTCAAAATTAGGCACCTCCCAAAACGAAGAACGAAAGGACATCGTTCCCCTGAATCCTGTCAAAAAGGTCGTCACAAGAGAGACCGACCGCCCGGGTTTGGTACCCAGACGCGTCCAGAAGCGACCATCCCCCTCAAGAGGAAATAGGAGACGAACTACACCAGCTGCGGATAACACCAAAAAAAGAAGTGGGAAAAAACGATACCCGATCCACACAGGTTACCAGGGGGCCAACCTTAGAATGAAGAAATCTATAATCCTGGATCAATTCATGACGGGGCTTGTCTGAACGGACGAAGGGGAAGAGAGAAAACCCTTTCCACCCTAGACTTCTGCCCAACAGCGCCTTTTCGCCGGGGGAAAGAAGAGGTCTCAAAAAAGGTGAGATGATACTCCCGTGTCCAAAGAAAAAGAGAGGGGACCCGATAATCTCCTCCTTAAAGAAAGGGGAGTTAGGCCCATCCCAGCGAAAAAGACTTTCAAAAGGGAAAATCCCCTAAGGAGGAAGCCTTTGTACGGTGTTTTGTACAGGGAGATGAAAGGGCTGCACTCAGAGAGGTACTCAAAGAAAACTTACGGAGGGAATTATGCGAGGGTCAACCTCAAAAAACTACCTGTCCGTCACGGAGGGATCACTATGGCAGGAAACGGGAAGAAAAGGTCCGCAATCTCCCAAATTGAAAAAAATCCGGAACAAAAGGAGCGTCCACTAACTTGGTAGGATCGCGGAGGAACAAAAACCCCACACACAGGACGGCCCCCGGAACTACCACGGATGGAAGTCAAAAAGGTACACCCAACTCCCACAGAAGAAGACAGATGGGTCCATACGTACGACTCAAAAAAGAGAAAGCTGGTCTGCCGCGGGGGCAAAAGGACGTGCCTTAAAAATGAGGCTGGGGGGGGGTGGCTCTGGGAGCGATGAATACCAGTATTTGGGGGGGAAGAAAAGAAGAAGGCGAGCTCGTAAGTCTCTGTGGAGGGGGCAGGGGGAATCGTTTTCACCCCAGCGGGGGGACGATGAAAAACTGGTTAAATTTTTCTAACAACTACTTAGCTAACAGTTATCAGGGGGGGAAGGCATCTTCTCAGACTAAGGCGGGCGCGGATAAAAAAAAAGGAAAAGAGGAAGGAACCAATGACGCCGTGAACTCCGATCACTCACTTGACACTACCCTGAGTATCTAAATACCAAAATTATGGGGAAAAAGTGCTGAAATCAGGTAGACTAGTCGAGGTCCCCGGCTTTCTAAAGGGAGACGTGTCGCTTAAAACGCAAAAAAAGGGCGGCAAAGGAGAAGGAACCCCAAACGCCTCAAGCCTCATGACATGGAAAGGGAAAAAACAGACCCCCCGTGCAGCCATTCACCTAGGGGGAGGGCTGGGAAAAAACCCCCCTACAGCGCCAGATCGGCCTTCTAGAAAGGAAAAAACGGAAACTTGTTATTCCTCCCGGCTAACAAAAAGAGGGGAAGGATTCAGAGGTAGGGCGTCCGAAAGGCGAAAGGGCTTCTGGAATATCCCATGTTGAGGTGTATTGAGCTGGACGGAAGGGAAAGGAACCGTGGGTATGGCAGCTTCGGAAAAAAAAAAGAACGAAGTCTGAGTCGTGGACGAAGGATCTTTGCGGAAAGCTGATCCGAATTAATAAGGGGATAACCAACGGGGAAGGAGGGATGGCGAGGTGGACCAAGAGTAAGAGGAGAATCTAGCAACCCTTACTTAGCACGTAAGAAGTCACAACCAAGTCCGAGTTTTCGAGTAATAGGATGTCCCGAACGGCCCTTGTGCTCGTTTCGGGAAAACGAAAAGGGTTGAAGTTGTTTCCAAGGAGAGTTGGAATGAGCACGCAGAAAAGGCGGAACGACTGCGTTACCGTCCGGGGTCATAGGTAAAAGGCGTGATGTCCCCCGAAGCAACTGAAGAGAGGGGGAAAAGATTCGAGTTCAACATGGACGCGACAGAAGAGCTCCCTGATTAGGAAGAGTTAATGGAAGGGGGGGGGAAAAAGGGTAGTCAAGGGGTCAACAAAAGTATTTATTCCTAGTAATAGGGGGAAGGAAAGGGGAGTCCCTTCGAATACGCCGTCGCAAGGAACGGCAGTGGGAAAAGGAAGGTACGAACGATAAAGATCACGAGTGCAAATTGGACAGTGATTATGCACCCTCCTCTGAGTAAGGTCCACCAGCCGGAAGAGGGGAAACGTCAAAAAAAAAAAACCTTTCAGGTACCAAAGGGCCAGCCCCCAACGGAAAACTAACGGACACAGAAAAAAGAGTAACGCCTGAGGAAAAAGGACGGCGAGAAAGAAGACCTCTAAAGAAGTTGGACGTCATCACGCAGGAGGCGGAATAACGAGGCTGCCGTCAAAAAACCACAGCAGGAGATCACCGGGTAGTTTAAAAGAAAAGGAAAAAAAAAGTAAGCCGTTAGCCGGCGAAAAGAAGGCGGCTGAAGCGAAAAACTCCACGCTAAACCAAGGTCGACGACGATTCCAAAAAAGAAAGATTTCACTGGCTCGACCAAACGGAGCTCCGGAACGGAGTTTCGAAGAAAGGAAAGAAAGATGGTCGATCTGCACGGACGCATCAGATCGCAACCCAGGATAATATGCGTTTTGGGTAAAGGCAAAACGAACAAGAAAATCAAGCGAAGGTAGTATGCTGGGGAAATTCGGACTCCGAGGGGAGCCACACCAGGAGGAATTAGTAAGCAAATATTAGTACAATTCATTTAATAGAAAAACGGGTGAAGGTCTTTCGTCACGTATGCCTCGCGTGGTGAAAAGGATCATTGAAATTCTAGGATCTCTTTAAAGGGAAAGATCTGAGATATCCTTAAAGAAAAAAGAAGTCAGAGATCCAACAAAAGGAGGTTTACAAGTCTTCCTAGCCGGGGGAATCCCATACAGGAAGAAGAAGCGTAAAGTTTATTAAGGAAACAACTGTTAAGTAGTCTTTCTTACTTTTTCACGGAAGGTGGAAAGGGTACAAATAACTCTTAATAATCTCCCACTCGTCTTCAGGGGAAAAAGGAAGGAGTCAAAAGAAAGAGGGAACAGAGTAAGACCACGACCACAAACGTCCTCGTTGTGGATTCAAAAAAAGGAAAGACAGAAAGGTAGAAAACTTTGGAAAGGAGAACATCCGTCCGATCGGGAGGGTATGCAAGTTGGAAAGATGAAATAATTACTTGCTTCGAGCAGGACAAGACAGTACACCCCGCCGCTCTCTGTTCCAATCTCTTGGCTAGAAAAGGAGAAGGAACCTAACGCGGAAAGATATGCGATGGAGGGAGGAGTTAAGAGAAAAACTGGGGGGAGTCTGTGTCGGCGTGTGGGAAGATCTGCCGAGGGAAAAATAATTGACGATTGCGTGCAACGGGAAGAAATGTGGGGCGAGGGGGAAGGTTACTCAGACAGGAAAGTTAGGAGGAGATACTAATCGAGAACCTGTGATGACATCTCAGTAAAACTGGAAAGAAAAAATCGATTTTCGCGCCGGGACAAAAAAAAGAAGGGGGGTTGAAAGGGTCAGGGGAAAGGAGCGCAAGAAACTGCAAACGTCATCACGCAGGTCTGAATTTATGCTCTCATGAGGGGTGGGGGGGGGAGGAAATTGATGGTCACCCAATTCAAAAGAACCAGCGCGGCTAAAAAAAAAAAAAAAAAAAAAAAAAAAACCTTTAGCGCAATGGGGAAGGAGAAAAGCAGAGAAGAGGTGACCTACGACGCCCTCGTTCGCCCCCAAGAAAGTAGAGGGGTCCTTCGCCGTTAACGAGAAAAGGAGGGGCGTACCGTCTATTTTCAGCCGGCATGGTTCGCCCAGTAGAGAAAGGGAAAAGGAAAAGCCAACTTGGAAAGGGTAAAAAGGTTTTTCCGCGGCGTCGGGTAGCGGGGATCTCTTAGCATCTCGTGGGAGGAAAACGGGGAAGGACAGTGGGTGGCCACAAGAGCGGTTGTGAAGAAGGAGAGGAGAGAGGAGGAACGTTTTTAGGATCAAGCCCCTTGTTTCTGGACTTCACTTGTGCGACCCAAAAGGCAATAAGGGGAGTTGGGAGACTCAAACTCATGGCGAGATTCCACTCCCGCGTAAAAGGAAAAAGAAAAGAGGTCAGGTAAAGGAAGAAAAAGGGAGGAAAAGGTCCGAAAATGATCGTCACCGACTGAGGCTCCGAGATCTACTCAGAATACTCCGGGTTTATTAGAAAAAAAAACTGTTCAACTCAGAAAGCACGAGACGAGGCATACCTTAAAAGAAAAAAGGCAGAATGGGAGGAAAAAAAAAAAAAAAAAAAAAACAGAATCTTGCCAGTGAGAAGTTAGCGTCCCGACGTACCCGCCTCGGGCCCTTATAGCGAGGAAAAAAAAAAAAAAAAACAGGTGTCAAGCCCAGGGGGGAAGGGACCGCACGCCCGTGTGAACGCGTTTTTCCCTTACATGTAAAAAGGGGGGAAAGGAAAAGATATTTAAAAGGGAAAAAAA
>Ga0179591_1316350_pt1 | contig 13808 bp, 25 predicted proteins | sample CZOMad2_1_08_16f_FD_182891 | JGI IMG/M metagenome (GOLD analysis project Ga0179591, IMG submission 182891) | Vadose zone soil fungal communities from Angelo Coast Range Reserve, California, USA - CZOMad2_1_08_16fungal (PacBio error correction) | ecosystem: Environmental > Terrestrial > Soil >...
GAACTCTCTTCTCGACCTGTGTCAAATGAGGGGAAGGCGTGGGGAGCCTCACTCTCTTCCCAGAGCTTTGGGACTATGTGTGGGAACTGATTTTTATTAAAGGACTGTCCTTAGGGCGTCAAAGAAGACGGTCCGCCGAACACACGCAAAACTCGATATGGGAAGGTGTGGAATTAAGAGAGTTGGGAGGACTGCCGGTCGTGGGAACGTCCTGTTCATGTTGGGGGAGAGTACATTTAAACTCAAAAAGGGGGGATAGACAGGCTCGGGGTTGTGAAAAAGGTGGGGAGGGCAAAAGAAGGTTGTGGGATAAAAGGGGCATTAATTCATCCAAGATTCATCAGTTTTACAAGGAGCGACGTTGAACATAGGGGGAGGAAGCCTAACAAAAAACCGGAAGGAGTTGACACCGTTGCAAAAAAGAGGGAAAGAAAAATCCTACTAACAACTTCAGTGATGCAAAAGAAGGCCGACCCGAGAACCTCTTTCCGTCTAGGCCAATCATTCCTTGAGAAAAGGGAGAAGCGATCAACGTCAAAAGATCAGGGTGTAGGGGAAAGCGGGCGAGCTGCCAAAAATCGAGGGATTGGGAGAGAGGGAAAGAGAGGTCGATTGTATGAACGTAGAGGGGAGGAAAAAAAAGGGTTGAATTGTCCAAAAGCTCAGCGTTAGTGTGCTTGCCAAAAGCTACACCTTTTTAGCTGCGCAGAAAGGAAAAAACACTTCTCCCAGTTGAGGGCAAGAGTTTTAGAGGGACCAACAAACAAAGATCAACTTCATTAACCCTAGATTTCACAAGGGTTTCTGGAAAAAGGACCTCTACATAACATCAGCAGCCAGGGCTGAAGGGTGGGAAAAATTCGCGGTCGTGGGAAAAAAAATTCGCAATCGACAGAGAGTCGTAATTTCAAGTCGAAAGGGATTTTACTTTTGGGGGGGGGTAAGGGAAATTTGTCGAAGGGGAGAGAACCCACCGGCCCTCATTTTAAAATCACCTTAGTGAAAACAGAACGCATTCTTTCACTTTTCTTGAAAGGGAGAGGATAAAGGAAGCCCATGGGTGGGAACGGACTGTACTCTTTTTATGCGGGGGAGGAAAAGATCCCCCAAAAAGGAAATTCTATTAGAAAGAAAGGAGAGGGGGGGGCTGATAAAGGAACAACACCAATCCGGGGGGGGGGCACCACGTTCTCTGGGAATTGAGGGGATGAACACAAGAGAAGGGGGGGAAGGCAGGAAGAAACTTGGAAAAAAAGAAAACGGAAGTAAATCTCAAAAAGGGGGGGGGGGTTTTCCATACTTTAAAGGGAAATTTTTTTGACATGCAAAGGAAGGTATAAGGGGAAAAGGTTTTTTTGGGGGAAAATGCATCAGAACCGAAAGAAAGTTTCAACCTTGGGGTAAACAAAAAGGAAGTTTTAAAAAGAAAGATGGTTCATAAGGAAAAACACCAATGGTTTCGAAAAATGAATCAATTCGAATCATAGCAGTATTAGAGGAAGGGAAAGCTTGTGCAAGAAAAGGAAGGGGTGGGGAGAGTTTCGAAGAAAAAAAAAAAAAGGCCCTCAAATGAGACGAGGAAGGCCTCTTATCCGAACATGTTGGGCCAAGGGGGGAAGGCCCAACAAGGGGGGAAAGGTACGCTCTTTTAAGGGGAGTCATGGGGAGGATATAATTATGGTAAAGGGGTGGGAGGGGGGGGAAATACGAAGAGAGAAAAGAAGGAGATATCAGACTGAATACCATGAGGGGGGAGGGAAGACAAAGCGTACAATGAAAGGGGTCTGTTCCTTCTAAGTAATTATTTGGGGGAAACACATTTTTGTGAAGAATGAAGAAAGGGAAAGTCTCATTGTAATAGACTATCGGGAAGGGAAAAACATCAAATTTGGTTCAAAGGAAAAGTAAAATAATTTGAGAAATACAGGGTGCCATAGGGCCGTGGATTCATTGTGGAAAAAGAGGGGGTAAGAACCCATTGGGATATTCTACTTATTACAACGTAAAAAGTCTGGGGGGGGGGGGGAAAAATTTTGGGAAAAAGGGCTTTAGGCGTTCTGAATGTCGTGGGGAAAAAAAACAGGTGCCTGGCGAGGAAGGATGTTCAGGGGAAAGGGAAGGTGAAAGTATTGAACACAGAATGCCAGTTTCGATTTTCGCAGTGAGAAGGAGCCGCCATTTATCCAGAGGAAGAAAAGGTGGAAGCTAGTCTGTGGAGAGGCGAATACTTATTAAAGAAGTGAAAGGGGTATGATGAGGGAAAAGAAAAGGGAAAAAAACGGCATGTAAAGAGAGCATTGAATGAAGGGGAAGACATAAGGGTTGGAAAAAAAAAAGAAAAAGGAAGAAAGGATGCGATGAAAAAAGGGGGCTAAAGGGAAAGGAGGTAGAAAGCACCTTGGAAGGAGGGTAATGACTGATGGTCAGGGGGGTAAACTTATTTCCGATGGACAAGGGAGAAAAATTCCCAAAGGAGAAAAAAAGAAAGCGACTACCGGGAAGAGCCACGAGATGTGTTGTGGGAAAAGGCGAATAGGAATAATTTCATGCATAAAAAAGTCCACCCGACAGAAGAAGATGAAAGGATTGTACTGTTAAAGGGGGGGAGGAAGGGTGGTCCGCTTTCAGAAGGAAAAAAGGGGAGTACTTTTTTGATTGGACCGAATTGGAGGAGTTTGGACGGATAACAGAGAGGAAGGGGGGGAGAAGTGTTCTCAGGAGAAGGAGGCTGCAGTCTAAACCTGTGTAGAAAGGCACTCACACTAACGCTTCTCTTGGGTAAAAAAAAAAAGAAAGTTCTCCGTCCACTTCCGAAGGCTACATCTACAGAGAAGCAGACCACTCCCGCAGGAATGAGATCGAATTCAAATGCGCGGGGAAAGAGATGCCGAAGGGAGAAAAAAAGAATAATGCATTGCCAGGGGAAAAAAAGAGGAAGAATTTTTCGCAAGAGAGGGGGGAGCAATTTATTATAACGGCTGTGAGATCTTTAAAGGTGTGAAAGGGGAGGGTCAGTACAACCAGGAAAAAGGGGGGCTGTATTATCAGCAAGTCGATGTTCATTGTAAAATGGGAGAGGAATTCATGGCACGTGAAAGAAGTAACTCTCTGAAAAAAATTGAGTTGCTTCACAAGGAGTGGCGCTAACCATTCCTTAAGGTGAAATGGAAAAAAAGCCGAGCGCCACAGCACATTGAAAAAAGAAGGGGCGGAAACAGACGCTGGCCGCCCAAGTCCCATAAGAAAAATGGGGAACAGGAGATCGTTTTTTTCACAGGGGAAACATTCCATTTAACGAAGAAGTACAAAGGAGAGGATAGTATCTAGTCTTCGAGGACTCACCGAATGGGGGAGGGGAAAAAGCGTATTGCCTCTCTGGGGGGGGAGCACCACTCTGATCTCACTAAGTAACAAGGGGGGGGCAAGGAAAACTGGACCTTGCGGAGAGGGGTGCTGAAGTCAATGCATTTGGGGGGGGAAAAAGACAAAGGCATCGAAGTTGGGGACATTACCGACTCGATCACCTGGGGACCGTTCATGAAGTGAAGAAAGAAAAAGGAAGCCACACAGGTTCGGAAAGGAAGGGGGAGAGGGGGGAAACTATGGCGATAAAAAAAGGAAGAAAAAAAAGACAGAATACGGCGAAAAAAGACAAAGACAAGCGTTCGTTCTATGGGACCGAAAAGAGATTTGTAGCCGTGAAGCGAAGGGAGGGGGAAAGGTTCAAAAAACACCAGACTCGAAAAAGAAAAGGAGCGGGCGTGGTTGATCAAAAGAGGGAAAAGCCAGATACTTGATTCGCTTCCCCAGGGTTGAAAAAACGAACAGGGGGGACGGGGAGGGGAGGGGGGGGGGGGGGGGGGAAAAGGGGATGTCAAGGCGCGCTTGTGAACTTCTAAAAAGTGAATCTCTCCCTTGAAATGTACTGTAAGGGAAGGGAAAAGAAAGAAAAACATTCAATAAATAAGGGGGGTCACTTCTTTTTGTGAACGAAGAGGGAAGGTAGATAACTCCTCTTTTAGAACCAAAAAAAAAGGAATCTTCATGACTGGTCTTCGAGGGCGTTTAACGACGACTTCCGAAAGAAGAGAATAAAAAAGCCTTCACTGAGTGTGAGCAAGAGGAAAGTCTTTCCTGAAAAATCAAAAAATTGGGGAGGGACTCTTTCTTGTCTTGAAGGAATGGGAAGGGTTTCTTTCTCAGGGAAAAGGGGTAAAGAAAGAAAACTTGCCGACCATCTTATTGGAGGAAGAACAAAATACTTTTCTTCATCTTACCCAAGGGTAGATCACAGAAGGCTACTGCCCTGGTAACAGAAGAAACACCATGCTTGCTTCAGAGAAAGAAAAATAAAAGGGTCCAGCTTTCGGCAGTGGAGAATTCGTTCTCTCATCTGGTGTCAAAAAGTCGGTAGAAGTCAAATGGGGGGGGAAGAGGGGGGAAATAGGGGTACATGTTTTTAAAACGGAAGTCGTCCTTACTTTCCATATGCTTCAAGTCATGGTAGAAAAAAAAAAAAGTATCTTGGTACTGGGGCGGGGAAAAAGAAGAAAAGAGGTCCGTTTCTTGGAAGGAGGATACCTGTTCATGGGGGGGGGAGAATGGTAACTCCTTTCTATGAAAGAAGGGGAACCATGTGAGCAAAGCATAAGGGTTGTATATCTTGAGAGAGGGGAGAAAAAGAATTCAGCCGGAATTCTGCATCATTTTGGAGGGATCGGAGGGTTTCTTGATCCTACGAAAAGGAACCATTAAGGAAAGGGGACACGAAAATTTGCCACAGGCAACATTCACCCCACCTCCAGACCAGGGTCGTCCTACCTTGACCTTAAACGAGATATTTGTCTGACAAAAAGTAGGGAAAAAAAGAGGTCCAAGAGCATGACTGCAGAAAGGGAGAGCCACTTCTGGCATCTGGACGTCTAAGCTAAGGCATTAGAAGAGGGGGGGAATTCAAAGGGAATCGAGGGGGGGGGGGGGAGAGGGTTGTGATCTATGTCCGATGTGAAAAGGATCCGACTTGACCAGTTTAGAAACATCAGGCTTTAAATGGGAGGGAAGGGAAAGGAAGCGAACATTTTTACGGGAAAAGAAAAAAGGATGGAGGAAACATGCTCCCCTTGAAGGAATCGTCCACACATGCAAAAACAACAAAAAAAGGGACTCCTAGATTTAACAAGGGGTGGGGGGGGGGCCTTCTGAAAAAGGAAAAAAAAAGAGGAATAATCCCCCCGAAGGTCTGTCTTTTGGAACCGGAAATAAAATTCCTATTGGAGAGAAAGAGAAACTACCACAAAAGGCAAGTCTCAGCCATTGTGCGGGAGGGCTGGTTTGTTGCACTCCTTGTGATAAAGGAAAGAAAAGAATATACAGGGGGCTCAAGAAAAAGAGGGGTAACTCAGCCGGAAAGGGGCCGATCGAAACTTGGAAAAAAAGGGTCAGTCTTCGCTTTACTAGCTAAAAGGGGGGCATCTCCTCGGCAGAGGGGGGGGAAGAGAAATGCCGGTGATTTGAAATCCCCTTCAGAGCATACAAGGGAAGAGGGGGGGGGACTGAGTGGGAAAACAGGGCGTTAAACATCATCAGAACACAATGAAGGAGAAGCCAGCCACGTTCTCAAGGTCGAATTTTATGGGTAGGAGAGAGAATAAGCGGATGAAATGGGGGGAGAAAGTTACAGAAAGACGTAAAAATCAGAAAAAAGGTTTTCAATACTTTACAAAATAAACTGAAAACCAGGAAGAAGGGGAGGAAGGCCCCTGGGGGGAAGATAAACTGAGGGAAAGGCCTCAAGCCCGGTTGAGGTTCCAACAAGGAGGTGTTGGTAAAGAAGGGGGAAAGGATTTGAGAGCATATCTCAGTACAAAGGGTTTCTACAACAGATTTCGAAAAAAAATAAAGGGGGGAATAAAAAATTAAAAAAAAAGAATTTCTCCAATGATGACATACTGGGGGATGTGCAGCTGCCACAAGGGGGGGATGTTCTATATAACGAGAACAGAGGGCGTTTCATCCCCAAATGAAGAGAGGAAGAAACGTGGGGAAAATAATTCTTTAGCGGCCCGCAGGGGAAGGGATAGCTACATTCTTGGAAGGAGGGATATAGAGCAGATGCAACAACAACCACGGAAGGAGAGAAAAAGAAAAAAATAGATATCAGACTGAATAATAATGGGAGAAAGCGTAAAGTGAAAAAGGGTCTGGGTCAGAGAGGGGTTTTCTTGTAAGCAAACAAATGTTAGCTATAACTAAAAGAGATCATTGAGAGACGAGCGAAAGGGCAGAAAAGATGCACAAAAAATAAAGGTCAGTCTGCAAAGGGAGTTAATACTTGGAGAAGCTGATAAAATGGTGAGAAAAAAAAGAGGGGAAAACCAGTGGGAATGATATGATCACGGGAGGGCCAAGCGGATTGAAAAAAAAAGAAAGGGAACACAGGTTGAACTAAAGGGGGACTTGCTTCCGTAGGGGGGGAAGTTTCACTGTTGAGGGGGGGCCCAACACCAGTTTCTGCACCCGAGATTACAGTCCAAAAGGAAGGATGTGCACTTCTTGAAACAGGGGGGGAGGGAACCAATGGTTCTCTTGAGTTTTATTTCACCGCAGCCCATGAAAAGTAGCAAAATTTGCAGAGAGAAGTATGGTTAGAAAGTCAGTAAACTTTAAGGGGCTGCCTTCCAACACCGGAAGGGATAAGGGAAGAACGGTCTTCAAAGAAAAAAAAATAGGTCCCAAAGTTATAAATACTAAAAGGGAGGATGCTCGTACCTTGTTCCGTCATCATTGGGAAGACCGTGCACGATTAGATAAAAAGAAAAAGTAGTAGGACTCGAAGAACGGGGGAAAGAAAGGGGAGAAATGATTTATATGACGGAAAAGAAGTTCACTAGGTGAAGGAAAATCGGGGATTAGGCAGGCGACAAGAAAAAGGGAGTGCAAAAAAAAAAAAAAGCGCACGACACTGCATGAAAGTACTAGATGGTTTTTGTGTGAAACGAGGGAATGCGACGCGAATGGACAAAGAAGAACAGGGAGATATGGGGGAAAAAGGGGGAAGGCCTGATGTGTCCCTGGAAAAGCGCCATTGTGACTCATGAGTGTGGAAATGTTCTTTGTGTTGGAAAGGGACGAGATAAAGCAAGGGAAGACAATTGGGGAGCATTGTTCTCAGGAAGAGGCTTCATCGAAATTAGGAGACGAGCAATCACACTACCGCTGATGGAAAAAGAATTCCAAGTAAACGGGGAGCTACCTCCCCTAAAAGCATACTCTAAAAGAAAAAAAAATTTCTGGAATAAAAAAGCAAGAGGGAAATTCCTTCGCGGAAGAGATCTTTTGGCACGTGGGAATGGAGCCAAAGACATCAGAGATGAGGGCTAGCCTGGAAAGTGTGAGAGATAGGGTACGGACGTGAAATCGGACAACCTGCTTTTTTGGGGAAGGGAATCTCGTCTGAAGGTTTTCAAGGTTGGGGGCGTATGGCGGTCTGGAGGAAAAAAAAAAAGGGGAACGTCGATGTGACGGGGGGAAAAGGAGGTCATAATGGAAATGAATTCTATGCACTAACGAAAAAGGGGACAACCAGGATCTTGAGGAGAAGGAAAACCCCGAGCCTTTCCTAATACAGGAAAAGAGGGCATGGACTCTTCCGGAAGGAAGGCCCACAGCATCATTACACATAATTGCATAAAGAAAGGGGAGAAAGTGAAGGTGGTTCGAAGGGGGGGCGTTTGTTTCATGGAAGGGTAAGGGGAAAGGACGAGGATAAAAAAGTTTCACAAACATTACCAAGGATTCGTAAAAAACTCAACCTATTGGGGCCGGGGAGGGCATAAGTCTGTGATTCTCGCAACCAGAAAGGGAGATGATATCACGCATTAGACAGGGGGAAAAAGACCTATTCTTCGAGAGTAGGAAGGGGGGTTGGTCCGCTGGGCAAGGAAAAGGGAAGATGAAGGCAGAGGTAGAAAAAAAAAAGGGCCAGATGATCAAATTTGTTGGAAAAAGCGAGAAAAGTTTTATTGGTTAATCTGACAAAGAAAAAAGGAGAAGGGCCATAAAAAAAAAAAAAAAGGGAACATACAAACGACGCGAAAAAAGACGCGTGGGAAGGGGCCGGAAAACAGCTTCTCCTATGGGGGAATAAAGAGGCGATTTGGGAAAAAAGAGAGCTATTGCCAAGGAAGTGAAAAAAGCACCATTCTCGAAGAAAAAAAAAAAAAAGGGCTTTTTTAAACAAATGGCGAAGAAAAAAACAGAAAAAGGGACTCAAATTTCATTTCCAACGACTTGAGGGGGGAAGGGAAAGAAAGAACAGTTACAGTACATTTTAAGGGGGGAGGAAGGAAGAGAGCAAAAAAACAAAGGATGAGGAGGAAAAGGAAAAAGGAATGTACTGTAACTGTAGTTATTAACTCAAAAAGAAGACGGGGGGAGGAAAGTCTTTTGGGAAGCGAATCAATTAAGAGAAAGAGAGAGGAACTCTTTTTAGCAAAAAGGAAAAAGGAGTGACTGGTCCAGTCGGGAAAGGGGAAAAGACTACTTCTTCTATCCTCGAAGAAAGAGGGGCTCAGGAAAGTCATACCATAGCCCGCCCTCTTAGAAGAAAATCCTAAAACGCGTCAGGGGGGGGGGGAAAAAAAAGGACTGTCGTTTCCTTACGGAGAGGTGGGGGAAGGAGAACATTTTTCATATTAACAAACTTTAAGGAAAGAGGGAAAGCGCTGCAAAAACGAAAAAGGAGGGCAGCGGGATTACCCAAGGTAAGAGAGGGGAGTCCAAGTAACGCTGCTTGAAGCGGAAAATCGACTTCCTGGAGAGGGGAAAGGATTCCTAACACCGAAAGAAGAATAGGGGGAAGGGTTTCAAGTTGGGGGAAACATAATCGTGCGATCACGTGGAAAAAAAAAAAAGGATGGGTTGGAGTACTCACAATGGCAAGACGAGGGAGAATTTTTAGAAAACGCTGGGGGGGTACAGGGGTAAACTGATGTGTATTTGAGGAAAAAAAAAGAACTGGGTCCCGGGAGAAAGGAAGTCCTCCGCACCACCATCACTGGAATCCGAATGGGAATGTTGCGGCAAAGAGGAAAAGAAGGAGGGGGAAGGAAGTTGTGTTTAAGAAGAATGGTTCATTTTTTCTGTGTAGGAAAGGAAAAAGAAAAACAGAAGAAGGCCTTGTCTCGACCGCCTGGAGTGGAAAAGAAACATACTGGGTTTTTCATCTCTTTGAGAAACGAAGGAAAAAAGCCGACCAATTTCCCATAGGAGCAATAAGGGGCAAAAGTGAACATCTACGGGGGGTGCTTACCTAGTAAAGAAATATCCTGGGGGGGAAAAAATTTGGGCGGGAAACGGTCCTCTCTCTTCCATTCCTCCAAGGGAGGAGTAGACCTGATCCTTCAGCAAGTAGGTCGGACAACCTCTTTCCAAGGGACTAAGCAGGGGAGAAGCAAATTAATCCTTGATCTCGGGAAAAAAAACAAAAGAAGGAAGAAACGTTCAAACGCTCTATGGCGGAAAAAGAAAATGAGGAGGGAGGGGTCTAGCCGGTTTGGGGGGAAAGAGAGAGGGTATGAACGTATAGGAAGAAAGCAGGGACATGTTTAATTGCAAGGAAAGTGTTGCTTGCCGTGAGTAGGATAACAAGGTTTTAGAGGCAGGAGGGAAGAAACGGGTGGAAAAAAATGCTCCCAGGGGGGAAAATCTCGTTCTCACACACATCCAAAGAAAACCTTTACTCCTAAAAGAGGGGGGGGGGTGGCCAGGAGGGAAAAAACCAATCAGCTTCATCCTCACATCGCCTGTGCTTTCTTTTTAAAAGTCGGGAGAATATTCGCATCGACATCAACCAGAAAAAAAAAAAATCTCGGGGGAAAAAGTCGAATGCCAGTTTCGGGCAAGGAAACATTTGTTCCATCTTGTGCCGCACAAGGGGGACTCCATGAAGGAAAGAGAATCCCTTAAGGGGAAAAGAACCGTCTCTACCCTCAATTCAATTCAAGAGGGGTCACTTCGCTTTACTATCTACCTAGGGGGACATCTCATCTTGCAGAGGGGGAAAAGAGTGGGGAGGGGGGGGAGTTTTTCCAACCCTATAGGAAAAAGCCCCCTTTCTAGCATCCTAAATTCGAGAGGGGGAGAGGGAGGATTGGTGCTGAAGACAGGGAACCGGTCAAATCATCAGAAACCAAAGTAGGTGGGGAAGCCAGCCCAAGAGAGTAAGTATTTCGAAAGAGGCAAATCGAACTTTGATAAGGGAATGCGAAGGGGGGGGGGAAAAACGGACGTAAATAGAAGAGCCACTTTTTTATGCTGGAAGAAAGTGGGGAACATACTGCATAGTATAAAAAAGGGGTGTTTTGCACCATAAAAAAAAGGACAGTCAACCTAGCGAAAAGGGACTTGTTCCACCAAGGGAAGGGTTTTTAAAAAGACGAGGGAAATGTAGTTCATAAGTGAAAAAAGGGGTTTCGCCAAAAAGGAATCAATCGAATAATTGGCAAGGGATCCAATTATTAATTCCGGGGGGGGGAAAAGTCTGTGCAGGAAAAAAGGGGGGTGGCCCTATTAGGGAAAAGAAATTCAATGGACGGGGGAAAGGAGGAAGGGCTCTTAGCCAAACAGGGGGGGGGGGGGGAACAGGCTACAAGTACATAAAATGGGGAAATGTTATTGTCACTGAGGAAAGGCAGACATTCTTTGAAGCTACTAAGAGAGAAGGAGAGTCTCATCAACAACAAACGAGGGGGGACAGGAATTCTCTCTATTAAACTTAAGAAAAAAATGTGAAGGGTAAAGTGGACCAAAAGGGGGTCTGGTCAAAGGAAAAGGGTGTCTTGTAGCATGGGAAAAAGGGTTTCGTAGGAACACCGGAGAGGAAGAAAAAGACTATCGGTCTTGATCGAGGAAAAATCAAATGTGGGTTCAGCAGTGCACAGAATTTCAACAGAAGTAGGTAAAGGGCCATATTCATTAAATTAAGGTGGGGTTGTAAAACCATTGGTAAAATATGAGGAAGGAAACATCAGGGCCAACGGAGGGGGACAGGTTGTTTTTGGAAAAATTGGAGAAAAGGGGCTGGATCTAATGGGAGATTTGTGCTAAACCGGGGGGGGAAGAGAGGAAGACATTATGTTCAGGGAAAAAATGGATGTTACATTATTAAAAAAGAAAAAAAGGGCCTTTTTTAAAGGCCGCCGCCAATGGGCCCCTTAGCAAAGGGGGGGGGGGGCTGTATTTTCAAAAAGAAGAAGAGATGGACTGGCCTTCCAACACAGGGGGATGGTAAAGCAAAAGGAGAGAGAGATGTCCCCAAAAAAGGTTGGAAGAAGTAGGAATGCTATACAATGTTACCGCAGGTGGTTAGAAAGGGAGAAATTAAAATGGCTGCCAGGTAGATAGTAAGAAAAAGAGGGGAAAGAATTAGTGGGAGGGAAAGAAAGGGGAGGGGGGAGGTTGCACTAAGGTGATGTAAAGATGAAAAAAGGGAAAGTGTTCTGGTTCGAAAAACAAAACAAAGAAAGCGCGAAGGAATTGAACGTTACGAGAGGGGGAGGTAGATGTCGATGCGGTGCCTCCCTCGAATTTCCAGACAGAAAAAGAAGGGAAGACTTAAAGAAAAGGGGGTCCCTTTCTAAGGAACAAAAAGAACACGGGGAAGAGAGGAGTAAATTTGGGAGTGACTCTTTGGTTTGAAAACGGGGGGAAAAAACTACTTGCCCCGAAAAGCGGGGTTCTAGGAGAAGGGAAGGAAGCTAAAAATGTTAGGAGGGAAAAAAGGAAAAACGCACACTAACGCTGATCTTGGGTCCACAAAGAAAGGGCTCCTCCCCTTAAAGAGACATATAGAAAAAAAAAAAAAAAAAAAAAAAATCCCACTCCCTCGATGGAAAAGGAAAGAAGGGCGAATGCCTGCAGGCAGACAGAGAGAGGGGAGAAGTGGGCAAAAGATCGAAATGATGGGAGGGGCACAGCGAGGAAGGGGAAAAGAGGGGGGCAGAAATAGCTAGTTGAGATGACTAACCTCTGGTTAAAATAGGCATGGGTGCCACATTTTTCAAATTTCGGAAAAGAAATTTTATTGGCGGGAGGGGAGAAAACAATGATGTCAACGTCCGAGGGGAGTGGTGTGACAAATGATGCCAGGAATTGGTACAAGGGAAAGGGGCTCTCTTCACTCAAGGGAGGATTTGGTCAAAAAGGGGGGGTTAAAACCAGAAGAAGGGAGAGACCAGTCCTTAACTTGGGTTCAAACCTAGAAAACACAGCATCATTACACACTAAAGTGGGATTCTCTGGCCGCCCACGAAAAAAAGAGGGGGGGGGGTGGTTCGCGGAACGAGATCGGGGGGGGGGACGCCTATTGACATTCGACAAGGGAAAAGTTAAAAACATGTGGAAAGAGGGAGATCTTCCTTCGGAAAAGGGAGAAGGGACCATTAGACGAGGAAAATGGAGTTCCTCCACCATAAAGAAATTGGGACAAAGAATGTTTTACAAAACTTGGACGAAGGTCCTCTCAGGGAAGGGGGAAGAAAAAGACCTGCTGTGGGTTTTGGCCGAAAAAGAAAGAGGTGAGAATGAATCAGATTACAATGGAGGGAATCTAAAATGTATGTTTTTTGGAGAAGAGAAAATCACGATGGTCGGAAAGGGGGGGGTCATCTGAAACTATGTCGAAGAAAAGGAACAGACAGCCGACTTTCGCCCCCGAACGTGAAATTGAGCGGCGAGAAGGGGGCTCCCACTCAGGAAAAGGAAGAGGGGGGGGGGGGGGAGCGTGAGACGAGCTATTGACAAAAAAACAAACCAGGACTCGAGACAAACATTAAGGGCCGGGAGGGGGTGCGCTATCTCAGCCACCCGCCTATTACCCAAAAAAGAATTTCCAAAAAGAGGAAAAGGAAGGGATTTACGTTTTTGGCAAGTGAAAAGAAGGAGGGAAGCGCGCATTCGTTTAGTACTAGACAACAAAGAGAGCGATCAACAAGCGCGCCTTGAATGGGGGGAGGGGAAAAACTTACCTAAAGTAGGGGGAAAAGAGAGAAACTTCTTGTGGGAAGAGAGGAGAGGGCTGGGAGAGAGACGGACATGTTGTAAAAAAAAAGCGTCGTGACTGGGTCTTCGATTAAGAAGGGGAAAGGACTACTTCGGAAGAGAAAAGAGCACAATCGCTCTTTCACTGAGTGTGAGCAAACAAGGGAAGATCCCGTCTCTTTTCAGAAGTGGGGGAAGTTTTTTCGCCGTCTTTCTCTGTCTGTTTCCAGAAGGGGGTTTTTTTCTCGACAGTAGGGGGAAACAATAAAACTTGCCGAACATCGTAGGGGGAAAGAAAAAAACTGGAAAAACATACTAGGGACTTAAATCTAAAAAGTATAGAAGAGGGAAAATCTGCTTCATCTTCAACTTCAAGGAAAAGAGGCCAAAACCCACCATGAGGGGAAAGGGTCAAGAAACAACGAAGAGAAGAAAGGAAAGGGAAAAGCTTCGTCAATTTTGTCATGGAAAGAAGGCGGGTGGGGATCAAAGTCGGATGTTTGAGAAAAAGAAAACATTCGTAAGGGGTCAAAGGGGGACTTTGACGAAGACTATAGCCAGAAGGTACCGGTTTTTAAAGGGAGGGAAAGTTGGGGAAAAGAGGCGGTCAACTTCATGAACAAACTATCTCGGGGGGAAAAAAAGAGTCTCGATAGGGGACGGGGGGGGGCAGGAGGACGTGAACATGCTGCCGTTAGGTTTGATGAAGGAGACGAGCCTGTTCATGTTTAATGGGGTAGAAAAAGACGGGGACCGGCGCGGGGGTTTGG
>Ga0179591_1362046_pt1 | contig 13808 bp, 15 predicted proteins | sample CZOMad2_1_08_16f_FD_182891 | JGI IMG/M metagenome (GOLD analysis project Ga0179591, IMG submission 182891) | Vadose zone soil fungal communities from Angelo Coast Range Reserve, California, USA - CZOMad2_1_08_16fungal (PacBio error correction) | ecosystem: Environmental > Terrestrial > Soil >...
GGGGGGAACACTTGCTCTTATGCCTGTTAAGAGGTACAAGGGCCAGACAACTACCACTTTAAAACTTCTAAACTCACTACTCTCTTGTGGGGGGGAATGGAAAGGGTACCGGCCTAAGAAAGAGTGTGAAAGGCTAGTTAGTAATATGCCGAGAAAAAATAATTTTATTTGGGGGGTGAAGGCAGGGGTATTTCGACTCACGGGGACGTCAGTTTACGGGTCCGACTGCGGGGAAAAATCTGCTATTCTGGCTAGGAAGAGAATTTTTCGGGGGGGAAAAAACAAGACTAGCTGTACATTGCCTAGGGTGGTAGAACCACTACGGGACATATCCCGAGGGGGAAAACTGCTGCCTTGATTGGGAAGAAAAGCTTATGGGGAAAAGTCACCGGGAAGGGGGGAACCTCAGGCGTGAGTTGGGGTTGGCATACTTGTAATTGGCTTTGGGGAAAAGCGTTCATTATGGAGGAGATAAAAATAAGAAATCGAAAAAACGCTGTCCAGGGTAGTCGCAGACCCCTGAAAGGCCAAACCCGGAAAAAAAAGTAGGAGGGATGGGGGGTCTGTGGGGGGGGGAAGAGCGCTTAGGTGTCGAACTTGTCCAGAAAGAGAATTAAGTTATCTTTGTTCGAAACGGTCGAGGGAGGGGTTCGCCAGGAAGAAGGCCCGCAACAGGTTTTTAAGTCACTGAGGTGAGATGAACCGCCCTAAGAAAGGGGAGGGTAAAAAAAAAATCTGCCCCACTGTTTAGCCACAGTCTGATTCTTTGGGTTCAAAGGGAAGGCAGAAAACTCAATAAGTTTTTCTTTTATAGGGAGAAAGTCTCTCCCTATTTTTTCCACACAACATCAAAGTTGCCCGGAGGGGGGACTGAGGCGTGTAAAGAAAAATCAAACTGTTTGATTTGACCGGCAAAGAGGGAAGAAGTTCACATTCCGGTTTGTGAAAAAAAATAACGGGAGCATTTGGAGGGACGGGATGAGGAAGAAAATTGGCAACGAAAGAAAAAAATGTCGCAACTGCTGAGGAAGGGGTTTACCAAATTACTTCGCAGAGAAGGTGGTGTCATGTGCCCGATCGGAATTAAAAGTCTTGGGTCTAAGTACTGCGCCAAGAATTGGTGACAAAGATCAATGATTCGTTAGGGAACCTCCATCGCGTTCCTGTATAGGGAAGTTGTTCACAATCATTGAAAATACCCCGCATTGGAAAAAAATATTGAAAGCATCTCCTCCACAGCTGGGAAACAAACTTCTGAGACAAAGGCGGTTTGACACATATGACAATCAAATTAATCTTCGGGGGTGGGGATAGGGGAGAAGGATAACTTCTAATTAGAGTACTCCAAGGTTAAAACAAAATAACCGCTAGGACCGAATATGATGGCCTCCTCTCAAAACTGGTCTTATTGGCGGCTGGGTATCGGGCAAACTGTGGTGCATGGTTCGGTACACACAATCACCTTAAACCAAAAAAATTATTCCTACCTGGAACTGATGAGAGGGGGTCACACAACTGAATCGAGTTGGGGGTGGGTAAACGTCAAGAGAACTTCTGTCATGAAAAAATACCCTCCTTCAAAACACTTGTTGGGCGGTGCCCTCTTCCAACAGCATGTTGGAAAAGAGGCCTAGAAAAGAACAAACGGAGGAGTATTACAGATAGAGATTAGACAGTTCTGGGAATACGCCAGATCATCACCAGTTTAAAGTTAGGTCAGAAGAGGGAGAAAACGTTAGGGAAAAGACACACAGGATGTGTGGGCAGAAAAAGAAAAATAAAGCCTTCGTTTTCCGGTGGGTGTGGGGGAAGACAATGCACTTGTCCGAACGAATAACCAGAAAAGGCAACGAAGTTTGCGGACTTGCCAAGGAGTGAGATGCCTCTCGACCAAGGATTAGGTGGGAGGCCCAGAAGAAGGGGGAAAAAAAAAGCCATACAACCAGGGGGGGGAGACAGAGAAAAAAAGAACGGGTCGACGGGGTTGTCGCGAACCTTGAGGGCGAGGAGGAACGTCGGCTCGACGAGGGCTTCATCAGCTTGGGGGGTTGCTGACCGGACATGCGATCCGGGGGTTTAACGCGACATTCAAGAAACGTGGGGGAAAAAGATAGTAGGACGGATGGCGCAGGTTGACCCTCCCAAGGGGTACAACGGGGGAATAGGCAAAACCAAAAGAAAAGGGAAAAGGCGGGCTTTTAGGTGACGTCAAAAAGGATTCAACTTTTGAACATGAAAGACGCAAGCTAAAAAACCTCCAAAGACCTGTTTGACTGGGGAAAAAAAGCAACAAACGGAGCGGGGAGGGGGTGAGAGCTCCGGAAAATACGGAAAAAAAACGTGCGTTCTGGCCCGAGAACTCAAAAAAGGAGCTTGTGGGGGCTTGGCAATGAAAAAAGCAGAAAAAAGAGAAGGAGGAAATTACACTCCAAACATGGCTCTAGGGGGGAGGGGAGGCGGGGGTTACTTTGACAAAGGGGGACGGCGGGAAGAATCGAAGGGACGCTTGGGGGGGGGAATGACTCTGTCTTTCAGGGCAAGCGTTTCGGTAAGTCCAAGGGGGCACGGGGGCGCGAAAAGGGAAAAGACCACCCTGTCGAAGGGGACGCAATGGGGAAAATCCGGGAAGTCTCTTTTTAAGCGGGGAACCAGGAAACTCGAATCAAAAAGGAGGAAGAAAGACATACCTAAAGGACAGGTAAAGAGGGGTGTTCATCGATTAACTCAGAGCGATCTTGTCGGAGGGGGAGATCATGCGACACTTCCTGCGAAAGGTGATCGCTCGTCCTGAACAGTCGTAAAGAAACAATAAGCAAGAAGAATGGTCCCGACGTTCCTACTTGAGGGCATCAGGCATGGACCGAGAAACCCAAGGGAGAGAGAAAGAAACTTTTATCAAAAATTGATCTTGCGTATGGGAAGAACTCGTCAAAGGGTGTGGGTAAGAGCAAGTGAATGGTGGTGACAAACTTGAACAATGTCATGGATAAAGAGACGGGGGGGTTATTTTTATCCGATTGGTGGGGGACAGATTTCATAAAAAAAAAAGCAAGAGAGGTAAAACACAGTCGTACCAAAAGGAGGGGTTAGTTAGGCATGTGTACTTCCGCTTACGCTTGAAAAAAAACCTGGAATTCAGGAAGAAGGCCCGATATTGAAAGACGCGATGGCTTTCTGAGTTCGTAGAATTTTGAGTCGTGAACAGTTAAAGAATAACAAAGGAAACGACTCTTCAACTAAAGGGGAAGGGGAGGGGACCTAACGGATAAACTGTGGGAGGGATTCTTTGCTTTCACGAAGACGGTTTGGGAAAAAAAACACATGACTACTGTCCGCGATACGGGTGGTGAGAATGTGAAAAGAATTCAAGTTCTTTAAAGGAGAACTCGAAGCCGGAGGAGTATCTGGAACAAGTTGGGGGGAAGGGGTGGGGGGGGGGGGGGGGGGGGTTTACTGGACCGAGAATGACCATGAGTCCTAATGGGGGGCGCTGGGGGAAATCAAACCATGAGTCGGGAAAAAAACAACGCAAATTTCCAACTTCCCCGGGGGAGGGGGGAAGAGGGGGGTGTTGTTGTTTACCGGGCATAAGTGATGTGGTTGTCATCGGGTGTGGGGGGGAGTTCACAGTGGGGTGGGACAGTACTAAAAAAGGAAGGAGATGCGGAATCGTGAACAATCAAAAAGGAAACTACACCTTCCCTGTTACGAAGAAACGCGAGGGGAAAAAACCATAGAGGAAAACAGAAATATAGAAAGTAAAAGTCCTATACTCATAGGGGGGTTGGTTCCAAGGAAGTTCACTTTTGAAAAACATTCTGTAAAACTTCAACAAGCGTGACATAGAGGGGAAGGGTCAAGGGAGACAAAACGAAAGGAAGGGGGGGAAAATCGGGTACTATTGACCTTACCATGAGTTTTAAATATGAAAGTGTTGGAACACTACCTGTGACGTTCGTTAAATGTAAGGAAAAGAGTCAATCTTAATGTGTCAGGTTGAGAGGATACACGCAAAGGGATTAAAAACTCAGTTTCAAAAAGAAGTTGCCCCAGGTCAGAAAAGATCAAATCTTTTTTGCGGGACACGGGCCTCTGACTCAGGGGGGTGGAACCAGCTACAACTCAAGGGAGGAGGAATTGGGGAGTAATTGGATTGGAAGGGGGGACAGCGGCCTATCTAAGAAAAAACACTACTAAAAAAGGAGGACCACTCTTACCTTTCTGAGGGAAAAGTCTAGGGGGTGAACGGAACTCCTGCCATAAATAGAAAAACGTCACAGCAATAGAATCGCCTCCTCGTAGTTAGAAGGAAGGAAAGGGGAAAAAGCGACATTTTGAAACGACGTACGCGGGGGGGTGGAAGTTGGAATAGTAGGTCCAAAAAAGAGTAGGACAAGGCAGAAGAAGTCCAGGAGGGGTTAACAAAGAAAAAAAAGCTCCCGTGATCAAAAGGAACTTTGGCATGGGAGGCAGCTGAGAAGGCGGGAGGAAAAATGGAGATTGCGCGTATTGATGGAAGGGCGGGAAAGGGGGGAAAAAGGGGCCTACAAGTCACCCCGGGTCATGGTCAGGGGAACGTTCAAATCGGGGAAAAGAGGGTTGGGGGGGCGGTTGTAGGAGAGGCACGAGAAGGCGAGGACTTGGTCCAACTGGAAACGTAAGCACTATCCAAGGGGGAAAACATACTCAAGATATTTTTGAGGGTCAAAAACGGAGAGTAAGGATGAGCGGCTCCCAACGTCTGGATGCCCTTGGAAGAAGAAAAACTTTGGGGAACTGGGGACGCTGAGTGTCAGGACGCGTTTAGTTTCATAAACGCATGATGCCAAATCTCCAATTCCACGACGGGCAGGATCTCCCTCAACGTAAGTCGTCTCAATTTCCCTATTGAAGAACGCTGGGGGTATAAATCAAAAGAACGATCGGGAAACCCCGAGAGAGGTTGGTAGAAGGTCAATCAGATAAAAAAGAGGGGGAATGTTAATCAAGACTTTGCCAGGGGAAAGGGAATGGGGGGAAAAAAAGATCGTAGGGAAAAAAGTTCCTGGATGGGAGCTGAATTTTTGTTGCAAAGGAGGAAAGGAGGTTTCAAGAAAAAAGGGAGGTTAGGTGCGAACAATTTGAGAAATGGGATGGAAGACGGGGGTCCACGAGATCGGGTTCCTGGAAAAGAAGTAGGCCTACACGTGTGTTCTAAGGAAAAAAACGTGTTGAAAGCAAAAAAACGAGGCTAGAGGGCAAAAGGAGGCGCACGAGTAGAACAACCAACCCAAAAGGGCCAAGGGGATACGGTGGAAGGGGGCGGGGGGGTTTCCAGGAGGAGAAGGGTTATTGAGTACCAATCCTTCCAGCGGACTGAGATGTCCAAGATGAAACAGGGCAAGGACGTGCAAAAAAACACCAGGGAGCAGTTGTTAAGAAGCTGAGCGTGCGATGTCCTCAGAATCCGTACACACGGGGGGGATGGCTTTCTCAATCTGGGTAAAAGGATAACAAAAGTCTCTGGGGAAATACAAGGACTTGTCATAGGGCGCGGGCCCCAAAAGGTGAGAGGTAAACTCAACTAAACTTTCTCGTAGATGGTGGAAGGCGTCTTATTCAAGCGTGTAGCAACCTTGACGGCGGAAAAAGTGTTGATAATATTTGCCAAGGGGGTCATACGCAAAAAAGGGGGCAAAGCAGGCAAGCCCGATCGCGGGGTAGGGGGATCTTTTCCGGAGTCGAAATCCATAGTTTAATCGAAGGAGTGGAAAACAGGGAAAAGAAGGTGAACAGAAAAGGGGGTCAGTGGTCCGCCGGGTGTATTCAAACTCAGGAGGCGTTTCTTAACGGCGTGTACAGGAGAAATACGGAGAAGTTGACAGCAAACGATGGGGTCACTGGGAAACAATACGAAAAAAAGGGGACATTGCGTTCAGGGGGGAAGGGAAAAAAACTACTAAACCCGTTACACCCGGGCGGGTGCTCGCTGGCCTTGGGGGGTTAGGAGTCCTCTATGGGGTCAAGTGGTAGGCCTGGGTGTGCCGAACCTGCCGAGGGAGTGGGGAGTTCCCTCAGGGAGGTGTACTGCGGAGTTGGCAGAGTCAACAAGGGCGGTGAAATGAGGGAAGCGAAAAAAAAATGCAGGGGGACGGGAGGGTCATCTTTCCACCTGGGGAGAGGGAAAAGGGTCGCACTTAAGGGGCGGGGGAGAACGGGGGATAATGGCTTACGGGGTGCTAAACAGTGTTAACTCCCCAGAGAATTCCCGGGAGATCCGTAGTCCAACTTCGACAGGGTGGGGGAGTTGGGACAGGGAACACCACCTCACAGAGGAAGGTGAAACAAGTCAGTTATTAAAAGAACCTCGAACAGAGTCGTTGACAAAAACAGCGTCCCCGGAGAAATTTGGCGGCAAACTCCTTGGGGGGGGGCCTGGGGTCACCCGTAGACGACGATTAACTGGTGAGGGGGGTAAAGGGAAAAGAAAACCTCCCTAGGTGGTCACTTTCCCCAGCAACAATTGCTTTTAGCCGGGACTTGTCAAGACTACGAGGGGGGGGGTGGGAATAGGGAACAGGGAAGCTGTAAAAAACCTTAACAAGACATTTTTGGAAAGGGGCAACATTTTTTTAGTAAGTTGGGAGACCGATTATTAGAGTCAAACAAAAAAGGTAATCAAGTCAGGACTGCTGACGTTAGCACACTCACCATTAATCAATGGTGTTTGAGTGGGGGGACGTAGGGGAGCCTTTTGTAAAAGAAGAAGGGCCAATAAGGTCTAATAGTGGACCAGCACAAACATATTAAAGCAATCGAATCCAGGAGAACTAAACACAAAAAAAGTGCAATGACAAAATGGGGAAAATTTCAAGAGACTCAAACCATGCTCAAACCAACCAAAAGACACGGCTTTTTTGAACCACCTCAACGGAACTTGTAAATATGGGGGGGATAAGGGTGCATCTACTTCGAGGCCACATTTCCAAAAAAAGTAGCCGGTTTTGGGCAGGGGGGGACCTCGACTCAGGGAGCTCAGTCAACTTAGAATTGTCAGTGTATTAGGCAGGAAGGGGGGAATCAAACGTGGGGGGTCGGGTGCTTCCACAATCACAGTACAAGAAATGATTCGCGAAAAGCTAGGTATTTCGGCCACACAAAAGTTGGCCTCATGGGTCAGAGAAAAACAAAAAAACAACTATCGATGGCAAACAATACCCGTCATGGTGAGATGTAATGGCATTGGTGACAAGAAATCGGGGATAATCTCACTAGAAAAAAAAAAGGAGGATTAGGAAGAGGGGAACAGATGGAAAAACAAAAAACGGAAACCAAGTGGAAAGCTTTGAGAGTTTTCATCAGGAATGCTCTTCCGGTTCGCAACGGACACGAAACCAGGCGCGTCCCGGGGTGTTTAAAGACATCATAGTTGATTAAGCCTGCTGGGGTCGGTTCGTGGGGGGAAGGGACACAGGAAAATGGGGGGATTAAAGAATCCGTAAAAACTGCAATGCGCACGTTCGTGAGGGAGGGGTCCCTACACGATATGGGTGGTGGTAAATTGGTGGAGGGGAACAGGGAAGTAGAATGGGGGGCCGGATAACCTATAGAAGTTCTTTATGTCAGGTGGAACATCGGATGTTTCTAACGGGGGTGGTTCGGCATGGGGGGGGGGGGGGATTAATTGGGAGGCGACAGGCTCTTAACTGAGCGGGTGGCGTCAAGGAAAGTTGGGTGACGCTAAGTCTTTACGAATTATAGAGAAAATGCGGTTAAAGGGGCGACTGGTGAGAGGACGCAGGACAAGACGACACGAAGCGGCAAAAAGGCTTCGAGAGAGGTGAAAGGGTTTCTTCCTCAGCGAAGGTAAGAGGGGTGGGTGGACGGGGGGATTATGCGGGAGGCCAACAAAGAACTCAAAAAAAAGGGGAAATTTGGGGAACACACGGAAGGGAAGTTCGAGATGCTGACAAGCACACGAAAAGAAGATGTCGTTTACAAAATCTATTCAAAGCGGCAACTTGGTAGGGAAGGGGTCATAAACCCGCGTAGGCGATCGTCGAAAGGGGACCCGACAAAACGTGGAGCGGAGAGGGAGTCGGGAAGGTTATGGTGGAGTTTGAACAAAAGTCTTGCGCCCAGTACGGGGGACGAGGTTTTTTGTAGGGAGAATTTCATTGGGAGTTAGGGGCATCCAGAGCTTACAAAAGACAGCGGACATTGGGGGTATCAATTCCTCACTTTAGAGGGGAAAAAACGCTCCAGAATTCCATTGGAAGCTGGTCCAACGGTCGACACAGGGGACAGCGCGATCAACCGGAGAAACTTAAACGTATTCAGGAAGGGGACGGGTACACGGAACGCGTCCCCTGGGTACATATTTTTCAAGGAGGAGTAAGGAAGGAATGAAATAATTCGATGAGGGGGGGATGGGCAAAGCCAGAACTTCACGAAGACGGGGGGGGCAGGGGAAACTACACGACAGTGAGCAGGTGTTCGGCAGCCGAGGCCAAAGAAGGAAGCAACAAAATTGAAGCTGGTTCACAGAAGGAGGTCTTGTATGGGTTGTTCAGGAGGGTTTCAACTTACGGGAAACTTTGAGCAAGGATGGGTGGAAAAACAAGTCAAAGGCTGTCTGACGTCAAGGAATGGAGGCAGTTGGTGTAACTACGGGTCAGCAAGAGACCTCCGAGAGGAATGTCGGCCCAGCAGGAGGAAACAAATGATGGGGGGTCGTGACAAAGGGGTCGGTCTTACCAAAGCGCGCGCTGACATCGGTTAAAAGCAAAAAAGGATCCTTCCAAGAACGGAGAGACGTCGCCTTCGTCCATGGCATTTTGGAGGGGAAAGGGAAGAGGAGGATCAGAAGGAAGAAGGGGGGACCTGTCTGCAAGATTATAAGAAACCTAAGGCACCAGACGGACGAGAATGGGTCGTGGTGGTTACTTCGAACAATGGGCGGGCACGGAGGGAACTTCACCCTTGCAGGCAGCGATATATAACAGCGAAAGAGAGTGAAGAAAGAATTTAGGTGGAAGAAGTAACGAAACCACGCGTCCTTCAGTGAAAACGAATCCACTGGGGTGGGAAGTTTGGGGGTGATACGCAAAGAGGCGACCATGACGGTCAGAAAGGAGCGTGTTGTACTAGAAAACTGAGGGGAGTAAAAGAAAAAAAAAAAGGGAAAAAGTTAAAGGGAAGTCGCATTTGTTGAAGTTTAAAAAAAGGGACGGTCTCAGATAGAAGAGGGTGAAAAAAAAACGGGTTGGAAGGGACAATAAAAAATTCGGTGAAAAAAAGGATTACGGCGTCGGGACAACATAAACGGAAAAGAAAACAACAGTTGTCCCAGGCCATGGGTGGAGGACAATACTAAGCTGCAAAAAAATCATGAGGAAAAGGAAGCTACTAAAGTAAAGGGGGGGGGGAAGCATCAGAGTTGGACCCCAAACTGAAAGGAACGGGGCGGCACAGGGGGGAAGGGTAGCACACTCCCAGTCTTCAAATAATCTTGACTGAGACGGGGGACAAACACTTTCCTGTTTGGGCAAAAAAGCCTTGGACAGAATTGAAAGACCAGGCTTTTAATATGAAGGGGGCGTATACTGGGAGGTCTGTGAATGGACTGGTAACCATCTGAATCGGAAAGACTTCGTCAAAGGGGGGGAAGAAGGGGGGATACCGTCCAGCTTGAATGCAGACAAAAAAGAATTGAACAAATTGGACCCTGGGAAAAAGACAGGAGCAATAGAAATAAAGATCATTGGGGGACCAGAGCAAAAAGATCGTGATTAATTAATGGATCTGCAGGTTTCGTGAATTGAAGTTGGAAGTTGTGGCGCCATCGCCGATCTTGAAGAGAGAAGGGGCAGACCTCAGAAAAAAAAGGAGGAACAAGAGTCTCTACGAGGAGAGGAAGCTATATAGGAAAAAAAAAAAACTCAAAGAATTACACAATCCAAATTCAGTCAAATAGGCCATCGCCAATTCTGAGTTAAGGACGTTAAGGCCAGGCATCTCATTTGACCGGAAAAAGGAAGGCTGATTGGACACGGATAAGGCAAAGAAAAAAGAGATCGACTCAACAGGGGAGTAAGGAGAAGAGATCAAGGGGAGATCACTGAAGGGGGGGGAACTTAAAACCCTGAGAAGTCCTTCTTTGACAAATGATCAGGTGGAATAAAGGAAGAGAGGAGGAGATTGAGTGTGAGGGCGGGAGGGCGGTCAACTGCAAGCAAAGAACCACGTCCGTCCTTTTCAGGTCTCACCGTCGCGAAAGCGAATCATTTTTGAGCGGTCGCCTCCTCTGCTATGCAGGAATAGCAGGGCGGCCCACACCAAAGAAAAAAAGTAAAGAAAAAGGAGCGAAAGTACAGAAAAAAAAAGGTTAAGCGAAGAGAAGAACGTGAAGGGGGGGGTTCATCGGGGGAGAAGTGTCGACACTTCCCGGAAAAAAAAAAAACAAGGATTTTAAACTGGGGTCAGAGGGATGTCCTCCACGAAGTTATCCAAAGAAAACGCCGTCAAAGAAGTTGACCACCTAAAGTACGTCTTCTCACCGGGGGATAAGGGTTCCATCTTTCAACAAGTACATGGTAAATCGACCATTCGGCCCCGCCCGGCCTCCGCCTTTACGTACAGATAAAATGGGGGAAAGACTTGTCTAAAAAAAAAATGGTGAAGACAACAAGGGGGGGTGTCCAAAGAAAAGCGCTGCAAAAAACAGGTACTGGGGGGGAATCTTCATGTGGGTTCAGAAAAAGGATTCGGTTGCAGCGTCATCGGGGGGGGAAAAAATTCCTTAAGGGGGGGGAAAAGTTTTGAAGCACGATCATTAAAGAGGGGAGGGTAAAGATCAGAACGGGGGGGCGTGGTGGGATGAACAAAACTGGGTTTATGAACCAAAGAATGGAAAATAGCAAAACTACGTAGATACAAAAGTGTGGATTAAGCACCACCCCCGAAAGGGGGCCCAGAATACTTGGCCATTGTGCGGTTTACGTAACTTATTGAGGAAAAACAAAGAGAAGAAGCTAAAATGGGGGGGAGGACCGCTCAGTATCACAAAAAGGACAAAAAAAACACCCCCGGAAAAAGGGGGCAATATCGCCGCGGGGGAGAAGTTCCTCTCAAAAAGCAAATGAGCTGAAGTGATCAAGAGTGCAAAGGGGGCCAATGGTTACACCGTCAGGGGGCGAAAAAAAAAGGAAGGTGGTCTCAGATAAGAACCGCAAAAGGGGCCCGCCAAAATTTTCGGCGAATTCGCAAGAAACGGTCTCGTGGGGCCTCTTTGAATTAGATCTAAACAAGTGGGCACGAGAGACAGGGGGGAATCAAGATTAAACAAGAAGAAAAAAAATTGCCAGACGCGGGCGCCACGGAGGACGTTCTTGAAGGATCGGTGAGGGGAGACAGACCATAGTGCTTGAGGGGGGAAAATCTCCAGGAGAAGAAAATTTTGGACGGAACGGGGATTCAGCCCCGGGAACCGGCTGGAAAGGGGCTGAACGTAGGGTCAAATTTCTCATGAAGGCCTCATTCAGTCCATGAATGAAAGGGTGAATGGGGAAAAAAAAGACGAAAGAAAGTAACTGCTCTGGCCAGTGCCGGGTCGGGAAGCAACAGTAAGGAACCGGGAGTAAAAAAAAAGACCCCTTGGAGGGCAAACCCAGAAGGGGACGGGGGTTTTAAGGCTTGAAAAGGAGTTTTGGTCACAATTGAGAAAAACCCCCCAACGGTGGGGGGGGAACCCTTGCTGAGGAAATGCGTGAGTGGGGGGGGGGGGTGAAGAGGAGGACGGGTTGAACGTTGCAGCCCTACTTGCAGAAAGGGGGGATTCATCGGACAGGAAAAAAACCTATGAACAAGGGGCGATTAGTCATAGGTGCCCAAGGCTTAATTAATCAGAAGGGGAGAGGAAAGGTCCGGGAAAAAAGAGATGCTTTTCGAACATTTGGAAACCTTCCCCATTAATTCAACCTAAGCTGGGAAAAAGAAGGCAATAAAAAGTCGACAGAGGGAGAGGGGATTGGTAGTTCAGAAAAGTAGGAAAGCTGAATTTGAGCCCAGGGGGGAAGGTAACCTACCTTAGTACGATGAGAAGTTTAACCACCCGTCCACCTGGACTGGGACCGTACGTTTTGGTAAACTTCACTTATAAGCAGGAGGAACCGTTGTTGGGGTCGTGGACAATTGAAAAGACGAGCGATCCATTGGGAAATTCCCACGAAAGGGTTGGGGAAGCTCGCCGGGAGCTGGGGGTCCCGACCGCGGAAGGGTTTCTTTGGGGGCCGGAAGAGGCCTTAAAAAGTCCGGGTGTGGAAGGAAAGGTAGTGGGATTGCGGGGTTCGAAAAGGTCGAACTTTAAACCGAAAGCACCCCTTTCTCATTACTGTAAAGTGGAAAACACTCATAGGAAGTACTCCTATTAAAAGCCTTTGGGGGGGGGGGAGTTGGTGTCTTTACCGGGGACGAGGGGAAGAACAGAGGGGAAGGGGTCGACGGTGCCAAGTAAAAAGGGACTTATTAACCCGGCATCGTCGTATTGGGCTAGAACAAAGGAGAGTTAAGAAGCTAAGGCAAGAGAATCCACCCAGGGGCCGAAACAACCAACCGTCTAGACATCACTGCGGGGGGGGGAAAAACCATAGACCTCAAAAAAAAGGTTGTTGATTAAGGGGGTCAGCAAGGAGTACGTAGGGCAAGAAAAAATTTCCAAAAAATAGCCGGGGGAGGAGGAATCGGACACAAAAAGAGCAGTGAAAAAAGGGCTGTTATGCAGACTCGAAATCAACACTTGTGCAGGGGGTCGGGCCACCACAAGGTAGACCAAGAAAAGATGTCCGAAAGAAGGGAAAAAAAGAAGACTGCCCACAACAATCTCGGGGGGGGACGGTCGCCTGAAAGGCAGCCCATAGGAAGAGGGGGTCAAAAGAGATACCTCTTCATAAATGGGGGTGATGAAAAAGTCTGCGGGTAGAGGTTCCATTAAACTAATCTCAACACACAAATGGGAGTGCATGAGAGTATCCAAAATAATTTCAGAAACTTCAATAAAAGAAATAAAAGAGTTTTGGGGAAGATGAGGGAGAGAAGTCGATCTCCGACGCCATGAGCTTACCGGGGGGTGCCTGACATCATCGTTGGGGTCTGTGTACTATCATTCTCTTTTGGCGGAAGGTGTGTCCTGAAAAAGGGAAAGGTGTGAAAGGAAGTACTAAAGAAAAAAGAAAAGGACACTGAAAACTCAAAAGCAGGCACAGAGTAGGGGCGAAAAAACAGAGAATTGTGGGGTGGAATGGGGGGCAAGGAAATTATACGAACCGTATCCCCGTCATGGACCAGTGTCCTTTAGGGGGAAAAAAAAAAACGAAGGCGGTCCTAGAAGGGGGGGGGGTTTCGCCCTGTGTTGTGAAAGGAAACGATCTTAGGGCGTGCGTCAGGCAGCTTTGGTGACGCAATAAGTTCTCAAAAAAAACGAAGATGCTTTGGAAAGACGAACATGCGGTTGAAAAAGTTGGAGACCTTCTGTGAGAATTTTCTCGGGAAAGAAAAAAAGGAGACGCACATCGGCAAGCCAAAAGGAGGAAAGGGAGAGGGTAATGGGCAATCAGCGAAACGGGTTGCAAAAACGAGGGTTGAAACTTGAGTGTAACTTTACGAAGAGGTCGAAAAGGGGAAGCCAACGGGCAGTGTCTCACACAAGGCCGGTGAAGGGGGGTAGTCGAGGAAAAAATGCAAATGAGAGAAAACCCGTAAAGAGGGTCGGAAAGCGCCAGAGAATAACCAACAAGAGGGCAACTTTGTGGGGTGGGTGGGGGGGGGGGGGG
>Ga0179591_1251333_pt1 | contig 13807 bp, 16 predicted proteins | sample CZOMad2_1_08_16f_FD_182891 | JGI IMG/M metagenome (GOLD analysis project Ga0179591, IMG submission 182891) | Vadose zone soil fungal communities from Angelo Coast Range Reserve, California, USA - CZOMad2_1_08_16fungal (PacBio error correction) | ecosystem: Environmental > Terrestrial > Soil >...
TGGCGTTTAGGGTGTGGGGGAGGGAATCGAAAGAGGTACTGGTACACAGCGAGAGGAAGAGGAATCCCCTTTATTGAACGCAGGTCGGAAGGGAATCGCTGGGGGACGTGGGGGGAAAAAAAAAGATTGACAGAACGAATGAACGAAAAGTATAGCATTCATGCTGAGGCATTGGGAACGAATCAAAGGGGAAAAGGGAGGGGAGTCGCTTCATGCGCGCCTAGAAAATACACGGGGACCATTCCGAACATAGAAGGGGTGTCGACTGAAACTAATCAGAAAAGAAAAAAAAAGGAAAAATGAGCGGAAAAACCGAATGCTAAATGACATTAAACGGCATAAAAAAAGTCCCTGACTATACCGGAAAAGGGGGTAAAAAGAGAGAGAGGGTGTGAGGAGATTGGGGCCCGTTAAATTGCAAAGCATGTCGTCACGGGAAGATCAGCGAAGGGGAAAGTGGCATAGGGGGCGGGGGGGTGAGAAAGTATCGTCGTGGGGCAGTCAGAATTGGACAGCGGCAAAGAAGGAGGGCAAAACGGCAACGGAATTTGGGGACTCCGGTCGTGAAAAAGGCGAAGATTAAAGAGAGGGCGGCGATGTTGGCAAGAGAGTAGACACGATAAAAGAGTAACAAGTCACAGCAGTTCTGGACCTAAAGGACAAGGAATGTTGGGGGGGAGGGGTGGGTCGGGGGGGGGGGGGGGGGGGGGGGGGGGTAGGAGGGCGGAGAGATGGTAGGATGGGGGACATCGGCGCTGTGAACCGCGAGTCTGAGTAAGCCTTGGTGACGGGGTGGGGAAATTCGCGAAGTTAGGCATTGCGTGTGGGAAGAGGACCCAAAAAACTTCTCCGAGACGAAAAAAAAACCACCTTGTGGGGGACAAACGTTCCAAGGCGGTCGACGTGTTGAAATTAAGGGTGTGGGGAAAAAAAAAAAGAATCTGTCCAGTCTAGACTGTTTCGCAGCCAAAAGTGAGGGAAGAGGAGGGGGAAGACTCAACTCGAAACGACACGGGCTTCGGGTTACTGGTCTTGGGAAAAAAAAAAAAACGTAAAAGAAAAAGTTGCTCTGAGGAAATCAGGGGGTGGAAGTTCAGAAACGAACCCGAGTGTGCAGCGTTGGTAGTGACTTTAGGGAAAAGAACGGCTATCGTTTACAAACAAGTTACTTAGCGGCTGGGGAGGGGACTTATCTGCGCATCTGTTCCTTACGTAGCGCTCTTCACTTTGTGCAACTGAGGAGAAGAAAAACCTTCACTAAAATCTCATAAGTACATACAAGAAAAAGGGTAGTGGGGGGGGGTAGGTGGTATGACAATTCATCAGTGAGTAGAAAATAACTGATTCTGTTGGTTCTGGATGGGAAGATGGAAATAGACCAGGGGCGCCAAAGCGCAAACAAGAAATCCAGCATTACACCCACCAAAGGAACATGAGTAAAAAAAAAAAGACTAGGGCATGCTTGCCTTCTCCTCGATAAAAACAAAAAAACTGGGAGGGACGAACTCTCCGGGGGCTGAGGTGGAAAAGGACGGAAACTGCTGCAAATCGGTTCCTTAAGACAAAAATGAGGAAAAAAAAAGGGAGTTGGGGACAGCAGCGCAGTACGATCGCACGGAGCAAGAAAATGAAAAACGGACGAGGGGCGGTCGTGTGAAGGCGCGTGGCAAAGCCAGGTTAGGATGCAGCTGATACCGAATAGGGGAAGAACGAATGAAGGGACCGGTAATCAGTTCTTACCCAAAGAAAAACCGAAAGCTCATCACGGCCTTTCATGGGGAATGATCACCTGACAGGACTGACATGGAAGGGAGGATACTGGTCGTCCGTATTGGCACTGACGGGCAATTCCATCTGCGGGGGAATTGGACGGGACGGGGGAGATCGGGAAAAGAGCGCCTCTTCCAGCACGCGAGGGTGGAGACACCGTCATCGAGGTGGGAGGGGGGGAGGGCTTCCCCCGGGTAGGGGTCAGGGAGGGGGGGAAAAACAGGGGGTAAACTTGGGATGGAAAACAAAAGATGTTTTGTGTGGGCATTTTTCATGGTACTCCACGAGGCCTTTGGGGGCTCCACCAAAGGGGGGGGTATCGTCCAGCAGAATGCCTCGGGTAACTCTGCAGTGGTCAGATAAAACAGACGTAACTAAGACGTCTCCTTGGCTTCCTTATTTTGGCAGGTCAGACCTGCTTTCCCTTCTGGGGGACGGTGGACAAGTGGTGAGCGCGGGTCGATCACAGGGTTAGCTGCCAGCGAAGAGATCCTGAGGTCAAAGGAACGTGGCGGCTGAGGGAAGGAAGTCGATTTTCCCCTGTAATTGTGCGGGTTGCATGGCCTAGGGTATCCGTAGGATCCTAGGAGGGGGTGGGGGGGGGGGGGGGAAACAGGGGTGGGGGGCAGTCTAAAACACCCAACCACACCAGACCGGAATCTTGGACTGGGAAGATCGGTCAAAAAACAAACGATGTGGTGTGCGGCGTGGTGTTGAAGGGAACCGTCCCAGGTTTTGACGCGGGGGGATACAGTCTAGGCAGCAAAAACGTCGCAAGAAAACCTGTAAAACCAGGTACAGACCCGAGCAACTAAGGGAGAAAAAGAGCTTGGACGCTGGTTCCGAGGGGGGTGGTGGAGGGGGGGGCGGGGGGGGGGGGGGGAAAAGCGTCGTAGTAAAGGGATTAAAACATGAATTTTAACTACGCCTTCTGGATCACAAAGAGGAAGGAAAAGTGAGGTCAGATACTTTTCACAAAGTCGTGGGCTAGAGACGTCGTCCACAACTCTACGACTGGAGTGAATCGGGCGACCCAGGGAAAAGTAGTGGCTCTGAATAGTACTGTAGGGGGGAGGGGGGTGGTGGGATTTGATTCGTGGATTCTGCTGAAGGGGGAACGAATTCAGGATTTTCTTTTGAGGGATGGCAAGAAAGGAACTTCACCAACGAGAAAAAAGGAGGGGAACTTCTCGCGGCGAACGCGTCATTAAGAGGTGGAGTTTTCTTCTCAGGGAGGGTGACAGTCTGCGCTGATCCATGCCGCGGTGAAGGGGCGGAGAGAGGGAAAGGATGTCCACTCTTTGGTGGGTAAATAATTGGGGCAAGCAAATGGCGACGAAGCCCGAACGGCTTACGGGGGTGGCGAGGAACTGGGAGGACGGGGCATACCGGTAAATGGAAAAAATCGGGGGCACGAAACTGGCGACGGAGGGACAAAGAAGGGCTAGGTGTGCGAGGTCGTACTCTACAACTACACAGGGGCTAAAAGAGGTCTCAGATTGAAGTTTGACACTGGACACCCGCTAGACAAAAAAGGGGGATTACTCGAACTTGGAAAAAAAAGAAAAGGTAGCTCAACCTCAAAACACACACACCTAAAGACAGCTTACAACAAACACACACAGTAAGGCATGACCCGAAAAGATTCGGTCGTTAGAAGTCACATAAGAACTTATTAAGGGTAGGGGGGGAGGGGAATGGGACCTCCTATCATCTATTATCAACATTTTCCTATCCTTAATCTCATTGCAACCCACTATCGGAGAGTAGTATCAAGAAGAGGACAAAAGAGAGGTAAAGCATTCACACCTCCAATATTAAAAAAAAAACCCCTGCGCATTGTCTTTTCAGGTATAGGGTGAAGGTGAAATATTCTTCGTCACTATCAAAGGTCCAACAACAATAACTCAAAAGCAGAAAAAGGGGAAGTGTACCGGCACCAAAATCTTATCAAAAATCGAATAATAAGTGGGTGCGGAAAGGGAAGAAAGCACAAAACAGAGGGGGGGAAAAAAGAGTAAAAAAAACTGTTCCCCAAAAACATCTGGGTTGCTAGCTCGCAAAAAGGACATTCGCCCAGAAGAACATCCGAAATGCTAAAAACTAAAAACAAAAAAAAGAAAAAGAAAAATTCACAAGCATCATTCACCGTAGCCGGACCTGAAATTGCGGGGGCGATGGGGAAAGAGGAGGTCACACTCTCATAAAGTCCAAATTACTGGCATCATTAATAGAAAACATGTGGGAGACACCATCGAGAAGGGCAGGGGAGGGTCCATGTTCTTGCTCTTAACGAGAAAAAAAATAGAATTAAGAAAAAAGAAAGATCGAGAAGCGACCTCAGATGTAGGCGCTGGGTTTGGTGGGGGGAAAAGAAAAAAAAACCAAATCCAAATGATCAGAAAACAGGTGTGGGGATAAGTGGACAAGAACAGGTAAGGGTAAAAATCCTTTAACTTCAGTGACCGAGCGACAAGGCGTAAAAGGAGAGGACGGCCTCCTACCGGATCTAAGGAGGCTACTTGAAGACCACCTCATTTACTTCAAAGGAAAAAAGGAAAAAACCGGAAGTCAGCCGGATGGGTCCTTGGTGCGTCACCACTAAATAAGGCCTGGTACGGAAGGGACGATCAATCTGTGGTAGCAAAAAGGGGTGAAACGGGGATCACTGGGACAGAGGAAAAAAAAAGAGGGGGGGAGTTCAAACATCAAAAGTGGTCGCGGGGGGACGGGGAAGAACCGCGAAACGACGATGCGGGGGAATGGACGGGGGGAGGAAGCTAGCGGAAATTATATCCACGCCCACGTGCAAACAGGAAGGGGAAAATCACACGGCATAAGGACGACCGAGAATGACAGGCAGCTCAGGGATTTTCGCTGGCGGCAAAACCGGGGGGCGGAACAGGTGTCGGTAATACTTCACAAGAGGGAAGTGGAATGGCGAGACAGCAAGGAAAATAAAAAACTCGACTGAATTTGTGGGGGAGGGGAGAAGAGTACGCGTGTTCATAACAAATCCCCACGTAATAAAAAAAAAGGGAGACTTGTCGGCACAATAGGGAGACTTCGGAGTTTCGTTAGGAGGAAAAACCTGAGCCAAAAAAGGGGAGGGAACAAAAAAAAGATTTGTAACGTATTTCGCAGGCCGGAGGGAGGCACCGCGCGATCAGAGGGGGGTATCAACAAACCACGCACAGGGTGCCAGATTACGGCCTACAGCAGTAAAAAACGTTTGGCTACAAGAGTGGGGAATCAACGTCCGCGCGGCAAAGGGCGGAGGGACATTGGGGGGCACCACCTGGAAGTGGTTGACATAACCAAACAGAAAGAAAGTCAGTATAAAACGGGAGACCTCGGAAAAATAAAGAATTGTCAACACGTCTACGCAGGCTGGTGGAGGGGAACTTTTGCGGACAAGGCACAGCAGTGCGTGGAAAACAAAAAGATAACGATTCAGAAAAAGTCAACAGCTTGGAAAGAGAAAGCGACCAGTTCAATTAAGCAGGGAAAAAGGGAGGGTCAAACAGCGGACAACATCAACAGTCCTGCAATCCAAGAAGGTGGGGTTTTAGAGGAGGAACAATCGGAAAGAACCGGCGCGACCATTTGGCTTCAGCGTAAAAAGAAAAAAAGTCCTTGAACCAGAGGTTGCCAGATGACAAGTAAAGGACAGGACTATTCTACACTAGCAACAAGAAAAGAGAGTCAATTACGGGCGTACGGGAAAACTGTGACTTAAAAAGGGCGAAAAGGGAACTGTGGGTTGGGAAAGGAAACGAAAAGGGAATGCTTTTTACGCCGCCGAATTCCAGATGGGGGAGAGGGGGGGATAAAACGGTGCTAAGAATAAGTCATTGTAAACCCAAACCTACAGCCTCGCGGGCTTGGATGGAAAAAAAGAAAGAACTGTGAAAACGTCTGCTATCAAAACTCAAGGGTGTCAAACCAAAGAAGTAAGAGAGAAGCTAGTGTACTACAATAATGAAGTTGCTACGCGAAAACAACAATTAAAGGAAAGAAGAACAAAAACACGAGGGGAAGGAGAGATTTCGTTTGAAGGTGGTTGTGAAGGCGCAACTTCTGCGTGGAAAAAAAGAGAGGGAAAGGGACGCAAGTTAGGTTGACACCGGGGTTCAGGGTGAAAGCGGGCGGAAGGGGGGAAAAAGCACAGGGAAAAAAAAAAAAAAAGAGCTGAGGGGGGGGTAGGGTTAATCGGCGCACTCATAGCCGCTCAATGCGTTGAAGGGGGAGGGAAAAAAGACCGGCCGCTGCCAAACGGAGTAAACCCACTTTCCCGGTCGGAGGGAAAAAAAAAAAAAAAAAAAGTCAGAAAAAAACTCTAAGTTGGAACAGCGCACGGGAGTCATTTGGGTGGCGGGGGGGAAGGGAAGAGGAGGTCAATGAAGGAGCTTTCCCCGGTTGGGGATAAAGGGTGTGACGATCGAGATTGAAAAGCAAAAACAGAAGGGATGGGGGCCCGAATTAAACACAAAATTCTTGTATTGAATGAAGGGGGAGGAGGAGGGTGCCGGAAAGAATATATCAGATGAGTGACACGGGGAGCGCCGGCGTATAGAGGATGGAATGGTTTTACGGGAGAAGGGGCAAACAGTGGGGAAGACGCCAAAGTATTGACGGGACGAAAAAAGTAAACACAACGTTCCAACCCGGACTATGTGAGTAAGGTGTCCAAATTGAGGGGGAGGGGAAAAAGGGAAAAAAAAAGTCTCATTATATCAGTCATGCCTGGTGGTAGGAGAAATGAAGGGGGGGGGGGAACAAATTACCAACGCCGCAAAAAGCGGCGGTTGATGAAAAGGTATTGTGATAAAGGGGAGATGAAGATGGGGGGAGGGGGGGGTGGAAAAAAAATCCTCTGATCGCGTCGGTAGAAAAACTCAAGCGTCCTTCGCACTCAGTGGGGGGACCAAAGTTGTTAAAATAGTATTGGGGGAGGCAGGGGGACTAAGAAAGAATCACCCGAGAAAGAAAAAGAAAAGGGGGGGAGGCCACATGTCGCCTGCTTGTTATTCCGGTGGATTTTGTTGGGGGAAAAAGACAGAAACGAATGTCAGAACTATACCAAAAGTCCGGCGAAGGGGGGGCGCGCCGTTGAACGGGGGTTCGGGGAAAAAAACATATTTGTAATAGGATTAAGAAAACTCGCAAAAGCAGGAAAGCCGAAACGACCAAAAGCGATGGGGGGAACTGTAGGAGCGGGAGTAAGAAAGGACGGTTAAGAGTCGGGGGCGGGAGAAAAGGGAGGATATCTAATGAGCTCCGAGTCAAGCAACCGAAATTGTACAAAGAGAGGGGAGCGAAACGAACTGTGGACAAGGAAACAATTTGCTTGTGAAAGAAAAGCGGTGTGTGTTTGAAGTTAAAGGAAAGGAAGGGGAACGGTGGCTCCAGCAAATGATCGTCCCGAATTAGGGGAAAAAGAGTCTTGTTCGCGAACCCGGAAATAATTCATGCACTTTCCGAAGGGGCAAACGGAATGAGTGCTTGAAATTTGCCAGTGCAAAAAAGGAAGAGAAGGGAGCAGTTGAATGGACGGGGCGCGTGTCGATGCCGTCCATGCTTGTAACGAGAAGGGGTGGACTGGGGGAATAAATGAGGTGAGTTCGGAGTGGTCGATGGGGAGTTTCGACCCACACAGAAAAACAGAAGGGGGGAGGGAGCGAGTCTTCTTTGAAGGCGGGAGGGGGCGAGTTGCCGGTGATCGTGTGGGTTAATCGCAAGCCCGAGAACGTCCCAAGATCTCCATTGGAGTAGAGGGTGCGAACAAAGAGGTGTAAGATGTCTGTGCCAGTAAGGTGGAATTGTGAGTAAGGCGTGACACAGGTAGAAGATAGCCCAGCTGACCCCGACATGGACGACAAGACCGGGAGAATGCTGTACTTATTTTATTGGTTGGGGTGGGGGGGGGATGGTGAGACGGGGTAGCGTCTGAGGTGGCGGACGATGCCGTTCGGAGGGTGAGGAAGGAGAGAACCGATGTTTGTTTGTAAAAAAGGGAAAAAAAGCTGGGGGGGGGTAGAACTTGACGAAAAAAACTGAGGAAAAAAGAGAAAATGGATCCGGTCTATGGTGCCGTCACCCGGAACCGGTTGGGGGGAAGGAAAAGTTATGTTTTGGGGAGTATCGGGATAACGAAAAGTTCCGCCCAATCATACCACGAAAACGACAGGAAAGGGGACGCCAGTGGTTGAGGGAGTAATAGGACGAGGGGTGGGTGGGAGAGGGGGTTGCGGAAGAAGATAAAACAACACGTCTCATGTAGTAAACCGATATGATGTCCGGCAAAACCCACCGTAACAAAAAAACGAGGGAATAAGCAAGAAAAAAAAACATGGTTCTTGTCAGGGGTGTATTGGGGAAGGTGGAGGAATTTCTTCGAAAAAAAATAAATCACAGCAACAACAATAACGTCACCGAAAAAAGGGTAGGGGACGAAAACATTAACGGACCTCGGGAAAAGAGGAATCGTGTTTGAGAAAGGAGAAAAACCACAAGTTGACCAATACAGATTCTGGGGTAAAACCAACAACATAGGGGGGAGAAGCAGAAAAAGAAAAAATTAATTGAATCGGATAAACCTCAGCCTCCTCCACGCGGAGGGAACCACCGAAAAACCACAAAGCAATAAATAAAGCATGCAGTCACCTTATCCGGCACTGAGAGGGGGAGAGGTCAAAGATACTGGAGGACAAGCCGCAAATAACATGGTCAACATTACTGGGGTCAAGAAACTTTAATACTACTGAAAAAGGAGAGCAAAGGAGAAGACTTGATCCTGTCGTCTGCGTTCAAAAGAAAGGGACAGAGGCAATTACCGTAACAAAAACGGAAATTATACGATCACGGAAGAGGAAATGAACGGGTGGGGGGGGCACTCAAACCTCTACCACTCCGAATGGTGGAGACTAAGAAATCTGGAAAAGCAACACATTCAACGTTTAAACAAAACTGCCGGCATGTAAGCAGCGGACCTGAGTAACAGGATAAACGGAGCCGGGAGAAGAGAAGGGTGACAAAAGCACAATCATTTCCGGAATCTGGCAAAGTCCGGAAGGAAAAGAGAAAGGAAGTAGTAAGTGTTACGTCCCACGACGAGTGCATGTAAAATGCGTGACGAAGAAATTCTGCTGGAGCACAGGGCCTTAAAAAGGAAAAAAGGAAAAAGAAAAACTTTTGTGAAAAAAGCACCTTTTAGAATGGGATTGACCGCTTCAACCTCGTAGGGCATTTCGGGGGGAGAAGGGCGCTCAGGATAAGACAAGACAAAAGTTCAAAAGAGAAAAAAAAAAAAACGAATAAGAAGAAACTCTCCTAACCGACGCGCCGTGGTTAGGGAGCGCAAAGCTTCTTTTCGGGAGGAATGAAACAATATTCTGAATCGGTGCTGAGAACCGCAAGGAAAAAACAACCCGAGACGGAATGTTGGGATTGTGGCGGAACGGGCGGTAAGCGGTTGTTTCAAGGAACATCCAGGAATCCCCAACAGGATCATAAACAAGGGGGAAGGGGGGAATTAGGATTTCGGCGGGGGCACCACCGCGACCAAAAAAAATAAGGAGTTAACAAACCTAATTGGAAAATGAATGTGGGGCGCCCGAAAGAGGCGTCTATCAGACTCGATCAGAGGGGATCAACTACCAAGGAAAGGTACGCATCCAGCATTCCATAACTGGGGACTACAATAGCAGTGGGGAATCAACCCCTCGCTTCCTCTTCTTGCTAATTTGTGCACCCCCGGGATGGTTATACCAAAAAAAGAGGCTTAACTTCGAACTCACTTTGCGAAATAAAGAAATCCGTGTAAAAACCCAGAGAACCTCGGCTGGCACGGGGGGGACGTGTTCGGCCGGAGGAGCGTGGAAGCCCACGCGGGGAATACTATCTAACACTTCCAAGAAACGACTTAGACGACGAACAATACAATTATCTGATCTAGTTACTGAAAATCACCGCTCAAACAAGGGCACTGCCGAAGGTGGGTTTTAAAGGCGGGCACACCCATCTAGCCACGAGAAAAAGGGGGATGGGAAGAGAGTCCCACTTAATTAGACAATCGTTTACAGCGCCAATTTCCACTAAAAGAGGAAAAAAAGAAGAAAAATAAAGCGGCGCGGTCAGGTTTAGCGTGAATAGAACTCTTTGGAAGAACGAAACCGCGACAGGGTGGGGAGACGGGAAAAAGGGTTAACGGCTCCTGAAGGGTGGTCTGGAAGAAAAAAGGGCGGGAGAGGGGTCGATTCTCCGCGAAAACAAAAAGAAGTCAAAAGTCAGCGCGGAGACTAACGGAGAATCTTTGGGTTAAAAACTCGCATCAACGGGACGCAACTGGGTAAAAAGAAAGGGAGGAAAGAGAAAAGTGGGAAAAAAAGGGGGAGACAGCGAAACAACACCTTCAACGACATCTAAAAGCTCAAAACAAAAAGGAGGAGGGAGAAGGGAAGATGTCCGTTGAAGGTGTTGGGGTTACGAGGTCGCAACGCTTCTTTGGAGTAAAAAAGGAAGGGGAGCCCGTTTTAAAAAAAGGTGGGCACGTAGGTGAGCGCGACTCTTGCAAAGCTGAAGGGGAAAAGACCGCTCTTCCGGAGGTTTGTGGAGGGAGCGGAGAAACTCAGATCCAGCGCAAGAAGGGGGGGGCTACGAAAAAGAAGGAAGGACTTTCCGGTGCCCTCGTAAAACAAAGGTAAAAAAAATGGAAGGGGTCAAAAGGTCGTCTAGCAACTCTAAAGTGACCGCTACGGAGGGACGGGGGGGGGGGGGGGGCGAAGAAGGGTATAAGCGATGTGCAGGCCTTTTGCTGGCACCATGGTGCTAAGGAGTTTGGGAGAGACTCGAGGGAAAAAACACAAACTGGAAGGGAGAATAAGAGAGAAACGGGAAGTAAAAACAAAGCGTTTATGGGGGAAAGTGAAAAGGTGCATGGGGCCGGCCAAAAAGGATCAGAGCTTTCACTGGGAGACGCCGGCTTGAAGAAAAAAGATGGGGGGGAAAGTGGGAGGAACTAGTGATAATCGTGTTGGGCCTCGAAAAGGCTGCGCAGTAAGGCCAACCTTCAACCAAGGTCCGACGAGAAAGGATGGAGGTAGCTTCTCGTATCCGTCCTACACGGTGGGAGGCAGAAACTTCTGTTCTTCTTCCGTTCCGTTGCGCCAATTTGAGAGAAGGAAGGTAGAGGGAAGGGGAAGTCGTCTGGTGGTATGCAAAAATTCCGGTGCAAAATGGACATCGGGCGAAGTCAGAGCAGGAAAGAAAAAAAGAAAAAATCTGTTACGTGGGGGAGCTGTGGGGTGCATTGTAGCGCGAACGGAACTGATGGGGGATTGGGTGCGAGGGGGGTTTCGGGTGGGGTTGTGGGTTGGGGGAGACATGCAGAATCGGGAGAAGCAAGGACTACACAACCAGGTACCAATTAGTTTGGGGAAAGTGGTGAAGGATGACAGAAAGAAAGCAAAAGGCCCGGATAAAGATTGTTGGAACGCACCAGGTGAAGCAGGGGGGACAGTGGATTTTGTTCCTGAACACGAGGAAAAAAGGAGAGAGCACGAAACAAAATTCCGTCGATGTTTCAGCGGGAGGAAAAGGTGCATGAATAAGCATCACCGAGAACATAGGTTAAAAAGAGGGGGGGAAAAAAAGGCGACACGGACCAGTGCAGGCCGGAAACTAATCGACTGGCTTTATTACGGGGGGGAAAAGGAAGGATGAAGTGAAGGGACGCGTTGAACGTGGTCGTGGAGAGTAGAAAGGAAGGCGGAGAAGAAAACCCCCGAAATGCCCCTTATAGATTGGCCAAGGACACAAGATGGGAAGCGACAAGGGTGGGGGTGGTAATCAAATCAACGAGGGTTGGGTTGGGGGAGGGGGGAAGTGAGTCAAGGTCACGTGGTGGCTACCAACATATTGATCGTCAAAATTACCAGAAGAGTAGGGGGGGGGAGCAAACCTAAATAATTCACCGGGAGACTGGTATTTAGGGTGAACGATGTCGTAAATATGTTGCTTTAAGGGGGGAGGAGAGAAAGGTAGCGCAAGAAGGGACTGTTTAATACGGTCGAGGATCTGATAAAGATGCTTTTACGTAAGGGTGTTCTGTGAGGGTAGAATATTTATATTCTGAGTGGTCGGGTTGTAGGGGGGGAGAAAAACAAAAAGGGGGGATGAGTTCGCTAGATTCTGGGGGTCGGGGTTGACCGGTAGATTGGCTAGTGGAGATGGAGCGCAAGACCAGGATCACGGCAAGAAGAAGGGGCGTCTGAGGGTCGAACAAAAAAAACTTTAATGGAGGGCAAGTAATGTGGTGACATTGTGGGGGAAAAAGAGAGGGGACGACAAGGAGATATTGGAGAAAAAGAGGCCCAAAGCCAGAAGTGCCGGATCAGCCGGAGTGGGTAGTGTATTTGGAAGTTTTGGTGTGGGTGAATGGAAAGGACGTTTGGTAGGCGTCTTGATGTTGCGAAGGACAGTAATCGGGGTGGGGAAAAAGCGAACGTGGTGGGGGGGGTAAACGAATAGTATTGGTCAGAAAACGCGGTTGGGTTGGATTAAGCCCACAGATTTACCTATATGGGGGCTAACGCATGGGTGGCCTTTCCCGGAAACCGGTTGAGGGAGGGGGGAAGGGGGGTTTGACTGGATACTGAACTCCAATTTCCGCCCAAAGTCCATAGAAAATCCCTGAACAAAAAATGCTCCATTGGTTTTTCGTGATTGATTAAGGTACGATGGGTGGGGGGGGGAATCAAGTTGAGAGGATCTAGATCACCAACAACAGTAGTCTCGAAAGAGAGAATTAAACCGGGGGGGGGGGGGGGGGGGGGGTGGGGGGGGGGGGGGGGGGGGCGAAAACCTCTAACACACACCATCGTAAAAGTAATAAGAAGAAAAAAAGAAGAGTTTTCGTGTAAGGGTATTTTACGTTGGGCTGAAATTCTTCGTCTACTATTCAAAAAAAAAAAAAAAACAACCGGGAATACCGCAAATTACCGGAGCCCTCACATTAAGAAGAGTGGAGAAAGGACTAAAAACCAAAGTCGTTTGTATTTTGATCATAGACGAAAGCTTGTAACAAACAAATCGTTGTGGCGTAGCGGCAAACTACCCCTATACTGAAGAGGAGAAAACGACGGAGAGATCACCGCGCTGAACATAACCACACATTCAAAAAAAGAAAGAGCACAAAGTAGAGGGCAACTTATGTCTTTCGAAGAGGAATATCGCTGGTCCAACGTTCCGCTCATAAAGGGAAGGAAAGAAAAGTAGAAAGAACGGGTTCAAAATGAAAAGCACGGGAGCGCTGTCCTGATAAAATGGGAGGCGCACTTCAAAGCGAAACGGACAGAACAAGTACCGGCAACACCGCAAATAAACTCGAAGCAGCAAAGGAGGTCGGCTTTTGGGCTTCTAAACAAAACAGAGAAAAAGCCATTATACTCGGGGAAGAGAATATTTAAGCAACAACATGAATGTTACAAGCCTGGCCGTCATGTCCGCCCAAGAAAGGAGAAAACAGACAGCGGAGGAGAACGGAGCTCACGCGATCGCATTTCCATTCAACATCATTGACAGACAGGAAAAGACAGTCGCCGGATATGGGTCAGGTGTTTAGCTGACAATACGATGGCCGGGAATTCAGGTGACGAGAGGGAAAAAAAAAAGGGGCCATTGAAAAAAGAAAGGGGGACCACCGGCAAACCACACAGGGAAGGAAACCCAGACACCGGTATCTGACAAAACGTTGGCCTCGGCATCGAAAGGAAAGGCATGTGCGGGGGAAAGGAAGACATGGAAAGAAAAACACTCACTTTCAACGCTATGAATTGAACCGAAGAAGACTAACCGCAAAGAGACCCCAGTCCATCGCTTGTTATTTTCCGTTCGGACTAACGAGAGGTAGTCTGGGGAGGAAGAAGGAAAAGTACATCTTGTCTATCTTTGCCTGGCGAAAAAAGCGGGAAAACAGCGAAAAACTAAAGGAATGGGGTAGTCTGCGAACCGTGGTTCGGTGTTTCAGAACAAATCC
>Ga0179591_1151928_pt1 | contig 13805 bp, 24 predicted proteins | sample CZOMad2_1_08_16f_FD_182891 | JGI IMG/M metagenome (GOLD analysis project Ga0179591, IMG submission 182891) | Vadose zone soil fungal communities from Angelo Coast Range Reserve, California, USA - CZOMad2_1_08_16fungal (PacBio error correction) | ecosystem: Environmental > Terrestrial > Soil >...
CAGATCGAAATGCCACTCAGCGAAGAGAGAACTTTGGTCAAAATATGAGAGGGGGAAAGGTGAACTAATTCTCTCTTCTTATACTTCAGAGAGGGAATGAAGGGGGAGGAGAAGTAAGGACAGAGCTTTAACGGGGGTGTCGATGGAAAGGAAAATTTATAGATCGTTGAGAAAGGTAGGTGAAATCAGGGGGGTAGACGAGTCACATGAGAGGAGGGGTCAAGGGGGGATTGAGACCGTCTAAAAATCCACAAGGAAATCACCAGTAATGGAGGAAAGAAGAAAGGTAAATTGAAGAAGAGAAGCAAGGGGATGATGACGGAAAAAATGAGGATCCGGCACGTTGTCAAGAATTAAGGAATGGAGTGAGGGAGGAAACCCAGAAAAAAGGGAATGTTTCTGGTACTAAAGTCAATAATGGGAAAGGGGGCATAAGCACCCATATGTCGATGTGGTGATGCCTGGTCAAAGGTGTTTCTTAGAAAGGGAAAATACAAATGAACAAAGGAACGTTCTCCCTTTCATGTCATTGGCTAGGGAGGGGGGGGGGGGTAAAGGGTACGAACAGGAAACGAGACTTGGGGCCAATGAGACTAATTCGTAGGAGGGCCCGAAAAAAAGGATGAAGTTCGAGGAATTTATTGGGTGGCAGTCAGTAGACGAAAAGGGAAAGAGCCCAATTGATCGGGAGGCAAAAAACGGGACCGTGGTCTGCTCGCTGGGGGGTGTATGGGGAAGGGAAAATGAAAAAACGCGTTTAGAGGAGGGCAAGGAGAAATCCCGACTGAAAGGGCACACATGGTCTTAAAATGGGCTCTAAAAAGAGAGCTCGGACGGATCAACAATAAAAAATCTGCGGCGGGGAAGAGGTAGGGAGTTCAGTGGTGGAAAGAGGAGGGATTCGTGTCCAGTTGGTTTTATCTTTCTTGAAAAATCGAGAATAGTACAAATGCAGCCAAGAGAATCGGGAAAAAAAATGACCCCGGGTGACGAAAAAGGGGAAGAACCTGTGGCCCAAAAAGGAAGAGTCGCATTTTGACACCACTTGCTTCTCAAAGAAAAAAGGGAGGAAATCGGACGTGCGGAGGGTCCGTGAAATTCTAGTCTGATCGCAGCTAAAAAGAAAAAGGTGAAAAAACTGGTGAGAGAGGGGAGTACTTCGCGTAGGTTCGAAGAAGGGAAAAATTGCATTTTGGCTCAGAGGCGGCGATGGAACAAGGGACGGCAGCATCTTTAAAAAAAAGGGCCAGGGGGGAGGTGAAGAAAAAAGGGTACATGGGCTGGGGAGACAAGAGGGTCGCCAAGATGAGAGAAAGAGGGTGTAAGCAGCCGTATGGGGGGCGGAAAAAGAAAGTAATTCCCACTGAAAACGGTGAGGGGGGGGGGGGGTCAAAGGTTATCGTCGGCTTGTTGTTGACCGGACGGGTAGGTTGGGGAATTGGCGGCGGTTGGAGTAGGACAGGAAAGGAATGGGAGGCAAAGTCATGAAGGCTCGGCGAGAAAGGGAGAATACATTGGGGAAGAGATCACGAGCAGAAGAATAGAGCCGGAAGCACGTCTAACTTTAGTTCTGTAAAAGGAAGGCGGGGAGAAAAGAAAAGGGAGTACTGCCTTGGGTAGAGCGAGGTACCAGTGATATATGCCTTTGCAAAGAAGAAAGGGGCTGAAAACTTTTGCCACTAGACGTGGCTACCAGCAGAGGGGAGAAGAGCTGGGAAAAAGTTGAACTGACTTAACAGAAGGTGTCAGGAGTATCCAAAAGATGCATTCTTTTGCTTGGGTCAACGTCCATGGGAGGAAGGTTTGCTCGAACAACATGCGGACATCACACACCCCATATATGAAGCGGTGCCATGGGAAATGCGATCGAAGAGTTAAAGAAGGGGGAGGGGTTCAGCTTGAAAATCTTGACCAGAAAAAAGAGACCGGCGATCCAGGGGGGTCGGAGAGTGCAATCTACTTACCAAGGGGTTTAATTCAGGAAGCGTTGCAATTTAGGGTGTGGATAAAGGCAAGGGCGACTGTAGAGCTTACAGTAAAAAACCCAATTCTCTTCAAGAATCAGCTTCGAATCTCGATACAGTGAGCGGCGCACAAAAATCCAACAGCTGTGGGCAGGGGAACAGCGCGAGAAAAAGGAAGTAAAGTATAGAGAATAGGGGAACCGGAAATGAATATCGAAAGACTTTCAAGGCTAAAAAAGGAAAAGGTCGTCGCCTCATTTTAAGGGCGAATGCAAATCAAAATCGATATGGGAGAGGGAATAGAAAGGCCAATTCGGCTCGCGGCGGGAAAAAAAAGGGGCGTCCGAAAGAGGGCTGCCGGGGTAAAAGCAATTGAGAAACCGACAACGCAGGCCGCAAGTCATTACTCCGGCCCAGAACGGCGTTTTTTAAAGGACGGGGAAAGTAGGCGCTTTCGGCGATGGGGGAACACCTGAAAATGGAATTCCAGACAATGGTCCAGTTGGGAAAGACAAGGGGGAGGAAAAAAGAGCCTGAGCCTCGTTTTTCCACGCGACAAGTACTTGCAGAAAATTACTAAAAGGGGGAGGAAAGAGGATAGGCAAAGGTGGAATCGGGATGACAATGACCTTGAAGGGCAAAAGCTCTCAAAATCGGCCTTTATCGATCTGGTGAACAACAAAGTGACGTACTCCTTAAAACCGCATTAGAGGAAAGCCGGAAAGCAGCGGAAAAGGGGATAAAAACCATTCGGGGCTCAATCGGAATGAAAGAATTCGCGGGAAAGTGGTATGGAGTAAGCGGCAAAGATGGCCTAGTAACTGCGAATAAGATATAAACAATCAATCGGACAAGGTATCGAGTTAATAAGGATCGCTTGCCGTATAATAGAAAAGACAAAGAATTCAGTAATGTTGGGGTAGTATTGGAGAAGCTTCCGTGGACTCAAAATTTTGTCTTCTTTTGCCTGTTAGGGAAGAAGGAAGAGTCTTTTGTCTCACAGGAGTCAACAATCGCTTTCACAAGGCACGAAGGTTGGGGGTTCAGGGGAAGAGGGCAAAGGGGGGTTCCTTCGCCAGCGGCGTGCTGGCCACTTCGGCAAAGGGAAAGTTATCGCAAAGAGTGCTTAAGAGAATGTGAGCAGAGCAGCAACTAAAGGAAGGCAGGGGCGAGGGGGGAAGGGGGAAAACTGTGGGTTTGGACTTAAGGGGGGGGAGTGGGCTCAAACTTCATTGTAAGCGGTTCAAGGAGAAATCTTATTTAAAGAGAGAACGGAAAAAAGGAAAGGAAGAACAGCGAGGGGGACAGCGCGATTCCTTATGGAGCTTATCAAAGCAGGAGGAAAAATTGTTTCGGAGTAGGGGGGGGGGGAAAGGGAAATCTGGGAAACTGTCTTTGTAGGGGGGGGGGGGAGAGGGCCCCTCGCTTGGGGAACTCAACTCCCTATTGGCCGAAGATGTAGAACAGAACGGCAGTTCCACAGTCAAGAAGTAAAGAGCGAGAAACACAAAAAATGATGAGGTGAAAAAAGAGAGATGAAGAACAGGAGGGAACGTGGTGGACTACTGCAGGGGAAAGGGGAGCGTCCGGGAAGATGGGGGGAGGGGAAAAGTGTAAAAGAAGAGAAAAACACGTTTAAGCTCCAAAGAAAAACGGAAGTGGGGGGGGGAGGATCCTACGCGCGGTGTTGTCAATATGACGGCGCGATAGGAATCAGAAATTTCCGCGGAACGCCTCTACCAGAAATGAGCATCAGGCTCATAGGAGCTCTTGGCCAGAGCGTCGGGCTCGAAAAGGGGGAAACGCGGAAAACAGGACGGAACACAAATACGTCCGCTGAAACCCAAAGGATTCAAAAAGAAAGACGACTGCAAGTTTTGAGGGTGTAGAAAAGTTCTCAGGTAGAACGTCAAGGAGAGCGGTAAAAAGGAAAAAAAATGCAGCAGCTCCTCCTTCTCAGGAACAACCACAGAAAACTGATCTCCAGAAAAAAAAAAACTTCGTAGAGGGGATGAAAAGCACGAGAAAAAAAAATAAGAGACACGGCAAAGGAAAGGAGAACCTTGGGCTCTGATCAATTGCATCAGGGAAGGAAAAAAACTGACAATTTGTAATGCTGATAGAGAGCACAGTCCGGATTTCCTAAGTAAGGTCAACGATTAGCATGTATCGCTAGGCGGACGATTCCACGAAGATGAACATAATTTCACAGTCGAAAGGACGAGAAGGAAGGGGATAACCGGGAAGTCCTGTGCTCCTCGCGAGAGGAAGACGCGGGGAAGGAGTACGGAATCGTCTGTGTTACAAGAAAGACAAAAAAAAGGACTGTATTATTCGTTCAAAAGTAGTGTCAGAAAAACAAAAAGACCCTAGGATCAATCTACCGTGGGAACATCCTGGTCAAAGGAATGGGGGAGCTGGGGGAACAAAATTACTCAACTTTCTTACTAGCCTGGGCGCATGTAACTGTCCAATGGGGAAGGTAAAGGGAGGGGAACAAGGGGGCGGCCGATTCCAGAAACAATAAAAAAGGAGAAAAAAGCGCAGGAGGGGGAACTTATGACAGGGACTGGGGGCGGAACGGAGGTTTTCTTGGTAAGCAATTGGCCTGCAAATAAGACAAGAGGAAAAAAGGGAACAATGCCGGGGGTTGCAGACAGAAAGCAGGGCGCCTGGTTAAACGACAAACTATCTGACTGGGGGGGGGGGGGGGGTGAAGAGGGGGACGGACGACTGTCTATTTAATCTCAGATGGGAGGAGTGCGAAAGATGAAATAGTTCACGCTGAGCTAGAAGATTAAAGTTGGACGAGCTGGGGGGATAACTAACACAGATTGGATTTGTGGGGTTCGTGCGAGCAAAGAATTAAAGGGTCGAATCGGTACTAAAGAAGGGGGGGGGGGTCTGGTCCTTGCCAAGGCAAGTAAATGGAACTTAAGAGAAAAAGCACAGGGAAATCACAAATGAATTAAACCTGGTAGGGAACTAGTTGAAATCGGCGACCACGGGAATCAGGCAGGAAAAGGACTAGGTTGACATGGTTTCCAGAAAGGGGGCTTAACCTTCACAAGTCCGTCAAAGGCAGACGACGATCAATGGCCAGTACTATTAGTTCGTGGAGGAAGAGGGGCCTACGTAAGGAAGACCTGGACGGGGTTCACCATCAATACGATGCAAGACGGATCTTGATAAGAGGAAACAGTAGGAAGGCCCGGGGAAAGTAGCGATCTCATGCTGGAGGCTATCAGGAGAGGGGGAAAAAAAGGGGTGGGGGAAAAGTCATTAAAGGGGAAAGGCTATCTCAAAGACTACTATCGAAAGAGGAAAAAGCAAAGAAGCCTTTGGACCGCCGAACGGATACGGCGCGACGGGGATATGAGGCGTTGCTCGTAGATAAAGGGAGAGTCGACAAGTATCCTCTCATGAAAAAGCAGGAAAAAATCATCAGCATGTCCGTAAGCAAGCAAAGGCTCATGCCCAAAAAGGACAAATCATGAGAGGAACCATTTAGCAAGAGTAGACTAAAAAAAAAAAGAGGGAACCTTGGTAAAAGGAGTACTGGGAGACAAATAAAGCCATTAGTAAGAAAAAGACTTTCTCACATCATCAGTGGGAGGAAAATAGTACTTGATCCACCCAACCAGGAAAAAAGTAACGCACGGGCACGGACAACCATTTGTTCCAATGTAAGATAAATTGGGCATATGTCCGGAGCAGAAACGAGGCCAAAATACGGGTGGGGAAATTCTGAGCCTAAAAAAAAGGGAGTTACTCCTTACTGACCAATTGTCCGACAAGGTAAAAAGGAAGGGGGAGATCAGAAACGCGAAGAACGACGGAAGGAAGCACGAAAGTTACGAAGTGGAGAGGCCGGGAAACAAAGGGGATACGACCTCGAACCTCCTGGAATTTCTTCAGGACGTACCAAGTGGAAAGTTGGCCAGATTCCACGATGGACTCATGTGAAGGGCGAGAGTGTGCAGCCTCAACACAACGGGAAAGGGACTTCATTAAAGTCACAAAAAAGTCCAGTACTCTAAGAAAGCAAACGACGGTTCCTTTCTGGCGAGCCGGACGAGCTAGCGAGTTTTCGAGAAAGGGGAAGACAATGGGGGAGAAAAAGTAAAGCGGGGAGGGGAGAGGCAAAAAGCAGATAAAAATCGGAGGGAGTGGGAAAGGTTGCTAAGGTAACTAAAAGAAAACGATCAGAAAACGGACCGCCAGATGACTCGAAAGGGCCGAGAGAAGGGAGACTTTTACGGTACACGGAAAATAAATGTGAACACAAAGAAACCTTTGGGGAGGGCAAAAGCTGAAGGGGCGGAGGAAAAAAGTATCTGTAAGGGAAGTCCCAAGAAAAAAACTGTACCAAACCATGAACTGACCGGCTTGAGGGCTGGGGGTACGTAAGAAGTATGGGCACCCGTTATCCACCCCGGGGAAATCATCCTAAGAGGGAAAGAGGGGGCGGTCTGATGAACCAGTTCATTTATATTAAGTTCTGACGGTCAGCAAAACATTAAGCTGGGATGGGGGCACAAGCGCGACATACATGCTTTCCAAAGGCATGCTAAGAGGGAAAAGAAAAAGAAGGCGGCGGAGAAAGACTTCATGTAAGAACGAATATGTTACTGGGGTGAGGGTCCGGCATGAAAAAGGGAAGGCAGCCTGATCCAAATGACAACGGCAAGAAAAGAGATGTGTGAGCGCCGACAACCGAGGTCAATGAACAAGGTCGAATAGCAGACAGACGAATGGCGAAGAGTCTAGCAGAAATAAAAAAAAAGAAAGTCACGCACATTGTCCTGTTCCTTATACGGGGGCCGCGCCGGATAGAAGGAAGAAAGCGTCATTAGGAATAAAAGGCAATCGATATTGGTAAAAGTGGAAGATCGCGTATTATGTCGGAGAGGATGATAGAGCAAAAAGGGGGAAAGAGAGGGAATAGGGCTCGCCTTCCTAGAATAGAAAAAAAAAAAAAAAAAAAAAAAAAAAAAAAAAAAAAACACCGGAACCAAGATATAGTTGGAAGGTTTATTACCTACTCTCTAGATTCTTCGACCAGAGGGAGAAAGGAAAGGCAATGGGACAATATAACCTACCATTGGACCACGCGCTGGAAAGTAGGGGGGGGGGAAGGGAGCGAGTAATCAATCAGACTGGGCGTGATCCGAGGAGAAAGGGGGCGTGGAACTCATTGTCGGAAGAAAAGATAGATGAAAGTTGTTGGGTCCATCAGGCAAGGTACGAAAGGACAGAACACAATAAGAAAGGACGATACATGGTAATGAGCTGAATCTCCAGTATTAAGGGTCCAGAGTAAAGGGAGCGTACAGGTAGCATAGAGTCTATTTAAAAACCGCAAAGAGAGTTCTGCAGACTCAGACTGTACAGTGCATAAAAGCAAGACAAAATATGAAAGATGGGGGGGGGGTGAAGGGAAAATTGTGGGAGGTTTGCCAAATTAAAATGAACTTGAGGAACCTTATTTTCAGTTGGAAAAGAAGGAGGGGGGGGGGGGGGTGGACGCACAGGAAGGATACTTGGTCAAGGGTAAGGCCTGAAGCGTCTTCAGACCGCTCAAACAGGAAGGGGAGGTAGGCTTCCGTTGTGTGCATTCGGTCGCAAACGTACGCCCCGAACCAAAGGGGGGGGGAGAGGAGCTGTCAATTGTGCTTAGCAAAGCTGGTATTTTATTGTACGTTCGTAGAATTAACCGACTAACACGGACAAATGAGAAAAAATGAAAAAAATGGACTCTAAATCCAGCAGGACCTTGGAACAAAATGGATTCAATGGGCTCTAATCGATAGCTCTTTACCGATACAAGATCAGGTCTGGAGATTATGAATAAGGGAGGGGTGGGACCTTGATCAATTAGGTCAAGGAAAAAGGGGGGTATCTGTCCCGTGATCACAAAGCTCGCAGAGGACATGCTCAAGCGTCGAAGACTGTTCCAACTGAAAAGGGTAAAGTAGACGGTTACCCACCGGCTGTGACTTTAGAGGATTGGGGGGGGGAAAAAAGGGGGGGATGAGAACAAGCAATTTCTGGTAAAGATTGCCGTCGTTCCCTGAAGCGGGGGGGATGACTATAAATGTCGCAGATAAGCCATTGGGCAACAACTTTGAGAAAAGGGGGTGGACCCATAAAAGTCAAGGAAGGGAATGACCACCATTTGGAGTTGGGGGAGAGGTCTTTCTAAATCCGGCAGAGACGGGGCAAAAACTGCAAAGGGCAGGGGACCTCTTGGAATTGTGAGGGGATTGGGAGGGATAAGAGGGTGGCCCAATATTATTATAGAGTTTACTCGTCCGACGGCTGGGGGAGGAGACTCGACTCCAGGAAATAATGTGTGTTTGGAATGGGCCGGGGATCAGTACGGAGAAATTGTGTACGATACTTACTGGGTGAATGGGTTTGATGGCGGTTGCGATGAGACGCTGAATGGGGGGGGAAGGTTTTTAAACATGAGAGAGTCATATCCCGCTTCTATCCAGGTGTTGAAATACGAGCAGCCAGCATATAGAAGTAAAATCGTCGAACGGGGAGTCTGTAAAGTACAAAAAAGGCGGGGTTTAGAAATAGTGCTTTAAGCGCTTGATCGCGGAGGCGATCGATGGGGAAGTTCAAATGGCTACGGTCGGAAAAACAAGGTTAAAAAGCTCCGAAGAATCAGCAATGAGAACTGAGAAGGGGGAAGAGGTTCTCCTTTCGAGGAAAGAAAATGGCCTTCACAAGCGCTTGCTGGTGAAAGTCCAGGGGGGGTTCGGTCCCGGAGTAAAAGGAAAGGTCATCACACTGACCATAATAGTAAGGTGCAGAAAGGGTTATCTGGAATCGCAGCGTGAAAATGTGGGAAGGGGGAATACAGGGGGCCAATGGAAAATGTCCAAATATAAAGGGACTCGAGGCACGGGGGGGAGCTCTCACTCTCCAGTTAAACCAAGTTTGATTCAGGGACTGAGGGGAAAGGATTTGATTTCGTGCATAAGGGTTACATTGCAAGGGGGGGCAAGATAACCAATTTTCTATGTTCTGAGACTGAAAGAGGAGGACGCTCAATCCCGTTGAGAGCGAAAACACAAAATCCAAAGCTGGGGGGTTTAAGAGGGAAAGCTCAGCAACAACGTGTACATAGTCTTAGAGAAGGGGAGGTGAACCTCTGAAGGATCGAAGACTGGACCAAGTCCGGGCCTTCACGAAATCGAGCCATCATTTTCCAGGGCGCACTTGTCAAAGAAAAGCGAAGGGTATGGAGAGACAGCGGTCGAATCCAAAAACCCGGAAAAGGGGAGGAAAAGAAGAGAGCCTTCTTGCCAAGCCCGACAAGCACCGACCAATTAGGCAAAGGGAAAAAAGGCAAGGTTTTTTCCTCCTGAGGTTTATTGTATTCGGCTTACGAAAAGAAGAAAGAAAAAAATGATGCAAAAAGACTTTGGAACAGGGGCACAGGGGGAAGAGCAAGGACGTAGCCATTTGACCATCGTGGGTCCCAACAGCGGAAAAAAGTCAAGGTAAAAGAGTGTCCGTTAGAAATCGTTATATTCCCGGAGAGGGAACTGACAATTCGGTGAACGAATAAGCTTGAGCAGAAGAGTGCCGGGGAAGAAAAGATGTTGAAACAGGAAAAGGGACAGGAAAGAAAACCAGCGGATTATCGTAGAGCGGGCGCGCCGCAAGGGGAAAGAGACCTTCTTCTACAGGGCGGACAGCAAGTAAAAATTGGAAGACTGGGGGGGAAAGTGTGAGGAGGGGGGGAAAAGGGCTTCAAGGTCAGGCTTCCCTGCAGATCGAGATAAGCAATAAGACAGAGAGAGGGGAACGGAAAGAGGTGATAAGCGCAGCAAAGTCATTGATTGGGTTTGGGCTTGGATTCAAGGGCAAAACTTTGCTTCTTCCGGGGGCGGACTCTTCTGGGGGGAGGGAAGCTCTCAAGTTTTTTTCATTCTGGGGAGGACAATGTGGGTGGAAGGCGCCGGAGGAGAAGAACCCTCCTTGAGCCGCAAGTTTAAACTGAAGAGCCTGGGATGCATAAAAGAAAAGGGGGGGGGAGAGGAAGGAAAAAACTACCTATGAACGAGGCATTGGGCCTCCTTTGGGGGGATTAATAGAAAAGCAGGTGAGCAGTCCCTGGGGTGCAATTCTGGTCACTTTCGAGCGAAGCTCGGGGGGGGAAAAGGAAGGAGAAGGAAGACCGCTCAACGTCGCATTTAACGGACGCAAACGAAATTTTATTCTGGAGAAAACCGCGTAAATCGGTAAAAAAGGGGGGGGGCGAAGAGTCGGGGGATCTTGACACGATTCCACTTGGGGAGGGGAAACCACAGGTGCCATATATGGGGGGAACGAAGACCCTAGAAAGGAAATGGGGGAAAGACACACCCTGATTATGGCCAACACTTCAGCAAGTGCTGAGAGAAATAAACACCAACGAGGAGGAGGAAAACAGCTAGGTATATTGACAAGAAACAGAGAAGTGGGGTGACTACAGTGCCGGGGAGGGGGATACATCTTCAGGCAGGGGAGGTGAAGGTTATCCCAATCTATTCAAAAACTGGTTTTAAAGCTCAAGAAAAAGGGGAAGGGAAGATCAGATAACCGACTCTCTAAAATGTTTTGATAAGGCTGTCGAAAGATCAGAAGGCCGCTGATCTCTACAGAAGAGGGTACGTGGGAAATTATCAACTGGTCGCTCGTTACCAGATCTTCAATCGAAAGGGTAACGCATTCCCACATACGTGAAGGGGAGGAAGGAGGAAAAAAGCAAAATTTGAAAAATCCTGCAACTGGAAGGCGTGTAATAGCTAATTTCTCTTTAGCACCGAAGAGCAGAAAGAAAAGCGGCTCAATTATTCCGCGAAGACTCCGTCTGCAGGAAAAAAAAAAGAAGGGGAGGAGCAGAATAAAAAAAACTTCGTGAAGAGAATTAAGGCTGAGAAACAAGAGAGGAGATCATAATTAAACAAAGGCACGCGCAATTGAATAAAAAGAAACATAACACCGTAGGGGTTGCGCTGATCAAAGACACGAAAGCGAAAAAAGGAGAGCTGAAGGTCCGATGAAAGGACTTAGACTCGATCTGAAAAAGTGCCGATGCCACCTAAGTTAAATACGTGAACGTAAGGTATTATCTTCGTGACAGTGGAACTGATAACGAAGGGGAGAATCAAAAAAGAAAAGGAGGGGGAGCGCGCTCTACCGAGAAGACATGCGGGGGTCAGGGAATAGTCGGAAAAAATAGGCTCACGGAATATTCTTAAGAAAGAGGGGGAGGTTAAAAAAAGTAAATTGTAATCACTAGGAACAGGAGAAAGAGGAGGGAAAGAACAGTCCTGGTCATCCGGGGAAGGTCGGTGTGGAAAAAGGGAGCAACAGTCTTACTTACTTTCTCATGGTAAAAAAAATGGACAAGAAAGGTCGATCAAGTTATGCTTCCTGATCGCAAAGAAAAGAAATAAAAGCAGGAAGAAAAACCGCGGGATGGGGCTAGAGCCCTGAACTTTTCTGCAGAGGAAGTGGACTCCATGGGAAGGAAGAAGACGAAAAGAGAGAAAAGAGACATTTCCGGGTTAATCCTGGGACTACTCAATTGGCTCCTATTTGTCAAAATAGCTCTTTGGATGGAAAATCATCAAAAAAGGCACGACTATTGGGGGGAGGGTTAGGCGAAGATGGGGGGAAAGGTTTAAAGATATGCAAGGTCCGCGTTCTCTCAAAAAAAAAAAAAAAAAAAAAAGTACGAACGATGTGCCCAGTTTGACGGATGGGCCTCACCAGCTTTGGGAAGTGTGGGGGGTGCGACGAAGGGACACGGGACGAAAAGACCTGAAAGAGAAGAGAAGCGAAGGGGGGGAAAGGTGTCCGGTGACAAGACAATTACAGGAAGGAAAGGGGCTAACACCTCAGGGAAACACGGCCGATGAAACCTGGTAGGGGGGCCAGGGGGGGGAAGCGAAAGATAGAGTCTTCTGAGTTTGAAAGGTTCCATATGGCCAAAGAGAAAAGGCAGAACGGAACGCTGGATAGGGACCGGAATCAAAGTAGAGAGGGGACGGGAGCAGGTGGTCCGGGGCTAATTAAAAACAGGGGGTTTAAAAAGAAATCTCTCCTGAAAGAGAAGGGGGGGATATACTCAGGACATGAAAGGTGAACCTCAGGAACGGGGAAAATGCGCGCTCAAAATTCTTATTGAGAAGGAGAGGGAACAAGTGGATTCCGCGCTTACTGTGAAAGCCATAAGAGAAACTCAAGAGAAACGAAGGGGGGCTTAAGCCCTCATTCAAACCGAAGGGCAGTGGGAAAGCACGGGAAACAAGTATCGAATGGAGAGGTAGTCTTCGAAGGAAGGAGAAAAGTTCTCGCGGATTCTAAAAGAAGAAAAAATCCGAACATGAAATGGGGCAATTAAAAGTCATTAAGAAAGGCAAACCGACCGGCATCAATTCCCAAAAATTAACAGTAACAGGGAAAAGGCGCAAGGAAGATAAGGGAAACTAACAATGAAAAAAAAAGTGGGTTACCTTACTGAGCAGAATAAAGGAAAGGGGAAGAAAACTCTGCCCTACTCTGTTGGGGACCCTATGTAAGGATCAGAAGAAAGAAAAACGTACCATCCATTGGGCAATGCCAGAAAAGGGGGGGAAAAGGTACTGGAGTATTTTCAATGCCGAAGTCGTAGAAAAACGGGAAAGGGTGGGTAAGAAAAGAAAACTACTCGAAGGGGTATATTGTTTCAAATAATTCTAAAGCAGTGAATGAACAATGTTTGATGAATTGAGTCAAGTACTACATCAACGGCCATGAAAGGAAGGGGGGAAGGGATGCGTTATCTTGAAGAGGAATTAAAAAAAAAATGTGAAAATTACGACATCAAAAAAATCCTGGGGTACCATTTCGTCACGGGACGGGGGAAACGGATTTATTGGGCCAGAGGTACGACTAGTAGTACTCAGGGAAGAGGAGAGAGGGTGATCAAAGACCGCTACCACCACGAGAACAAACTTCATTTATCATATGGGGGACAACAAAAACTGAAGAAAGAATACGAGGACCGAACAGAGTACCACTTGCTCGTTATCCTTACGTAGCGAGAGGGTGTAAAACATTGAACAATTGCGTGAGAGCCTTATAATAAAAATTGGAAAAAACCTTATAGAGAAAAAAACGGATAGTTTTGGATCGAAAGTACCAAACGAGCAAACGAAAAGACACAAAAAGGTAGACTTCCAATGAGGAGATTTTCTTCAATGTTCGGGAAGGGAACGGTCAAATCATAGAGCAAAGAGAGCAAATCAGTGTGAAAGAAAATCCTCTTAGAGGAAGGGGCCCAATAGGGAAAAGGTCCTGGTCTTTACCAATACAAACAAATTAGAAAAGGGAAAAAGGAAACGGGAGGTCGAGTTGGGGGGGGGTACAGTGGAATTGACTGTATCAATCCCAAATTTGAGCATAAAGAAGTGGACCGGGGATGCTGATTCACTCAGGGTATTACTTGATGCCAGCACCGTAATGCGAGGGGGTCCAGAGAAGACAGGCGCATGCCACGAGCAGGGGACGGAATATTTAAACATGTAATCACGGAGCTTATTAAAAGGGGGGGGGGGTGGGGGGGGGGGGGGGCAAGAGAATTACTTACTGGTTATTTTTCCTTGCTGGCCACGTGGAAGCCGATCAAATGCCACGGCAGGAAAGACTCTCTTTGAAGGGACAGAAGACACGAGGTTAAATGAATTGGCAGAATACGGCTCCGAGCCAGGAGGAAAAAGAGGAGAGAAATATAAAACATCAAGTGCAAGATCTTGGTAAGGTGCCCAGGGATAAGGGCAACAAGAACGGCCT
>Ga0179591_1240652_pt1 | contig 13805 bp, 14 predicted proteins | sample CZOMad2_1_08_16f_FD_182891 | JGI IMG/M metagenome (GOLD analysis project Ga0179591, IMG submission 182891) | Vadose zone soil fungal communities from Angelo Coast Range Reserve, California, USA - CZOMad2_1_08_16fungal (PacBio error correction) | ecosystem: Environmental > Terrestrial > Soil >...
ATTCCGGCCTAGAGAGGACATGCAGGACCAATGAATCAAGCCTAGGAGGACGGAAAAGCTCAAGCAAAGAAGCGATCTGTCACAAAACATAACCATCGGGGGTATGGACCCCGGAAATGGGGAGCGGGGAAAATAGCAGCAACTGGGGGAGGGACGCAAAAATGTTTCCGGGGAAAAAGGTTAACCACCTCTCTTATTGGGGGGGATAATCTCGAAATCTAATACGCACATAAGGATCGGTGGGCGGAAAGCAGCAAGGGGGGATGAACGACTGGATGTCAATCGAATCAAACCAATGCGCTTCGAATACAGGGGTGAGGTCGGTGCAAGGGGGAAAAAATCGCCTTTCTCGAGGGAGCGCGTCCCGGCTAGTGGGGCGCGACACGGTTCCTTTCTTCCGGCACGACAGAGGGGTGGGGGGGTCAACTCCCTACCTAACTTGCGTGAACGGTCTAGAAAAAGGCGGCTGTCATTACAACGCGGCGGAGGGATAGGGGGGGGGGGTTCGCAGAAATGGACGAAGATCCGGTGTCTCAGGGAACCTCGGGTACGCCAGGAATAAGCGGACGGAAGGGCTGGATGAAAACCTGGAAAAGAATTCCCTACGCGCATCCCCTGATGCTGGGGCTGGAGGGGGATCTGGAGGCACCGTGTCAGGTAAGCGGGGGAAGAAACCAACCATTTCTCATCCTTCAGTTAGAATGTCACTGCCTAAAAGTCTTTTTTTTCAAGAGAATCCGTGTTCCAGGGAAGAAAGAAGAAGAATGTTTAAAGCACTCTCACCTCAGCATGCGGAGAAAAGAAAATAAAACGGAAGGCACTAAAAATGTTGGACAACAACAAAGTTTTATATAAGGGGCGAGAGTGTGAAAGGGTTCCGCAGGTAGAAATTCCAATTGGGGGAAGGGGAGGAGAGTCCGCCTGGGGGAGAATACCTACAAGAGTGACCGACCACCAGAGAGGCTAAAAAATGACCGGGGGGGTAAATGGGTAAAAAATTAGGGGGGAAAATAGTAAATGGCGCCGTTCTAAAATTGGGAGGGTCCAAATACGTCTCCCATTCCTGAGATTCGGCAGCGCTTCTGGGAAGGGCTAGAAAGGGAGCAAGCAAGATCGATCGGGATCCAGCGAAGCAGATAAAAAATGTGAAAAACGACTTACCGAGCTGGGGGGAATGTTAGGGTGGGGGGAGGTATTGAACTTCCTGTGGGCGTACGGGCATTGTGGTGTGTGAATCTTCGACTCTAAACTGGGGATGCCAAAAAAAGGGAAGACTGGTGAGAAAGGAGTTTTTCTAGGAAATACGGGTCGACAATAAACCCGTTGTTTTACGGTCCCGGCTCTGTCGTATCGTGGTGAAAGTGAGCAAGAGGAATGAAAAAGGGATAAGTCCTGGAAAAAAAAAAAAAGGGTAATAGTTGGGGGAGGAGCAAATTTGCAAACTCCGTGAAAAAGAGATGTTGTCCTGTTCAGGGGGAAAACAACTGAGCACTTATGAAGTAACTCGACAAGGCATTAAAAGCAGGAGTTGGTGGCGCCCTGCTGGGTCAAATTTGAATTCTGTACGGGGGTATTTGGGGGCGCTCGAAGTTATATACAATGGGGGAAAAAGAACGAAACCGAAAGGACGCTGCGTAAAGGGGCCATACGGGGGCAGGAGTCAAATGGAAATAGGGTGGGGTCCGAATCACGCAGAGGAACTCTAATTTAAACTTAGGCGGCTCCGAAATAGGCGCTACGGGGGGGTCCGCTCAAGTAGGGGACACCACGACGCCATGTGAAAATGAAGTCCAAAAGGGGAGAAAATTGTTCAAAAAGGATAGAGGGGACTTCAAAAGGCGCGGCTGGAAACACCGAGTGTAAGGCGTGAAGAGGGGGATCGAAACAAGCAAGTCACGGGAGAAAGGAACGCGGACAATGTCCGGACCGGACAGGTGGGCTGGCATCCGTTATGTGGGGGGGGCTGACATGGGGGTTCTGGCTGCAATAAAAATAACCGGGGGGGGAAACATCGGGGGGGAAAGACTTATCACACGCGAATTAAGGGACCTAACAAGGGGAAATCTGGGGTGTTGAAGGGCTGGGTTCAACGGGGGGGAATCACCATGAACTGAGGGGATGTTCAAAGCCTGATGACGGGGAAAATAAAAGTTTAGTTTTCAACATCAAATTAACGTCCCCCTCGCGGGGGGTCTTTACGCAATATAAGGCAGATAAATCTCTAAACACTAAAGGTAGGAAAGAGAAAAGAAAGGAAAATATCACCTAAAAAAAAACCGCAGCCGCTGGTGAGTAATTTGGGCAACTCTCCACTAGTATTCAAAAGCGGGAATTCTGGAACCCTAAAAGAAACAGGCTAGAACGGGTCTGGGAGATTTCTGGGGTAACAAAATTGGCGAAAACCCATATCACTGGGGAGGTGTATTTGGCAGGAACCTTCAGGGAGAAATTACGAAGAAAGATTTTGGGTCAACCCCTGGAAATAGCACACAACCAAGTCCGCTTAGAACAAAGAACAGGGGCAAATCCAAAGGCATGATGGGGTCAGAGGGGGGGCCGTACAGGACTACCTAATCTTAAAATCCAACACCATTCCTTTTGATTGACTTGCTCCCGAAGCTCGACAACTCCGGGGTGAGACGGAGGGAAAAGATCATTCACTTCCGAAAATCGTAACTTTGATCAGATTTTAAAAAGTGGCGGGGAGGTGGAAACGACATACGGTGACATGTTACCCAAATGGTAAAAGCGGCGAAGCCAGACGGCAGGGGATGTAATGAACGGGCAACAAGGAAAGGGTCTGCTCGGTCAGGAAAGGAAAGAAGGCAAGAAGGTCAAAGGTCTGAAAAAAGGGGAAGGAAAACAAGTAGGGTAAAACAATACCAACGCCGAAAGAAAACCCTACTAATGCCGCAAGGGCGAACAAAAAGGAATTGCAGGATTGCATGGGGTCAGGTCTGGCAGAATGGGTTATTCAGTGGTTGGGGGTAAGGTAGTGGGGGGGGGGGACCAATGATAGGGGATTGTGCAAACGGCCAGAGAAAAAAACTGAAAAAAATAAAGGATAATCTTGGACCAGAACCTGCGCATTAAGAAATCGGGAAGCACGCAGAACTACCCACCGGTCTTGGGGGTTATATAACCAAAAAAGTAGCAGAGAGCAACAATACCTGAAGAACGGCGGCGATGAGCTCATCATCTGGGCAACTAGAAATGGAGCTAAAAAACAACACCTAAGTCACCCAACCTTCATGGAAGAAAGAAACTAAAGAGGGAAACACTTCAGAAGTCGGGAAAAGGGACGGAAGACCGAAAGATAGGGGGAGAAAATTGAAGGAAGCAGTAGCCTAGGAGGCCCACAGGCTTGTAAAGAGTTTGAAAGCGCGTCTAAATTCTCAACGAAGTACTTATGGCGGAGTCAAACTAACGGCAGGACTCAAGGTTTGAGGGGGGATACTGCAAAAAATCATACATGAGACTATAAAAGAAATGAAAAATCATTTATCAGAAAGGATTCAATGTGCAACATGGGGCCATTATGTATTCTGAAAGGGTGGTTTCATTTGCGTAGGGGTAAGGACTGAATGACAGGGGTGGGATCTCAGAAGTCATATTTGAAAAATTCTTCAGGACCGGTCAGTCCAGAAAATGAACTTCGAAAGGCTTGGAAAAACATGAAAGACGTGATGGCCGGAATAAAGATAAAAAAAAATGTGGACGGTAGAGAAAGTGTTGTAAACCCGAGGCTACAATGCAAAAGAGGGATCGAGCCCTCATTCACTCAACGTCTGAAGAATCTGAAAAAATAGAGGTGACCCTCCTGTAAAATAAAAAGTGGAGGAAACGTCAACTAAGGGATAATACCATCACCTCTAGAGACAAAAAGGATCTAGAAATCAACGGAAACATAAATATGGCTCGCGGCAGGGACACGGACGAGGGCGATTCAAGATTCCTTTCTAAGGCCCGCGGGAAGAAAAAGAGTGCGGCCGCAGGCAAGTGGAAGGTGAAAAAAAAAAAAAAAAAACGGACCGCGGCACCTGCGCGAACTTCGACCGTAAACGAAGAGGGACGATAGGAAAAAAAGGATAAACTCGGCGTTGGTCAGGGGTGTAAAACTAACAGGGCAGGAAGGCTTAGGTTCGAAGGAGATCCTCATGTGAGGATCACGAAGAGGAAGGGAAAACGAGAAAGAGTCAGTGGACAAGGGGTCCTCAATCTCCTCTATTGTAGTAACGGTAGGGGCTAATGGACATTCAAGTACAGGGACTGGGACCCATAACCAGAAGGTTTTGGGGTTCATATCGCGGGGAAAGAAGGGAATGGGGAGGGTAAGTGGAAGAGAAAAAGTTAGATATGGGTAAAAGCCAGAACCTGGGAGAGGGAATTCTCCAAGAAGAAAACAAAAAAAACGTATGGGGGGGGACAGAGAGTATTCTTAACTATAAAACAGGAGAAGGTTGGAAGTCAAAAGAAAGAAAAAAGATGGAATCAGGGGGCGTCTCAGAACAGGAAGAGATATTGACAAAATAACCATCGTTTGTTGGGGGGGCCCATCCTGTCGGGGCTTAAATGCTAAAAAAGGTCTGGAAACTAAGCTAGGAATGTGAGGAACCTTCCACACTACTCTCTGGGGAAAAGTCAGCTATTAGTCGCAGCGTGGAGGAACTCAAATTCATGGAAATAAGGGGATCAAAGAAAGGCTCTCACTGCTGCTACTAGAACAACGGAAGGTTGCAGAAGGAATACGTAAAGGGTCGGGGCCGTTTCTTCGAGACCTGTCTCTGGAAAAGCCGGACAGGAGAGCGGTGATCGCAGGGGACTGGAAACTTAGAGCGAACTGGGGAGTCTCACCCATCTGTTTCCAACTCCAACTAGGAAGGCACCGCGCCAAACTAGTGAAAAGGGCCTTGGGGGGAAAACGGCGTAATAAGGTATTCTGGGAGGATGTACGGAAGGGGGAGCAGGGTAAGCGTAAAAGGCCGCGATCCTTCTCCCGAGGATACGAAGCCAAGGGAGGGGGGGAGAAACCCTGACGCACAAAAGAAGCGCTTTGTCTGGAATCGGGCGGAGAATATACCATTTGGGGGGAAATTTAGACGGGCGGGAGGTGAGGACAAAAAGTTCTATCAGTCATGGCCTGGCTGTCGCGGCGTCAAGGGGGCAAAAGAAATAAGAAAGGGGAATGGTGTAACCGGTACCCCCGCAGAAAGAGTTGGGAAAGACTAGGACATACGGGAGAGGCGAATGAAAGGGTGGCGAAAGAACATTCCAAAAACGTCTTTCGCGAAAAGGGAAAGGTTGTTACCGGTCCAAAATGTAGATCGTTCCCCCCCCCAAAAAAAAAAAAACCCTTGAATGGGGGGGGAACTTGAAGAGCTAGTTGATCGTCATTCACTGGGGAAACAGGACCCTTCGAGTATGGAAATGGGGAAGGGGAGGGTCAAGGAGGGAACCCAGAAGATGAAGGGCGAATACAAGCTCGGGGCAACAAGAGGGGAAGTCTTGCTGCGTCGGCTGTCATCGACAAAGGCGAGAGAGAAACAAGAAACGAAGCAAAACGAGAGCATTCATGCCGACGGGCTCGGCACACTGAACAAAAAGCGCAGTTGAAATGTAGTGAGTGAGTGCCTTATGGGGGGGAAGCAGGGAGGGGGTGGAAAATCCTAGGAACACTGTGCACGGAGGGAGGACACGGGGACCGTTGGAACAGGTCCGGAGCTGTATTCCTTGTTGTCGTACGAATCACCGTTGGTTAAAAGGTCACGGAGAGGAAAAAGAAGCTGTCCTTAAGAAAGCATAAAAGAAAACGGTCGTCCGTAAAACATATGACTTGCCAGGGAATTGAACATTGTCTATGGTTCAGGCCTCAAGAATTGGGAGTAAGTAAAAATTGGGGGGTGCATGTCATGAAACACGCAGAAAAAAATTCGAAATGGGAGCTGCCCCGGCCCATGAACCTCCAAGGTGACAGGTTTTGGGGGGTGCGTCGAACAGTGATGGGGGGGTTGGGGGCGGAGTGGTATGGTTAAGGGTGGGGGTGAAGGAAGACACAGGGGGGATTAATAAATTGAAAGTATGCGGCTCTGAACATATTTACTAATGCCTGGAGCATAATCTTTTTTTGGACGGGAAATAGAGAAAACTCTCGTTGAAGCGGATTCTCGCCAGGAATCTCCAAAATTGGGGGACGGGAGGGAAACACCAACCGCCGAAATCGATTAAAAAACGGGAAGATTTTGTTGAATTCGTGGGGGGGCTAATAAAGCGGGTGATTCAAATCAACAGGTGTCAGAGGGGAAGGGAGTCAGTAAGGCCTCAACACAAGATGGAGTAGAAGGACGGACGGAGTAAAACGGAACTGTGAAGGTAAATGGTTGACAAGTGGGGTCTGAAGAAAAAAGGGTGGGGGGGCGGACCAACAAAAAGCTGGGCGGACAAAGAGAAAGCGGGGAAAAGAACATAAGAACTTTTGTCGAAAAAATTGGAAACTTGCATAGAACAGAAACCTTACGACGGAGGGTATGGGGTCCGAGCGGGAAGGCTCAGTGAAGATGGTTTGGCAAAAAAAAATGAACCTCAAAAGTTTTCATGAGGAGAAAAGGATCGAGGAAAAAACAAGGACGAGTATTAGGAGGGCTGAAGAAGAGGAAAAGAAAACAGCGAATGATGTCAAACCAGCAACAAGAAAAAAAAGATGCCGGGAAAAAATAAGCCCTTTACGGGTATACAAGTAAAAAGTGAAAAACCAGATCACTGGGTTTATTTCCATAATGAGACGGGGAATGACAGAGAAAAGTTTTAAACCCTTTCGTGTACCGAAAAAAAATCGTCAGGATACAAATCAACCAAATAAAAACCAATGTCCGAGATCAATGCACTGGCCGTCCGCTCTGAAGCGAAACGTTCTTAATTGGAAAACAAAAAATTAAAGAGGCGTTGCATCTGCGGACAATTAGTCGACTTGTAAAAATACTTTACCACAAAGGGGGGTATAAAGCTTTGTCATCATAAGCGGGTTCGGGCCCTACGAAAGGAAAACACGCCCATTGGGGAAGAAGCTAAGGGCGTCTCGGCACCAGGCGCGGGTACTAGGAGACTTCAAAATACTGAGCTCAAAACGGAAGGTAAATAAGGACATCAGACAACTGAAGGGTCTTCAGCAAATGTATTGCCGAAAAAAACAGAGAGCAAAACGACCGCACGGATTAAAATAAGCCGCAGGGAGAACAAAAAGGTCACATGGTGGACATGGTAAAGCGCGGTTTAATGTAGGTATGGAATTGGTGAAAGCTTACCTTGACAAACAATGCTCGTGCCTTAGTTTGGAAGCAATGGGGGGGGCCCGTATACACTCTTAAAACGGCATCACTTACGGTCTAGTCTGTTTTCACGTTCCGAATGGGGGGGGCGGACAGTCGTATCCGTACGCCGGGCTAAGCAAGCCTATCCGTGAAAGAAAAAAAAAGTTCTTGGCAGAACCCGCAGCCAGGCACCAACAGGGGTTAAAAGCAAAGATGTAGCCCACAGAAAGGGCCGCCCGGAGGTCGAGGGTATAGAAAAAACCCCTAATGACCCAACCATAGAAAGAACGACCCCGAAAGACTGTCCGGGTCACACGATCCCGTTGGGGATAAGGGAGGGCCTGCGGGGCCACCTCCTGTGGGGAGGATTACCTTAATTCAAAAAGGACCGGGTGATGATACGCTAACTTTGAAGAAGAAAGTGTGGAAAAAAAGCGCTGATCACCTGAAGGAAAAGATCCTTAAATTGCGGGAAAAAAAGGGCACCGCAAAAGGCCAGTGACCCAGCAAGTGTTTATGTACAGGTCCCGCGATCAAAAGGAAGTAAATTCAAGAATTAGAGAAGGGGACGGAAGTAAACACTTCTTAAGCGACCTTCAGTAATCACAGGGGGGGTTGGAAGGGCTGAGACAAAGTTAAGCCGGTTTGATGTGATAGAGGAACGGGGGTGAATAGGGGAAAAAATTGGGGTCAAAAAAGAAAGGGAATGCACACTGGCCGTCTCCGGGGGATCCAAATTATATATGAAAATGAAAGAAGGATTGCCTTGACCAAGACCAGAAATGAGAGAGAAGGTGGGTTAAGAGAACTACAAGGAAAAAGAGGATAGAGCGCCATCCTCACGCCGAACCAGGGAGAGCTAGGGTCCCTAGTGGTAGGAGCCAGAAAACCTCGTAAAACCAGTAACAGACTGGACACACCGAAGGACCCAACGGGGCTAGGCGTACAAAAGGCCTCTAGCATCCTAGTCAAGGGATGTAAAGCAAAGAAAATCAAAGTGAGATTCACTCCTATTGATGGGATTAGACACAGAGGAGCAACCATCTTGACCTACATTCATCAGGTCCAGAGGAGGAAACAACAGCCACAAAAAAACCTTAGGAAAAGGGCGAGAAAAAAAGGACCGAAGACTCAAATAGAGAGAAGGCTAACGGGTGGGGCGAGCATGCAGTGCAAATCTTATTTTGGCGAAGAGAAAGGAGGTGGGCGACCAACTAGGAAGGGCTGAACAAGATATGAAGAAAAAAAAAAAAATAAGGAGCGTTGGGCAATTTTCACGCACAATCTCCTTGACGAGCCGCAACGGTACAAGGAGAGGAAGAACTTAACTAGAGAGCTTTTAAACAAGATGGGGGTTGGTTTGGGGCAAGAGAGGAGGAAAACCCCCCCCAACACCACGAGAGCTGCTGATCAGTCCGCAATCAGATTGGGACCGGCAAGGAAGGGATAGGGCCTTCATATCCACATCGAAAAAAACAAAGAAAAGGGGGGGTAGGATTAAGAGAAGAGAGGGTCTTGGGGGCCGGCAGGCTCCAGGAGGGGACCCATATCCTCCGTACCTATGGAGATTAATTATCAAAAAAAAAAACTTGGTGCGGGGGAAAGAAGATCTGAAAAACGCCAGAGGTGTCTTTGGGGGGGGAAAAGCCAACGGTCATAGGAACGGAATAGAGGAAAACGTTTAGGGCAAATGGGCCCCACACTTTGCGTACCAGTGAAAAAAACGAGGTAGGAGGTTGGAGTAGCGATCTCTTCGGAAGAAGGGGAAGGGGAAAATTCTGATAGATGCTCAAAGAGGAAAGAAATCAATGCTGACTTAGGCCCGGCCAAAGCGGGGGGGGGGGGGGAAGAAGGGTGACAATTCTCAAAAAAGAAAAATATCAGGGCGGGAGGTCGGGCAAGGTGGAAAAAAAGGAAAAATCCGAAGGTGTCACTCTTCAGGAGAAGTTTTGTGGAAGACTGGAAGAGGACTGAGATGGGGGATCTGAAACGCGGGGAAGAACGACCTCTTCGGGCGCGACGACGTGCTCCCGGGGTGAAACGGGGGGAAGGGGGGGGGGCGCGCTCGGATTACGGCTAGGAAAGGGACTAGAAGGAATGGCGGTCGGCAATCTTGTTAAATAACGGATAAGGGGACAATGCTGAGAAGGGCCGCCAAGCGTGGTAGCCTCGAGACGGCCTGCCATGCTTCTCTTGAAGAGCGGCTGCTGAATATATTGGCGGGGGAGGGGAGGGCGTAACCATGATTAAGCCGTCATGGGAAGTTCGGGTAAGCCAACCGGATTGTTGGAGTTGCAAATAGGGGAAGAGGGACATAAAGAGGACAAGTGGAAAAAGCACCTCAGAATCTGCTACAAACAAAAGAAATGGCCGATTTGTAAGACAGACACAATCATTAGAAGAGGGGGAGGGCGCGAAAATTGTTGGGGTGGGGGGACGGCCTTCGCTCAAGTAGGGGAAAACCTCGGGGCAGAAAGTTGGGATCCGTCGGGAAAAGGGAAGCGCTAAAAAACCATGAGGATTCTGAAATGGAATTGAAGGGCGGAAGCCCATCAGGTTGTCACCGTCGAAGGGGAGAAAGCTTCCAACATTTCGTAGGAACAGGGCCGGAGGGAGTAGGGTCAAAAAGAACGAGAGCTAATGCCCATCACAACGAAAGAGGGATCCTGGTCCATGGGGGCTCGTAAATGAAAAAACGCGCCTCGGATTTTCGGGAAAGTAGTATGGGGATTTGACCTGCATGGTGGGGATTGGGAATATGGCGCGAGATCATAGGCTTCCCCTTAAAGAGTCCAGAGCCATTTCTTCAGAGGTTGAGCTGCTGATACGGGGTCGTGTAAAACAGGGGGGGTGTAAGGGAAAAGAGCAGGGAAACTGACAGATAATTAGACGTCCGGGGAAACACATAGCTAAACCGTGGGAGTTGAAGATTGGCGAGGCCGGGGGTTTACTAACGAGAGGGGGGGCCAATTCATTAAGCACCTCAATTCGAAAGAGGGAGAAGGGAAATCTAAACAAGGTGACGTGGTGTGCAATTCTGCAGGAGTGTAATGGGAGTAATTTGGAAAAGAGAAGGTTAGGAAGAAAGGGGGTGATGACGAAATTGAACAAAAGCGGGGGGCGCAAGGAAAAAAAGAGTGCCGCCTGGACAGAAAAACTGCGGGTAGTTTCCCGCATAGCGCCGTTCCGGAGGCGGGCGCAGCCAGAGCTCAAGGTGGGACAGTGTCAAGAGTTGGCTAAAAGAAACCTCATGATTAAAAAAACTCTTATAAAATTGAAGAGTTTTGGGTTTTCCGAGGGAGGCATTAATCTCGCCGGAGAGGATGGCAACTAAAGGGTTTTCAGTTGAAGCAGATACGCAACCAGTATGGCGGCTGGACGATCATTAAGGAGTAGACAGAGGACAGGTGAGCTCAATGGGGGGTTGTAAAGACTCCTGGGTGTGGGAAAACAATACGACGTTTGAAAAAATCGTGACTAGGAACACCACTAGAAAACAGAACAGTCACTTGATCATTTTCAAATCAAAAACGGCTGTTGCAACGGCAAGAAACAAAACGGAAATCAGGTGTTAACCGAATGTCGCGGGAAAGAACGGGGAAAAAACACGACTTCATAAACAAAAAGCAGGTTTTGATTTCGCTGAAAAGTATAGCAGACAAACAAAAGAAGAGGAGGAAAAAAGAAGAAAGGAAGAAGAGGTACCGCTACACCCACCGCGCCAGGGGTTAATTTCTTTTTCAAACCAAGACACCACAGTAGGAACGAGAATTTTACCAGAAAAACTATTCCTGGGAGGTCACGGACTTCAGGGGTGGCAAAAAACCTGGGAAAATGAACCAGGGTAGGGTTGTGGTTTCCCCTCCTCTCCTAAGTGGGGGGGGGGGAAAACACCATGCTTATGGACAACCAGTCATTGAGAGCAAAGAAAAATGAAAATCACAAGAAGCATTTGCCGGGGAATAGCTTACTAGTAAGAGGCCATAAACGTGGGTTCTGGATAAGTGAGTCAAAGAAACCACACCTCTGAGGGGTTCATCAACGATGAAGACGTATAATGCATCCCCGGAAAAATCTAACCTAGTTATACGGAGTTTCAGCAATGGGGTCCTGGTGGGGGGGAGAAAAAGAGGTAAACCCACAAAATGTGGATCGGAAGAGAAAGATGGCCAGCGGCAGGACGCGGTCTATGAATGAAAAAATAAGGGACAGCGAAGATATGAAATAAATGGACGGAGAGAAAAAGTGCAAGTTCGTCAGAAAAAGTAGAAACGAACAAAGTTCGAGAACACAATACTAACGGGCACGAAGGCGCAGAGACAAAAATGTAACATGCTAGTCATGGCCGGCGCCTGACCGGGGATCCGAAAAGTGAGGCATTTTGTAGCACATGGAAAACCTGCCAAGGAATGTGGGGAAACCGAATCCCAAGACAGGAAAAGGAAATACACGGAAGCTAAGCTGGTAAAAAAATTTCGGAATCTGGAATGCCGCGCCGAAGAGGAGGGGCCCGTACAAAAAAAAAGGGGGCTGGGGGGAAAAAACCAAGTCAGAAACAGCACACCCAGTGGAGCCGGCAGGAGATAAGGGCACTGCAGTAGAGAGATCACTTATCTACCCACGAAAAAAACAAGGTCATCCAAACTACCGCAACGGAATTCAAAGGAGAGCAAGAGGGAGGTGGTTACGATAAGCTCCTTCGGGAGGGAGGTTCCTATGCTAATGAAAAAGATAGGACGCCTGAAGATGCCTAACCAGTCGGGGGACTTGATAGGGTTTTCACATAGTCAAACGTCGAGAGAAAAAAGGATGGATTTTAAGTCAAAAGGAAATAAGGGTAGAAGAAAAAACGGGGTGGGGAAAAGGGTGTCAACGTAACGGGTCTACGAGCAAAAGAGAACGAGAAGGGAAAAAGGGCATTGACTGGGTAAATTTACTGGGGAAGGAGAGCGAAAGGTGTTGCTAAATGTGTAATTGCGGCGACAATTCGGCATGTTTTCCTCGAAAAAGAAAGGTGAGGAGGAATCTTCTTGCAAAACTGGCAGGGAAAGGCCCCAGTAGTCCTGGGGGGAAAAATGCAAGCGGGGATGGCCCGGGGGAAAAGACAATCTCATAAGGAAAAAAAGGATGGGGGGGGGGGGGTACTACTCCCCTACATGAAAATAGGGGAGAAGGGCTACGCCATAAAAGATTCAAAGACCTCGCAGCAGAACAGGAAAATTCGCTGTGAATAAAGGGCGGCTTGTTGCCAAGCCGGGAAACGAGGAAGTCCAGAACAGAAGTTCCTACTCATCGTCCCTCGGTCTGAAGCTCGCGCATCCCAATATACGGAGGTTAAGCCTATCCCGATCTTCGGTGAAGAAACGTAGGTCTTACCGAAGAGAAAACCATCGTGCAGGCACGAAGGCGGATAAACCAACAAAAAAAGCTCGCCGTCCACAGCCGACCGTCTAAAAGAACATTGAAAAAGGACAAAAGAAACGGCAAAGGGGAGGGTAGAAATAAAAGACGGGGGGGGGAGCGAGTCCTCAGGGCTATCATGCTGAGTTTATAAGAGATAAAATGGACGAAACCTCTATTCGGACCTATATGATAGAAAAGATACTATTCAAGGTAAGCAGATCAAGAGAAGTCTGAACCCCAGAACCTTCAGGACTGCTCAGATGACAATCTCAATCGGGGTACACAGAAAAAACGGGGGTGGGGTGGGGCAGAGTCGGGGAAAAACTGTGATAAGTTACCAAGAAAGCACAAAAAGGAGGCTTGGGGAACCCCAGTAAAAGTTGACTAAAAAGGCCTCTAGCTCACAAAAAACAGAGGATTTATCAAATAGCTGGGGGGGCCGGCCGAGGAAGGAGGAAAAGGTACAAATATAATCAAGGGGAAAAGGTATTAAGGAAAGAAGTGTCGAGGAGGATCTGCCAAAAAGACCAAAGAGTATAATGGTTCCCCGCCTGTAAATGGAAGTCTAAGGAACGTAAAAACAGGGGAGGGACGAAAAATAACTGCGAGAATTTGCTTAAAAGGTCCACGCGGTAGCGTTTGAGGGGAAATATCGGAGGACTCCATATGTGAAAAGATTCGGATCGCTTTCAGGCAACATCAGCACAAAAGTTCTTCTAGAAGAAAAGAACGATGGGTTAGCAGGATAGCGAAAGGAACGGGGTTTTATTGTCTAAGAAAGGTATCGACGTTCGCGCAGGTGAAAAATTAGATCTGGGGGGGGGGAAACGACGGACAATTTAGGGGACCTTCCTGATCTTGGGGAAGAAGGTTGACACGAGCGCATCTGAGTGCTCTCCTTCGGCTTGCTCGTCTTTCACCAAGCAAGCAGATAGGTGAATGAGAGCGAAGGGAGGAACTAGAGAAATGGTGAGGTGGGGAATGGAGGTCATACGGGAAAAAACGGTTGAAAAGTGATCAACTAAGGCCACGGAGGAAAACAGATCGGAACCAATACAGGGAATTTGGGGTATAAGGAGATAGCCGATGTGCATTGTA